>ENA-OPLQ01000009-OPLQ01000009.1-human-gut-metagenome-genome-assembly--contig:-NODE-9-length-62328-cov-9.928942_pt1 | contig 62328 bp, 55 predicted proteins | sample MGYA00241449_ERZ501730 | MGnify/ENA primary metagenome ERZ501730 (study PRJEB25962, sample SAMEA2042560) | human gut metagenome | biome: human gut; feature: human-associated habitat; material: faeces...
ACGCAAGTGGTATCATTTGAGTGCTACAGGTGGTATCATTTGAGTGATATTATCAAGTAAGTCCCGAAAGAGGCTCAGGATGCTTGTTATTCAAGAACTTAAAACAATGCGTGATTTTAATCAATTAAAAATTGCCGTAGCCGGAACCGGTTACGTAGGACTCAGTATTGCTACGCTTTTATCCCAACACCATGAGGTAACAGCAGTAGATGTAATTCCCGAGAAAGTAGATAAACTGAATCATCATATATCACCGATACAGGATGAGTATATCGAAAAATATCTGGCAGAGAAACCTCTGCATCTCACAGCAACCTTGGACGGAAAGTCAGCTTATAAAGATGCAGACTTCGTAGTCATTGCAGCACCAACAAACTACGACCCCGTGAAGAACTTCTTTGATACCACTCATGTAGAAGAAGTTATCGATTTGGTCTTGGAGGTGAATCCCGATGCAGTGATGGTAATCAAGAGTACCATCCCCGTAGGTTACACTCGAAGCCTATACCAGAAATATGCCCAAAAGGGAGTGAAGCAATTCAATCTCCTTTTCTCCCCGGAGTTCCTCCGAGAGAGCAAGGCACTCTATGATAATCTTTATCCAAGCCGCATCATCGTAGGCTATCCAAAGATTATCGAGCGCCCTGAGTTCGCAGAAGAAAACGAGGCAATCAAGACTGTAACCAATGTCGAGATGATGAAGGAAGCTGCCAAGACCTTCTCTCAACTTCTTGTTGAAGGCGCTATCGCATCACAGTCCGTAGGCAATTCAACACTTAACACTCAACATTCAACATTAGAAAACAAGGGCATCCCTTGTTTGTTTATGGGCATGAAGGAAGCAGAAGCCGTCAAGCTCTTCGCCAATACCTATCTTGCCCTAAGAGTGAGCTACTTCAATGAATTGGATACATACGCAGAAGTCAAGGGCTTGGATACCAAGGCAATCATTGATGGCATAGGTCTTGACCCACGTATTGGAACCCATTACAACAACCCAAGTTTCGGCTATGGTGGTTACTGTCTCCCAAAGGATACCAAGCAGCTTCTGGCAAACTATGCTGATGTTCCAGAGAACCTGATAGAGGCAATTGTTGAGAGTAACCGAACAAGAAAAGACTATATTGCAGATGCCGTGCTCAGAAAGGCTGGTTACTACAGTTATGCCGATGTCAATAGCTATGATGCAAGCAAGGAGCACAACTGTGTGATAGGAGTTTATCGCCTGACGATGAAGAGTAACAGTGATAACTTCCGTCAGTCAGCCATCCAAGGCATTATGAAGCGTATCAAAGCAAAGGGTGCTGAGGTAGTCATCTACGAGCCAACATTGGAAGATGGCAGTACTTTCTTCGGAAGCAAGGTGGTGAACGACATGGATGCCTTCAAGGCACAGAGCCAGGCCATCATTGCCAACCGCTATGATGCTTGTTTGGATGATGTACAAGATAAGGTATATACACGAGATATATTTAGAAGAGATTAATTTTTTAAGAAAAGCAACTAATTAGTGCGTGATTAAAGAGTTTAGCCCTTTTTGCTGGAGATTTTTGGGTTGTCTCAGTCTAAGGGAGCTCTGTATACTAAAGAATTGTTATTTTTTAACTTTTTATTGTTTGTAATAAAAAAGTATAAGTTGTAATGTTTATGAATTGTAATGATGTAAAATTAATAGGACTTCCTAGGTTTAATGATCCTAGAGGAAATCTTTCTTTTGCAGAGCAAATGAATCATATTCCATTTATTATTAAACGAACATATTGGATATATGATGTACCTGGAGGTGAAAGTCGAGGTGGTCATGCATATAAAGAGACGGATGAGTTTATCATTGCTATATCGGGAAGTTTTGATGTAACAGTTGATGACGGCTATGAAAAGAAGAAATTCACTCTTAATAGGTCATATTATGGTCTTTACATTCCTAGGGGCTTATGGAGAGAGTTGGATAATTTTTCGACGAATTCATTAGCTTTGGAATTTGCTTCAACATCGTATGATAGAAACGATTATGTGGAGAATTATGATGAATATTTAAAAATAAGGAATAATGGAGAAATTTAATGTTTTTGATTGCTCAATTATAGAGTTAGATAGACATCATAGTAATCGTAAGGGTAATCTTACAGTTGTAGAGAATGGAAAAACTCTACCTTTTGATGTTAAGAGAGTATATTATTTATACGATGTGCCAGGAGGGGAAGAACGTGGCTCGCATGCTCATTGTGATTTAAGCCAACTTATAATTGCTGCTTCTGGTTCTTTTACAATAACATTAGATGATGGAAGTTGTAAACGATCATTTTTCTTGAATCGCCCTTATATGGGGTTATATGTAAAGCCTGGTATTTGGCGTGATTTAGTAGATTTTTCTTCAGGAGCAGTTTGTATGGTATTAGCTTCTGACGTTTATAGGGCAGATGATTATATACGAAATTATAATGATTTTTTAAAATATAGAAATAGTTTATGATACATCCATTAGCAGATTGTAAAAATAAGAATGTTCCAGATTCGACAAATATTTGGCAGTTTTGTGTTGTTTTTCCTGGAGCAATAATTGGGGAAAATTGTAATATATGTTCTCATTGTTTGATAGAGGATGATGTGAAAATCGGAGATAATTGCACGATAAAGTGTGGAGTTCAAATTTGGGATGGTATTACAATAGAGGATAATGTTATGATAGGTGCAAATACAACATTTACCAATGATAAATATCCTCGCTCGAAAAATTTTGATTGGAAATGTCTTAGGACATACATTTGTAAAGGTGTTTCGATAGGTGCAGGTTCAACAATTTTACCAGGGCTGATAATTGGAGAAAATGCTATGATAGGTGCAGGAAGTGTTGTTACCAAAAATGTACCTTCTGGTGAAATATGGGTGGGTAATCCGGCGCGGAAAATTAATAGTATTTATGACAAGTAAAATAATTTCGGGTACAGTTTGGAGTTTCTTGCAAAAATTTGGAGGATTGGCTATCGGATTTATTGCCAATATGACTTTGGCTCGGTTACTATGTCCAGAAGATTTTGGAACTATAGGCATGATAATGGTATTTGTTAGCTTTGCTGATGTCCTAGTTGATGGTGGATTGGGGAATGCTTTAATTCAAAAAAGAAATGTAACGGAGGATGATTATTCTACGGTTTTCTTGTCCAATTTGTTGTTTTCTCTGGCTGTTTTTTCTCTATTGTTTTTTTTAGCTCCGGTAATAGAAACATATACAAGTATTAGTCAAATATCAATTTATTTACGTGTGCAAGCAATTTTAATATTAATAAGAGCATTGTATGTAGTTCCATATTCAATATTAACTAAAAAATTGCTTTTTAAATCATTGGCCAAAATAAATTTGTTGTCTTCTTCAATATCTGTTTCTATAGCTATCAGCTTGGCATATGTAGGAGGTGGCGTTTGGAGTTTGATTTGTAGAAATATTTTGTTTGATGCTATTCTGTTGTTTTTTTTATATAATAAAAGCCAGTATAAAATTAAAATTAGGTTTAATAAGAAATCTTTCAATGAGTTGTTTGGCTTTGGAATATTTGTAGTTTTTTCTAATTTAATAGAAAATCTTTATTCTAATGCGGTGACTTTTTTCACGGGTAAGCAATATTCTGTTAGAGAATTAGGTTATTATAATCAAGCTTATGCCTTACAGCAAATGCCTGTTTATTCTTTAAGTTCTGTATTAAATCAAGTGTTGTTTCCCTATTTTTCTAAAATTCAATGTAATAGAGATGAGGTTAGATACAAACTAAAATGTTCTATTCAATTAGTGACATTTGTGATTTTTCCTTTATTACTTTTCTTGATATGTTATGCAAATCAAGTTATATCTTTAGTATATTCCCCAAAGTGGTTACCGTGTGTTGCTTATTTTCAGTTGTTTTGCATAGCTGGAATGTTTAATGCAATGATTCATATAAATAGAAGTTTATTAAAATCTCATGGCTTTACAAAAACTATATTTAGGATACAAATAGCAAATACGGTTATAGGTATATGCCTTTTGTTATTCTTTTTGCGGATAAGTATGAAAGCAACTGTGTGTGCTTTTGTAGTTAATTCATTATTGTTATTTTTGATGACTACATATGCATCAGGCAAAAAAATAGGTTATTCTATAGTCTTACAGTTAGGGAAGGTCTTACCAAATTTTGTAATATCTTTAATTTGCATATTAATTGATTATTATGTATTTAAATGTCTTAGTGTGAATATAATAATGGCACTTGTCTTAGAATTTTTATTCTTTGTATCACTTTATGTTTCTTGCCATTTTATATTTAATACTAATGTTTTTCAAATTTTAAAAATTATAATCAAAAATTTTAAAAGTAAATAGTATGATTCCTTTTTTATCATTAAAAGATGTTACTTCCTTACATGAAAGGGAGATAACAGATGCGGTAAATCGTGTAGTTAAAAGTGGATGGTATCTGCAAGGTGCAGAAAATAAAAAGTTTGAGGAAAATTTCTCAAATTTTATTGGAGCTAAGAATACCGTTGGTTGTGCCAATGGTCTTGATGCTTTAATTTGGATATTTAGAGCATATATTGAGATTGGTGTGATGAAACCTGGTGATGAGGTTATTGTTCCTGCTAATACATATATTGCTACGATTTTGGCAATTACAGAGAATGGCTTAATACCAGTGTTAGTTGAACCCAGACCAAATACTCTTGAGATTGATGATGATTTGATAGAATCAAATATTACTCCAAAGACCAAAGCGGTAGTAATAGTTCACCTTTATGGTCGTATAGCATATACAAATAAGATTGGAAGACTTTGTAAAGAGTATAATCTTAAATTAGTTGAAGATTGTGCTCAGAGTCATGGCTGCAAGTTTGAGGATGGCAAAATGACAGGTAATCTTGGTGATGCAGCAGGTTTTTCATTTTATCCAGGCAAAAATCTTGGAGCTTTGGGTGATGGTGGTGCTGTAGTCACAAACGATGATGTACTAGCTAATGTTATAAGGGCACTTGCAAACTATGGTAGTCAGAAAAAATATGTATTTAAGTATGCTGGTCGCAACAGTAGGTTAGATGAAATTCAAGCAGCAGTATTGGATGTAAAGCTTAAATATCTTATGGATGATAATTCTCACCGTAAAAAAGTGGCACATTATTATTATGAGCATATTTCTAATCCTTTAATTTCATTGCCAGATTTGCTTCCAGATGAACAGAATGCATACCATTTATTTCCTATTATTGTATCTGCTGGTAAACGAGATGAGTTACACAAGTACCTAGATGAAAATGGAGTAGGAACTGTTTGTCATTATCCTATCGCTCCTCATAAGCAAGAGTGTTATGCAAATGAAGAATGGAATACTCCTATATTGTCTTTGCCAATTACTGAAAGATTGGCGTGTGAAGAATTAAGTTTACCTATAGGTCCAACTTTGTCTATCGATGATGTTGAAGAAGTCGTACGTTTGATTAATTTATTTAAATAGTGGTAAGTGCTCAATAGAAGTGAATAATCTGAGGGGTCAGGCTTAACAAATTATACCTTGAAAACGCCGCGGTGTTAAGGGCGGCCAGCCCCCATGTATTGAGCCATATCATGAAATTCAATGAGCAATGCTAAAGAAGTCTTTTGTAAATCTATTTTTGTATCTTTACATTTACTTGTTGAATTGCGAGTAATACAAAAAGAAGATTATGTTATTAGGAATCCCAAAAATATCTGTTCTTGTTATATGTTACAAACAGGAGCATTTAATAGCTAGAGCTATTGATTCTTTGTTAGCTCAAAAAGAATATCTCTATGAGATATGTGTCAGTGATGATTGTTCTCCAGATGGTACATGGACCGTCCTACAACAGTATAGTGAACGTTATCCAGGTTTGTTTAAGTTACATCAAAATCAGCCTAATCGTGGTATATTTGAGAATATTGAATATACTTGGTCAATGCCAAAAGGAGATGTTATATATTGTTTATCTGGCGATGATGAGTGTGGTGAAGGATGGTTTCAAAAGGTTGTAGATTTTATACTAAAAAATAAAATTGATTATAAACAAGATTTATTTTGTATATATGGTGATTATAAGGCTGTATATCCTAATGGAGATTCTTTTGTTTTTAGTAATAAAATGATATCTTCTGGGCATGATCCTTTAGGATTATCATTAAGAAAAATGATTTGTAATAGAAGTGCTTGCTATAGTAAAAATGTTTTGGATAGATTTATTAAGGTTAGTGACGGAAGATCTTATGCCGTAGAGTCTGCCCAGGATATGCAGCTCCAGATCAACAGTGAAAAGAATTATTATATTCCTTTTGTTGGAAATGTTTATTATACAAGAATAGGTGTGTGTGTAGGTAATAACAAAAATGCCGCAAAAGAAAACAAGGCACCTATGGATTATCTTGATATTGTTATGAAAAGTAATAAATATTCTTTGTCACCAAAAGACCAAAAGGTATTTGATTATTATTCATATCGAGCAAAATTAAGAATTTCTAAAGAAAATTGTGATATTAGTTGGTATAGTTTTTTGATGAAGAAAATTTATCTTTTTATATTATTTATACAAGGAATTGATTTTTCATTAAATTTAAAAGCCAATAAGATAAAACGAATTCTATTTTCTATTCGTAGACGCCTTCCACATAAAGATAAGCTTAATTGGCAGTTATAATGAACTCTATTTGTTATATATGATGTATAAAAATAAGACTAGTATATATTGTTTTATTGTTGCTTTACTTGTAATGCATTATATGATAGGTAAAATTCCTAGTATTCCTAATGTTGTAATGGGAGGTGTTTTTATTTTTACAGTATCTCTCGTATGGCAGCAGAAAAATATAGTTTTAGATAAGTTTTATTTTGCATTTCTTTTATACCTTCCATTTACTATAATATCTGCAATGCCTGATCCTGTTTTTCGCTCTTGGGAACGTTTGGGATTATTTGTGTTACTCTATCTTGTGGCTAGTCCCGTATTGCAGTCTGAGTATATCAGAATGTTAAGAAGGAAAATGCTTTTTTATATAATTTTTATTTGTGTTATATTAAGTATAGGAAGTTTTATAGGATACTTTTTGGGAATTAATTTTTGTACGATTAATTTAAAAGAAGTGACAGATTATCAAGGGGTTGCTGGTCATTTTTCAGGTTTAACAAAACAGTCTATGTATTTGGGACCTATTAGCGGCATCTCTGCGATTTATTTTCTGGATAAATTCCTTTTTAAAAAAAGAATTCTATATCTGTTGTTGCTTATAGGATGTTTAGGCAGTCTGTTGTTTGCTTCTTCTAGGGGGGCTTTTGGTGCTACACTAATAGGATGCCTATCTATATTATTTCTCCATTCTCAGAGTAAATTGCTTTTTTTGAAAAAAGTATTTATAATAGGGCTTGTGTTACTTTTGAGTTTCCCTTTTTGGAAGTTTGCAACAGAGGCTTTGCAGAATAAACAGGAAATACACAGGAATAAAACAGAAATGTTTGACTCAAGAACAGGAAAAGTTGAGGCTAGATTTTTTGAGTTTTCGACTCATCCTTTGCTTGGTGTTGGTTTTTCAGCGATTCTTCCAAATGGTAATGATTCTTATAATAAAATTACTGGTACAATTGAGCCAGGTTCTTCTTGGCTTGGAATTTTATCAATGACGGGAGTGATAGGTTTTGTCCTTTTTTGTATAATATTAGGGAGGGCTTATCGAGGTGTTTTATTAGCTACAGATGACTTTTATTTAATTGGTTTGTTGATATTTTACTGTATACATATGTTTATAGAAGGATATGTTTTTGCAGCAGGTAATCCAATATCTTTTATATTATGGCTGATTATGGGGGTAAGTTATGATAAAAAATTTAGTTTAAAATATTAATGTTATGGTAATATCGGATATTATTAATGGGCATTTACATTCTTTTATGCAGAGAAGAGTATTAAATGCATATAATAAGCAAATAAATCGGATTTTAAAAAATAATCCAAAATTAGCGGCTCCTATTGATGATGAGGTTGTCAAAAAGCATTTGAAATTATATAGTCAACTTGGATTGCCATGTACTGACAAGTGGTTAAGATATTATTCAAATTTAACAGGTTTTCTTGATTATACTTATATTCCAAAAGACTTGTTTTATGCATTGATCGAAAGAGTTTTGAATAATTGTGATCGTACAAATGGAGATATTGAAGATAAAAATTTATTAAATATTTATGTAGATAAACAGTATTTGCCTAAAACTTATTTACGTTTTGTGCGCGGACTCTATTTTGATGAAAATTATAAATTTTTGTCTAAAGATGATGTGAATAGTATTCTTAAAACAGATCATGGACCATTAATAGGTAAAATAGCTTCTGGATCTTTAGGTGGACATGGAGTTAAGATATTTAAATTTACAGGAGGACGATATCTTTCAGAAGATAATATTGAATTGACTGGATCGTGGATTGAAAAAATTGCAGATTCTTATGTTGTTCAAGAAAAATTGGAACAATGTGAATTTGCGAATAAATTTAATTCTTATTCTGTAAATACATGTAGAATTACAACATTGCGATGTCCTTGGAATGGTGCTATAGTAGTAGCTAAAGCTGGTATGCGGTTTGGGGTTTCACAAGCTGCTATAGATAATTTATCTTCAGGAGGAATAGCTACGGGACTAAGTGAATATGGTGAATTGGGTAAATTTGCTTTTGATGATTTATGTGTGAAAAAATATGAAATTCATCCAACTTCAAATATTTGTTTTAAAGGACAAATTCATCCATATTATCAAAAAATGTGTGAAGTGGTAAAATTATGTGCAAGTAAAATACCTAACTTTAATTTAATAAGTTGGGATGTGATAGCAGATTCAAATGGAAATATAAAGATTATCGAGCTGAATCTTGGTGGACAAGGAACTGATGTTCAGCAATTTGCTTTTGGATCTTTATTTGGAAAGTATACTGAACCATTGATTAAATGGGTATCTGAACATAAACAATATGATACGTTTCATCATTTTCGTTCTTTTTGATTATGATTAATAAACTTAAATACATTTTTCACAGAGGAAGTTATAGAAAGGTTCTTCAAAAATCTTCTTTGCTGTTTGTTTTCCATGATAAAAGTAGTATAGAACAATATCAGATTGATAAATTTAATGAAGTATGGGAAGATGCATATAAAAATATACCTTTTTTTAAAGAATGGAAGGATACATATAAGTTACCTAGTAGTATATCTTCTCTTTCAGAACTTAGTAATTGGCCTGTACTTACCAAAAAAGATATTTTAGAAGAAATAAAGAATGTAAAGAGAGATGTTCCTCCTACGGGGAAAGTTATAACTTCTGGTTCAACGGGAGTTCCTTTAAATCTGCCTGTTTGGCATGATGAGGAAACACAATCTAATATGTGGATTGGTAGGGCTGCTAACGGAATATTGCCAGATGATAAAACGTTCCTAATTTGGGGGCATCATCATCTTTATGGTACAGGGTTGACTCGTATCAAGAATATAATAATTCGAAGTGTTAAAGATATAATTCTTGGATATAAACGAATTTCAGCTTACGATACATCTGAGCCTGCAATGATGGCTGCATTGAAGAAATATGAAAAATTCAAACCTGCTTTTGTCATAGGATATTCTAGTAGTGTTCTTTCTTTTGTTCGTTGTAATAAAAAAAGAGGGGTGAAAAATCATCCTAAGCTTGTTTTGTGTACGGCAGGTCCTCTTTCAGATAAGGAAAAAGAAGAAATTCGAGAATTCTTTAGTTGTCCTTTATGTATGGAGTATGGCAGTGTCGAATGTGGTGTTATGGCTTACACCGTAAATGATTGTAATTGCTATAAAACATTTTGGACGTCCCATTTGCTACAAGGAAAAAAAGATACTAATGGAAAAATTAGAAATCTTGTAACAAAGTTGTCTAAGAATTATTTCCCTCTTATACGTTATGATATAGGTGATTATTTGGACATTCCAGAAGGTGAAAGCCTAGATTCAATATTGAATATTAACACAATCTTAGGTCGACCTACTGATGTTGTTACTCTTGATAATGGAGTCTCTTTCTTTGCGATGTTAATTGAAGCTTGTGTAGAACATCTAGAAGGATTGATTTCGCATCAACTGTTAGTGAAAGGGAATTCACTTGAGATTTTACTAGTAGCTTTAAGACATCTTGATGAAAATGATTTTAATAGTGTTCTAAAAAAACTTCAAGCAGTTGTTCCTAATTTGAATAATTGTGATATTGTGATAAAACAAGTAGATGAATTGAATAAGAATAAAGGTGGGAAAACACCGCTTGTTATTAGATTGTAAAACTAATGAGAATATTATACACTGGTACATTAAACGTGAATGCTGGAGGACCAGCATTTAGTACTTATCATACGATGAAAGGTTTAAATGCCATAGGCGTTAAAACCGAATTATTGGGTTTTGAGTTTGGTAATAATGGAAAATTGATAGGAACAGATGTGCCTATGCATTTTGCAAAGCGTTCATGTGTACCAGTCATAGGTTATTCGCCTTCTTATAAACAATCCATTAGAGAATGTGGAGAGTTTGATATCTATCAAGCTCAAGGTGTTTGGCAATATAATACTTACGCATTGGTGGAGGTAGCCCGTGAGAAGCATAAACCTTACATTATTACTCCTAGAGGTATGCTTTATCCACAAGCCATCAAGAATGGTAAGACTTGGTTTAAAAAGTTATCGTTGAAACTTAGACTTCTTAAAGATTTAAATCAGGCAGCTTGTGTCCATGTAACTTGTGAGGATGAAATGAATTATTGTCGTGATCTTGGCGTTACTTCACCTATTGCTGTAATTCCTAATCCTGTTAAGATAGAGAGTCATCCGGAAAAGAAAGATAAGGTCTTTAGATTGGGTTATTTAGGAAGAGTGTCAAAGCGAAAGAATATAGAGAGCTTAATTTATGCTTGGGATGCTTTGAAGAATAAAACTACTGGAGCAGAACTTATAATAATTGGTGGCGGGGATGAGCAATATTTCCAATTTTTAAAAGATGAATGTAATCGCCTCAAACTTGATAATGTGAAGTTTACTGGCTTCATCTCTGGTACAGAAAAAGAAGATACATTATCAAGTATTTCTGTACTGGCTATGCCAAGTGAGTTCGAAAACTTTGGAAATGTAATTGTAGAGGGCTTAGTGCGTGGAATTCCTTGTATTGCAACAAAGGGTGCGCCATGGAAAGATCTTGCTGACTTTCATTGTGGTTGGTGGGTTAACTATTCTCAAAAAGAAATTACTTCAGCTGTTGATAAGGCTTTAGATTTGTCAGCAGAAGAGCTTCACGAAATGGGTGTACGAGGCAAACGATTGGTGATGGAAAAATATGCAATAGAAGCTGTTGCTAAACAAATGAAACAACTCTATTCTTGGCTGCTGAATGGTGGAGAAAAACCTCGTTTTGTTTTCATTAAATAAAAGATGATTTATGGCTGAAAATAAAGCAAAAAAAGTGGGAGTGGTAACCATATTAAAAGTGAATAATTATGGTGCAGAACTTCAGGCTTATGCAACGCAAGCTGTACTTAAAAAGTTAGGGTGGAATGCAGAGATTATTGATTATCTCTTTTACAAAAACCCTGATTTTAAGAAAACAAAGATGTCTAAACCTTTGTTTCCTGTTGGACTTTTAAAGAAAGCTAAAGAATATTTTTATCCCCTTTTAGCACGCTTGAAAAGTTGTAGGGCTAGTGATGCAGCACAAAGAAGAAAAAAACGGTTTGATTCGTTTCATCAGTTAAATACTTCTTTGTCACGTACTTATCAAACTATTGATGAATTGTATGGTGCTAGACTTGATTACGATATTTATATGGTGGGTAGTGATCAGGTATGGAATCCTGGAATATATTCATCATTAAAACCATACTTCTTGACTTTTGCTCCTAAAGGTAAAAAGCGAGTTTCTTATGCTTCTAGTTTTGGTGTTTCTGAGATTCCGGCAATAGCTAAGCCATTTTATACAAAGGTCCTGAATGATTTTGATGCAATTAGTGTAAGAGAAAAAAACGCAGTTGGTATGGTAGAACATCTAACTGGTAAAAAAGCTCAATGGGTATTAGATCCAACATTGTTGCTAAACCATACGGATTGGGATGCTGTTGCTAGTAAAATATACAATGGAGATGATAAGTATGTTTTAGTATATGAATTGACTCCTTGTCCATATATCGCAGAGCTAGCAAAGCATATAGCTCAAGAGAAAAATCTGAAAGTGGTGAGAATATGTAAAAATGCAGCTCGCGAAGATCGAGATGATATGATAGAAAATATACTTGATGCTGGTCCTGCAGAATTCCTGGAATTATTCGGTAAAGCTTCTTGGGTGGTTACTAATTCCTTTCATGGTACGGCATTTTCTATTAATTTCTCTAAACCATTTTATACAGTTATTCCTAATAGAAAAAATAATAATTCCAGACAGCAAAGTCTGTTGGGTATGTTAGAATTGGAGGACAGAATGATAAAAGAGAATTCGCCATACCCATTATTAAATGAAATGATAGACTATTCTCGTGTTAACAAACTGTTGAATGAACAGAGAATGCTGTCTGTTGATTTTTTAAAGAATGCTATCGATGGAGAATAAAAGATTACCTCAATTATGTGAGCCTGAGCAATGTACTGCTTGTTCGGCTTGCTTTAATGTATGTCCGAAACACGCTATCCAAATGGTAGAAGATGAATGTGGAGAATTGCATCCGCAGCTGTCGTCTGAGCTTTGTATAGGATGTGGGCTTTGTGAAAGAACTTGCCCTGAATTAAAGCATAATTCTATCTTACGATATGGTAAGCCTGATGTTTATTGTTGTTGGTTGAAAGAATCTGAAATTAGAAAGGAAAGTACTTCTGGCGGTGCTGCTTATGCTTTGTCTTATGCGATTATTCAAAAAGGTGGGCATGTTTGGGGTGCTGCTTATGATGAAGATATGTCGGTATGTTACCAAGAAGCTAATACCCTCAATGAACTTAAAAGGCTACAGAAGTCTAAGTATGTACAGAGTTATGTAAAAGATAGTTTCAGAAAAATCAAACAAGAATTGGATAATGGTGATTGGGTGTTATTTACTGGAACGGGGTGTCATGTTAAAGGATTACGCTCTTTCTTGAAGAAAGATTACCCTAATCTTTATACTGTAGATTTGGTCTGCCATGGTGTACCTGGTCAAGGCGTATTTATGAAATATGTGAATTGGCTGGAGCTGAAATTTCAAGATAAGCTAATAGATTACATTCCTCGACATAAGAGAAAAGATGGTCAGGAAATAGGGTATTATACGTTGGCTACTTTCAAGCATCGTGGTGATGTTAAATTGGAGAAAGATAATAATGGTTACTTTATAGGGTTCCAACATAATATATTTTTGAGAAGTAATTGTTTCAAGTGTACTTCAAATGGAGAACAAAGATATGCTGATTTTACAGTTGCTGACTTTTGGGGATTAGGAAAGGTTAAGCCTTTTCGCCAGAATGCTGAACGTACAAAAGGTATATCAATGCTTGCTTTAAATTCAGATAAGGCAAAGTTGTTATTTGAAGATATTAAAGATCAATTGGTTTATGAATTACGCAGTTACGAGGAGGCTTCATTTAGTAATACACAATATTATAAACCTGCAGTTCCATCTCCTAGAAGAGAGGCTTTCAGAAGAGAGTGGAAGCAATTGACTTGGGAACAATTAACTGAAAAATATTTCAAATATACGAAGAAAGAAATAGTGCTTTATACAATTAAAAAAATCACCCCCCCCACTATTCTATCTCATGTTAAATCACTGGCGAAATGGATCAAATAAAAAAAGAACCTCAGAAGGTGTTTGAAAAATATAAAGACACCCTTACGCTGAAAAATAAAATACATCGCATGTTGTGGAACATCGTATATGTTCTATTATTCAGACCTTTTGCTTTACCATATTTCAAACATTGGCGTAACTTCCTGTTGCGTTGTTGGGGGGCGCAAATAGGAGAGGGTAGTGTTGTGCATGCAAGTGCTGAAATCTGGGTACCTTGGAATTTGGTGATAGGTTGTAGAACCTGTATAGGTCCTCATGTAATCATCTATAATCCGGGTAGGATTATTTTGGGTAATAAAGTGGTTATTTCCCAATATTCGTATCTTTGTACTGCTAGCCATCACTATGAGTATAAAGATAACAAACTCTTTTGGAAGGAAATCATCATAGATGATTATGCTTGGATTGCTGCTAAAGCTTTTGTGGCTCCTGGAGTTCATATTGGTACTTATGCAGTAGTGGGTGCTACAGCATCAGTCTATAAAGAAGTTGAACCATGGACTGTTGTTGGTGGTAATCCTGCTAAGTTTATCAAGAAAAGAATAATGAAAGATTAAATATCATGCTAGACATTACAGCTATAATCCTCACGTATAACGAGGAAGTACATATTCGCAGATGTTTAGAGAATGTGAAGCAATTTGCTAAAAGAATCATTATCGTGGATTGCTTCTCGAAAGATAAAACCTGCGAAATAGCCAAAGAAATGGGGGCGGAAGTTATACAACATGAGTGGCCCGGGAATCAGGCTGAACAATTTAACTGGTTGATAGATAATGTGTCTATCAATACAAAATGGATTCTCCGACTCGATGCCGATGAGTATCTCATGTCTGATCTCATTGCGGAACTCAATGAAAAGCTCCCGACAATGGATGAGGGCGTTTCAGCCCTCTCTCTCGCGCGCGCACGCGCTTATTGCGGAAAAATACTTCATCATGGTATTGTGAATGGTATCCGAATCGTGAGAATCTTCCGAACTGGTAAGGCTCGTTATGACAAGCGTATCATGGATGAGCATCTCTCAATCTTGGATGGTAAAACCATCGAAATGAAACATCAGTTTGTGGATGACAATCGTCTGACAATTGGTCAGTTTACCATCAAGCACGAGAACTATGCATCACGTGAAGCTGCTATTCTGCTAGATGCAGAATATCATCTATCAGATACAAGTAAGTTGGAGAAAGATCATGGCGAGGAAGTAGAGAAGAAGCGTGCACAGAAAGCGAAGTATGCCAAGATGCCGCTATTCTGGAGAGCTTTTGGCTACTTTATATATCGCTATATCGTGAAAGGAGGATGGCGTGATGGTAAAGAGGGATTCTTATGGGACTTTCTGCAGGGCTGGTGGTATCGTACATTGGTAGATGCCAAAATCTTCGAGGTTAAGAAGGCGTGTGGAAATGATAAAGAGAAGATAAGAGAGTTTTTGAAAGATAATTATAATATTGATATTTAGCATATTGACATAATCACAAAAAATAATGAAAATCTCTATCATTACCGCTACGTATAATAGCGGGAAGACGGTGGGGGACACGCTGAAGAGTGTGCTCGCCCAAACCTATCACGACTATGAATTGCTGGTTGTGGATGGGGCTTCGAAAGATAATACCCTGGAGGTGGTAAAGAAGATGGAACCTCTGTTTGAGGGGAGAATGAGGTATATCAGTGAACCCGATAAGGGAATCTATGATGCCATGAACAAGGGCATCAAGATGGCTACGGGGGAGGTAATCGGTATTCTTAACTCGGACGACTTCTATACTTCGGATGATGCATTGGCTTGTATCGCATGGACTCTGGAGAAAGAAAAGGTGGATGCCGTGTATGGCGACATACACTATGTGGACGATGAGGACTTGAAGAAATGCGTAAGATACTATAGCTCCAAGCCTTTCAGAAGGTGGATGATGAGACTGGGATTCATGCCTGCGCATCCTTCGTTCTATTGTCGTAAAGAGGTATATGAGAAATATGGTGCCTTTGATGCAGAAAACTATCGGGTGGCAGCTGACTTTGAAAATCTGCTGAGACTTATCTTCGTAAATAAAATTAAAACGCATTATATCTCTAAAGACTTTGTTACCATGTGTACCGGTGGCGCTTCCAACTCTGGATTAGAGAGCCACAAGCGCATCATGCGTGACCACCTGAAAGCCCTCAAGAAGAATGGGGTGTATTCTAACTTCTTCCTCTTGGGATTGCGATATATATATAAGGTGGGAGAAATACTGAAAAGCAGATTCTAATTTTAAATCGAATAAAAGAAGATGATTGAACCAATTTATATTTTCATGCTGTTAGCACTTGTAGTGTCTGTCATTATCGCCATGCTGGTGTTGCCTAACATTCTCCTTATCTCGCATAAGAAGAAACTCTTTGATATGCCGGATAAGAGAAAGGTGCATCATGCGCCGGTTCCCCGTCTGGGCGGACTCTCGTTCTTCCCTGTGATGCTTATTACCATGGGCGGCCTGGTGCTGATATATTATCTGATGGGACTGAGCAGCGGGTCGATGCACGGGGAGGTGCCTTATGAGTTCCTGGCGCTGCTGGTGGGTAGCATGATGCTGTTCCTGGTGGGACTTGCCGACGACCTGATAGGCGTGGGGTACAAGAAGAAGTTCCTGGTGCAGATAGTGGCGGCATCACTGCTCGTGGCTTCGGGTGTATGGATCAAGTCGCTCGACGGACTCTTCGGAATCTATCAGTTGTCGCCATGGGTGGGCATGCCTTTCACCGTGCTCATCGTGGTGTACGTAACCAATGCCATCAACCTGATTGACGGCATCGACGGACTGGCTTCCGGACTCTGTGCCATCTCGCTGGTGGCTCTGGCGGGGCTGCACATCTGGCTCCATCTGTTTTCCTTCGCCCTGCTCTGCATTGCGGCGCTGGGTGTGATTATCCCTTTCTGGTTCTACAACGTGTTTGGAAATGCCATGAGGGGCAGGAAGCTCTTTATGGGCGATTCGGGTTCGCTGTCGCTGGGCTACATCATCAGTTTCCTGATGATTCACCTGAGCACGGTGGATGTGAGCCCGCATGTGGTGTCTGACTACAACATGGTGTTTGCCTTTACCACGATGCTGGTGCCGCTGCTCGACGTGGTGAGAGTGGTGGGTCACAGACTGAGAAACAGGCAGAATCCGTTCTTGCCTGACAAGAGCCACATCCACCATAAACTGCTGAGATGCGGACTGAGGGTGAGACAGGTGATGGTGGCTATCTGCCTGCTCTCGCTGATGTTCATCCTGCTCAATTTCCTGATGATCGGCCACGTAAACATCACGTATATCCTGGGCATCGACATCGCTGTATGGATAGTGTTCCACCTGGTGCTGGATGTCATCCTACACACCAGGAGGGCGGAAATGGATATTTAATCCTCTATATTTAAAACTATGCTATTCCCGGCTCTGAGATTCAAAAAGGAATCTCTGGGCCGGGATTTTTGCGTTTGTAGAGTAGTGGATGAGTTCGTGGCTGCATGGGGGAAGTTATATGGTTGGAGAATGTGTAAAAATATATAAAAAGATAAGCCAAGAAGGGCATTTTTGAGTTTTATTGCGTAACTTTGCATTAGAACATTCATTATAAAAAGATATGTCTAAGATAAGAATTAAAAATATAGGCCCAATTGTTGATACGGGAGACATCGCATTGTCTGCCGTAATGCTTATCGTGGGTAAACAATCTTCGGGAAAGAGTACCTTTATGAAAATATTGTGCTTCTGTAGATGGATAGAAAAGCGAATCATGCTTGATGGCGAGAATCTGCTGAAGAAATATACCCATTATGGCCGATTCCTGAAAGAGCTGAAGAAGTTTCATCGTTTCGATGATGCTTTCTTTGCTGCTGATTCTTATATCTTTTATGATGGTGATTGCCTTACCATCGAGATGGATGGCGTGAGGGCGAATGTGAAAATCAGAAAGAAAGCGAATTTCAAAACTGAGCGCTATAATGCAAAACTGAGTTTTATTCCTTCGGAACGCAATCTGGTTTCGGCTATTCAGAACATTGATAAGGTTTATCGCTCATCTGACTATGATTCGATATTTAATTATCTTCTGGAATATCAGGAGGCGAAGAAGGAATATGATATCAAGCATCCGCTGAGAATTCCATTTGATGATAATATGAAATATTATTATGATAAGGTTACGGATTCTGACAGAATCGTGCTTGAGAAGGTGGGTAGAACGATAGCGCCTGTTTATGCTTCAAGCGGTATACAGTCGGCGTTGCCGTTGGCTGTGCTTGTGGATTATATTACCGGACAGGTGGGGAAGATTCCGAAGTCGAGCCTTACTGATTTAACGAGTTTGGTGGCAAAGATTATGCTGGATGATGAGAATAAAGAAATCAGTGCGGATGATGTGATTAAGGGAACTAAGATGTATAGATATAAATTCGCCCAGCTGTATATTGAGGAGCTGGAAGAAAATCTGTTTCCGAAGTCGCAGTTTGCGATGGTGAAGGAGATTGTGAAGAATATCAAGAAGGCCTATGAGCAGTCGGGGGCAAATAGCTATGTGGTTATGACCACCCATAGTCCGTATGTGCTGACTTCTCTGAATGTGCTGATGAAGGTGGCACTGGCTAAGGAAAAGAAGCTTGATGAGAAAATGAAAGAAATGCTGGAATATGCAATCCCGATTTCATGGTATTCGGCATACTGCATGACAGATGAAGGAAAAATGGAGAATATCGTGGATGATGAATACCATTTTATCATGGGTGATTATCTTGATTCTCTTTCTGATGAAATATCTGAATTATCTTCTGAACTTGATGAGATGATATATGGGAATGAAAAATAGTTTTTTGGCAGGTTATCTGGCTGAAAAGGAAGTTAGAAAATGTTCGAAAATCAGTCTGAAGGAGCGTTCGACAGTTTATTTGCTGAACTTCGTTCCTCCGATGGACTGTGTGGCTTATCAAGTAGATGGTAACATTATAAAAGGTGCTGACAAGGACAAGTGTGACAAGCTTGTTGTAGCAACAACCTGCACGGATGAAAAAGTATGTGTATTTGTTGAACTGAAAGGTTCTGATGTGGCTCATGCCGTGAAACAACTTGATGCAACATTGTCCTATCCCTTGTTTTCTCAGAACAGAGCGAAATGGACGAAAGCTAGGATTGTTGCAAATAAAATTCCTGCAAACTCAGGAAGGTCTGTGGTTGAAAGAGCGAAAGTTGATTTCCGTAGAAAGTATAATTGTGAATTAATCTGTTTAAAGTCTGGACAGCCTGACTTTTTGAGGCAAGAAAAACTGAAATAAATTTCATTAGACTGCGTTTGATTATGGCAAGAAAATTATATCCTATAGGAATTCAGACATTTGAACGGATCCGCAAGGAGGATATGTTCTATGTAGATAAGACGGAATACATCTATCAGATGACACATACCGATGGAACGTATTTCTTCCTGAGCCGACCACGCCGTTTCGGCAAGTCGCTGCTGGTTTCCACTTTCAAGAGTTATTTCGAGGGTAAGAAGGAACTCTTCGAGGGGCTTGCCATCGAGAAGCTGGAGAAGGAGTGGAATACTTATCCCGTGCTGCACTTCAGTCTGGCTGGAGGCAAACATATGGAGAAGGAACAGCTGGATCGATACCTCTTATATATATTAAAGGAAAATGAGGATAGGTTTGGGGTGGATTGTGATTCTCCTGACCCAAATGTTCGTTTGCTCAACTTGATAAAAACAGTCACTGCAAAGGCAGGCAAGCAGGCTGTGGTGCTCATCGATGAATATGATGCACCGCTTCTGGATGTGGCTCATGAGAAGGAAATGCTTGATGTCTTGCGCAATACGATGCGCAATTTCTACAGTCCTTTGAAAGATTGCGAGTCAATGCTTCGCTTCGTTTTCCTTACTGGCATCACGAAGTTCTCGCAGCTAAGTATCTTCAGCGAGCTGAACAATATCAAGAATGTGAGCATGGACGAGCCTTACGCCGGCATCTGCGGTATCACCAAGGAGGAAATGCTTACCCAGATGAGCGATGATATCGACGCTCTTGCCGAGCATCAGGAACTTAGTAGGGAGGAAACCATCGAGGAACTGAAAAATCATTATGATGGCTATCATTTCTGCTGGCCATCGCCAGATGTCTTCAATCCTTACAGTCTGCTCAATTGCTTTGCCGATGGCAGAATGGATGATTACTGGTTCGGCTCGGGCACACCTACCTATCTCATCAATATGATGAGAAAGTATGATTTTTTGCCTGCTGACCTTGGCGAAACCATAGAGGTGGGCAAGAAGGACTTTGATGCCCCCACCGAAACGATGACCACCATCGTACCTTTGCTCTATCAGAGTGGATACGTCACCATCAAGGGATATGACAAGCCTACAAAATTGTACCTGTTGGCATTGCCTAACCAGGAGATAAGGGTGGGGCTATATGGAAGTCTCTTGCCTCATTATCTGACGGATAAGTCGGCGAAGGCTAACACGACCATCGCCAAGATGTCGGTATTGGTAAAGAAGGGGGATATGGATGCTGCCTTCTGCCTGCTGAACGACTTTTTGGAGACGGTGCCTTACTGTGACAATACTAACTACGAGGGGCATTGGCAGCAGACGCTCTACATCATGTTTGCACTGCTCACCAACTATCGCATCATGGTGGAATCTCATACGGCTAAGGGCAGAATCGATATCACGATGGAAACGGCAGATACCATCTACGTGATGGAACTGAAGTTCAACAAGAGTGCCGAGGAGGCTCTCGCCCAGATTGAGGCAAAGCACTATGTCGACGCCTTCAAAATGAGCGGCAAGAAGGTGGTGAAGATAGGCTTGAACTTCTCGGTGAAGGACGAGGTGAACTGTCTGGAATGGAAGATAGGATGACAAGATCTTATAGTCCTGTATATTTCCTGATAGCCTTGATGAAGGTGTCGCCATATTTATTGAGCTTGAATTCTCCGATACCACTGATCAGACTCATGGCATTCTTGGTGGTAGGTTTCATCCTTGCAAGTTCATGAAGACTCTTGTCGCTGAGTACGATATATGGAGGATAACCCTGTTCGTCGGCAAGGTTCTTGCGTATCTTTCTGAGGTGTTCAAAGAGCCCTTTGTCTTCCACGCCTTTCGAGTCTTCCTGGAAGATGACACGTTCGGCATGCACCTCAGGAATGAGATTTCCCGGCTGGGCGATGGCGCCCTTCCTGTTGCGTACCGTTTTCTTTGGGCGGGTGGCTTTATCATCTTCTTCGATATAAGCCAGCGAAACATGATGTTCTCCCTTCAGTACCTTCCAGCCTAAATCGGTAACCTTCATGTAGTTGTGGTTGTTGTAGGCAATCTCGAAGAATCCCATCTGCAGCATCTGCAGCAGATAAGCATTCCAGTCCTTAGATGTTGTATCCCTGCCCACACCGAAGGTTTTCATCTCGTTGTATTTGTTTTTCACAACTGCAGAAGAATGCATGCCTCTCAGAATCTCGATGCAGGTACCTACTGCAATATGCTCACCCGAACGGACCACGGCACTCAGGGCTTTCTGGGCTCTGATGGTGCCGTCGAAGGTGCGTGGAGGATTCTTGCAAACATCACAGTTGCCGCAGTTGCAGGATGATGTCTCGCCAAAATAATTCAGTAGAATGCGTCGTCGGCATACTCTCGATTCGGCATATTCCTCCATGCGGCGCAGTTTTTCCATATTCACATCACGCTGTCCGCTTTCTTCACAGAAAGAACGGAGGGTGATGATGTCGGCCATCGAATAGAACAGCACGGTATCTGATGGTGCTCCATCTCTTCCGGCTCTACCTATTTCCTGATAGAAACTCTCGATGCTTTTAGGCATATTATAGTGGATTACCCAGCGCACATTACTCTTGTCGATGCCCATTCCGAAAGCGATGGTAGCACATACCACCTGAATCTGGTCCATCTTGAACCGTTCCTGTACTGATGCTCTGGTCTGGGCAGTCATTCCGGCGTGATAGGCTGCGGCATTGATACCCAGATCGATAAGTTCCTGAGCTACCATTTCGGTGTTCTTGCGGGAGAGACAGTAGATGATGCCTGCTTCTTCCGGATGATTACTGATGAAGCGGGTGATGTATTGGAGCTTTGCCTTTTTGGTACTCTCCTGTCTTACGGTGAGGGAGAGGTTGGGGCGGTCGAAACTGCTTACGAACGTCTGCCCATTGAGATGAAGCTGGCGTATGATATCTTCGCGCGTTATCTTGTCGGCTGTGGCTGTGAGCGCCATTACCGGGACATTGCGGAAATTCTCGTGCAGCATGCCTAGCTGCGAATACTCCGGACGGAAATCGTGTCCCCACTGGCTGATGCAGTGGGCCTCGTCAACGGCAAAGAGCGAAATCTTGATGTTGCTGAATAAATAAGGTATCTCGCTGATGAGTTTTTCGGGCGAAACATAAAGGAGTTTCAGTTCTCCCTTCTCGCATCGGCGGCGGATGATGAGTTCATCGGTCGTGTCGTTTCCGCTGTTCAGTGCTTCTGCCGGGATTCCGTTTGCCTTGAGCGCCTCCACCTGGTCGTGCATCAGACTGATGAGCGGTGAAATGACCACAGCGGTACCTTCCATTGCTAATGCGGGAACCTGGTAGCACAGACTCTTTCCACCACCAGTCGGCATGAGAACCAGACAGTCGTGTCCCTGCATTACCTCTCTGATAATCGCTTCCTGGTTGGGGCGGAAGGAATCGTATCCAAAATAGCTTTTTAATATCTCGTTTATCTGCATGATTGCCGTTTTATGATTTCTGCCTTTACCGGCATGTTTTTGTTTTGTTTTTCATGCAAAGGTAATGAATAATCTGCATAAATAAAAGTTTTCTCCAAGAAAAAGTGCATATTTCAAGTAAAAAACTTTGCAAAGAGCGAAAAACAGGAGGAAAAGTTTGGTATGTGGAAAAAATGTATTACTTTTGCATGGTAAATACAGATAAAAATGGCAAAATGTAATGTAAACACTCAAGAGCGATTTGCCGATATCCAGATGCTCCGTTATGAGCTGAAGGGTTTCGAAAACCTGTCGCTCACACAGAAAATTTATATTTATTGCTTGTCGAAGGCAACCCTCTTGGGACGTGATATCACCTTCGACCAGCAGGGCAAATACAACCTGCGCATCCGTAAAACCCTGGAGGCTGTATACCTTCATTATGAAGGTAATCGCGAAAGCGAAGATTTCAAGGCTTTCGAAGTTTATCTGAAGCGTGTCTGGTTTGCCAGCGGCATCCATCATCACTATGGATGTGAAAAGTTTGTGCCAGGATTTTCAGAGGAATCTTTCTATGAGATGGTTGGGGCTGTAGCCGATGAATATCTGCCTCTTTCCAAGGGACAGAGCAAGGAAGACCTGTTGGGCATTCTGGTGCCTGTCATCTTCAATCCGGAAGTCATGCCTAAGCGCGTGAATCAGACGGATGGCGAGGATCTGGTGCAGACTTCAGCTTGCAATTTCTATGAGAATGTTTCTCAGGCAGAAGTAGAACGTTTCTATGCCAGGATGAAGGAAGAGGGCAACGAACAGGCACCTTCGTATGGACTGAACTCTAAACTGACCAAGCGTAATGGTGAACTGGTGGAGCTGAAATGGACAGAAGACGGCCTCTATGGCGCAGCTATCAAGGAGATTGTTTCCTGGTTGCTCCGTGCTCAGAAATATGCAGAAAATGAGGAACAGAAACATCTCATCGATCTCCTGGTGAAGTATTACCGTACAGGCGATCTGAAGGATTTCGACCGTTACAGCATTGCCTGGGTGCAGCAGCACGAGGGAATGATTGATTTCATCAACGGATTTATCGAAGTGTATGGCGATCCGCTCGGACTGAAAGGTACTTGGGAAGGCATCGTAGAATATAAGGATCTTGAAGCAACGAAGCGTACCCAGACCATCAGTCAGAATGCCCAGTGGTTTGAGGACCATTCACCTGTAGACCCACGTTTCCGCAAGCCGGAGGTGAAGGGTGTTACAGCCAATGTCATCTGTGCGGCGATGTTGGGTGGCGAGGAATATCCAGCTTCTGCCATCGGCATCAATCTTCCGAATGCCAACTGGATCCGTCAGGAATATGGTTCTAAGAGTGTGACCATCGGTAACCTGACCGAAGCATATAACAAGGCAGCTCAAGGCAATGGTTTCCGTGATGAATTCGTTATCGACGAGGATACTATCAGTCTGATGAATCAGTACGAGGATATTACAGATGATCTGCATACCGACCTGCATGAGTGTCTGGGACATGGTAGCGGACAGCTTTTGCCTGGTACCGACCCTGATGCACTGAAGGCGTATGGCAGTACGATAGAAGAGGCGAGAGCCGATCTTTTCGGACTCTATTATGTAGCCGACCATAAATTGGTAGAACTGGGTCTGACTCCGAATGATGAGGCATACAAGGCTCAGTATTACGGTTATCTGATGAACGGTCTGCTCACCCAGACCATCCGCATCAAGGAAGGCGACAAGATAGAGGAAGCCCACATGCGCAACCGTGCGCTGATAGCCTGGTGGGTGATGGAGCATGCCGAGGGTGCTGTGGAACTGGTGAAGATGGATATGAACTATGCTTCTGCCGAGGATGCTTTGAAGGACAGCGAGGGCAATATCATTACGACGAAGACTTATGTGAAGATTAATGATTATGCCAAGCTCCGCCATCTCTTCGGTGAGTTGCTTGCTGAAATTCAGCGCATCAAGAGTGAGGGCGATTTCGAGGCTGCCCGTCTGTTGGTTGAGAAGTATGCCGTGAATATTGATCCGGAATTGCATCGCGAGATACTGGCAAGATACAAGAAACTGAATCTCGCTCCATACAAGGGATTCATCAATCCGAAGATGACGCTGGAGATGGATGAAGAAGGCGAAATTACAGACGTGGTATTGGATTACGAGGAGAGCTATGTTGACCAGATGTTGCGCTACTCTGATGAATACGGAACTTTGTAATAAGAGAAACGATGATAGATAATAAGAACGAGGAATTTCCGATAGTAGATGAAATGGGCAACATCCTGGGCGCTGTTACCCGCGGTCATGCCCATGACGGAAGCAAGATATTGCATCCGGTTGTTCATCTGCATGTATTCAACAGCCGGGGTGATCTGTATCTGCAGCATCGTCCAGCTTGGAAGGATATCCAGCCGGATAAATGGGATACAGCCTGCGGCGGTCATGTTGATTTAGGCGAAAGTGTGAGTCAGGCATTGCATCGCGAGGTAAGGGAAGAATTGGGTATCACCGATTTTGAACCGGAATCTCTTGGGCATTATGTCTTTGAGAGTCAGCGGGAAAAGGAACTGGTTTATGTACATCGTTGTGTATATGATGGCGAAGTGAAACCGAGCCAGGAAGAATTGGCCGGTGGCAGATTCTGGACCAAGGATGAAATCAGCGAAAACATCGGCAAGGGTGTTTTCACTCCGAATTTCGAAAACGAATACCAGAAGTATTTCATGTAACGCTGAAATTAGCCATAAAAATACGTCCCGACGTAGCATTTGCTGCATCGGGACGTATTTTTTTGTATGTCGGGACGCAGCAAATGCTACGTCGGGACGTATTTTCAGCAGGGTTGTGGCCTGTTTCTGACTGCATCTGCAGAAGCGTTAAATCTCGTAGATACCCTTGAGTGCTCCTCTTGCAATTTTCTCGAAATCTTCACCGAAGTCGCAGAAACGGAGAACCGCATTAGAGACAGCATGTTTTATTCCCATGTTGTCACCCTGCAATGCTGCGGCAGCCTGATCCAGGAATTCGTTGATGCCACGCTCGTTAGGTTCTTTCCCATTGGCAAAGAGACGGGCAAGGAGCTGGAAACCGGCAATCTCATAGAGCGGCTTATCACTTGCTATCCACTGGTAGGCGATGACAGGCGCATAATCTACGTGCTGCAAAAGGTTGAAGGCAAGCATCTCTGCCATCTCCTGACTCTGTACCTGTTCCATCCATAAATCTGTGATTTCCGGAAGCATCTTGTCGGCAGGCATGATGAGTGTAGCCAGAATCTTGCACTCCCGGATGTCTTCCTTCCACAGTTCGATGGCGAGGTCATAGTCTTTACCATATTCCTCAGCCATCTTTTTCAGTTCATAGAATGGTACGCCCCAATTCAGTTTATATCCCAGTCCCTTATCGCGCATAGATTGCGATCCCGGACCGTTCATCAGCAAGCGGAAGCTTCGCTTGATAGTCATCAGTTTCTGATGTGTTTCTTCGTTCATTATATTTAGAGTAAACTATTAACTAAATTAAAGTTTCATTATTTTACAGAACATTCCTTCGAAGTGTTCCTCTATATTTGCAGGTTTATGCTTGAAGATACCGAAGATGGCACTTCCGCTACCACTCATCGCTGCATATACGGCACCCAGGTTGTATAGTTTCTGTTTGATTTCAGCCAGTTCCGGGTGCATCTTGAAGATAGGTGCCTCAAAATCGTTGACAAGTTCCTCTTTCCAAGTCTCGATAGGCTGGCGTACAATGTCGCGGCAACATTTGGCTGGAGCCTGTGGGGTGATGGCTGCATAAGCCTCTTTGGTGCTGACGGCAATGTCATCGCGCTTCACCACAACCAGATGATAGCCCCTCAGATTATCGCCAGGACCACTTACTGGCATCAGTTCTTCGCCGATGCCTTCTGCATAGCAAGCAGTGTCACCATCTTCGGGGTCAGCAGAAATGAAGTAGGCGCAGTCTGCACCCAGCTTGGCAGCGTATCTTTCCATCTCCGGATTACCGATATTGAGGCGGAAACGCTCGTCAAGCAAACGAATCATGAAGGCTGCATCGGCAGAACCGCCACCCAAACCTGCCTGCGAAGGAATACGCTTCACCAGGTGAGCATGGATGCGTGGAATCCTGAAGTCGGCAGCCAGGAGATTATAAGCTTTTACAACGAGATTGTTCTGTTCATCGCAATCCACTGCGTTACCTGTAATCTTCAGATCACAAGGAACATCACTAGGGAATTCATCGCCCATGAGCTTGATTTCAAGTGCATCGGTCAGCGGAATAGGGTAGAACACCGTTTCAAGATTGTGGTATCCATCTTTCCGCTTACTAACTATATTTAAACCAAGATTGATCTTGGCGCAAGGAAATGTAATCATAACTTTTCAGTTTAAAGGGTTCGTTACTATTTCTTTTTCTTTGCAAAGATACGGAAAAATATCTAACATGGTGCATCTTTTACAGGATTATTTTTATCAGTAGCATTAAAAATATTAAAATAAGCCCTGTTTTGCAATATCTTTTGTATCTTTGCAATTACAAATTATTAATAGATTATGAAAAAAGGAGATAAAGTCAGATTCTTGAGCGAAGTGGGTGGCGGAAAGGTTGCCGGCTTCCAAGGTAAAAATATTGTGCTCGTTGAGGATGAGGATGGTTTTGAGATTCCGATGCCTATCAACGAGGTGGTTGTGGTGGAGCAGGATGAATACTCCATGGGCAAGATGATTTCGGCTAAGATGGATGCGCAGCAGAAGGCTGAGGAGCATGCCAATACCGAACTGCATCAGGACAGCCGGAGTATCAAGGCTATCTTGAATGATCACGATGACGTGGATATGGATGTAGAGGAATATGATGCTGCCGACCGTGAGATAACCTTTGTGAAACCGGTTCAGGAACGTACGGGTGGCAACAAACTCAGTGCTTATCTCGCCTTTGTACCTATCAACATCAAGGACGTAACCAATACCCGTTTCGAGACCTATATGGTGAATGACAGCAACTACTATCTCCACTATACCTATCTCGTGGCTGAGGGTAATGCATGGACTCTGAAAGCAGAGGGAGAAATAGAACCGAACACCAAACTCTTCATCGAGGAATTCGGTCGTGAGGCTCTGAACGAGATGGAGCATATCGCCATCCAGATGATAGCTTACAAGAAGGACAAGCCTTTCCTTCTGAAGCCGGCAACAGATGTTCAGTTCCGTCTCGATCCCGTGAAATTCTACAAACTTCATCTTTTCGAGGAGAACGATTTCTTCGAGACTCCAGCCTATCTCTTTACGATTGTAGAGAACGATGAAATAGCCCGTCCGCTGGTTATCGATTCCAAGCGTCTGAAAGAGCAGATGTATAAGGATGAGAAGGTTGTCGCCAACACCAGCAAGAAGAAGAGCAAGAAGGATGATGGTACCCTTGTGATAGATCTTCATGCGGATGAAGTGCTTGAAACAACTGCTGGAATGAATTCTGCAGATATTCTTCATTATCAGATGGATATCTTCAAGAAGACCATGGAGGAATATAAGAAAAAGAAGGGACAGAAAATTATCTTTATTCATGGAAAGGGCGAAGGTGTGTTGCGCCAGACTCTCATTCATGAGTTGAACTATCGCTATAAGAGTTGCACTTATCAGGATGCTTCTTTCCAGGAGTATGGCTATGGTGCTACACAGGTAACAATAAAGTAATTTATTATGAAGTACGGATTTATTAAGGTAGCTAGTGCCATCCCTGCCGTAAAGGTGGGTGATGTCATTTTCAATACCCAGCAGATAGAGGAACAGATAGCGCTGGCTGAGGGAAAGGGTGTAGAGATCATTACATTTCCGGAACTCTCTGTTACGGGCTATTCCTGTCAGGATCTCTTCCGTCAGCAGATGCTTCTCGAATCATCTGAGCAGGCGGTGATGATGTTGCTCGATTTCACACGCAAACTCGATATCATCTCTATCGTGGGTGCGCCGGTGATAGCGGGCGACTTGTTGCTCAATTGTGGTATCGTTATCCAGCATGGACAGATTCTCGGTATTGTACCGAAGACATATCTTCCAAACTACAGCGAGTTTTATGAGAAACGCTGGTTTGCCTCAGCTCAGGACCTGAGAGATTGCGAAGTCCGTTATGCCGGACATAAGGTGAAACTGACGCCTGATGTTCAGATTTTTCAAACTTTCGATGGCGTACAGTTTGGTGTGGAAATCTGCGAAGATGTATGGGCTCCGGCTCCTCCTAGCAACAAACTGGCGCTAGCAGGAGCAGACCTGATTTTCAATCTTTCTGCAAGCGACGAACTCATCGGAAAACATCATTATCTGAAGAGTCTGCTCAGCCAGCAGAGTGCCCGTACCATGACCGGATATATCTACAGTTCCTGCGGATTCGGTGAGAGTACGCAGGATGTGGTTTATGGTGGAAATGCCCTGATTTATGAGAATGGAGTTTTACTTTCACAGAGTGAACGTTTCTCGATTGAACCGCAGATGGTTATCTCGCAGATAGATGTAGAGAAACTCCGCTCTGAGCGTCGTACGAATTCTACTTATGTAAATGCCCAGCGCAATATTAAGTATTCTGTTCTCGGCGGTCAGTTCAATATCCGTAATATCGAAGCTGATCCTACCGAAAATGAACGCGATTTTGTGTTGGAACGTGAGGTGAATCCTCATCCGTTTATTCCTACCAGCAGCGATATGAATGCCTCTTGCGAGGAAATTTTCAATATCCAACTCATGGGACTAGCCAAGCGTATCGTTCATACCCATGCCAAGACCGTAGTAATCGGTATTAGCGGCGGTTTGGATTCTACGCTGGCCTTACTCGTTTGTGTAAAAGCTTTTGATAAACTCAAAATGAACCGAAAGGGTATCGTAGGTGTCACTATGCCGGGATTCGGAACCACAGACAGAACCTACAATAATGCCATCTCGCTGATGCAGAGTCTTGGTATTACCATTAAGGAAATCAGCATCGCCAAGGCTGTAACCCAGCACTTTGAGGACATCGGTCAGGATGCCAGTGTGCATGATGTGACTTACGAGAATTCCCAGGCTCGTGAACGTACCCAGATTCTGATGGATTTAGCCAATAAGATGGGTGGTATGGTTATCGGTACCGGCGACCTTTCAGAGTTGGCATTAGGATGGGCTACCTATAATGGTGACCACATGAGCATGTATGGCGTGAATGCCAGCATTCCTAAGACCCTGATCCGTCATCTCGTAAATCATGTAGCAGAGAGTGGGGTAGACGAACAGAGCCGCATCACTCTTCGTGATATCATCGATACTCCTATCAGTCCAGAGTTGATTCCGGCAGATGAGAATGGAAATATCAAGCAGAAGACGGAAGATTTGGTGGGACCATACGAACTGCATGATTTCTTCCTCTACTATTTCCTGCGTTTCGGTTTCCGTCCTTCCAAGATTTACATGTTGGCAAAGAAGGCATTTATTGATTCCGAACTGGAGCGTGTAAAGATCAGTGATAATGATCCTGACAGCTATGATGAGGAGACTATCAAAAAGTGGCTGAAGACCTTCGTGCGCCGTTTCTTCAATCAGCAGTTCAAGCGCAGTTGTCTGCCAGACGGCCCGAAAGTCGGTAGCGTAAGCCTCAGTCCTCGTGGCGACTGGCGTATGCCTAGTGATGCTGCATCTGCCATCTGGCTGCAAGAGGCTGAAAATTTATAAAACATGGCAGCGAAGTTTTAATAAATCGGGAAATAAAAAGTTAGGAGTCGGGGCGCTGTTCCAACTCCTAACTTTTTCGTTTATAATAAAATAATTATATAAAAAGTCTTTCTATTTTTGGGTAAAACATATTTTTTTTGTAACTTTGCGCCCAAAAGTAAAAACATTATAAAAATATAAGATAATATGGCTAAGAAATTTGCCGAGCACAACGGTCTGAATTTGACTCAGACAAACAATGACGTACTAGCAGCGTGGGAGAAAAATGATATCTTCCACAAGTCTATTGACGAGCGTGAAGGCTGCCCTCAGTTTATCTTCTTCGAGGGACCTCCATCAGCTAATGGCCACCCGGGTATTCACCACGTGTTGGCACGTAGTATCAAGGATACATTCAACAGATACAAGACCATGAAGGGTTTCCAGGTTCACCGCAAGGCGGGATGGGATACCCACGGACTCCCTGTTGAACTCGGTGTCGAGAAGGAACTCGGCATCACCAAGAAGGATATCGACAACAAGGCTTCAGAGAAGTATATCTCTACTGAGGATTACAACCACAAGTGTCGTGAGAACGTGATGAAGTTCACCGCTGAGTGGCGCGAGTTGACCGAGAAGATGGGTTACTTCGTAGATCTCGATCATCCTTATATCACCTACGATAACAAGTACATCGAGACTCTCTGGTGGCTCCTCAAGCAGCTCTACAACAAGGGGATGCTCTACAAGGGTTACACCATCCAGCCATACTCTCCAGGTGCAGGTACAGGCTTGAGCTCTCACGAGTTGAACCAGCCTGGCTGCTATCGCGATGTTAAGGACCTCACCACTACAGCCCAGTTCCTCATCAAGGATCCTAAGGCTGAGTGGACCAAGTGGGGCAAGCCATACTTCATCGCATGGACCACTACACCTTGGACTCTGCCATCAAACGTGGCTCTCTGTGTGGGTCCTAAGATTGACTATGTAGCCATCGAGACCTACAACCTCTACAATGGCGAGCCTATGACACTCGTGATGGCTGAGGCTCTGGTTGGTTCATATCTGAAGGCAGACCAGGAGTGCAAGGAAGGCGATCTCCTGCCATTCGACAAGGAGAAGAAGCAGTGCCCTTGGCGCATTATCGACCACATGAAGGGTACCGACCTCGAAGGCATGCACTACGAGCAGCTCCTGCCATGGGTAAAGCCATGCGAGAAGGTTGATCTCTTCGCACCGGCTTTCGTAACAGAATATGCTGCTGCTCATCCTGAGAAGGTGTTCGCTTCTGAGGATGGTCGCGATCAGTTCGTCGAGATGGAGAGTGAGGCTTTCCGCGTAATCCTCGGCGACTACGTTACTACCGATGATGGTACAGGTATCGTTCACATCGCACCTACATTCGGTGCCGATGATGCCAAGGTGGCTAAGGATGCCAATATCCCAGCTCTCTACCTTATTAATAAGAAGGGTGAAACCCGCCCAATGGTTGACCTCCAGGGTAAGTTCTATCTCATCGAAGACCTCGATGCCAACTTCGTGAACGCTTGCGTCAACAAGGAGGCATACGCTCATCATGCAGGCGACTACGTGAAGAATGCCTACGACCCACAGTTTAATGTGGATGGCGTCTGGGACAAGAAGGCTTCTGAGAAGGCTGAAGACCTGAATATCGTACTCTGCTACGAGTTGAAGCAGGAGGGCAAGGCTTTCAAGAGCGAGAAGCACGTGCACAACTATCCTCACTGCTGGCGTACCGACAAGCCTATCCTCTATTATCCATTGGATAGCTGGTTTATCAAGGATACAGCCCGCAAGGAGCGCATGGTAGAACTCAACAAGACCATCAACTGGCAGCCTGAGAGCACCGGTACAGGCCGTTTCGGCAACTGGCTCGAGAACCTGAACGACTGGAACCTTTCACGTTCCCGCTTCTGGGGTACTCCATTGCCAATCTGGCGTGACGAGAACCGTGGCGAGAAGTGTATCGGCAGTCTTGAGGAACTCTATGCTGAAATCGAGAAGTCTGTGGCTGCCGGTATCATGCAGAGCAACCCATTGAAGGAGAATGGTTTCGTTCCTGGCGACTACAGCCAGGAGAACTATGATAAGATTGACCTCCACCGTCCATACGTTGACAAGATTGTATTGGTTAACGAGGAGGGCAAGCCAATGTATCGTGAGAGCGACCTCATCGACGTTTGGTTCGATTCAGGTTCAATGCCTTACGCCCAGCTCCACTACCCATTCGAGGGTGAGATGGCCCGTGGCACAGAGGCAGACCGCGATGCACTCATCCACAGCACCTACGAGGGATATGCTATTCCTCCTAAGTTCTATCCAGCCGACTTCATCAACGAGGGCGTGGATCAGACCCGTGGATGGTTCTTCACTCTGCACGCCATCGCTACCATGGTATTCGATAGCGTAGCCTTCAAGAACGTAATCTCTTCTGGTCTCGTTCTCGATGCCAAGGGTAACAAGATGAGTAAGCACGTGGGTAACGTGACTAACCCATTCGAGATGATTGACAAGTATGGTGCCGATCCTGTTCGTTTCTATATGATGACCAACAGCGAGCCTTGGGACAACCTCAAGTTCGACCCTAATGGTGTGGACGAGACCCGTCGTAAGTTCTTCGGTACCTTATATAATACCTACAGCTTCTTCGCCCTCTATGCTAATGTAGATGGTTTCGATGCAGAGGCTGCTCAGGTGCCATTCGAGAAGCGCCCAGAGATTGACCGCTGGATTCTCTCTTCACTCAATACCCTCATCAAGGGCGTTGACAGAGAGTTGGCTGGCTATGATCCAACCCGCGCAGGCCGTCTCATCGATGCTTTCGTCAACGATGACCTCTCTAACTGGTACGTTCGTCTGAACCGTAAACGTTTCTGGGGTAAGGAGATGAGCGAGGATAAGCTGAGTGCTTATCAGACTCTCTATACCTGCCTGATGACAGTGGCTAAGCTGCTGGCACCATTCGCTCCATTCTATGCAGACGAGTTGTATCACGACTTGGGCGGCGAGTTGGAGAGCGTACATCTCGATAAGTTCCCTGTAGCTGATGAGGCTGCTATCGATGCCGACCTGGAGGAGCGTATGGCCATCGCCCAGAAGATTACTTCTATGGTATTGGCATTGCGCCGCAAGGTGAACATCAAGGTGCGTCAGCCACTCCAGCAGATCATGATTCCTGCAGTAGATGATGTACAGAAGGCACACATCGAGGCAGTAGCCGGACTGTTGAAGAACGAGGTGAACGTGAAGGAGGTTAACTTCATTGAGGGTCAGGGTATTCTCGTAAAGAAGGTGAAGTGTAACTTTAGAGTGATGGGTAAGAAGTTCGGCAAGCTGATGAAGGGTGTTGCTGCCCAGATGTCAGCGCTCGATCAGGACCAGATTGCAGCCTTCGAGAAGGCAGGCAACATCACATTGAATATCGACGGACAGGAAGCCGTGGTAGAGGTAGCCGACGTGGAGATTATCTCAGAGGATATTCCAGGATGGCTCGTATCTAACGAGGGCAATCTGACCGTAGCGCTTGAAGTAGAGTTGACCCCAGAATTGAAGAAGGAGGGTATGGCTCGTGAGTTGATCAACCGTATCCAGAACCTCCGCAAGGAGACAGGTCTGGAGATTACCGACCGCATCAACGTAACTGTGGCTCCTAATGAGGAGACTGACGCAGCCATCGAGGCATTCGCCGACTACATCAAGGGTCAGGTATTGGCAGACAGCATCGAAATCGGCGACAACGCAGGTGTTGAGACCGAGTTTGATGACTTTAAGTTGAACATTCTCGTAGAGAAGAATTAAATAGTTAGGAGTTAGGAGTTAGAAGTTAGGAGCATTTCCAAACTGCTTGCTTCTAACTTTCTAGCCCTTATTTCCTAAAAACATTAACAAATAACATAATAGATAACATCTATGGCTAACGAAAAACTACGTTATAGCGATCAGGAGCTCGAGGAGTTCCGCGCTATCATTGATGAGAAATTGAAGGTGGCAAAGCAGACTTATCATGATTGCATGGCTCAGCTGAACCACTCAGACAGTAATGATGTGGTAGATACATCACCAACCTACAAGGCTCTTGAAGAGGGTAGTGAAGCACAAAGCAAGGAAGAAATCATCCAGATGGCTCAGCGTCAGCAGAAGTTCATCAAGGGATTGGAAGCAGCTTTGGTGCGTATCCAGAACAAGACCTATGGTATTGACCGCGAAACAGGCGAGTTGATTCCTAAGGAGCGTTTGCGTGCTGTACCTCATGCCACTTTGAGTGTAGCTTCTAAGGAGGCTAGAAAAAAGTAATAAATGGAGAAAACAAGTAAAATTAAATACGGATGGCTCGTCACGGCAATGGTGGTTGTGCTTCTTGTTATCGATCAGATTATCAAGGTGTACATCAAGACCCATTTTTGCCTTGGCGAGTCTGTTCGTGTTACTGATTGGTTTTATATCGAATTTGTAGAGAACAACGGAATGGCTTGGGGTATGTCGTTTATCGGCAAGTTCTGGCTAAGTCTGTTGCGCCTGGTAGCCATCTGTGCGTTGAGCATTTATCTGCATCGCATCATTAAGCGTGGTACCTATCGCTTGTTATACATCATTTTGGTGGCGCTGGTTCTGACGGGTGCAATCGGCAATATGATTGATTCCATCTTTTACGGACTTATCTTTACCGGTGCTTCACCTTATTATGTATCTTATCTTGTGCCTTTCGGCGAGGGGTATGCACCCGTGCTCATGGGCAAGGTGGTTGATATGTTCCGCTTTCCGTTCTTCACCTATACATGGCCTGAATGGTTCCCTTTCTGGGGTGGACAGCATGGTACATTCTTCGATCCTGTATTCAATTTTGCAGATTCCTGTGTATCAGTCGGTATCATTTCTCTCTTGCTTTTCTGTAGAAAAGAACTGGAAGCTCTCGGAGGTGGTGATAAGGAGAAGAAGGTTAAAGATTCTTCTTTTATTGAAACTGCTGAAGAAAAGATAAAGTCTCAATCTCAAGAAAATAAGGAGGACAAGTAATCATGAAGAAAGCTTTTCTTTATCTCTGTTGGATAGTAACCTTTTGTGCAGCCTTCGCTTCTTGCAAGCCTTCGCTGCCAAGAGATGTGCTCTCTAAAGGAAAGATGACGGATATTCTCTTCGATTATCACATCGCTCTTGCTATGGCGCAGAACGAAGACGGTGGTAGTGAGAAGAATAGTCTGGCTTATCGCGAGGCTGTACTGAAGAAACATGATGTCACCTCGGCAGACTTCGACAGTTCGATGGTTTATTATATGCGCCATACAGAATTGCTGCATGATGTGTATAAGGATTTGGCTGAAAGATTGGATAAAGAGGTGGTTGCATTGGGTGGAAACAGTACAGGAAATAGTGATTTTGACAATCTTACTGCTGTTGGCGATACTGCCAATATCTGGAAGGATGCTACTTCGATGGTATTCTCGCCTGATGAGGGCTTCAACAGTCGCAGTTTTAAAATTGAAGCTGATACTGCTTTCCATAAGGGTGACCGGTTCCGTCTTGATTTCGAATCGCAGTTTATCTTCCAGGATGGTATGCGTGATGGTATCGCTTTGCTGGCTGTTCAGTTCAAGAACGATAGTGTGGCACAGACTGTAATTCATATTCAGAGTGCTCAGCACTATAGTGTAGAACTCGCTGATAATGATAGCCTTGGAATCAAATGTATAAAGGGGTACTTTATGTTGAATGAGGGTGGCTTCAGTTCTGATGCCGGTTCTTTGACGACTCTTAAACTGATGTTTGTCAATAAGATTCGTCTCATCCGTATGCATCCTAAAAAGGTGGTACCGGTTTCTTCTTCTGCAGCATCTTCTGATTCGGCAAAAGTAGATACTGCTCGTAAGACCCGTATACCAGGTCCGAGTGTTCCGGCACGTCCGGATGGAGCTTTGGCGCCTCCGACCAGTGCACCGGTTCCTATGCCTGATAAACCTATTCAGATGACGAGTAATTAGTCTGGATGTTTAAGATATGGCAGAAATGAGGAGATGCGGAGCCCATCAGGTGATATTGCCGGATGGCTCGATATTGCAGCAGGCTGTGGTAGAAATACAAGAGGGCAGGGTGGTGAACTACTTCGAGTTTCGCGAGGAGTTGCCGATGACCGAATGGTTAGGCGGCGAAATCCGGGTGGAACGCGATGAGGAAGGCATCCTCCGTGCCCTGTGGAACGGAAAAGTAATCAATAAACATTAAACATAAACATTAATAATATGTTAAGCGTAGATCAATTAGAAGACAAGTTGATAGACTTGGCATTTGCTGAGGATATCGGTGATGGCGACCACACAACTTTGTGTTGTATCCCAGAAGACGCCATGGGTAAGAGCCACTTGCTTATCAAGGAAGATGGTGTGTTGGCAGGTGTTGAAATGGCAAAGAAGGTATTTGCCCGTTTCGATCCTACCATGAAGGTAGAAGTGTTGCTTCAGGATGGAACCCATGTTAAGAAGGGTGACATTGCAATGATTGTAGAGGGTAAGACCCGTTCTTTGCTCCAGACAGAGCGTTTGATGCTCAATATCATGCAGCGTATGAGTGGCATTGCTACCATGACTGCTAAGTATGTAAAGCGTCTTGAGGGTACAAAGACTCATATCCTCGACACCCGTAAGACAACTCCAGGTCTCCGTATGTTGGAGAAGCAGGCTGTGAAGATTGGTGGTGGTATGAACCATCGCATTGGTCTTTTTGATATGATTCTCTTGAAAGATAACCATATCGATTTTGCGGGCGGTATCGATAATGCCATCGACCGTTGCCATGCTTATCTGAAGGAGAAGGGCCTCGACCTGAAGATTGAAATCGAGGTTCGCAGTTTCGATGAACTTGACCAGGTATTGAAGCATGGTGGTGTCAACCGTATCATGCTCGATAACTTCTCTGTGCCTGATACTAAGAAGGCAGTAGACATCATCGCAGGTAAGTATGAGACTGAGTCTTCTGGCGGTATCACTTATGATACCATCCGCGATTATGCAGAGCAGGGAGTTGATTTCATCTCAGTTGGTGCCTTGACACATAGTGTGAAGGGCTTGGATATGAGTTTCAAGGCTTGCGAATAAGTGAAGAATGAAGAGGGAAGAGTGAAGAATTCAAAAGCTCTTCTCTTTTTGTATATATAAACTTTGTATATATAAATTAAGGTATATTTTATGAATAAGATTTTTGCTTCTGCCTTGATGGCTGTAGCTATGTTGGGCAGTGTCTCTGAGGCTGAGGCATGTACCAACTTTATAGTAGGAAAAAAAGCATCGGTTGATGGATCTGTGATGTGTTCATATAGTGCCGATGACTATGGTATGTTCCAAAATCTCTGTCATTTTCCTGCCGGTAAGCATGCTAAGGGCGAGATGCGTAAGATTTACGATTGGGATACCAATAAATATCATGGTGAGATTCCGGAGGCTGCCGAGACTTATAATGTGATTGGCAATATCAATGAATGGCAGGTCACCATCGGTGAAACTACTTATGGTGGACGTGAGGAGATGGCTGATTCTACAGGTATCATGGACTATGGTTCACTCATCTATGTTGCCCTGCAGCGTAGTAAGACTGCCCGTGAGGCTATCAAAGTGATGACAACCATCGCCAATACTTACGGTTATAATTCAGAAGGCGAGACCTTTACCATCTGTGATTCGAACGAAGCTTGGATTATGGAGATGATGGGCAAGGGACCAGGCTCTAAGGGCGTGGTTTGGGTAGCTCTCCGTATTCCAGATAATGCAGTTTGTGCACATGCTAACCAGAGTCGCATCGGCAAGTTCAATATGAAGGATAAGAAAAACGTGATGTATGCCAAGGATGTCGTTTCTTTTGCTCGCAGTAAGGGATGGTATCAGGGCAAGGATGCTGATTTCTCATGGAAAATGGCATATGCTAAGCCTGATTTCTCAGGACGTCGTTTCTGCGATGCTCGTGCTTGGGCTCTCTTGAATCATTTCTATGATATGAGTCCTTATCTTGATTGGGCTTTGGGTAAGGATCCTAATGCGAAGGATATGCCTCTCTGGGTGGTTCCAAACAAGAAGGTGAGTGTTGCTGATGTTGAGGCTTGCATGCGTGACCATTATGAGGGTACACCTCTTTCTGTTGCTGATGGAACTGATATCGGAGGTGGTATCTGGCAGATGCCTTACAGACCAACTCCATTGATGTTTAAGGTGGATGGAAAGCAGTGCTTCAACGAACGTCCGGTCAGCACCCAGCAGACTGGTTTTGTTTTTGTTAGCCAGATGCGTTCATGGATGCCTAGAGAGATTGGCGGTGTTCTTTGGTTTGGTAATGATGATGCCAATATGGTAGCGTTCACACCAATCTACTGTTCTTCTACAGTTCGTCCTGAGTGTTATAACACACCGGGAGCAGATGCTGTGAATTTCAGTTTCAAGAATGCTTACTGGGTGTGCAATATGACCAGCAATATGGTTTATCCTCGTTACAGCCAGATGTTCCCAACTTTGAAGGAGGTTCGTGATAGTCTGGATAACAGCTATTTTGCTGCACAACCAGGTGTTGAGGCTAAGGCTCAGGAACTGTATGCACAGAATCCACAGGCTGCAGTCAAGTATCTCAATGATTATGGTATTGAGAAGGCACAGCAGATGTTGGCGCGTTGGCAACAGCTCTTCCAGTTTATGGTAGTGAAGTATAATGACATGATTATCAAGCCAACCATAAAAGATGGCAGTTTCGAGAAGACTCCTTATGGATTAGGTGCAACTCCAGTTCGTCCTGGGTATCCTGAGAAATATGCCAAGGAACTTATTAAGCAAACAGGAGATAAGTTCCTGGTTCCTGAAACAAAGTAACAATATTTATCATCACATAAAGAAAGCCGATTCTTGTATAGTAATATACTTGAATCGGCTTTCCTGTTTTCTAGACTAACAATACTAAATAATCGTATTATAATTTTTAAAGTTACGTCTTTTAAAATCTATTACTTGAAGTATCTCTTGTAGAGACCTGCAAAACCTGCACAGTGGCGGGCTTCATCCTTAGCCATCTCATGAACGGTATCGTGAATAGCATCTGAACCCTGCTCCTTAGCAAGCTTGGCAATGCGGAACTTATCCTCACAAGCACCCTTCTCTGCTGCAATACGAGCCTCGAGATTGCTCTTGGTATCACCCAAAACCTCACCGAGAAGTTCTGCAAAACGAGAAGCGTGATCAGCCTCCTCATAGGCATAACGTTTGTAAGCCTCTGCAATTTCAGGATAGCCTTCACGATCTGCCTGGCGTGCCATAGCAAGATACATACCTACCTCGCCGCACTCACCATTGAAATGGTCCTTCAAACCCTTGATAACGTCTTCATTAACGCCATCCTTATATGCCTGACCGAGAACGTGAACGGTAGCAAATGTCATATCGTCATCTACTGCATCTTCCATCTCTTTGAACTTGCTGGCTGGAGCCTTGCAGATAGGGCACTTCTCAGGTGCTTCTGTACCTTCGTAAATGTAACCGCAAACGGTGCAAATAAACTTTTTCTTCATAATGTTTTTGTTTTAAATGTTGTTGTATAATTATTGTCTTTTGAATTAGTGAACAGTCTCTGTGAGAGGTGACTTTACGCCTTTTTTAGCGCATTCTGCACAGATTCCTCTGTAGTAGAGCTGTTCTTCCAATACGATGTTTCCTTCAATTTCCTTTCCTGGTTCCACTTTTGGAGCTGGTTCGCCGAAAAAGTCAATTACCTTGCCACAATTTCTGCAATAGAAATGAACGTGGCTTTTAATATTTCCATCATAACATACGCGATGTTCATCGATTGTGATCATCTGAGCCGCATTGTGCTCACTCAACATTCTGAGTGTGTTGTAAACGGTTGTCTTGCTCAATGTTGGGATACTTTCGGCTAATCCTTTGTACACATCCTCGATAGTTGGATGAGTGGGATGCTTGATGAGCCAATCCATAATGGCAATACGCTGGAGTGATGGTCGGATACCTTTCTCCACGAGTCTTTGATAGGCTTCTGTCTGCTTCATAATTACTTGTTTTTATATTTTGTTGATGCAAAGATAAGCAATTCTTTTGTATCCGCCAAATATTTTTGCAAATATTCCAAAGTATTTTTGAATATTTTACAATTGCATAGTTGTTTTAAGATTTGTTGTGCAAAAAGGGAGAGTCTATGATTCGCTTTTGGAAATTATTGATACAAAAACCCTTTTGGAAAAAGTAATTCCCCGTCACGCTACCGGAGTGTTGTGGCGGGGAATCTTATTTGAAAATAAACTTTATACGATATTTCAGGCGATTATCTCAGGTCAATGACTTCAGCTCCTGGACATTCCTTGCTGTTGAAATTGAATGTGCTGTTAGAAACGCTCTTGGCTCTGAAGTTACTTACCGTGATGGTACTCCAGGTATTGCCCTGTCGCATCTTGACAACTGATGGAACATGTGTCTTTTTGTTGATGGTGATATACATTTCGGCTACAGAACGTTTCTGGTTATTGGCTACGAGATGTACTACATAGTTACTGCCTGCTGTCTTGAGCGTTGACTTATAACCAGTCTTATATATATTAATAAATGTATAAGGGTTCATGGACATCTGCTGAGCCTGTGTAGGGTTGCTGACATTCACCTCGTTGGTTTTCTTTAGATAAGTCCACTGGGTCTTGCCGTTGAACCAGACGATGGCTTGCGGGGTACGGGCGTTAAACTTGTTGCCTTTGATGGCAATACTGCCGCTTGCTGATCCATACTTAGAACTGCTCATCTTGAAGTTGGCGCTAGCTCCACCTTTGTTGCCAATAACGGCAGCGGTCTTATCAAGTACCTGTTGCGCAGTCTGCGCCATGGCTCCGATGCTCATCATTGCAACGAAAGCCAATGCTAAAATCTTTTTCATTTTTATCTTTTCCTTTCTTTTAAAATTCTATGTTATATTATATCTTCTAAAATTTCATACTCTATCATAAAGCCGTAAAAACGTCTTTTCTCTCTTAGACGTTTTCACGGCTTCAAGGTTTAATAATTTAACCTTTTCCAATATTATCTTCTTTCATACCCTTAGTTCTTTACTAAAATTAAGAGTTTCGAAGTGCCATTAACAGATTATTAAGCTGGTTTTCATCCTGTATCAGTACCTCACGAGGCTTGCTGCCCTGTGCTGCACCTACGATGCCTGCAGCTTCCATCTGGTCCATCAGTCGTCCTGCACGGTTATAGCCGATACTGAACCGGCGCTGGATCATGCTGGTAGAACCCTGCTGCGAAAGAACAATCGCATGGGCTGCCTCTTCGAAGAACGGATCCAGTTCGCGGGCACTGATGCTGCCGCTTCCACCTGCGCTTCCTTCATCATTAGCTGGTTCTGGCAACTCCATAGGTTCGATAGGGCCAGGCTGTTCGCAGATATACTCGTTGATGCGCTCGATTTCAGGTGTATCAACAAAGGCGCACTGTACACGGACAGGTTCGTTGCCGCAGAGATAGAGCATATCACCACGACCAATCAGCTGGTTGGCTCCTGTACGGTCAAGAATGGTCTTTGAGTCGATGGCAGATGTAACCTTAAAGGCGATACGGCCAGGGAAGTTAGCCTTGATATTACCCGTGATGATGCTGGTTGTAGGACGCTGGGTGGCAATAATCATGTGGATACCCACGGCACGTGCCAGCTGGGCGATACGGGCAATAGGAAGTTCTACTTCCTTGCCGGCTGTCATGATCAGATCACCGAACTCATCTATAATCACCACGATGTATGGCATATACTCATGTCCATCTGTCAACTTCAACTTGTGGTTGATATACTTCTGGTTGTATTCTTTGATGTTACGGGCTCCTGCCTTTTTGAGCAAGTCGTAACGGCTATCCATCAGTACACACAGACTGTTCAGGGTTCTAACCACCTTGGTTACATCGGTTATGATAGGTTCTTCCTCATCAGGAACCGCAGCCATAAACTTATTGGCAATACGGGAGTAGACGCTAAACTCCACCTTCTTAGGGTCGATGAGAACCAGTTTGAGTTCGTTTGGATGTTTCTTGTATAATAAAGAGGTGATGATGGCATTCAAACCTACAGATTTACCCTGTCCGGTAGCACCCGCAACAAGCAGGTGAGGAATCTTTGCCAAATCAACCATAAACACTTCGTTGGTAATGGTCTTACCCAAAGCGATAGGCAACTCCATCTTGGTTTCTTGGAATTTCTTTGAGTTTAAAGTACTTTCCATACTAACGATGTTCGCCTTTGCGTTAGGTACCTCAATACCGATGGTTCCCTTACCTGGGATAGGAGCGATGATACGGATGCCGAGAGCTGCCAGACTCAAGGCGATGTCATCTTCCAGATTCTTGATCTTAGAGATACGTACGCCTTCTGCAGGCTGGATTTCGTAGAGTGTGATGGTAGGACCAACCGTAGCACGGATGGTTTTGATCTGTACGCCAAAGTTGCCCAGCACCTCGATGATGCGGTTTTTGTTGGCGCGCTGCTCTTCCTCATCGATGGATACGCCGTCATCCTCATACTTCTTCAGAAGGTTGAGTACCGGATATTTATATCTGGTGAACGGCTCCTTCGGATTGATCGGAGTATTCAGTACTTCGGCATTGCTCAAGGTATTGCCTGTAGCCTTCTCGTCGGCTGTGGCTACAGAGATGTCCATACCTATATGCTCAGAAGCTGCAGCAGCCTCGGCAGCTTGCTTTTCCAATGCTTCCTGTTCAGCCCGTTTTGTACGGAGTTCGCGCTGACGTGCAATGAGTGACATATTCTCGTTCTGCGTGCCGTTGGCTATAGCGATGGTTTCATCTTTTTCTGTATTACTTTCTGTTCCTGTAGCTTCCGGTCCGTCTGCCTCTGGCTCAACAGGCGTAGAAGGTGTGTCTGGGGTTGCGAAAGTCTGGTCCGGATCCAGATTCAGGTCGATGACTTTGGCAGGTTCGTCTTCCTTATATTCTTCTTTCTCATCCTCTGTGCCAGCACCATATGCTGCGCTGGCGTATACCTCGTCGATAGCTTCCGTATCTTTCCTGTTCTTTCCATGGTTAGTAATCTCAAATTTCACCTTATTTGATATATAACCGATAGGGTTGAGTGCTTTTCTGATTACCGTAATGGTTTCAGTGGTGAGATAGGTGAGGAATGCTACCGCCACGAAGAAAAGAATGGCAGTAAGTCCTGGAGGACCCATGATGTTCTCCAGATTCTGCACGACATAGAGTCCGTGCTTTCCGCCCGGATTGAAAGTGAGGCTTGGCATGATAGGTGCGATGAACTTGGCAAAGGTTACCGACATCCATAGCATGACCACAATCATGCAGAAGAACCATTTCCACAGGTTCAGCTTGTAGGCATGCATCATCTGCAATCCCACCATAATGACAAAGAATGGGAGCATGAAGGCTGGAAATCCGAAATTGATGGCAATGAGCCAATAGGATACAATGGCTCCCCAGGATCCGCAGTAGTTCTGAAACAGTTTTTCCGTGTTGGTCCATTCGCCCGGCTTCAGATTTTCGAGCAAACTCTGGTCATTGGCTCCTGTGTTGAGAAAGGAGATCATAGCGATGATGATAACCACAGCAATGACTACCAAGGCTAATCCTATGAAAAAGTCGGTGATAGTATTGTTGAAAATATACTGTAAACCAATAGCTTCGCTAAAGGTTTTGGTCTTTTTTTCAATTCTTTTTTTAGCCATTTTATATATTTTTGAATAATTTATCTGCAAAATTAGCGAAAATAATTGAGAAAACAATTCTTTTTCTCATCTTTTTTTTCTAATTTTGCAACTTGTAAAGAATAAAAAGCATAATGAAGATTATTTTCACTAGTTTCGACAAGGCGGCAATCACGAATTTGCCAAGAGCTTTGTTTCCTGGCAAAATCGTAGTCGTTGACAAGCCTGAAGATACAGAAGCGGCTGTTAATGACCTACTTAGCCATTATATACTGGGCGTGGATACAGAAACGCGCCCATCATTCAAGCGTGGTCAGGCTTACCATGTTTCGTTGTTGCAGGTGAGTACACATGATACTTGTTATCTCTTCCGCCTGCATCATACGGGCATGACTCCTGCCATCATTCGCTTGCTCGAAGATACCACCGTGCCAAAAGTAGGACTTTCCTGGCACGATGACTTGCTGCAGCTCCATAAGCGAGCTGCTTTTAAGGCTGGCTACTTTATCGAGTTGCAGGATGTTGCTAAGAACTTTGGTATCGCAGACATGAGTCTGCAGAAACTGTATGCTAACCTGTTTCACCAGAAAATCAGCAAGGCGCAACGGTTGAGCAATTGGGAGGCTAGCGATTTGAAGGAATCGCAGGCTCTCTATGCAGCTACAGATGCCTGGTGCTGCATTAATCTGTATGAGGAATTCAAGCGTTTGTCTGCTACAGGCGATTATGAGCTCGATGAACTCAGGGTATGATATAAGGTGGTAAGGAATAGAAATTGATAATCGTAAGAAACTTCATATATAAATTATGTATAAAAGCGTATATTTAAAGAAAGGTAAGGAAGAATCGCTCAAGCGTTTTCATCCATGGATCTTCTCGGGTGCTATCCAGGCAATGGATGAGGGCATAGAGGAGGGCGACATTGTGAGAGTGTTTACCCGTAGTGGTGAATTCATTGCTATAGGTCATTATCAGATCGGTTCTATCGCTGTACGTGTTCTTTCTTTTAGAGATATTGAGATTGATGAGGAGTACTGGTGTGCCAGATTGGATTCGGCATATAAAATGAGACTCGCTTTGGGTATTGCCGGTAATTCATCCAATACTACTTATCGCTTGGTCCATGGTGAGGGCGATAACTTGCCGGGACTTGTTATCGACTGCTATGGTCCTACTGCTGTCATGCAGGCTCATAGTGTGGGTATGCATGTTTGCCGCATGGAGATAGCCAAAGCCTTGAAGAAGGTGATGGGCGAAGCACTGGAGAATATCTACTATAAGAGTGAGACAACCTTACCATATAAGGCTGACCTCAGACAGGAAAATGGCTTTATACTGGGAGGTGATGCTGACGATGTTGCTGTAGAGAATGGACTGAAATTCCATATCGACTGGTTGCGTGGTCAGAAAACGGGTTTCTTCGTAGATCAGCGTGAGAACCGTTCGCTGCTCGAGCATTATGCCAAGGGTAAGAGCGTGCTCAACATGTTCTGCTATACCGGCGGTTTTTCTGTTTATGCGATGAGAGGCGAGGCTAAGGCTGTTCATTCCGTAGACAGCAGTGCCAAGGCGATAGAATTGACCAATGAGAATATTGCGCTCAATTTCCCTGGAGATGCACGCCATGAAGCATTCTGCGAAGATGCCTTCAAGTATCTTGATGAACATGACCAGCAGTATGATCTGATTGTTCTTGATCCTCCTGCTTTTGCCAAGCACCGTGCGGCTTTACGCAATGCGTTGAAGGGCTATACCCGCCTGAACGTAAAGGGCTTGCAGCGTATTAAGAAGGGCGGCATCCTTTTTACCTTCAGTTGCTCTCAGGTGGTTACGAAGGATCAGTTCCGCAATGCTGTGTTTACTGCTGCAGCGCAGGCTGGAAGAAAGGTTCGCATCTTGCACCAGTTGCACCAGCCTGCCGACCATCCTATCAATATTTATCATCCGGAAGGTGAATATTTGAAGGGATTGGTTCTCTATGTAGAATAACAAATGATTAAAGGATAGATAATGAATAAGTTCAAAACGTTTACAGCCTTGATGCTCTTGCTGGCTATAGGATTTGCAGGATGTGGCAAGTCGGAAGCGGAACGTCATCGCTTGAGCAAGAAGGAAAAGGCTAGATTGGATAGCCTAGACCGTGCTGCGCTGAAGATAGCGGTGATGCCAACAATGGACTGCCTGCCAATCTTTCTGGCATGTGATGACAGTATCTTCCAGCAGCAAGGTGTAGACGTACATTTGCGTAGATATACTGCACAAATGGATTGTGATACTGCTATCGAGCGCAAGCGCGTAGAGGGAGCCGTGACCGATCTGATTCGTGCACATCATATAGAGAAACGGGGTACTGCTTTGGCGTACCCTATTTCTACCAATCTTTATTGGCAGTTTATCACCAATAAGCGTTCGCGTATAACCGAACTGAAACAGCTGTCAGATAAGATGGTGGCAATGACCCGCTACTCAGCTACTGATTATCTGGCTACTTTAGCAATCGATAGCGGTAAGCCTAAATATGATGCTTATAAGGTTCAAATCAACGATTTGAACATCCGTCTGCGTATGTTGCTTAACAACGAGATGGATGCCATGTTGCTGCCGGAACCTCAAGCTACCAAAGCCCGACTTGAACAGCATGTAAAACTCTTTGACAGCAGAGATAAGAACTTGCAGTTAGGTGTTGTTGCTTTCCGCAAGAAAATACTTTCAGAGCCGCGCCGTAAAGACCAAGTTGCCAAATTTATCAAGGCGTATAATATTGCTGTTGATAGCATAAACAGTCGTGGGGTACAGCATTATGCAAGAATTATCACAAAATATACGGGTGCCGATGCTAAAACCATCAGTAATCTTCCAAAACTTAAATATGAACATGCTATGGAACCAAGACGTCGTGATCTGGCTGTAGCACAAAAATAAACGGCTTATGAAAAGAGAAGATTTTAGCTGGACAAAGTTTTCGCATGAAAATGTCACTATGATATCCAGAATAGAGGCAATTCGCAAGATTATTGACCAGGAAGTGGGTTTGGAGCCATGTCTGCCAGAAATAGCGGAAATTGAACAAAGATATGATGCTTTATATCATGATTATATAGATGGCAAACTTAAACATCGGGAACTTTATGATCTTGCTTCAGATTTGGATATGGATATAGACACGCTCTATAGTAAAATGCGCCACGAATGGATTTTGGCTAATGAGTCTACATTTGTTGCACTTTGCAAAAGAGCTCAGAATCTGACAAGTTTTGATGAGGTACAGGAAACCTTTGAGAAATTTGCTACAGATGAAGCTATGCTAAATTTGAGGGTAGACTTGTCTGAAGAACAGATAGACGAGGAAAGACAAAAGATACAAGAGCAGCTTAATGCCTATCGCAATATGGTGTTTTCTTATATTTTGACAACTGATGAATGGAATGATGATTTTGTCAAGAATATACTTGATATCATCGCTTCCGATTTGGTAGATCCATACACCATCAATATGATAGTTTCGGCTGTTTCATTGTCATGCTCTGTATTCTTTGATGCCCCTAGACTTGCAGTCTTGATGCGCTTAATCAAGTCTGACGACAGTACTTGCAGTGTTCGCCAGCGAGCTTTGGTGGGTTTCGTTTTCTCTGCAATAACCAATTCGGGTGAAAAACAGAAATATTGGGATTCTGCTGCTGGCTTGATCATGGATGATGAATTTTTGGCAGCCTGTGTTGATCTCCAACGCCAGATGCGTCTATGTCTTACAAGTAAAAAGGATAGCAAGGAGATGATGCATTCCGTGGTGAAGACCATGTTCACTTCTTTTACTCAGGATTTGGCCGAAAAGATAGACCAAACGGGTGAATTGGGACTTAATTGCTTCTCAGCAGATGGGGAGAATCCTGATGATGCCCTTAAGGGAGCCTTCGACTATATGTTGAATTCAGAAGATATAGGAGTTGATGTCTATTATCATCAGTTTGCCAACCAGAAGAGCTTCGGTCATTTCCATTCACTCTATAATTGGTTTGTTCCTTTCTATGTCCGTAATTCTACGCTCAAGAATGTTCGGGCTACGATGAAACAGCATCGCAATTTCATCAACAATCTCTTGAGAGGCGCCTCTATGTGTGATACCGATCTGTATAGCATCATTCTTTCATTGAATAATACATCTAAGGAATTTATTGAATCATTGGATGTTACCCCGGAAAATATGGTGTCTGGTCCTGTTTTTTATGACGAAGAAGATGAGGTGGAAAAAGAGCAGAATACCGAAGAGCCAGTAGAGGATGAGACTGATTCTACAGAAGCAAAGGATTCTGAAAATGTCACACTGCTTGATTCGGTAATGGAACATGAAGAGAATCTCTCTGAAGAGAAAAAGAAGAAACGTGCCATTAGGGTTCGTCATCGCTATGTGCAGGACCTCTACCGATTCTATACTCTCTCTCCAATGAGGAAGGCATTTGATAATCCTTTCGAAGTGCAGAAGGAAATTCCTTTCTTTACTACGGGACTGTTTGCAAAACCGGAATATGACAAGTATCGCCTGTCGCTGGCCCGTTTCTCTGCTAAAAGAGGTGACTATGCCTTTGTTAGCAAGATTTTGCGTAATCTGGAAAAATATACCGACGAAGAGCATATGATGCTTGCATTGGCATACAAATCGGAGGAAAAATATGATGAAGCGCTTGAACATCTCTATGTGATTAAGAATACAAGCCCAACTTATAAGGCTGCCACGGAGTTGAAATTAGAAATAGAAGAAGAGATAAAAGACCCGGCGGCTTTAATAACATTGAATTGCTTGATTAAAGAAGAATCAGATGAGAGTAAGCAGTTTAAGCTCAAGCTGAAAAAGACCGATCTCTTATTGAAACTCCATCATTATAAAGAGGCTTTGGAATGGGCTTTCCAGATGGATGAACAGTATCCTAAGGAAGAACAGGTTGAATGCAGACTGGCTTTTTCTTTGCTCTTTTCAGAATCGGAAGGCGATAAAAACATTGACCACGCAATGGCTTTAATAGAACCTTATCTGCAAAATAGTGATGATAATGAAATCAGGGATATATTGAATTCTGACATGACAGATATGGATAAGGATGAAAAGGAACGCATGTTCATGAAAATGTTATCTGCGATGGTGAGCAAAGTTTCCAAGCCACAAGACCACAGATGGGAGTCTATGAAATTTTTCTATTACGGACTCTGTGTTCTCGTGAAAAAGGGAGGAACTGCAGCTATCAGATTTTTGAATGAAGCATCTGGTCATGCAGCTTTTTCCCCTAAGGAAGATATAGATGCATTCGGCCTGCTCGATATGGGAAATTGGCTTGATGATCGTGGTATTGCGCCTATAGAATTGGAATTTATAACAAAAAAAGTTTTCGAGGAAAGGAAAAACAATAAAGATGGCGGAGAATAATAAAAATAAGAATAAGGTACAGATAGATCCAACCTACGCCCATTTGCAGCCGCAGGCTGTGAATGTGGAGCAGGCAGTACTGGGTGCCTTGATGATAGATTCTGATGCCTTTTCGGTGGTGTCGGAGTTGCTCAAGCCGGATACTTTTTATGACCCGCGTCATAAGAGAATATATCAGGCTATCCAGGTGATGAACATGGAGGAACGGCCTGTGGATATCATGACTCTTGCCGATCAGTTAGCCAAGACTGGCGAACTGGATAAGGTGGGAGGAGCACAATATCTCATGGATATTTCTGCAGGCATGGCTTCGGCTGCCCATGTAGAGTCGCATGCCCGTATCCTGGCGCAGAAATATATGCAGCGCCAGCTGATTCATTATGCCGGCGACATCGAGACGATGGCGTATGAAGAAGGTGTGGATGTGGATGAACTGATGCAGAAAGCTGAAGGTGAACTCTTCCAGCTTTCGCAGAACAATATGAAGCAGGATTATACACAGATTGATCCGGTTGTAAAGGAGGCCGTTGCCATCTTGCAGCGCGCTGCTCAGAACTCGGGTGGTCTTACCGGTATTCCAACGGGTTATCGTGGGTTGGATGATATGACATCAGGTTGGCAACCGTCCGACCTTGTGATTATTGCCGGTCGTCCTGCCATGGGTAAGACTTCCTTTGCATTGAGTATTGCCAAGAATGTGGCGGTAGATTATGATGTGCCTATCGGATTCTTCTCTCTGGAAATGAATAACGTTCAGTTGGTGAACCGACTCATCTCGAATGTTTGCGAGATTTCGGGTAAAAAAATACTGAACGGACAATTGGAACAGCCAGAATGGGAACGGTTGGATAAAAAACTGAGAAAACTGACAGGTGCACCTATTTATATTGATGATACGCCTGGTCTTTCTGTTTTCGAACTCCGTACCAAGGCGCGCCGACTGGTAAGGGAAAAGGGTGTTAAACTGTTGATGATTGACTATCTCCAGCTGATGAATGCCAATGGTATGAAGTTTGGTAGCCGTCAGGAGGAGGTATCTACCATCTCCCGTTCGCTCAAAGGTATTGCCAAAGAGCTGAATATTCCTGTGCTTGCTCTTTCGCAGCTCTCCCGTAATGTAGAGAACCGTGAGGGTTTGGAAGGAAAGCGACCTCAGTTGAGTGACCTCCGTGAATCCGGTGCCATCGAGCAGGATGCCGATATGGTGCTTTTCGTTCACCGCCCGGAATATTATCACATCTATCAGGATGAAAAGGGTAATGACCTTCATGGTATGGCACAGATTATCATTGCCAAGCACCGTAAGGGCTCTGTTGGAGATGTTCTCCTGAACTTCCGTGGAGAATTTACCCGATTCCAGGATCCGCAGGATGCTGCAGCAGCACCTGTCGAGGAAGGTGGTGAGATTGTAGGCTCTAGGATGAATGGCGGAGGGCAGGATGGTAGTCCGCTACCACCGCCGCCTGCTGAGAATCTGCCTTTCTAAGGTTAGAGTTTGTCGATTTTTTCACTCAAGAACTGGCTTTTTCGCCAAATTCTTGCACAGGATTAACGTTTTTGGGTAAAAAATCCATAAGATTATAGGAATTTGTTATCATTTCTATTAAAAAAGTTATAAATTGTTTGCTAGTATCAAATAAAAGTGTTACCTTTGCATGCGAATTTAAGAATATAACATAATAAGATAGATATGAGAACAACATTGTTGAACATTACAAGCATTATTATTCGACTTCGACTGCAGTTTGTGGGCGGAAGTGATAAGGTGTGCGTATAGTTCATCGCTTAAGATATTAAAAGCCTTTCTACACTTCCGTCTATGGAGTGGGGGAAGGCTTTTTACTTTATCTGATGCTTCTGCACGGATTGCTATATAAACGTAGTGCGTTCTGAATGTGTAGCTCTTATATATAATAAGGTGTAAATTTAAAATTTTAAAGATATGAGTGACAGATTATACATTTTCGACACGACCCTCCGCGATGGCGAACAGGTTCCGGGATGTCAGTTGAACACAGTTGAGAAGATTCAGGTGGCAAAGCAACTGGAGCAGTTGGGCGTGGATGTAATTGAGGCTGGATTTCCAATATCAAGTCCGGGCGACTTCAATTCAGTGGTAGAAATCTCTAAGGCTGTAACCTGGCCTACTATTTGTGCACTTACCCGTGCCGTAGAAAAAGATATTGATTGTGCTGCTGAGGCTTTGCAGTATGCCAAGCATAAGAGAATCCATACCGGTATCGGTACCAGCGACAGTCATATCAAGTATAAGTTCAATTCTACCCGCGAGGAAATCATCGAACGTGCTGTAGCTGCTGTCAAGTATGCTAAAAAGTATGTTGAGGACGTAGAGTTCTATGCTGAGGATGCAGGCCGTACCGATAATGAGTATCTGGCTCGTGTCGTAGAGGCTGTTGTCAAGGCGGGTGCTACTGTAGTGAACATTCCTGATACTACAGGTTATTGTCTGCCTGATGAATATGGTGACAAAATCAAGTATCTCATGGAGCATGTTGATGGCATTGACAAGGCACGCCTTTCTACCCACTGTCATAACGACCTCGGTATGGCTACTGCCAATACCCTGCAGGGTGTTTTGAATGGTGCACGCCAGGTTGAGGTTACCATCAATGGTATCGGTGAGCGTGCAGGTAATACTTCGCTCGAAGAGATTGCCATGATTCTGAAGTGTCACAAGCATATCGATATTGATACCAACATCAATACCACCAAGATTATTCCTACCTCACGCATGGTGAGCAGCCTGATGAATATGCCTGTTCAGCCAAACAAGGCTATCGTGGGTCGCAATGCATTTGCTCATTCTTCCGGTATCCATCAGGATGGTGTCTTGAAGAATGTTCAGACTTACGAAATCATTGATCCTAAGGATGTGGGATTGGATGACAATGCTATCGTATTGACAGCCCGTTCTGGTCGTGCTGCATTGAAGTACCGTCTCCATGTCAATGGTGTAGAGATTAATGATGAGGAGAAGCTCGACAAGATTTACAAGAAGTTCCTCCAGCTGGCTGATAAGAAGAAGGAAGTTACCGATGAGGATGTTTTGATGCTTGCCGGTGCTGATTCTGCTGATAAGCATGGCGTTCAGCTCGACTGGTTGCAGGTTACTACAGGTAAGGGCGTGAAGAGCGTGGCAAGTATAGGTCTTGATATTGCAGGTCAGAAGTTTGAGGCTGCATCATCTGGTAACGGTCCGGTAGATGCTGCTATCAATGCTCTCAAGAAGGTCATCACCAAGGAGATGAACCTCAAGGAGTTCACCATCCAGGCTATCGACAAGGGCTCTGATGATGTGGGCAAGGTTCACATGCAGGTGGAATACGATGGTCATGTATATTATGGTTTCGGTGCAGATACCGACATCGTTACGGCTTCTGTTGAGGCTTATATTGATTGTATTAACAAGTTTAAGATTAGATAAACATATATATAACAAGAGATATTATGAATACATTATTCGACAAGATTTGGGACAAGCACGTTGTCCAGATTGTTCCGGACGGTCCTACACAGCTTTACATCGACCGTCTCTACTGTCACGAAGTAACATCACCTCAGGCATTCGCTGGTATGCGAGCACGCGGACTCAAGATGTTCCGTCCAGACCAGATTTTCTGTATGCCTGACCACAATACTCCTACTCACGATCAGGATAAACCAATCGAGGATCCTATCTCAAAGAAGCAGGTAGATACCTTGGCAAAGAATACCGCTGATTTCGGTGTTACTCACTTTGCCATGAACACAAAGGATAATGGTATCATCCACGTGGTAGGTCCTGAGAAGGGTCTTTCTCTTCCAGGTATGACCATCGTTTGCGGCGACTCTCATACTTCTACTCATGGTGCTATGGGTGCCGTAGCCTTCGGTATCGGTACTTCTGAGGTCGAGATGGTGATGGCTTCACAATGTATTCTCCAGAGCAAGCCAAAGTCTATGCGTATCAGCATCAACGGTAAGCTCAGCAAGGGCGTTACCGCCAAGGACGTTGCTCTCTATCTGATGAGCCAGCTCACTACTTCAGGTGCTACCGGTTACTTCGTTGAGTACAGTGGCGATGTAGTGAAGGATATGTCTATGGAAGGTCGTCTTACCCTCTGTAACCTCTCTATCGAGATGGGTGCCCGTGGTGGTTTCGTAGCTCCTGATGAGACAACATTCGAGTACATCAAGGGTCGTGAATATGCACCTAAGGGTGAAGAGTGGGACAAGGCTGTGGCTTACTGGAAGACCTTGAAGAGTGGCGATGATGCAGTCTTCGACAAAGAGTTGACTTTCGAGGCAAAGGATATCGAACCACGCATCACCTACGGTACCAACCCAGGTATGGGTATCGGCATCACCGAAAGCATCCCAACTCTCGATGAGATTCCTGAGGAAGAGCAGGCTGGTTTCAAGAAGAGCCTCAACTACATGGGCTTCCAGCCAGGCGAGAAACTCGAGGGTCATCCTATCGATTATGTATTCCTCGGCGCATGTACCAATGGTCGTATTGAAGACTTCCGTGCTTTCGCTTCTCTTGTTAAAGGAAAGAAGAAGGCAGATGGCGTAACTGCTTGGCTTGTACCAGGTTCATGGTTGGTTGATAAACAAATACGTGAAGAGGGAATTGATAAGATTGTTGAGGCTGCCGGCTTCGAAATCCGTCAGCCTGGATGCTCTGCCTGCCTGGCAATGAACGATGATAAGATTCCTGCAGGCAAGTACTCTGTAAGTACATCCAACCGTAACTTCGAGGGTCGTCAGGGACCAGGTTCCCGCACCATCCTTGCCAGTCCATACGTAGCAGCTGCTGCCGCTATTACAGGTAAGATTACCGACCCTAGAGAGTTTATGTAATTTTTAATTAATAATGTACAATTAATAGTGTACAATTGATAAGTACAGTTATGAAACAGAAATTCAATGTAATTACATCAAGCTGCATTCCTCTTCCTTTGGAGAATGTAGATACAGACCAGATCATCCCAGCCCGTTTCCTCAAGGCTATCGATAAAGAGGGCATGGGCGACAACCTCTTCCGCGACTGGCGCTACAATGCCGACGGAACTCCAAAGCCAGACTTCGTGATGAACGACCCATCTTACAGTGGTGTCATCCTCGTAGCTGGCAAGAACTTCGGCTCCGGTTCTTCCCGTGAGCACGCTGCCTGGGCTATCGCAGGTGCAGGCTTCCGTGTAGTCATCAGCTCTTTCTTTGCTGATATCCACAAGAACAACGAGTTGAACAACCTCGTATTGCCAGTAGTGGTAAGCGAGGAATTCCTGAAGGAACTCTTCGAGAGCATCGACAAGGATCACAAGACAGAGGTGAAGGTAGATCTTCCTAACCAGACCGTGACCAATCTTGCTACCGGCAAGAGCGAGCACTTCGAAATCAACGGCTACAAGAAACACTGTTTGGAGAATGGTTTGGACGATGTAGACTTCCTCGTTCAGAACCGCGACAAGGTTGAGGCTTGGGAAGCTAAAAACAAGTAATTATGAACGTTAACGCAAAGAGAGATAATTCCCGCATCAAGGAGATTGAGATCATGGACTGCACGCTGCGCGACGGCGAGCAGACCAATGGTGTCAGTTTCCTTCCTCACGAGAAGTTGATGATAGCAAGAATGCTGTTGCACGACATCAATGTAGATCGCATTGAGGTGGCTTCAGCGCGTGTGTCAGAAGGTGAAAAGGATGCTGTCGCTCGAATTTGCCGTTATGCTAAGACTATAGGTAAACTGGATTCCGTTGAGGTATTGGGATTCGTGGATAACAACAAGAGTGTGGATTGGATTGCTGAATGCGGTGGTCATGTCATCAACCTCTTGGCTAAGGGTAGCTACAAGCACTGCACCCAGCAACTCAAGATGTCGCCTGAGGAGCATCTCGCTCATATCAAGCAGACCATCGACTATGCTTTGAGCAAGGGATTCACCGTGAATCTCTACTTGGAGGACTGGTCGAGCGGTATGCGTGACAGTCGTGACTATCTCTTCATGATGATGGATGAGTTGGTAAAACTGCCTATCAAGCGCTTCCTTCTTCCTGATACGCTGGGTATTCTGAACCCATTGCAGTGTGTGGAGTATATGCGCCAGATGGTGCGCCGTTATCCGAATTCTCACTTCGACTTCCATGCCCATAACGACTACGATCTGGCTGTGAGCAACTCGCTGGCTGCCGTATTGAGCGGCGCCAAGGGTCTCCATGTTACCGTGAATGGTCTGGGTGAACGTTGTGGTAATGCACCATTGGCAAGTGTTCAGGTGATTCTGAAAGACATGTTCGAGGCAAAGACCAATATTAAGGAAGACCGTCTGAACGATATTTCCCGATTGGTTGAAGGATATAGTGGCATTGCCGTGGCTCCGAATACTCCGGTAGTAGGAGACAACGTCTTTACCCAGGTAGCTGGTGTGCATGCCGATGGTGACAACAAGGACAAGCTTTATTGCAACGACCTGGTACCTGAGCGTTTCGGCAGACATCGTGAGTATGCGTTGGGTAAGAACTCTGGCAAGGCGAATATCGTGCAGAACCTCAATGAACTGGGATTGGAACTGACGCCTGAGCAGACCAAGGCGGTGACCAAGCGAATCACAGAACTCGGCGACCGCAAGGAACTGGTAACCCAGGACGACCTGCCATACATCGTGAGTGATGTGTTGAAGCATGGAGCTCCAGAGGATAAGGTGAAACTGGTAAGTTACATGGTATCAACCTCCTACGGTTTGAAGCCTATAGCCAGTGTGAAGGTAGAAATAGAGGGTAAGGAGTATGAAGACCGTAGCTCCGGTGATGGTCAGTATGATGCTTTCGTAAAAGCCCTCCGCAATATCTACAAGGTGAAGCTCGGCAAAACCTTCCCTAAGCTCGACAACTATCAGGTAACCATCCCACCTGGTGGCCGTACCGATGCCCTCGTTCAGACCGTCATCACTTGGCGTGAAGGTGACCGTATCTGGCGCACCCGAGGCTTGGATGCTGACCAGACAGAAGCAGCTATCAAGGCAACGCTGAAAATGATTAATATGTACGAGGCAGATAAGAGCGACGAACAGGCTGTTTCGCCTCGAAATCTGGATATGGAATAATATCTCCGAAGATTATGAAAATATCTCCGAAGATTACAGAATTATCTCCGAAGGTTATGAAAATATCTCCGAAGGTTATGAAAATATCTCCGAAGGTTTCTATTCAGCAGCACGCCCTGAAGGGGCAGAAGCTCCTAGCCCAGGGTAACACCCTGGGTATAAGATAGCATTTAGCAATGCGCCCTGTAAGGGCAAAAGCTTTAATCATTCAAAAAATAAAACAATTAAAAAATCAAATAAGATGAAATTAAACATTGCAGTTCTCGCCGGTGATGGTATCGGACCAGAGATTATGAAGCAGGGCGTAGCAGTTATGCAGGCCATTGCAGAGAAGTTCAACCACGAGTTTACTTACAACGAGGCTATCTGCGGCGCTCACGCTATCGACGAGGTAGGTGATCCATTCCCAGAGGAAACCTTCAAGACTTGTATGGATGCTGACGCTGTACTCTTCGCAGCCGTTGGTGACCCACGTTTCGACAACAACCCTACAGCCAAGGTTCGTCCTGAGCAGGGCTTGCTCGCTATGCGTAAGAAGTTGGGCCTCTTCGCCAATGTTCGCCCAGTAGCCACATTCGATTGTCTGCTCCACAAGTCACCATTGAAGGATGAACTCCTGAAGGGTGCTGACTTCGTAGTTATCCGCGAGTTGACTGGCGGTATGTACTTCGGTGAGAAGTATCAGGATAACGATAAGGCATACGATACAGATATCTATACACGTCCTGAGATTGAGCGCATCCTGAAGGTAGCTTTCGAGTTTGCCATGAAGCGCAACAAGCACCTGACAGTGGTAGATAAGGCAAACGTATTGGCATCTTCTCGTCTTTGGCGTCAGATTGCCAAGGAGATGGAGCCACAGTATCCTGAGGTAAACACCGATTATATGTTCATCGATAACGCTTCTATGCGCGTATTGACTGAGCCTACATTCTTCGATGTTATCGTTACAGAGAATACCTTCGGTGATATCCTGACCGATGAGACTTCTTGCATCACCGGTTCTATGGGCTTGCAGCCATCCAGCTCTCTCGGTGAGCACACACCATTGTTCGAGCCTGTTCATGGTTCATGGCCACAGGCAGCCGGCAAGAACCTGGCTAACCCAGTAGCTCAGATTCTTTCTGCAGCTATGTTGTTGGAGCACTTCGGCTTGAACGAGGAGGGCGCCTTGATCCGCAAGGCAGTAGATGCTTCTCTCGATGCCAATGTACGCACTCCTGAAATTCAGGTTGAGGGCGGTGCTCACTATGGCACAACTGAGGTTGGCGCATGGATCGTTAACTGGATTAAGAATGCTTAATCTGTAAATGGATTTTTCGGCGCTGGGTGAATTTTCTATCCAGATGCTTTCTTGATAAAAGCCTTAAGAGGAGTGTTTCTTTCTCTTAAGGCTTTTCTTGTTGATTGTCCTGTCTTTCTGAATTTTAGTTCTTTTTGTAAACTCAAATAAGTTTTATAGTTTTTTATTTGGCAGTTTGCAAAAGTCTTCTTAACTTTGCACCATGAAAAGTTTTTATACATTATTATTGGCATCGATGGTTTCTTTGTCTGTATCTGCGCAGAACGTAGATGCCGACAAGGCACGTGCTGCTCAGAATAAAACCTTGCGCGATTCACTCTCCAAGGCTACAGAAGTGCTTGCATATCATCCCGACAGTATCGATCTGCGACTGAAAAAGGCTGCTTGGAATATCCAGTTGGAGCAGTGGCAATATGCAAAGGATGATCTTGATAAGGTACTCTTTCTGAACAATACCAATATCGCCGGTTTGTTCTATCGTGCCTTTGTCAATGAGAAGTTGCTCCGTTATAACTTTGCGCGTCTAGATTATCAGAATCTTCTGGTACTTGTTCCTGGCAACTTCCAGGCGCAACTCGGTCTGGCTTTGCTCAATGAGAAAGATAAGCATTATACCGAGGCATACGACGGCATCAATAGTCTGATAGAGCAATACCCTGACAGTGCGATGGCTTATGCTGCAAGAGGTGGCATGGAGAAGGAGAGGGGAATGCTTGAACTGGCTGAGTTTGATTACGCCAAGGCGATGGAACTGGATGCTGGTAACGAGGACTTTGCTTTCAATCATGTTGACATTCTGATTCAGCTAGGAAGAAAAGACGAAGCCTATCGTGATTTGAAGAAACTGCTCGATGCCGGTTGTCTGCCAGGTCGTTTGCAGAATTTCTATGCAAGGTTGAAAAAGAAGAAAAAGTAGTATTTCTGAGTTATAAAAAGGAGTTTTAATGATTAATAAGACAAGAATGCATAAAATTATTCCCTATATCCTGGCTGCCTGTTGTCTCTGTATGGTGGCATCCTGCGATACCGTCTTCGATGTTCATCCGTATGATGTGCAAATCGACGGCGATAGAAATCTGAATGTTACCAATATTCAGAAGATAGAGGCTGCTGTAAAGTCGAAAGATACAATCCGTTTTGCTATGATCAGCGATTCCCACCAGTGGTTGGATGATTTGAAGAGTGAGGTTAATGATATCAATCGCCGCAGTGATTCCCTCGATTTCGTGATTCATTGTGGAGACCTTACCGACTTTGGTGCTACCCGTGAGTTTCAGTGGACCCGTGACCATCTTCAGAAGTTGAAGATACCTTTCGTGGCTCTGCTGGGTAATCATGACTGTTTGGGAACAGGTAACCAGTCTTATCAGAAAATCTTTGGTAATCCTGATTTCAGTTTCATCGCCGGTAAGGTAAAGTTTGTCTGTCTCAATACCAATGCCATAGAGTTTGACTATTCCCGCCCTGTACCTAATTTCGATTTCATGGAAGAGCAGGTTAAGGCAGATGCAGATGACTTTTCGCGTACCATTGTCTGTATGCATGCTGCCCCTTATTCAGAGCAGTTTAATAATAATGTAGCTAAGGTCTTCAATTTTTATACGCATCAGTTCCCAGGTTTGATGTGCTGCCTTTACGGTCATGGTCATCATACCGAGCAAAATGACATTTATGGCGATGGAATTATCTATTATCAGGTGGCCAATGCCGCTAAGCATCAGTACTATATATTCACCATTACTCCAAAAGATTATCGTTATGAAATTATTGAGTTTTAAGCATATATTCATTCTGGGAGCTTTGCTTGCTGCAGGTTCTGTACAGGTTCATGCTGCCGATGAGGTTACCGGGAAAAGTGAGGAGTTGGAACTGACGGATAGTATCGTTCATGATACTCTGGTGTTGGCGGATGGCAAACTGACCCGATATGACCGCCGCGTCATGCGCTACCGTAAGCATTGGGATTTGCTGATACCTACTAGTGGCATCATTCAGACCTGTGGCAATATGGGTATCATTTCGCTGGGTATCGGATGGGAATATGGTAAGCGCCGCCAGTGGGAAACGCAGCTCTTGTTTGGCTACATCCCGAAGTTCAGTTCTGACGATGAGAAGTTAACCATGACGCTCAAGGAGAATTTCATTCCTTGGCGTCGCAATATCGGTAAGGGCTGGTGGTTTGAACCGCTGGAGTGCAGCTTGTATTTCAATACGGTGTTCGGACATGATTTCTGGACTAAGCAGCCTACCAAGTATGAAAGCGGCTACTATCCGTTCTCTACCAGAGTCCGTCCTAATATCGCCTTGGGTGAACGTTTTAAGTATGATATTCCGCACAATAAACGTAAGCGTATCAAGAGTATTACGTTCTTCTATGAGTTGGGTACAACGGATATCTACTTTATGCGTTTCTACCGTAACGGCAATGCCGGTTTCTGGGATGTCTTCGGCCTCTCTATCGGTGCCAAGGTGCAGTACCTTTAAACCAAGAATTGGTTGATGAGTTTGCTTACTCTGATGATATCTTCATCGTTGAGCGATGAGTTGCAAGGCAGACTCAGTTCTTCGTCAGCTATTCTCTTGGCTACCGGAAATTCCAGATGATTCATTTCCGGATAGCATGGCTGCAGATAGGGTGGGCGGAAGTAATGAATCTTTGTGCCGACCCCATTCTCTGCCAGAAATGCTTTCAGTTGGTCTCGCTTCGGGGTAAGGAAAGGGAAGACGTGGAAAACATTTTCATGAGCAGGAGAGATGAGTTTCGCAGCGATGCATCTGTCTTTGATGCTGTCATCCAGATGCTCCAGATATAGCTGTACCTGTCTGTGTCTCGCTTTCTGTTCGTTTTCAGGATATTGCAGTTTTACATTCAGTATAGCAGCCTGAATCTCATCCATGCGCGAGTTGACGCCCTGGTATCTGAAGATGCCGTCTTCTATCTTTCCATATTCGTGTAGTGACATGATGGCTTCCGCCAATTCCCTGTTATTGGTAGTTACAGCTCCCGCATCTCCCAATGCTCCCAGATTCTTGCTAGGATAAAAACTGTGGGCGGCAGCATCCGAAAGATTTCCGGTATATCTTCTTTTCGATGGTTTTTCAGAAGAATCAGCTAGAGTAGTGGAGCATCCGAATCCCTGTGCATTGTCTTCGAAAAGCAAGAGATGATGCTTCTTGCAGATTTCAGCAATCTTCGGAGTCCATGCCAGTTTGCCATAGAGATGAACAATCATGATGGCTTTGGTCTTCGGTGTAATTCGGGCTTCTATCAGTTGGTCATCTATCTGTAATGTATCGATATTGGCATCCACCAATACAGGTGTCAGTCCAACGCTGCTGATGGCAAGTACGGTAGCGAAATAAGTGTTGGCAGGCACAATCACCTCATCACCTTTCTGCAACTTTCCGATAGCCAGTTCGCCCATCAGCATCAGCTTGAGCGCATCCGTCCCGTTAGCGCAGCTGATGCAGTATTCTGTACCGATAAACTGTGCATACGATTTCTCAAACTTCTTTACGGCTTCACCTTGCAGATACCATCCGCTGTTGACCACCTTGTTGATAGCATCCTTTATCTCCTTCTCGTATGGCTCATTGATAGCCTTCAGGTCGAGATAAGGAATCTTCTTTACTTCTGTTTCCATTGTTTCTTCTGTGATGATTTATACAAGTGATAAGACTTGTTTCTATAAATAAAAACGGATGTTTTGCGGTATTTATTATATGGGGAGCTATAAAAAAGACAAGAGCAGCTATCTTCTCAGACAACTGCTCTACATTCAATAGGTATTAGTTTTCTTTAAGGTAAAAAGATTGTATTCAGGATAACGTTTGCAAAGGTACTAAAAAAAATTGAAATAAAAAAATAAAATGGCAACAAATTTACCATCAACTTAAAAAAAAGTTTTAAAAACCCTTTGCGGAGTCTTTTCTATTTGTACGTGAAAACTGAGTTTTATATAAATAATGCCAAATAAAAAGCTGTGAAATGGTAAAACTGTCACGAAACCGTCTTTTTCCCTTTCATAGCGTTCGATGTCTAAAATATTTCGATTTGTACGGTTGAAATAACCCAATACGCCCTGAAAGGGAAGAAGCTCCTAGCCCAGGGCATCGCTCTGGGTATTTATGGATGCAAACCTGTCGCCCTGTATGGGCAAAAGCTTTCAAAGATCAAGCAATTTATAAGGCTTTTGCCTTTACAGGGTGTCTTGTTGACTGCCATTAACCCAGGGGGCTGCCCAAGGTTTGGAGCTTTTGGGCCTCCTAGTCCGTTTCAACCATACAGTTCGCATCAATTTCTTCTGCAACTTGCTAGTATCGGGTATATTTTTTAGCCTTTATCGTTTAAAAGATTTTAAAAAACAGTAATTACTGTTTACGAGTTCCCACTAGTGGGAACTCTCATTTATTTTATTTTTTGTATCTTTGCACCGTGTGACACTGATTAGAACCTTATTACCTACTTTGGAGACGCCTCGACAAAAACAGTAATGTACGGATCTCTACTTCCGAAAGCCAACGGAGGCGGAGACAGGAGAGATTATGCCCATA
>ENA-OPLQ01000010-OPLQ01000010.1-human-gut-metagenome-genome-assembly--contig:-NODE-10-length-61815-cov-2.371082_pt1 | contig 61815 bp, 60 predicted proteins | sample MGYA00241449_ERZ501730 | MGnify/ENA primary metagenome ERZ501730 (study PRJEB25962, sample SAMEA2042560) | human gut metagenome | biome: human gut; feature: human-associated habitat; material: faeces...
CTTCCGGCTCGTTTTCACCCGTTGTACCGGTTTCTTTTTCGGTACTGACTTCATCATTAGCTGTTGTTGTGGTCTCAGAAATAAATGAAGGCAGTTCATTACTGCTTTCAACATTATCTGAATCTGCTGTTTTTCTTACGCACCCTGCCGTAAACAATAATGCAAGGGCAATCAGGACAGCATATATCTTTGCTGATTTTTTCATGAATCTGCCTCCTTTATATAATATTTTAATTAGCAATCAAATGTTTCCATTAAAGATGCTCCCGGTGAAACCATAGGAAATACCTTATCATCTTTTTCAATATGACAATCAAGTACGCATGGTATATTCATCGCAATGGCGTCCTTAAGGGCTGCTTCAAAATCTTCCTTGGTCTCAACTCTGTATGCCTTAGCTCCAAGACCCTCTGCAACTTTAACGTAATCAACCTGGTCTTCAAGAACGGTATAAGAATATCTTTGACCATAGTAAAGTGTCTGCCACTGTCTTACCATTCCGAGTACATGGTTATTAACTATTATTTCAATAATAGGAATGTTATATCTGGTAGCTGTTGCTAATTCATTCATATTCATTCTGAAGCATCCGTCTCCGGCGATATTAATAACGATCTTGTCCTTACGGCCTAACTTGGCACCGATACATGCACCAAGTCCGTAGCCCATTGTGCCAAGGCCTCCTGATGAAAGGAAAGTTCTAGGCTCTTTGTATTTATAATATTGGGCAGCCCACATCTGATGTTGTCCGACCTCTGTTGTAATAATTGCATTACCGTCTGTAATTTCAAAAATCTTCTCCATAAGATATGGTCCTGTAAGAATATCTTTATTGTATCTTAGCGGATATTCTTTTTTCATTTCGTAGATATGGTTCATCCACTCTTTGTGATTTTCCTTATCAAGCCTTGCATTAATTGCTTCAAGAACAACTTTGATATCGCCTACTATCGACATATCAACTTTAATATTCTTATTGATTTCGGCCGGGTCAATGTCTATCTGCAAAATTCTGGCATTGGAAGCAAATTTGCTTGTATCTCCCGTTACACGGTCAGAAAATCTTGCACCAAGAACTATTAAAAGGTCACATTCCATAACGCCGAAATTAGAAGTCTTGGTACCATGCATTCCGAGCATTCCGGTATATCTTTCACTGGTGCCGTCAAATGCACCCTTACCCATAAGCGTATCACACACAGGGGCATCAACTTTTTCCACAAATTCGGCAATCTCGGCTGAAGCACCTGAAATTATTGAACCACCGCCTACAAATACAAATGGCTTTCTTGCTTTTTTAATCATATCTATTGCTTCAGCAATTTCATTGCTGTCAATATTTTTATTAGCTTCAGGTACAACCGGTGTTTTGTACTCATAATCTGCCATTTTGGCGGTTACATCCTTAGGAATGTCGATGAGTACAGGGCCCGGACGGCCTTCTTTAGCTATTCTAAACGCATCCCTGATTACATCAGCGAGCTTATTAACGTCCTTTACAATAAAATTATGTTTGGTAATAGGAAGTGTCACTCCAACAATATCAATTTCCTGAAAACTGTCTTTTCCAAGAAGTGGTACTCCTACGTTACATGTTATGGCAACAACCGGAACTGAATCCATATACGCCGTTGCAATTCCTGTTACAAGATTAGTAGCTCCGGGACCTGATGTGGCAAAACATACTCCAACCTTGCCCGTAGCTCTTGCATATCCGTCAGCAGCGTGGCTGGCACCCTGCTCATGGCTTGTAAGAATATGTTTTATCTCATCTGAATGTTTATAAAGTTCATCATATACATTAAGTATTGCTCCTCCCGGATACCCAAATACTGTGTCTACTCCTTGTTCTTTGAGACACTCTATTAAAATCTGTGAACCTGTTAATTGCATGTCAACTCTCCATTATCTATATTATTTTATCTCTAAAACAGCACCTTTATCTGCTGATGTAACCATCTTTGCATATCTTGCAAGATATCCCTTTGTTACCCTTGGTTCTCTAGGCTGCCATTTTGCTTTTCTTTCTGCTAAAACTTCGTCACTAACATCTACATTGATTGTATTGGCAGGAATATCAATTTTAATGATATCTCCTTCTTCAATAAGGGCGATTGGTCCACCTACCGCTGCCTCAGGTGATACATGTCCTATTGACGCACCTCTTGATGCACCTGAGAAACGTCCGTCAGTAATGAGCGCAACGCTTGAGCCAAGACCCATACCTGCGATTGCTGATGTAGGATTAAGCATTTCTCTCATACCGGGACCACCCTTAGGGCCTTCATATCTTATAACAACTACGTCTCCGGCAACAATTTTGCCACCCTTAATAGCTGCAATGGCATCCTCTTCACAATCAAACACCCTTGCCGGACCTTCATGTACAAGCATTTCAGGAACAACCGCAGAACGCTTTACAACACATGAATCAGGTGCAATATTACCTCTTAATACGGCAATTCCGCCTGTTGCAGAATATGGATTGTCAATAGGTCTGATAATTTCAGTATCTTTATTAACACATCCTTCGATATTTTCGCCTACAGTCTTACCGGTTGCAGTAATCAAATCTGTATAAAGAAGGTTTTTCTTATTAAGCTCATTCATAACGGCATAAATTCCGCCTGCCTCATTAAGCTCTTCCATATAATGATGTCCTGCCGGAGCAAGATGACAAAGATTAGGTGTCTTTGCACTGATTTCATTAGCAATATCAAGATTGAGCTTAACACCTGCTTCTTTTGCAATAGCAGGAAGGTGAAGCATTGTATTAGTTGAACAACCAAGTGCCATATCAACTGTAAGTGCGTTCATAAAAGCTTTCTCTGTCATAATGTCAAGGGGACGTATATTCTTTTCAAGAAGTTCCATAACTTTCATACCGGCATGTTTTGCAAGCTTAATTCTGTCCGAATATACGGCAGGAATTGTACCGTTGCCGCGTAATCCCATACCAATAGCTTCTGTAAGACAGTTCATACTGTTAGCTGTGTACATACCTGAACATGAACCGCATGTAGGACATGCTTTATTCTCATATTCGTCAAGTTCTTCTGCTGTTATTTTGCCTGCGGTATAAGCACCTACTGCCTCAAACATACTTGAAAGACTTGTCTTACAGCCTTTTACATGACCTGCAAGCATTGGTCCACCACTTACAAATACTGTAGGAACATTAACTCTTGCTGCGGCCATTAATAAACCCGGTACATTCTTATCACAGTTAGGAATCATTACCATTGCATCAAAAGCATGTGCTGTTGCAAGGCACTCTGTTGAATCTGCAATAAGGTCTCTTGTTACAAGGGAATATTTCATTCCTACATGTCCCATTGCAATTCCGTCACAAACGGCAATTGCAGGTACTACAACAGGTGTTCCGCCTGCCATGGCAACTCCGAGCTTAACTGCTTCTACTATTTTATCAAGGTTCATATGACCGGGAATAATTTCATTATATGAGCTGACAATACCTACCAAAGGCTTGTCCATTTCTTCTTTGGTAAAACCTAATGCATTAAATAAAGATCTGTGAGGAGCCTGCTGTACTCCTTTTTTAACTGAATCGCTTTTCATAATATCCTCCTAAATTCTCTCGGCAATCAAATCGCCCATCTCGGTTGTTGAAGTAAGCTTCATGCCTTCTGACATAATATCTGTAGTTCTGTAACCCTCTGCAAGAACCTTTTTAACTGCATTTTCGATAGCATCCGCTGCTTCATCAAGGTCAAAAGAATATCTTAACATCATTGCTGCAGAGAGAATTGTTGCTATAGGGTTAGCTATATTTTTACCTGCTATATCAGGTGCTGAACCATGGGATGGTTCATAAAGTCCAAGCTTTGTCTTACCAAGGCTCGCGCTTGAAAGCATACCGATTGAGCCTGTAATCATACTTGCCTCATCGGATAAAATATCACCGAACATATTCTCAGTTAAAATAACATCAAACTGTCCCGGATTCATAACAAGCTGCATTGCACAATTATCTACAAGCATATCTGTATATGTTACTTCAGGATAATCTGCCGCAACTTCTTTAACTATCTTTCTCCATAATCTTGAGCTGTCAAGGACATTAGCCTTGTCAACGCTGATAACATTCTTACGACGCTTCATTGCAATATCAAATGCCTTGATTGCAATACGTCTTATCTCGTCTTCGTTATATTTAAGGGTGTCAACTGCCGTTACAACACCATCTATTTCCTTGGTATATCTTTCGCCGAAATAAAGACCGCCTGTAAGTTCTCTCATAATGACCATATCAAATCCGTCACCGATAATCTCACTCTTAAGAGGACAGGCATCCTTAAGTTCATCATAAAGATATGCCGGACGCATATTTACAAAAAGTTCAAGTTCCTTACGAATCTTAAGTAATCCTGCTTCAGGTCTTAACTCAGGTGCTACATCATACCATTTTGAATTACCCACGTTACCGCCTACTGCTCCAAGTAAAACAGCGTCTCCTGCTTTGGCAATCGCTACTGCCTCATCCGTAAGTGGTACTCCATACTCATCAATAGAACATCCACCCATTAGAATCTTAGTATAATTAAGCTTAAAATCATACTTTCTGCCTGCCGCATCAAGTACCTTTACCGCTTCTGCCACAATTTCAGGTCCAATTCCATCGCCCGGAATAACTGTTACATTGTAATTACTCATTTCTATCTACCTCTGTATCTAATTTAGTACCTCTTTTCCGACTGCGTCATATACACATAGAGAGTACATTAAGTATAATTTTATCTCATACATGCATAAAATACAAGGATATAATTTTAATCAAATATGTTGATGTATTTTAATAATAATTACTCTTTAACTATTCCATTATAAAATCATAAGATTTTTAATTTCAAGGTATTTAATCCAAAACCACCAATCAGTCCGGTTACAAACCTTCTGGAATTTGTTGATTCCTTTATTCCAAAATATTGCAAACCCCAGTCTGTAAGCATTACTCCGGCCATAATAATGCATAGCTGCCATGGCACTTTATATTTTTTAAAAAGAATGAGTGCTAAAAAATATGATATGATTACGCCTGTACATCTGGCACATACAGGGAATTGGTAACCCTTTATAAAAAAACTTCTTTCCGGCATCTGATGGCATCCGAGTATTTTACCGAATTCCATACATTTAATCCATAATTCATCTCTGCTCATGCTTTAAACCTGTATCCGCAATTAGGACATATCCAATAACTTGTAGAATAGGTTCTTTTTCCTTTGCCACACGCTCCGCAAAGTATACCAATCCAGCCAAACAAAACTGCACCACAGCAGCCTTTCGTTACCGAAAAATCTTTTCCTTTTGTTTCTGTTTCAGTTATTATCTGCAAATTAGTGTTTCCGCATTTTGGACACTGCATATCTGAATCCTCCTTTGTTGATTACATATTAGTTCCAGCTTTTCCAGATATCCGGCTGATAACCAAGTGTTGATTGTTTTCCGTTTCTTACTACCGGGGTTTTAATTACCTGTGGATTCTCAAGCACCTTTTCGAGCTTTCTACGCTCCGCTTCGGTCGGTGCAGAACCGAAGTCCACTGGACTTCGTGCACCTTCATCTGCAATATACTTGATGAGGGCAAGCAAATCCTTGTCCTTGCCATCCCAATTAACCATATTTTCTAATCCACCATTTGCCTGAGCTACCGAATTAAATTCTCCTTTGCTCATACCTTTTTCTTTCATATCAATGAACTGATACTTTATGCCCCTCTCCTTGAAAAAGCGCTCCGCCTTCTTAGTATCATTGCATTTCTTTGTTCCAAATATCTGTATATTCATATCAGTATTCCTTCTCTATTTCTTCATCTATTCCATACATTTTCTTGAATACTTCAAGGTCTGCCTGTTCCTTAATGAGCATAATCTCTTCTATCTTACCTGTATGAATGTCCTTAAATCCTGCAACCTGTTCGCCATTACAGATACTCGCTTTAATTACCGGTTTCTTATTGTCCTTATCATATGTCTTTATAACTGTCTTTTTCTTAAATAGTCCCACTCTGAGCACCTTCTTTTGACTTTGCCATCAGTATTAGTTTTTCAAAGGACTGTGCAAAGCGTACATCATCTTCTTCTGTACGCTTTTTTGGTCCCTTAATATGATTCTTATTAGAACCTCGTCTTGCCTTTTTGTTAAGATGTCTCTCCATAAGCATCATGTCGATATTTTCATTTGTGTACCATTTACCGGACTGATGAATAGCATATGCACCTTTGCCAAGTGCCATCGCTGCAACACCGTAATCCTGCGATACAACAATGTCACCTTTATGACAAATACTTATCAGCTTATAATCTACAGCATCCGCACCGGCCCCAACCACAATTACTTCACTGTAATCCGAATATAACACATGGTTCGTATCACATAACAAGGTGGTTGGAATATTATATTTTTCTGCCATTTTTTCTACAATGCCTACCACAGGACATGCATCTGCATCTACAAATATCTGCATTACTACTTCACCATTCCTGAATTGCTTCTGTATTCCTCATTTAACCGGCGAAGTTCTTTTTCTCCATTGATATAAGGTTCATAAAAGGAATCGACTGAACCTCCGCCTAAATTGTCGCAGCCATTGCAGAAATCGCATGTCCCTCCGCATTGACTGAGGCCTTCCTGTACAATGCGAATACGTTCTTCTTTTGTTGTATCTTTTATCAAAATGCTCTTAATTTCCATTGTGTTGTGCCTCTTCTTAATCATATCTTTTTTTCTATTGTTGGCATAATGTTCAGCAGATTCTGATAACTGTCTACATCATGGTAAACCACATTGTCTGTAGATATCTCATTAAAGAGCCTTCTTGCACACATTATTTTTGCCTTCTCAATCGGTCTAAGCTGCATAGATTCCATAGTTCCCTTAGTCTCCGCAATAAAGAATATATGCTTAACCGTTCCTTCATTAAAGGCTATTGCCCAGTCAGGACTATAATTTCCAACAGGCGTTGGAATAGAGAATCCCTTTGGAAGCTTTGCGTATACACATACTTCTGCTGCTCCATCCAAGTCTTCTGCAAATTTACGCTCTACACTCTTATCAGCATTTCCATCAGTAAAGACATATGGCTGTATATGTTTCTCTGCTTTAAAGGCTTTTTCTATTGTTGTATGTTTCTCAGCGGTAAAAATCTCGCTATCATATTTACCTTCAAGCTGATCGTAAGAAATATGATCAACTATCATAGTTGCCTTTTGTTCCTTAATCAGCCTTGTAACTTTAGAAATGAATTCTTCCGGATTATTTTTATACATGTCAAATTTGTCCTTACGGATTCCTTTAAGGATAGCTGCTACTGTTCTTCGGGTAAGTACTGTTGCCTCTGCCACTTTGCCGATCGGATCATATTTTATCTGGCTGGTTTCAAAATGCTTGAGTGTAGTTGTACCAGACTTTGCACCTTTGAATGAATCACCGGATTTAATTTCGTCCGCTGATAATGTATCTTTCTGTTCTGAAATTGATGTTGTATATTGCAGCATTGATACATGCAATTCTGTATCTATTGCATCTATCGCTTTCTTTATAAGCTCATTACTATCAAACGATACTGTATAGGCATACTTATGATTGATATATCCCCACAAAGTCTGAAATTCTTTTTTGAAAAAATTATCATTTAAATCGTTGCTTGGTACTTTTGTTTCATTACCATTATCAATCATGTCATCAAGTATCTTATCATTAAATACACTCTGAATCAGTTTGTGAATACCTTCAGAATACGCAACTAAATGTTCCTGAAGCGGTGCAAGATGATTATTTTCCAGATCTATATGATATTGTTCGGTAATATTATCATTTCCATCATTTGTTACATAATCATTTTTAGTCAGATACTGATATACCATTGTAGCCTGCTGTTTATTAAGTTTTTCTGCATTTCCATTAACCATTACTGTTTTACCTATAAAATAGTCAACTGATGCTTTTCTTGGCCTGTCATACAAATCTGTCTTTATCTGTTTCTGAAGATCTGTCACAAAGTCCTTATAGCTTTCACTTGCTATAACAGTAAGTTTATTGATTTTATGAACCAATGACCTTCCAACACTCTGTTCATCCATACGGAAGCCATCCTGGTTTACGCAGAGTCTTAATCCTCTGCCAACCTCCTGTCGCTTTCCGGTTGTACTGTCACTATGCTTCAAAGTACATATCTGAAATACATTGGGATTATCCCATCCTTCTCTAAGTGCTGAATGGGAGAAGATAAATCTTGTTGGCTCTGCAAAGCTAAGAAGTCTTTCTTTGTTTTTGAGGATAAGGTCATATGCAGATATATCATCTGAAAAGTCTGTTCCTCGTTTTACTTCACTATCAACCGCATGTCCTTTTTTATCTATGGAAAAATAGCCCTTATGGGTATCTTTTACGTCAATATCTTTCAGATACTTTTGGTATGGTGTATCAAAAACAGTAATATATTCGTTCACAATATCGTTATATTCCTGTTCAAATATCTGACCATATTCTCCGAGGATTTCTTCACCATCTTCATCATACCGGCGATATTTTGATACTTCATCAATGAAAAACAATGATAAGGTTTTGATACCTCTGTTAAAAAGTTCCTCTTCCTTCTCCAGATGAGACTTTATTGTTTCCCTAATCTGTACTCGGCGCATATCCTTCTCAGACACATCACCAATGACATCACCTCTATGTATAACTTCTCCATTTGTGAATGTAACAGTACCGGCAATTGGATCAATCTCAGATACACGATACCCTTTATACTGCTCCATATTATTGGATATTTCATATAAATTATCATCTACATCAAAAATCCGGGACTCATGGTTAATTCCTTTAGTCTTATAGTCCTTCTCATACTCAATTTTGGCTCTTGGAGCATGTTTCGGAGATATAATAATATCCTCCAGATATAAATAATGATCCGTACCACGGAAATTCTTTACCTGGAATCCCTTGACCTCAATTTTCTTTACAAGATGCTGATTATAAGCATCTACCGCATCCAGAGCATATACAAGGTTATGATGTTTCGCATGTGTAGCGGAATAATTTAATGTAAACAATGGATTAAAGTTTTTAAGTGCTTTCTGCGTCGCATCTCCGCCCATCTTCTGAGGCTCATCCAATATGATAATCGGATTATTTGCTTTTATAACGTCTATCGGACGTCTGCTTCCAAACTCGTCTCTTTTATCATAAATAATACGGGCTTCCTTACTCTTTCCGCCTTCTTTCATAGATGTATTAAATGCCTGCATATTGATAATCATGACATTTATTCCTGCATTACTTGAAAATGAATCCAGCTGATTCAGATTACTGCTGTTATATACAAAAAATCTGGCTTTCTTGCCATAATGCTCCATAAAATGGTCCTGTGTGATTTCAAATGATTTTTTTACACCTTCTCTGATAGCAATAGAAGGAACCACTACGATAAACTTTGACCAACCGTAACGCTTATTCAGTTCAAACATTGTCTTTATATAAACATATGTCTTACCGGTACCGGTCTCCATCTCAACATCTAAAGAACAGGCTCCCATGCTGTCAACAATAGAATCCGATATCATTACATTATTATTCTGCTGTACATCTTTAATGTTTGACAAAATCATATCAGACGATATGTGCAGATTCTCATTCTTAAATCCAGACTCATCGAAATCATCTGTAAAATCCAATGTTCCCTGATCATAATTATTCACAAATGACATCTGCGAATATTCTTGCGTCTCTCTTTTATTTCCTATATCTCTACGGTAAGATACATTGTCTATATATGGCTGTCCCTTAAAACAGTTCACTACACTATCAACAGCATCTGTCTGGTACTGTTGAATTTTAAAATTGAATTTCAAAACATGTACCTCCGTTATTTTTTCTCTATCTTAATATTTTTTGCACTTTGCGCCAGTTCATCCACTATATGTTCTTCACTTTCCTGAAGCCTATGAGAATCATATATTTGGTATTGTTCCAATGCATACTTTTTGGCTTGTTCGGCTGATACATACCCTGCCCCATATAGAATATCTCTTCCTGTCATATTTAAGAATGAGTTTAACTTTTCTTCCCAATCTTTCATATACATCGGGATATGTCTTCTTGCCTGATCTTCTGCGAAATCAAGATACATAGTAACTACACGATTTAGTTCTGACATTTCTTCTTCATTCAGATAATTTTTTGCTATATCTACATCCTTTTTGCGAACAACAGCACCTTCAAATGCTGTCAATCCCATATTGTCCTTAGTTGCATCCGCTCTTTGCATAATCAATTCTGCTGCAGTATGTCCATGCACACCATAATGGATTTTATTCTGAACCGTTTTAAAAAATAATTTAGCTTCTTCATCATTACTACTGTAATCTATGGATGTTTTGTAGATTTCACATATCTTCTGATAAAATCTCTTCTCGGAAGCACGGATATCGCGAATTCTTTCTAATAATTCATCAAAATAATCGGCTCCAAATTGTTTTGGATTCTTTAATCGCTCATCATTCATAGCAAAACCTTTTCTGCTATATTCCTCCAAAACTCCTGATGCCCAATTTCTAAAATGAATACCAACATTAGAACGTACTCTATATCCGATTGCTAAAATCATCCGAAAATTATAATGTTTTTTATTTCTTTTTATCTGCCTATTTCCCTCAGTTTGAACTTGTAAGAATTCCTTACAAGTTGAGTTTTCATCAAGTTCACCATCTTTATAGATGTTTCTGACATGCATAGTAATATTTTGTGGTGTTGTATTATACATTTTTGCAATTGCTGCCTGACTCATCCAGATATCATCATTAAAAAAATAAACATCGACCTTAGTATCACCTTTTTCATTTTGATAAATCAGCATATCTCCGAGTTCTGATACTTCAAACTTTTTTCCCATTACAGCACCTTCCTTACTGTCTCCGGACTTATTGATGCAAATATCTGGTCAAAGTTGGTTGCTACACTGTCATTTGCCATTGAGCTGTCTCTAAATACTGCATAATAGGGCTTTTTCTCTGCAACAGCCTTCACAGTTTCTTCCGTCACATCCTTATCAAAACATGCAATTAAAAAACCATCTGCCACATTAAATACTTGTTTTCCTGCTATAATTGTTTCTTCAATCTTACTTGAAAGTAACACACCTAAATCAAGCATAACCTGGAATAATAAATCTTCCGGTGTTCGGTCTTCCTTGATATTGTCAGCATATGTATCAAATAATGATTGCTGGGTTTCGGATGGAGTGTAATAAATGTCTTTCATATTTGATGAATCGAGTTTTAACACTCTAAATCCAGCATCAAACTTACTATTAGGGAACTCCTCTTTAACTTTTTGTGCCGATATTTCTATTCTTTTTTCTCCTATCTCGCAAATATTTCTATATCCATGTTTATATGCCTCAGTTGAGCTATCAATTTTCTCTGAAAGTTGAACGAGTATGTATTTTTTATGTGAACCATCCTGAGCATTAATTTTCATAACCGCATGTGCAGTTGTGGCTGACCCTGAAAAGAAATCCATAATAATATCATCATCATTTACACTACCTATCCTTATAAGATACTCAATTAAATTAATAGGTTTAGGATATGAAAAAAACACACCATTATTTTCTAGTTCTGAACGCATTTGTTCTGTTGTACCCATATTTCTTAGTACAGATACAATATTTCTAGCTTTTGTTCTTTGTTTATAATAGTAAATAACCCCATTTTCACTTAAATAAAAAGAAATTTCTCCGTCTTTTTCAACTAATGGTTGGAAACCATTTTTCATAAACTCTTTTAATTTATTTGAATTCGCCCAACCTGAAAAGACCTCCACATCATTAACTAATTTTCCATCCTCCACAATAATATCCGAAAGTCTGACTGGATATTGAACAGAGTATTTTTCTGTGATTTGTCTCGTAATATAACCAATTTCTTGAACTTCTCTCCAAAACGAATTTCCAGGGTCATTGCTTTTTAAACATAGTTTAGAAGCTTTACATGGAAATCCAGCTTTTAAAATCACCTTAATCGGAGGATTTTTTTCGCCATTTTTTGTAATTGAATTTTCGGCAAATCCTTTCCAAAGATTGCTTTCTTGTCTTGTATTAGGGTCGATTACCCAACCAATTTCAACACTTTGTATATTTTTTGCATATGCAACAATATACTCATGATTTACCTTAATCAAAAATTGATTGTCAGTATGTCCCTCCGTGTTCCATACAAATGTTGTAATATGATTCTGTGCTCCAAATATTTCTGAGCAAATCTTTTGGATATTTTCAACCTCTGCGTCATTAATACTAATAAATATTATTCCATCTTCACTTAACAAATTCTTTGCTAATCGAAGTCTTGAATACATCATATTCAACCAATCAGTATGGAATCGCCCATTACTATCAAGATTTTGTACAAGTCTATTTCCTTCTGAATCATATTGTCCACTTACATCAAAATACTCTGACATTTCTTGCGAAAAATTATCTTCATATATGAAGTCGCTACCAGTATTATACGGAGGATCTATATATATAACTTTTATCTTGTTTAAATATGTTTCTTGCAATAATTTTAATACATCTAAATTATCACCTTCAATATAAAGATTCTCGGTTATATTAAACTCTTCCCCTTTTTTCATTGGTCTTAATGTTTCTGAAATTGAAGAATTAGATAACAGCATTGACTTCTTCTTGTCAGGCCAAGTAAATTGATATCTTTCATCCTTTCCCTCTACAACCTTACAAGATATCTCTTGCCTAAGCACATCTGCATCAATTGCTCTCTCTACTATCGGTTTTCCATCATCATCGTATCCGGTAATCGTCTCCGTAAGTGCATTTGGAAACATTTTTGACAGCATCTCGAAATTTTTATCTGCTATGTTTTCTGTTTGCATTTTCAATTTATCCATGATTTTCTTCCTCTCCTGCTATCTTTAATTCATTAATATTTGCTACATTGTGTCCATAAAAGAACACCTTCGGATCTTTATCCTCCCATGTAATTTGATTTGAAAAATTTTTCCCATCACAATGTGAAATACACTTACATGCAGTAACTACACTTTTATCTGTAACAATATCAAACACTATCTCAACAACAACACTATACTCACTCTGCTTTATTGCATTTTCAAACTCAACACGCTTTTTCGCATCTATAACATATGTCATTTCAAACTTTACATTTTCATCTTGATGAATTGCAATTCTTGAATACTCATTTGAATTATTTTTCCCAAATAAATGGCTAATCATGTTCTTATTGCTCTCATCACTACAAAATATGTTGCAATCTTTTATATGTATTAATGCTGGTATACCATTTTCAATACTTTTCGCATTAAAAATAAATTTATAGCCCAAATATGGCGTTTTATCTTTCCAATCAGAGTCTATAATTATCTGTTCAGGACATTCATCAGGATTTATACGTGTCATAACTTTATTAACCTGATTTATGGATATAGTGTTCAATATTATCATGCTACTATAATTTGCAATATAATTATTATCTTCCATTTTTTGTAATTTGTCATTTTGCTTATATGCAACATAACCCAGTACAATAGTACCGACTGCGCCAAATATGCTTGCTGCATAATTTAATGCATCTCCAGCTTTCCACTCTGCTGAAAAAATGCCATCTGAATGTACTTTGAATAACACATTCAAAACAAAAGATAAAATTATCGCTATTAAAATGCTAGCACAAGTAGCTACACCTATCCATATTAACTGCTTTTTCTTCATTGCATATCCTTAAACCTTTCTTTATAAAAATTAACTCTCTGCACCATCTCAAATTTCTTTTTTGACTGCACTTCTTTGCGAGCCTTAAGTTCCAAATCAGCTATCTGCTTTCTAAGTTTTTCTTTTTCAGCCTCCACATTTATCTGTTCTACCAGTGTATTTCCAGCCTGCACATTAATGCCTGAAACCTGTGTGACAAAATTATCCCATACACTTCCTAAGTCAAGCCCATTCAATTTTAACGAAATTTCTTCTTCATTCTTCCAGTCCGATTTTAGTAAACGTGTCTCATATATTGCCAGCTGGTACTTATTATCATAATGAAGTACAATCAGCAGCTTTTGACCAAAAAGTTTTGATATCATAATAATATTCTTATCATCATACTCTTTTCTTTTCAGTTCCACCTGAAGTACAAATATTGCAGATATTTCTTCCGTTGCCTTAATATTCACAGAGGCTTCTGATATTTCATTTGTAATAATCATTCTGCTTATGTCAGCATCAAACTTATCTTTTTTATTTCCTGATAATTCTGCCGCATATTTCTCATAGATTAGCTTTTTATGTAATGGCTTCCTAATCTCAGATGTTTTAGGCAAATCAAACATGTAAACACCTCCTACTTTATGACAAGAAAACTTATCAGTTCAAAATCGTCTAATCCATTTATAGTCTCAGATAAAAAACTCATCTGTTTGCCACTTAAGAAACTGTCCATCTCACTTTCATCTTTCAACTCAATGATGGATGCAATGGCATCTCCAAGTAAATCCGAATATTTTTCCATTTTCCGACCATCGTCTGTTTCATCATTGAATTTGGCGCATAATTCTTTATCCGGTTCCTTTTTTCCTTTACATAAAAGCCTGAATGAATCCAGCATTTCCTTCGGTGAAAGATGGTCTATGATTACCTCTCCTTCTTCTGACATATACACCATATAGAATGGATGCAGCCTGTTCTGACTGTTGATATTTACCTCATTCTTTATATTTCTAAGTACAAATATTACTCCTGCCGGCAATTCTTCCGTTGCTTTCACCACAGCATTCATTCCATGCGGTGCCTTTTCAATCTCAGGATGTGTCTTAATATAATCAAGCAAGTCCAGTCTGAACTCATTCAATCCAAGATCCATAATAGATATTCCGGATGACATATCTTCAATATCTACCACTTCCTCCTGTAATTTCTTAAGCTGCTGTTTTCGATACTCCAAATCACCCTTTTCCTCCGGGCTCAGGACATTATCATCACCGGTCGCTGTCATATCCACAATTTTCATTCTGGTTTCTACTCTGGCTTTCAGATTAATATATTCATCCAATGTAATATCCGGCCAGAAGTTTACCAGCTGAATACATTCATTCTTGCTTCCAATTCGGTCTATTCGTCCAAATCTCTGGATAATGCGCACCGGATTCCAATGTATATCATAATTAATCAGATAATCACAGTCCTGCAAGTTCTGACCTTCTGATATACAATCCGTTGCTATCAGAATATCTATTTCTGCTTTTTCGTTCGGTAATAAGAGACTTTTCCCCTTAGACATTGGAGAGAAGCATGTTAATACTGTATTTAGGTCTGTTTTTAATCCTTTGATTGTAGTCTTTCCATCTACTGACCCTGTAATAATAGCTGTGTCTAATCCATATTTTTTCTTAACATACACACTTACTGTGTCATACAAATAATTCGCTGTGTCTGCAAAAGCAGTAAATATAATAATTTTCTTATTACCAGGATTAATAGGATGTTCCTGCTTTTCATCAATCACATCGAATAATGTTTGCAATTTGCTATCATGATCAGGTGTTATATCTGCAACCATCGTAAGAAGCAAATCCAGTATTTCTTTATCCCCTTCAAGTTCCCGTCTCCATGACTTATAATCCATATCTGCAATGTCAATTCTTACTTTGTTTCCAATTGCAAACACATCATCATTCTGATCATCTCCATCTAAATCCATATTTGTAATGTCATTCAAATTCAACGAGGATTTATTATAACCGTGTTCAAAATCTGCAATGCTCTTTATGGTATCGGTAATAAGATCGTTGATACGTTTTAATGTCAGACTGAAGGAATATACGGAACTCTCCATTCGCTTCATAAGATTTATTGACATCAATCTTCTTATTCCCTGCTCTCGACCGGACTGTGTAAGTCCTCCCTTTACATGGTTTGAATCATACACATCTTTATATTTTGCTAATTTACTTGGCAGGATATAGTCAGTTGGTGTATATATACATAATCTAAGCTGGTTCAGCTCTTCAAATATCTCATTATAATTGATTGCCTTGTTTAAGTCTGTCAATCCCGGTCTTTTTGATATAGGTGGATTTCTCTTTGGAAATGTTCCTATATCTGATGTATCATAATATTTCTGAATATGCTTTCTTGAACGCGCAATAGTTACACTATCAAGCAATTCAAAAAAGTCAAAATCAAGCATCCTTAAAAGTTTGCTTGTAGTTCTATCTTCCGGTTTCCATTTGCTCCAAGTATTAAAGGCAGTCTGTGCCTGTTTGAAAATATCATCAATATTCTTATTGGTATTCAGCTTTTCATCCAGTAACCGACTTTCTCCCTCATAAGCAAGGGCAATCTGATTCTTCAGATCTACAAAGCGATTATTTACCGGTGTGGCAGACAACATAAGTACCTTTGTCTTAACACCCTTGCGTATAACCTTATTAAGAAGCTTCAGATATCTGTTTTCTTTCTCATCCTCACCTGATATTTTTCCACCATTACGAAAGTTATGGGATTCATCAATAACCACCAAATCATAATTTCCCCAGTTTACCATATCCAGTTCCATACCGTTGGAATTTCCTGACTCTCTACTTAAGTCTGTATGGAACAGGACATCATAACGCATCCGATCGGCTGCAATCGGGTTGTTAATGTAATTATACTTATATGTATTCCAGTTGTTCGCCAGCTTCTTAGGACATAACACAAGCACAGATTTATTTCTGTTCTCATAATATTTTATTACAGACAGTGCAGTGAATGTTTTACCCAAACCTACTGAATCTGCCAGGATGCATCCGTTATACTTCTCCAGTTTATTGATAATTGCTAACGCAGCATCCTTCTGGAAATTATAGAGCATTCCCCATATCTTGCTTTCTTTAAAGCCTGTTGCCTCATTTGGCAGAACATCCTCTGATACATCTTCAAGAAATTCATTGAAAATATTGTATAGTGTTACAAAATACAGATAATCCGGAGAATTTTCATTATAAACAGTTGTAATATTCTCTATCACTTCATCCGTCACTTCCTGAAGTTTTGACGCATCATTCCATATCTGTTCAAATAATTGCAAGTATGCTGTGCTCATTGGAGCTTCTAATTTATTTATTATATAATAGGCGTTATTACCTCGTTCACATCCTAAATCAACGGTTGTAAACCCATTCAAAGTCATATAACTTTTATCATCAACATTTATGAATCCCGTCATAATCTCATTTGTCACATTTGACTTGAATACTGCCTTTTTACGAATCCACTCCGCACATTCTTTTGCAATTGCCTTCTGTGTCATCTCATTACGAAGTTTAACTTCAAACTCCGAACCAAACAGATTTTTTTCTCGTTCCTGTCTTGGTATATAAAATTCTCTCTTCTCACGTTTTGCTTTTTCTTTAATGAATGTTGGTGATGTAAAAATAAAACGAAGCTCATCCACATTTTTGAGTTCTTTCTTTAATTCAGCAAATGCATAAATAGAAAAGCAGGCTGCAGCAATAGAGATTTTACTTCCCTTATGTATTTCAATTGTTAAATCTTCTTTTAATGTCTTATTGACATTATCTATTATTTCCAATTCCATTTGCCTCCTTCGTTTGTACTATGCATTATGCTTTTTCCCCTTTTTAATACTTATATATATGATAAAATCTAGGTCAATTTTAGCATAATTCCGGTCTTCTATCAACTTAATCATAAATCACGGGTTCGTTAAAAAAAATGTCTTTTATACTTACTGATACTTAAATTTCCTACTTTAACCCAGCGATCAGAATCGATTTTATAGTTTTGGATATGATTTCTATCACATATCCATTTGTCAACTGAATCCTCCATATTACTTTTATTTCCATTACGCATAATAAAACTATTTAAGTATGCTACAATTTTACCCTTTGAAGCTATATTATTATCTACCATACACTCTAAGATAATCCATCTTTGCGAATCTGAAAGGTTGTCTGTCTTTCCAACATTATATCCCATCTGATGTAAAATGCTTTCTTCTGCTAATACATCATCATATGATATATTTAAATAGCTTCCTGATTGAAATTCTTCATTTGTAATAATTCTGTGCAAAATAATTCCTCTATGTTTTAAATCTTCATATGTACTTTGTTGAATAAAATATTTATTACATGTCTTACAATAAGTAGCATGTACTTTAGGATGAATAATATTGCCTTTTCTGTCAACAATGGTAATCTCTGCCGCTATGTCTTCTACGTTATGATGTTTAAAACACTTGAACATATTGGTTCTGACAATAAAATCAGCACATCCGATATGAACTACATTGCTATACTGCTGCATAAGAGTATCTTCTTCTTTTTCAAACCACGTTATTGAGGGTTTAGCATTTCTTTCAACCAAATAAGCTATTTCTAATGATTCATTATGTCCTGTTTCATAACATATATCATTATGAACGCATGTAAGATGATATTTTTCTTTCTTTTTACATGTTTCTTTTTCCATAATCCACGTTTTGGTTAACTCAATATCATATCCCGCAATTGAAGTCTTATATCTTGTTTTCTCTTGATTTTTAAAATCAATTATCCATTTTGCCTTTCCGGTTTGGGTCTCATGCAAAATTTTTTCAAGCAAAGATTTGCCCAAATGCCTGTTTTTTTCTGATATTTTAACTTTATTTTCTTTTTTCTTATGGGGTTTATTCATTTTATTTGAATTGTAGTTTTCCCATATTTCCAGCAAAAATTTTTCCCTTTTAGTGTTATCTTTTATGTGGAGGGAGTCTCTTAAAACCCCTTTCAATCCCGGAGCAAACTCAAAATTATTTAATAACCATAAAGCATATGAATTATCATGAGTAAAAATATCAATCAATGTATACTTATCTTTATACTTTCCAAATGATACCTTTTTTATTAAATAATCCATTGAAAAATATCTTGTTTCCAACTTATTACCATCTCCTTTATAAATTACTGTAATACTCTGTCTACCTTTTCCCCGCCTTCTCATGATATTCTGCAATATCCTCTGCCCAGGCATCATCAAGTTCAACACTGCAGTTTCTGCTTTTTGTAATGCCTCTCACTGCTCTGCCAACGGCCTCGTAGTTGAGTGCTATTCCATCATGGTCATTCTCGTATGTGACAGCCCTGTTTCTTGCAATTCCTATTTTCTCTGCTTCTTTACCGGCATCGATATTGGCTCCAAGGAATAAGAATTCCCAGCCACATTCTTTCTTTGCTTCAATCATTCGCTTAATGTTATTGTAATTAAACTCTGTACTGGAATTTTCTAATCCATCTGTAGTGATTACAAACAATACTTTTCCGGCACGATGTTCCTCCGGCAAATGTTTCTGCACATTGTCAATTTTGTTAATTGCATGTCCTACCGCATCAAGAAGTGCCGTACATCCCCGGACATAATATTCTTTATCCGTCAACGGCTGAACTGCATCAATCGGGAAACGATCATGAATGATTTCCACTTCATCATCAAAGAGGATTGTAGTTACATTGACTTTTTCTCCTTCTTTTTTCTGTCTCTCTATCATCCCGTTAAAACCACCGATTGTGTCGCTCTCCAGTCCACCCATTGAACCACTTCTGTCCAAAATAAAAACCAGCTCTGTTAATTCCGCATTCATGTGATTTACCTCCTTCGGTTTATTGTAATCACATTATATCTATAAAACTAACAGAGCTGGTCGCATGATAGGCGACAATTTATAGCTTACTCAAATATCGGCTGTCCATAAGCATCTAATATCTCATTAATTTCAAACATATCATATATCTTATTTTGTAAGAAATAAGCTACGATAATATCCGTCTTTGAACTTCTTGAAAGGGCAAAGCCGGCAGAATTCAGAAGATCCTTCGCTTCATCAATTGATAATTCTAATGCTATTGCAAATGCCAATACCGTTTTCTTATTCGGACTATAATTCACGTCTTTTCTTATCTTAGAGAAATGGCGTCGATCCACATAAGCTTTATTATATGCTTCAGAATCTGTCATTCCTCTCTCATCAATTAGACGCAATAGTCTTTGGGAAAATGTCTCATCCATCTGCCCCATAAGACTTTCTATATTACGATTGACAGGCAGTGTCAAAGATATGGTATCCGTTGCCTTCGTTTCCTGTATACTTTCAACGGCATACGATTCTACTGCATCTTCTTCATGTCTATCAATGTAATACTTATCTATGTATTTTCTGACTGATTCATATAACTTCTGATTTCGCATTCTTTCTCCTACCAATCTTCGTCAAGATCATCCATTGCATCATCTACGCCGTCAGCATAATCGCTGTCTTTATAATACCGGTCATAATCATAATCGTCATCCATGTATATATCATCATAACCATCATCGTATGAATTGCATGGATTGTTTTTCTTTGAACTGCTTGTTCCGGTATTATTTTTCTTTGTGTTGCTTGTTCCGGTTGTATTTTTCTTCGTACTGCTGTTATAGGACGATCCACTTCCGGTTGTTGACTTAGTACTGTAACTGCTTGAATACCGGCTGTGGCTGTAACTTGCTGTATCACTTTCTTTCTTATTACCAATCGAACCGATAATATATAACACAGCAATAAATATAAGAATTGAAACCAATACTTCTGCAAAAGAACTTTTTGCTTTCATACTTAACACCTGCTTTCATTGAAATATCAATAACTCTGTTTTCTTTGTGACCTAGTCAAAGTCATAATCATCCGGATCCAGTCCTGCATCCTCCAGTGCTTCTCTTCTTTCGTCCGCGTCCATACATTCAAGTTCTGTCTCATTTAATCCTGCCAGTAATAAATCATCTTCTAGTTCAGTCTCATCACTTGTGCATGCGTCTTCATGTCCGAAAACCAAATCATCCATAACTGAATACTCGTATGCATTAAGCTTTCCGTCTTCATCAAAATCAAAATCTGAATCATATAATCTTCCATCTGTTCCTAACATAATATTGTCCTCCTATTTGACATTTTTTTAATTTTCCCATATTAAAACAGGAATCAGTAAGAGTATTTCTCTTATCTGATTCCTATTATAGCTTAGCCGGCTGTCCAATAAACACACCTCGCATATCGAATCTATGTTCTTATTTTCTGTATTGTTCAACTAATCTGTCAATTTCTTCCTTCATCATCGAAACTACATAATCCGGGCCTGTAAGTGTAACGCCTTTGCCAAGGCTCATAAGCCATGCAAAAAACTGTCTGCTGACTGCCACTTCTACATTTATGGCAAATTTTTTATCATCCAGTTTAATCATGGATACATCTTTGCCAAAGCGGTCAATTATCATCCCTGCACAGGAATTATCACATTCTATCCTGACTCTCTCCGGTTTTCCGTCATACATTCCAAACATTCTTCTAAGGTATGCTGCCATATCAAGTGACTTAAATACCTGTCTGCCTTCCCTGCCTTTGCCGTTTGGGTTAATATGAAGCATTTTGTCTACACGGAAATGCTTGATTTTATCTGATGTTCCGTCATAAGCTATTAAGTAATAATTATCGTCATTACATGATAATGACCATGGACTTACCTCGTATAATGCGCCATCATGACGAAGTTCCATCTCCTTGTTAACATTCCACTGGAAATATTGGAATGTTATTCTTGAATTTTCCGCAATGGCTGTATGAATTCTGTCGACATTATAATAAATACTTTCATTCATTGTTTTTACACGCCCTGCTACAAATACCTGTCTGTCTAACTGGGATGCCTCGTATTTACTGGCAAAACCCTCTATCTTTTTTATAAGCTCGTTAGATTTCTTGGCTGTAATGAATTTTGCGGATTGAATGGAATCTACAAGCAGCTTTAATTCTGCCAGTTCAAATTGTCTGTTGCCTACATGATAAGAAAATGTTCTGTCCTGCTGTTCTCCTATTATATCAAGTCCGTATACCCTGAGATTTTCTATATCATTGTACAGGCTTTTACGCTCCGCACTTATATTGTATGCATCCAGAGAATCAATAATCTCCGACATGGTAATGCTGTGCGTCTCATCGGTTTTCTCCAACAGGATTTTCATAAGATATATAAGTTTTAATTTTTGGTTTGATGACTTAGCCATATTACGCCTCCCTGATAAACTCATAAATTAATAAAAGTTTCTTATATGATACCATAAATATTCACATAAGAGAAGAAAAGCATAAAAAAGCACGCCGGTCCACATTAATGTAACCAACGTGCTCTGTTCATAGCTTAAGCTTCAGCTTTTTCAATCTGAACGATTGCTGATTTCTGCATTGGAATTCTGCAATTCTTATTGCTACCGAATTCAACGATAACTGTATCGTCTGTTATATCAATAACAACTCCGTAGAAACCGCTTGTAGTAAGAACACTGTCGCCCTTTTCCATTGAATTAATCATTTCCTGCTGTTTCTTCTGCTGTTTCTTCTGTGGTCTGATTGCTGCAAAATACATAATAGCTGCAAAAATTGCAATATAACCTACTAAAAGTAAAATGCTGCCTGCTCCGTTTGAACTTAATAAAATCATGATGTCTGTCCTCCTTGTAGACTCTCTAAAGTCTCTTTCTTGAATTCACTATATCTGCCTTCATCTATAGCTTCTCTGATTTGCTCCATAAGATGATTATAAAAATACAGATTATGAAGCACGCAAAGTCTCATTCCTAACATTTCCTTTGCTTTAAGAAGGTGTCTTATATATGCTCTGCTGTAACTTCTGCATGCAGGACATCCGCAGCCTTCTTCTATTGGTCTGGCGTCTTTCTCATATTGTGCGTTAAAAAGATTGAGCTTTCCAAACCTTGTATATACATGACCATGTCTTCCATTTCTTGAAGGATATACACAGTCAAAGAAATCGACACCTCTGTCCACTGCTTCAAGTATATTCGCAGGAGTACCAACGCCCATAAGATATACCGGCTTGTCTGCCGGAAGATTAGGAACTACGGAATCAATAATTCTGTACATTTCTTCATGGGTCTCTCCAACAGCCAGTCCGCCTATTGCATAGCCGTCAAGATTAAGTCCGGCTATTGCCTTGGCATGATTGATTCTGATGTCGTCATAAGTTCCGCCCTGGTTGATACCAAATAAAAGCTGTTCCTTATTGACTGTATCAGGCAATGAATTAAGTCGCGCCATTTCATTCTTACATCTTACAAGCCACCTTGTAGTTCTGTCAACTGATTTTTGAACATAATCCCTTGGAGAAGGATTTTCTATACATTCGTCAAATGCCATTGCAATTGTGGAACCGAGGTTTGACTGTATCTGCATACTTTCCTCAGGCCCCATAAAAATCTTATGTCCGTCAATATGTGAATTAAAGGAAACGCCCTCTTCCTTAATCTTACGGAGCTTGGCAAGTGAAAAAACCTGAAATCCGCCCGAATCTGTTAAAACAGGTCTGTCCCAGTTCATAAATTCGCGGATACCGCCCATTTCCTTAATGAGCTTGTCTCCTGTACGGACATGCAGATGATAGGTATTGGAAAGTTCAACCTGACAGCCTATCTCACGCAAATCGTCCGTCGAAACAGCACCTTTGATGGCGGCAACGGTACCGACATTCATAAATACAGGAGTCTGTATCGTGCCATGGACTGTTTTCATCTCGGCTCTCTTGGCTTTTCCGTCTGTTTTTAATACTTTATATTCCATTATTTGTCATACACTTTCTTTAAATAATCCATTCTGGATGTCATATTAGCCATAAGCAGGTCCAGTATGGTACATGCTGTCATTGTTTCAACCACAACAACTGCTCTCGGTACGATAACGGGGTCATGTCTGCCCTTTATACATACCTGCATCTCATCACCGTTACGGCTTACGGTACTTTGTAATGATGATATGGAAGGCGTAGGCTTGATGGCAGTCCTGAAAATTATATCACTTCCGTCACTTATTCCGCCAAGCACTCCTCCCGAATGATTGGTTCTCTTTGCTATATGACCGTTATCGTTATAAAATTCATCATTATTTTCGCTGCCCGTTGTCTCGGCAACCATAAAACCGTCACCTATTTCAATGCCTTTAGTCGCTCCGATTGACATTACAGCCTTTGAAAGCTGTGCGTCAAGCTTATCAAATACAGGCTCACCGATACCAGCCGGCATACCTTTTACGACGCATTCTATAATTCCTCCAAGAGAATCAAGATTCTCAATGGTTTCTTTTGCCTTATTCTCGATGGAAACCGCAGCTTCTTTATCAGGAACCGAAAAAGGATTTCTGTCCCGTTCTTCAATATCAAATCTTGAATAATCAATTCCAATTCCGCCGATGCACTGGGTATAGGCAGTAATTTCTATACCGAGTTCTTTAAGAATCTTTGCGGCAACTGCACCCGCAGCTACCCTTGCAATCGTCTCCCGACCGGATGAACGTCCGCCGCCTCTGTAATCCCTGAAGCCATACTTGCTGTCAAAAGTATAGTCAGCATGCCCCGGTCTGTAAAACATCTCTATATCGGAATAATCTGTTGATCTCTGATCCTCATTAAGAACCATGATTGAGATAGGTGTTCCCGTCGTCCTGCCTTCAAAAACGCCGGACATTATCTTAGCCGTATCACTTTCCTTACGCTTAGTAACGTACTGCGATACTCCCGGTTTTCTGCGGTCAAGGTATTTCTGGATATTTTCCTCTGAAAGGCTTAATCCCGCAGGACATCCGTCAATTACCACACCTAATCCCTTACCATGAGATTCTCCCCATGTAGTTATTCTAAACTGATTTCCAAAAGATGACCCAGCCATCTATGTATACCTCCGGATTCTAGTCGATTTTAGTACCACATTCTGAACAGAATACTGCATCATTTTCAAGTTCACATCCACAGTTAGGACATGTCTTAACCTGTGATACGGGTTCTGCTGCCGCAGCTGTCTCTGTCTGTGGAATGGCAGCTCCGCAGCTTCCGCAGAATTTCTGACCCGGATTAATAAGTCCTCCGCAATTGCTGCACCTCATTCCATCTGTTGAATATGTATGTGGAAGTCTTGTTCCGCATCCGGAACAGAAAGACGATTTAACCCCGTTTTCAAGTCCGCAGTTAGTACATACCACAATACCGTTTATAAATTTGATTCTAAGATCAATCTGCTTCATTTCCTCATTTATTTTGTTAATCTGGTTAACACTCTCAGCAAATTCACCCTCCGGAGAATCTTTATATTTTTCAAAATAAAGGCGTCCTATTGTGTTATATATTCCGCTTTTTCCTGCTTCAAGCTCTTTATATTTTTTCTGACATGCTTCTATTTCATTATTGCTCATCGTACTACACTCCTTAGGTAAAAATATTTGTTATAAGTATACTCAAATTTTAATAAGCGGTCAACTCATAATTCCGCCAATTGCCCCTCCGAGTATACATATTACTAAGGAAATTATATTTTTACCCAGTTCATTTTCAAAGCCTTTATTTATTATTGCGGAAATCAGGACTAACATAGCAAAATATGCCACTCCTATTATAATCCCGTTAAGAAGCCTCCTGTTTTTCCTCATTTTACCGAAAATAAAACCTGACACAATATTAGAAACGCCGTAAATAAGAATAACAAAGAGCCTTACCTGATTGTCTTTAAGTCCTATTTTCTGCATAAGAAGTGCTGCTAAAAGAAGCAGAACCCCTGTAACTATGTATGCAATAATTAATGACTTAAAAATTGAAAACACCGCTTTTTTCATTATTTTCCCCCGTATAATACACTTTATATAAGACATTTATATGCTTTTTTTATAAAAATATGAACAAAGGACGGGATACGCTTTCTACGATTCCCGTCCTTAACACCATATGCCTCAATATTACGGCAGTATTTTTATCTTTTATCAACTATTTCGTTTTGGTTTTTATATATGCTCTTCGCCGGAACGTATCCTCTTACACTTGAAAGCGGATATATATTGGTTCCCGCGCCGATAATGCTTCCCGGATTAAGAATAGAGCCACATCCTACCTCAACATTATTGCCGAGAATTGCGCCCATTTTCTTAAGACCTGTTTTGATAATGGTATCGCCATCTTTTATCTCAACCAGTGTCTTATCGGATTTGACATTGGAAGTTATGGAACCTGCTCCCATATGTGACCTGTAGCCAAGGATTGAATCACCCACATAGTTATAATGAGGTACCTGTACTTTGTTAAAAAGAACAACGTTCTTAAGTTCTGTTGAGTTGCCTACAACTGCTCCTTCACCTACAATGGCATTGCCTCTTATGAATGCACAATGTCTTACCTCTGCATTTTTGCCTATGATACAAGGTCCGGTAATGCTTGCCGTTAGTGCAACTTTGGCACTCTTTGCAATCCAGATATTATCATTCACAAGCTCATATTCATCAAAAGAAAGCGTTCCGCCAAGTTCTAGTATATATTCTCCTATTTCAGGAAGCACCTCCCAGGGATATGTATGTCTCATAAAAAGCGGCGCCGCTATTGTTTCAGTTAAATCAAATAACTGTGCTATTTTTAATTCTTCCATTTGTCTTTCCTTCTGTTATAAATTATTCAACCGTTACCGATTTTGCAAGATTTCTTGGCTTATCTACGTCATTACCCTTAAGAACTGCAGTATAATATGCAATAAGCTGTAAAGGTACTGCCGCAAGAACAGGCATTACAAGCTCCGATACTTCAGGAATTCTTATGATAATATCTGCCGTCTTTTCATCAACTTTGGCATTTTCACCACACATAAGAACGACCTTGGCTCCCCTTGCCTTACATTCCTGTATATTGCTTACAGTTTTTTCATACAGACTTGACTGTGTTGCAATTGCCACAACAGGTGTCTGGTCTGAAATAAGGGCGATCGGTCCGTGTTTTAACTCGCCTGCCGCATAAGCCTCCGAATGAATGTAAGAAATTTCTTTTAGCTTTAAAGCACCCTCCATGCTAAGTGCATAGTCAAGTCCTCGTCCGATGTATAAAAGACTGTCTGCATTCATTATTTTTGAGGCTGCATACTGACATTCATCCTTGGCTGCAAGGAATTTTTCCATAACATCAGGTATTGCTACAAGCTCTTTTATATAATTCATATAGGTTTCTTTATCAATAATTTTCTTGGCATAAGCTAATTTATATGCAAAAAGATACATCATTGATACCTGTACCGTGAATGCTTTGGTGGATGCAACGGAAATTTCAGGTCCGGCATGGGTATACATTACAAGGTCTGCTTCCCTTGCGATTGAAGAACCTTTTACATTAACAAGTGCAAGTGTTGTTGCGCCTTTTGCCTTGGCAATGTTCATTGCTTCCCTTGTATCCGCTGTTTCTCCTGACTGTGATATCAGTATGACAAGATCTTTTTTACCGATTATAGGATCCCTGTATCTGAATTCCGATGCCATATCAACGGTTACTCTTGTTCTTGCCACTTTTTCAATTATATATTTTCCCACCATTCCGGCATACATTGCGGTACCGCAGGCAACAACAAAGATATTGTCATATCCCGCAAGTACCTCATCAGTAAGACCACATTCGGAAAAATCTACCATTCCTTCGTTAATACGCGGTGTGATTGTAGTCTTAATGGCTGTTGGCTGCTCATGTATTTCTTTAAGCATAAAATGCTCATATCCGCCTTTCTGTGCAGCATCTGCATCCCAGTCAGCCACCTGTATTTCCTTCTTTACAGGTTCTTTATGCACATCACATATCTTAACATCGTCCTTGGTAATAGTTGCTATTTCATTCTGTTCAAGAAGATAATATTTCTTCGTGAATTCAAGTATGGCAGTCATATCCGATGCTATAAAATTCTCTTCGTCAGAAAGCCCGATTATAAGCGGACTGTCTTTGCGTACTGCAAATATCCTGTCAGGGAAATCCCTGAACATAATTCCCAGTGCGTATGAGCCTTCAATCTCTGCAAGTACTTTGATAATTGTATCTACAGGATTGCCGTCATAGTAATAATCAAGAAGCTTCGCTACTGCCTCGGTATCGGTTTCACTTTCAAAACCATATCCCTGTTCAATAAGAAATTCTTTTATCTTCATATAATTCTCAATTATTCCGTTATGTACAATTGATACCCTTTTGTTACCATGTGGATGGGAATTAATATCGGATGGTTCTCCATGGGTTGCCCATCTTGTATGTCCTATCCCGCAGGTTCCTGAAGGCTTACCTTCTTCTTTAATTTTATTGATAAGGTTCTCAAGTTTGCCCTGACACTTTTCTACTTTAATTTTATTATTCTCAAATACGGCAATTCCCGCAGAATCATAGCCTCTGTATTCAAGCTTTGATAATGCACCGATTAATATATCCGTACATTGTTTTTTTCCAACGTAACCAACTATTCCACACATTGTATAGGCCTCCTATTTTTTATAATATTCTGTAGTCCGGTTAAAATACTGTCTTAAAGAATATTCATTATTAAGCGTTTTAACCATCATTGTATTCTTAGAAATAAAAGCTTCCAGTTTTAACAGATATTCATCTGTACTTATATTACCTTCTGCCACTCCTGTCAACCCTTTTTCCCAGCTTGCGGTAAGTCTTGGATCTAAGAGTCTCTTAATTGAATTATCTACCACATCGTATACTATTTCTCCCAGTTGTGACGGAGTAATTATCTGCGTCTTATTATTAAGGTTAATGTATTTTTTGTCCACAAGTTTTTTGAGAATCTCAGCTCTTGTTGCACTGGTTCCGATACCGCTTCCTTTAATCTGGGCACGGAGTTCTTCATCTTCTATTAACTGTCCTGCATTTTCCATTGCCAGAATCATCGAACCGGAATTATATCTCTTTGGCGGTGATGTCTCTCCTTCTTTTACATTAAAGCCGCTGACATCAAGAATACTGCCTTTTTTCAGGCCTTTGAGTTTATCAAGAAAGGCTTCGTCATACTTTTCTTCCTCTGTTTCTTCGCCATCTGCCTTGGATTTTCTGAAGCTGTTTACAACTTTCAGATAACCTTCTTTTTCAAGAACTTTAAATGAGGCAAAAAAACTTTCCGTATCGCGTCTTAATGATATTGATATCTTTTTATATACAGCCGCAGGATAAAATATGCTTAAAAATCTTCTGACTATGGCATAATATACGGCTTTTGTCGTGGCTGAAAGATTTTTGAGATTATTAAAGCCCTGTCCTGTTGGAACAATGGCATAATGGTCTGTTATCTGCTTATCGTTGACATACCTTGTCTTTGCGATTCCCTCGTATGACTTTGCTGAAAGGATTTCTTCCACAAATTCTTTGTACTCAGGTATATTCCTAAGACCTGTTATATTTTTGTCAATCACCTTCGCAACCGCCGTTGAAAGCACTCTGGCATCGGTTCTGGGATATGTTACAAGTTTTTTTTCGTATAACTCCTGTGTGTGCTTAAGTGTCTCATCCGGGCTCAGTTTAAAAAACTTTGAGCAGTCATTCTGTAATTCCGCAAGGTTATACAGAAGCGGCGGCTGTTTATTTTCGGTTTTACGTTCAATGGATATCACTTCCATTGTAACCGGCTTGTTTTCCGATAATATATTTATAAGTTCTTCTGCGTCTTTTCTTTCTTTAAAGCCGTTTTCTTTATAGAGTTTCGGTGATTCAAAATATTTTGAACCCTCCACCGCTTTCCACTCAGCATCGAAATTTTTGTCTTCTCATTAATATCCGCTGTTCCAATAACCCTGTAGAATGGTGTCTTGACAAAGCTTCTTATCTCTCTTTCCCTTCTTACCACCATTCCAAGCACACAGGTCATCACACGGCCTACCGCAATAACGGTTCTGTTATTCTGCCTGAAAAATGAAGATATTGACTGACCGTATTTAAGTGTCAGTACTCTTGAAAAATTAATTCCCATCAGGTAATCTTCCTTGGCTCTAAGATAAGCAGCTTCTGACAGGTTATCGTATTCCGACAAATCCTTTGCATCTCTTACGCCTCTTTTTATCTCTTCCTCTGTCTGGGAATCAATCCACACACGAAGTCTTTTTTTGCCGTGAACTCCTGCCATCTGTTCAACGAGGCGGTATATGTATTCTCCTTCACGTCCCGAGTCGGTGCAGACATATATCTTATCCACGTCTTCCCTGTTTAAAAGACCTGCCACTATATTAAACTGTTTTGCAACTGCAGGGATAATTTCGTATTTCCATTCCGTCGGTATAAAAGGAATGGTATCCATGCTCCACCTTTTTAGGGAGGCGTCATATTCGGCAGGATAACTCATTGTTACGAGATGTCCCACGCACCATGTAAATACCGCATCATCCGATTCAGAATAACCGTCCCTGCGCTGTGGATTCTCTCCGAGGGCTTTCATAAATTCCTGTGCCACACTCGGTTTTTCTGCAATATATAAACTTTTCATATTGTCACCTATAATTCTTCGATTCCGATTGTCGCTATATTATCAGCTTTCAAATCATCGGAAAATCCGTTAATTGAAAACAGGTAATAGAACCTGCCGTTAATTCCTGCAAGCTGCACGTTCTCACGAAGCCTGTCAAAATCTTCCATACATACTTTTCTGTCATCCACATATACCTGACCTATAATGCCATTACCGTCTTTGTCCTCAAATATAAGGTGGATGTCACCGTTTTTGCCATACCAGCTTCCCTTTCTGACAGCTTCAAAAGGCAATTTATGCATATCACCCAGAATTTCAAGCATTTCTCCCGCTATTCTGATAAATGCATTTTTTACGAATTCTTCAAGCCGGTCTTCAATGTGACTGTCATAAAATTCATAAGGCTCTGTTACATCTATTCTGCTCCAGTCCTGATAGATATATCTGTACCAGAATTCAATAAAGCTGTCCTGTATTCTGTACAGCCCTTTTCTTGTATTTTCATTGCCAAATACATCATAGGAAAATATTTTTTCAACAATTTCCCTTGCAATCAGGTTCTTAAGGTACACACTTATTTTATCCCTGCCATATCCTGTATACTCATGTATGTCATTTAATTTATTTCTGCCCATGGCAAGGCATGATAAAATGGTATTATATACCGATATTTCCCTGAATTCATCTTTTACATAATTCAGGGCTTCTTTATACCATGCGCCTTTGTCCGTCAGGAACAGCCTGCATATATTTTCTTTAATGCTGATATTTTCATTCCATCTGTCAACATAACCCGGATTTCCGCCTGTTATGGCATATATGTATAAAAGTTCCCGCGGTTCAGTATTATGAAATCTGTTGATAAAATCAGAATAGCTGAATTCCTTTAATTTCATAAAGGCATTAATGTTAAAAGCATAGTTTCCCATTGCTTTTACCATTGAATTTTCAACCCACGCTACAGAGGAACAGCTAAGGATAACCATGACTTTAGATTCATCCCTGACAAGTCTTGATACATCTGACATAAAATCACTGTCCGTCTTTATAATATTATGAAATTCTTCCACAACAAAAAGCATTATGCCTCTATCACGGAGTGTCTTCATAATCTCATAATATGAGTCTGATTCTACTCCTGCTGCCCTGCCAAACATTCCGTTCTGTTCAAAATCATCCGCAGGAACGGCCTTATAGTAAAAAGACTTTTTGTCTTTGATAAATTCTTTTATAAGAGTTGTCTTACCCGTTCCATGTCTTCCGTAAAGTATCGTCAGATTGCTTTTAGATGATGCATAATTCTGGTTAAGACTTTTTAACTGGTCTTCTCTGCCAATCATAGACACTGCTCCTTATCTGGTTTCATCAAGGGTTATCATATATGCCGGTATAAATTTTTCCATAAAAAAATCCACTTCATCCATACCCATATCATTAATTATGTCTTTTATGGATTCTCCTGCTTTTTCAAAATCTCTGTTACCCATTCTGCCTTCTTCGATGCATTTGATGTAAGCTGATATCTTATCCGCTGCCTTGACATACTTCCACAATTCTCTTTCTTCTTCTGTATCTAAAAGCAATGGTGCATAAACAGGCTGCATTTCCTCCGGTATTCCTGCAAGCAGTTGGTCCTTTGCTTCTTTTTCAACATCATTATAAGCATTTCTTATAACCGGACTGTAGTATTTAACAGGGGTTGGCATATCTCCGGTAATAATTTCAGTACTGTCATGATACATTCCCATTATGGCAAGACGGTCTGAATTGATATTCTTATTAAAATATGTATTGCCTATAACCCCGAGGGCATGGGCAATCATAGCCACCTGAAGGCTGTGCTCACATATATTCTCATTATATGTATTGCGCATAAGCCCCCATCTGTTGATATATTTCATTCTTGACATCATGGCAAAAAACTGATTTTCTTTCATTATTTTTCTCCTATAACCGAAAATTTGTACTCTGTTACCGAACGGAAATGCATTCCTGCCTTCACTACCGGCGATAAAAAATCTTTATGGTTGACTGCATCGGGATAAAACTGTGTCTCAAGTGCAATACCGCCTCTGTTTCCGTAAACTTTATTATCCTTACCTCCGTTTGTCATATTCATATGGTTGGCGGTATATATCTGTATGCCCGGTCTGTCCGTATATACGTCAAGGGCAATTCCCGACTCTTCACTTTCAAGCCTTACGGCATGGTGTGAATTATTATTCAGACAGAAATTATGGTCAAGGCCATGTTTTGAAACCACAGGTTCAAAATCGGATTCAAGACATTCTTTTATCTTCTTCATATTTCTGAAATCAAACGGAGTTCCCGTAACATCGCGTACCGTATCATTGGCAACATTACCATCTTCACTGTATGTAAACGAATCTGCATTAATATATAATAAATGATTATCAATATTACCGCAGCCGTGTCCGTTAAGATTATAATATCCGTGATTTGTCATATTAACTATCGTGTCCTTATCACTTACGCCTTCATAAATAATCCGCATGCTGTTATCGGCTGTAAGCATATATGTAACCGAAATCTCCAGATTGCCGGGGATTCCCTGGTCCATATCAGGACTTAAAAGACTGAATTTTACATAACTTCCGTTATCCTCTTCCTTCACTTCGTAATCCCAAAGCCTTTTACCGTATAAATCAGGTCCGCTGTGAATGTTAGCTCCCTGATATGTATCTGCCAGTTCATATCTGATACCGTTAAGTTCAAAAGAATGGTTGCTTATCCTGTTGGCATTACGTCCGACTGTACTTCCCATTGCATCAAAATTATAATGTTCGTAATATTCACCTGATTTAAATCCAAGCACAACATCCCTGAAACTGCCGGATTTATCTTTTGCACAAAAAGACACAAGGGAAGCTCCGAGATTGGTTACGCCCATGGCATATCCATTTTCATTGGTAAGAGTTATAAGAACTATATTGTTATTATCTTTATTTTTTCCGAATTCTTTGTAATTTACTGACATAATATTCCTCTGTTAAATCTTAATTTAATTGATTATATCAAATACCTGCTTTATTTGCAACAAGACATAAAATTTCAACATATACCAAAAAAAGCGCCCATACGGACGCTTTTTTATTATAAATCTGTTCTGATTACCTTTTAATTGAATTGAGGTTATCTGCTTCTCCGTTAAGACTGTTTACAATCTTCTCAACGTCTGATACAAGTGCGATATTGCCTTCACATGCTTCGCAAGTCTCTCCTGCATGTGCGGATACTTCTTCTGTTATTGCGGATATTGTCTGGATATTTTCTACAATATCTGCATTGGCGGTTTCAAGGTTCTTAACAATTTCCCTGAGTTCCTTTGTCTTAAGCTCTACATCGTCGGCTCCGGTTGAGATACTGCCAAAACTGTCTGTTACAATTCTCGTATTCTCGGCATTAACCTTATTGCTTTCGGTAACAACTTCTATTGCCGACTTAACAGAATTGAACTCTGTATTAATATTTTTAATCAGTTCTGTAATATTAACGGTTGCATCCTTGGTCTGGCTTGCAAGTCCTGAAATCTCTGTCGCCACAACAGAAAATCCTCGTCCGGCCTCTCCTGCCCTTGCTGCTTCAATACTTGCATTAAGTGCAAGCATTCCTGTGCTGTTGGCAATACTTGTAATTGTCTCTATGATGGTATTCATCTTATTGGTATATTCAGTGAGCACCTTCATCTTCTCAAGCACGCGGTTGTTGGCATCCATCGACTTATCAACCTGTTCTGATAATACCGCCATATGATGTCTGCCTTCATCAACCTTACCGGAAGTGTCGGTAATATTTTTCTCAATCCGCTCTACTGCATCACGAACCTTGACAATATGTTCCTGTATCTGCTCTGTTCTTTCCATCTGAGTCTGTACAGCCTCAGCGGTCTCATTGCTTCCTGTTGATACCTGACTCATTGAATCATGTATATGGTGAACAGACTCACCGAGCTTTCCAATCTTCTCTGATGTCTCTTGAATGTATTCCGTCATCTTATCCGTTGCAGCAAGTACCTTGCCTGACATCTTACTTGTCTCGTCACTCTGTTCCTGTATCTGTTCAAGCTTAAACTTATTAACTTTACGTACAGCAGCACATGTGAGAATCATAAATACACCGGTAAGAACCATTGCTGCTATTCTTATCGCCATATCCGGCAATTCTGCTGCCGAATAACCTGTATTCATAGCATACCTGACAACATATATGACATTGGCTACAAGTCCGCCCGTGGCAACAAGTGCACAACATCTGATATCCATATAAAGGATAATTGCCATGTACATAGGGAAAGCGTATGTATATGCCATTGAACTTGTGGAAGTCAGGACAGCGAATACATATAATCCTCCATAACAGACTGACATTATGTGCTTTACAAGTCCACTTTCCTTGTTCACTTTGTAGATAATTACTTCTGCTATAACAGGGGCAAGACATGCACCTGAAAAAATAGCATAATACGATAATGTCCTCGAACCGTTAAAAAGCTCAACGGTATATGCAACAAATAACACAACTGCCGTTATCACATGACACAATATCGCAAACCTGTTGATATATGATTTTTCTGTAATTTTCATAATCCACCCTCCAAACTGTTAATTTAGGCTAATATTATCACTTTTTAACAGTTTTTACAATAGAAAGCGGTAAAAATCATATATTTTATACAAATTTAGCTTCTTAAATCGATATCCAGTTCTTTTTTAAGGTTCTTAAGTATTTTATTTACAAAATGGTCTACGGAATCACTTTCAAATGCTTCATCTTTAGGGCAGAACTCAACTGTAAATGCCATACTCTTTTTATCATCCGCAATTCCGGCTCCTTCATATACATCAAAGAGTCTGATATTCTTAATGTAATTACATGACTGTCCGATTACATCCTCTACCTGTTTACAGGTAATATCTTTTGTCATGACAAGGGCTAAGTCTCTTGATTCCTCAGCAAATTTTGGAAGAGGTTTAAAAACAGCCTTCTTATCATTCCATTTTGCCAGCTTTGCAAGGTCTATCTGCATTACATAGGCATCATTTCTAAGGTCAAGCTTATCGGCTATATCATAAGCAAGTTTTCCGAGATAACCAATTTCTTCACCCTCGCACTTTATTACTGCTGTCTGATATGGATGAAGGAATGATTTTTCCGCTTCTTCATATTCAAAATCAAGAAGGAATGTGTCCGCAACCGTCTCTGCAATTCCTTTTAAAGTGAAGAAATCTTCATTCTGACCGAAAACTCCTACGCAAAGAGTATCTCTCTCATCAGGATAATCCGTAAGAGGTAATTCCTTTGGTATGAATATTTTGGCAATTTCAAAGAGTCTGCCTTCAAGATTACCTTTCTTCTGATTCCTTGAAATTGCATTAAGCATTGAAGGAACAAGTGTTGTCCTCATTAAAGATAAATCTTCATTGATAGGATTGATAAGTCTTATTGCTTTTCTTTCAGGTGCATCCTCAGAAAGTTTTAATAAATCAAGGTCTGATGGTGAAAAGAATGAATAATGAATACATTCATAAGCACCTGTGGCACAGATAGCTTTCTTTAATTTAAGTTCTTTTCTCTGCCTGCTGTTAATTCCGCCCATTGTTACCTTGGCATCAGGCATAAATGTAGGGATAACGTGTTCATATCCGTACATGCGGATTACTTCTTCTGCCACATCAGGGTATGATTCCATATCTTCACGATATGCAGGAACCATTATTGTAAGCTCATCTCCGTTAATTGAAGGTGCAAAGTTAAGATTTTTCATTATTCTCATTACTTCGTTTTCAGGCACCTCAATACCAAGTACATCATTAACTCTCTTAAGGGATACTTTCATTTCTTTTGGTTCAATTGAATTACCCGTATTAACATCTATATAAGTTGATGATACTTTACCGCAGCCAAGTTCCTCGATTAAATGAAGTGCTCTCTTCATTCCGTTGACTGTTGAGTATTCATCAACACCTTTTTCGTATCTTGAACCTGCATCAGACTGCTTTCCCAGTGCTCTTGAAGTTTTTCTTATATTGTCCCTTGCAAATTTTGCACTTTCAAACATAACAGCCGATGTCGTATCTCTTATCTCGGAATTAAGTCCTCCCATAACACCGGCAAGTGCCACAGCCTTAACTCCGTCACAGATTACAAGGTTATTGCTGTTAAGCTCATATTCCTGTGAATCCAGTGTCACAATCTTCTCTCCGTCAGCGGCACGTCTTACATTTATTTCATTACCCTCAAGGTAATTACAGTCAAATGCGTGCATTGGCTGTCCAAACTCTTTTAATACATAGTTGGTAATATCAACTATATTGGAAATTGAATCCATGCCTGTCAATGCGAGCCTTCTCTTCATCCAGAGAGGTGCTTCTTTGATTTTTACATCGGATACATAGCAGGCTATATATCTTGGGCAAAGGTCGTTTGCCTTTACGTCAACCTTGAAGCCTTCTTTAACTTCACCCGATGGTGTATAGCTTAAGTCAGGCATCTTAAATTCTTTGTCAAGTACAGCCGCAATTTCCCTTGCAATACCGATAATGCTCTGGCAGTCAGGTCTGTTGGCTGTTATTGCAATATCAAAAATCCAGTCGTCAAGTCCGAGAACAGGTTTAACGTCAGAACCTGTCTTTGCATCCTCAGGAAGTACTAAAAGTCCGTTATAATCTGCTCCCGGATACATGTTCCCGGACACTCCGAGTTCAACGCCTGAACAAAGCATACCTTCTGATTCATAACCACGGAGCTTGCCTTTTTTGATTGTCATTACGCCTTCCACAGTCTTGTGATCCTTGGCTGTCATATATACTGTTGCGCCCACTAAAGCAAGAGGATATTTGCCGCCTGCCTTAACATTGTCCGCTCCACAGCATACCTGAAAGGTTCCGTGTTCACCTGCATCTACTTTACAAAGACTAAGGTGTGTGTCAGGAATAGGTTCACACTCTTTAACATAACCTACTACTACATTACTTATGTCCTTGCCCACTTCAATAAGTTCTTCTACTTCAAATCCGCATGAAAACAATTTTTTCTCAAGTTCATGAGGTTCAATATCTATATCTACATAATCTTTTAACCAGCTTAAAGGTGCTAACATCGTTTCGTCCTCCTAATTATTATCAATCTGTTTTAATACTCTTAAATCTGACTCAAACAGAAGTTTGATATTGTTAATGCCATATTTAAGCATAGCTGTTCTTTCAATACCGATACCGAATGCAAGTCCGCTGTACTTATCGGAATCAATTCCGCAGTTTTCAAGAACTTTTTTATTAACAATACCTGCACCGAGAATCTCTATCCAGCCTGTTCCTTTACAAAGTTTACATCCCTTACCGCCACATTCAAAACAGCTGCAGTCAACTTCTACGGATGGCTCTGTGAAAGGGAAATATGAAGGACGGAGTCTTGTGGTTGTTCCTTCTCCGTATACTTTTTTAACAAAAACATCAAGCATGCCCTTTAAATCGCAAAGTGTGATTTTTTCATCAACAACAAGTCCTTCCATCTGCGAAAACATTGGTGAATGTGTTGCATCATCATCAGAACGGAATACTTTGCCCGGTGACAGAATCTTAATAGGAGGCTTCTTGCTTTCCATTACATGAATCTGTCCTGCAGATGTCTGTGTCCTTAAAAGGAATTCAGGTGAAAGATAAAATGTATCCTGCATATCTCTTGCCGGATGATCCTTTGGTGTATTGAGGGCCGTAAAATTATAATAATCATTCTCAATTTCTGTTCCCTCATAAATTTCAAAACCCATGCCTGCGAATACATCTATAAGTTCATTTTTCATCTGTGTTATAGGATGAAGATTACCTGTCTCAATTTTCTTTGCAGGCATTGTTACGTCTATCTTTTCTGATTTGTATTTAATTTTCAGTTCAAGTTCCTTCATCTTTGAATCAATTTCGCCGAACTTATTAAGTGCCCACTCTTTAAGTTCGTTGACGCCCTTACCGAAGGCTGCCCTTTCCTCAGGCGGTATATTTTTCATTTCTTTCATAAGCTGGCCTATTTTGCCTGCTTTTGAATCCATATATTTTTTCTTGAATTCATATACTTCCTTTGAATTAGTTAATGATTTAACACCATCTGATATTTCCTGTCTGATGTTTTCTAATCTTTCATTCATAAAAAGATTTACCTCCATTTTTTTCTCTGAATCCGGAATCTGTATAAAAAAAGTCCCGGTCCAGAATATTCTGAACTGGGACGAAAAATTCCGCGGTACCACCCATAGTTCCTGCAATGCAGACGCTCTTATATGCTTAACGCGCATCAACGTTATCTCCTACACATACAACGTACTTCAAAGATACGGCTCCGGTGTGAAAATTCAGCTTCCATAGTATAAAATATGTTCTCAGCCAATGACATATCATCTCTGTTAAACCGCAAGGTCACCTACTATGCACCTTCTAAGCCTTTTACTGATGTGATTTTAACACAGCATTATTACCATGTCAATTAAATGATGTCTCACTGACAATCTGATATACGTCTATTTTAAACTGTTCTGCGGGACTCAAGCCAACAAAACGGCATCCGTATGTATTCTTCTCATCAGTTCCGTCATTTTCCATTCTTACAATTTCAATGATGGCGTCAAAACTTTCTCTTGTCCATAATACAACCTTAGCTTCGTAATATGAGTTAAGAGGAAGAAACTCTTCTGTCTTAAATCCCATTCCACCCTTGGAAATGTTGGTTACCTCAACTTCCATTTCTTCTTTATTAACATCAAAGTGGATATTTCTGTTATTCTTAACTGACTTGAGCTTGATTCTGGCATCAATATCCATTCGTTTTGCCCATCTTTTTTCCTGATTACCTGTGTCCATATTAACCTCCTAGCAGATAAACATTGCATCACCGAAACTGAAAAATCTGTATCTTTCTTTGACTGCAGTTTCATATGCGTTCATAATATTATCTCTTCCTGCAAGTGCCGAAACAAGCATTATCAGCGTTGATTCAGGAAGATGAAAATTAGTAATAAGGCAGTCAATAGCCTTAAATTTGTAGCCCGGATATATGAAAATATCCGTGTCTCCGGATCTGGCAGGTATTGTGCCGTCATCCGCTGCTGCCGACTCAAGTGTCCTGCAGCTTGTGGTTCCCACTGCGATTACACGTCCTCCTGCGGCTCTGGTTCTGTTAATTGTATCTGCCGCTTCCTTAGATATATTAAAAGTCTCCGTGTGCATACGGTGTTCCTCTATCTTATCAACCTTCACAGGTCTGAAAGTTCCGAGGCCCACATGCAATGTAATGCTGACTACATTAACACCTTTTTCTTTAATCTTTTCAAGCAGCTCCTTTGTAAAATGCAATCCGGCTGTAGGTGCCGCTGCTGAGCCTTCATTTTTGGCATATACTGTCTGGTATCTGTTCTTATCCTGAAGCTTATGTGTAATGTAAGGAGGCAGCGGCATCTGTCCTAACTTATCAAGTATCTCTTCAAAAATACCTTCGTAATGGAACTTAATCATTCTGTTGCCGTCTTCTATAACGTCCACAATCTCTCCGACAAGAAGTCCTTCACCGAATACAATTCTTGCACCGGTTCTTGCTTTCTTACCGGGTTTTACAAGACATTCCCATACATCATCCGCATTACGCTTAAGCAGCAGAACTTCTATAGCTGCACCCGTATCTTCCTTAATGCCCATAAGTCTGGCTGGAATTACCTTAGTATCGTTGATTACAAGGCAGTCTCCGGGATTGAGATAGTCAATTATATCTCTGAATATCTTGTGTTCAATCCTGCCGGTATCCTTATGTAATACCATAAGTCTTGAGGAAGAACGATCCTCCAGAGGGTCCTGTGCTATAAGTTCCTCCGGCAGATCATAGTTAAAATCTTTTAAATCCATAATTTCTCACTCTCTTAATATAATTATATTATGTATTATTTTGTATAAAAAATAAATAGTAAATCAGTACCATGATTATGGTACATAAGTACAAGGCCATGTATTATCCGATAGTCCCTGCAATGTCTTTTTACCGCAAAAGCACACCGGATATATATCCGGTGTGCCGATAATCATTGAATTTTTGTAAATGAAGGCGAATACCTGAACCATGCTTTCGCAAGAATATTTTTCCTGCTGACATAAGTGTTTTTCCAATATCTTGAATCCTGTGAAATATTACGATTATCGCCTAACATAAAGTAGCATCCTTCGGGAACCTCATACGGTCCGAAGCTGCCCGTCATCGGTTCTTTGACATAATCTTCAACCATAGCCTCTCCGTTGATAATAAGCCTGCCATCGGCAATCTCTATCTTATCACCGGGAAGTCCGATAACACGCTTTATGAATATCTGGCTCTCATCGTCCGGATACCTGAATATTACCACGTCTCCTCTTTCAGGCTCTTTAAAAAGATATGCCAGCCTGAATCCGATAAGCTTGTCACCTGTATTAATTGTAGACTCCATCGACGATGAAGGAACGTGTGCATTAATTATAATGAACTTATTAAGGATAAATGCTATTCCAAATGCTATGGCAATTATCATAACATAAGTGAATATTTCTTTAACAATATGCCTTTTCTTCTCAGCATTATATTTCTTAATCTCTTCCGAATTATCGTTGCTTGAATCCACCATAAATTCAGTTTCGGACTCATCAAGGTCTATATCAAGATATTCTATATCTTCTGTCTCATTATTATTGTTCATATATATCCTGCAAAAATGTTATTTTGCAAGGAGTTTCAATATCTCGTTACTTCTTGCAATAAAAGCAGTCATCTGTTCAGGCTTAAGTGGCTCATGACTAAGCTTAGCCAGATCATATAATTGCTCGCATATCATTGTAACATTATCACTCTGTGGATTGTCAAGTACATATTTAACGAGTTCGTTATTGAGGTTAAGCACAAGTGTCTCTCCCGTCTCGCCAAACATTGACATATCCATACCTGAAGAAGCATACATCTTCATCATATCTGCCATTCTCTTTGATTCTTCATTAACGGTAATCATTGAAGATATATTCTTATCAACAAGCTTTTCTGCCTTAACGGTAAGCTTGTCGTTGTTAAGGGCTTTCTTGAATACTTCTGCAAGCTTTTCTCCTGCCTTACTTAAATCTTCTTCAGATGTTTCTTCTTTAAATGTCTCAGACAAATCAGAATCAATGCTTAAGAATTTGACATTTTCATTCTTCTGTTCAAGATGTGTGATGAATGGCTGGTCAATGCTGTGTTTAAGAATAACCGCATCAATTCCCGCATCTTTAAACATCTTAATGTACTGACCCTGTTTAATTTCATCGGTAACATAAAATACTTTGTTTTCATGTTTTTCTTTATTCTCTTCAAGGCACTCAGGAAGTGTTAAATACTTGCCTTCAAGGTTTTTGAAAAGAATGTAATCCTTCATCTTGTCACAGAATTTATCATCCTTAAGGCATCCGAATTTAATAAATGGGCTGATGTCATCCCAGTATTTTTCGTAACTTTCCTTATCGGTCTTGCACATTCCTGAAAGCTTGTCGGCTACTTTTTTAGTAATATATTCTGATATCTTCTTAACAAATCCATCGTTCTGAAGTGCACTTCTTGACACGTTAAGAGGCAAATCGGGACAATCAATAACGCCCTTAAGCAACATGAGGAATTCAGGAATTACTTCCTTGATGTTATCAGCAACGAATACCTGATTGTTATATAACTTAATAATACCTTCTGCTGACTCAAATTCTATGTTAATCTTAGGGAAGTATAAAATACCCTTTAAGTTAAAAGGATAATCCATATTAAGATGAATCCAGAACAAAGGTTCTTTATAATCGTGGAATACTTTTCTGTAAAATTCCTTATATTCTTCGTCCGTACAGTCGTTAGGATGCTTTGTCCAGAGAGGAGTTGTATCACTTAATGAAACAGGTCTTTTGGCAATCTTATATCTCTCTGTAGCCGGTTCAACCTCTACCATCTTCTTATTGCCGTCCTCGTCTTCCTGTTCTTCAAGCTTAGCTTCTTTTTTAACTGTTTCAATGATTGTATCTGTATCAAGAAGCTCGTCCTTGTCAATCATCTGTGTCTTTTCTTCTGTATCGTCTTCGTTATCAAGATATATCTCATAAGGCATAAACGAACAATACTTATCGATTACTTCTTTGGCTCTGAACTCATTAGCAAATTCTGTGCTGTCCTCGTTAAGATACAAAGTTATTGTGGTACCTACGGTATCCTTATTGCCGTCGCCCATGTCATATTCGGTTCCGCCTTCGCATTCCCAATGTACAGGCTTTGAACCTTCTTTATATGATAAAGTATCGATAGCTACTTTTTCAGCAACCATAAATGCAGAATAAAAACCAAGTCCGAAATGTCCTATAATCTGGTCTTCATTAGTCTTGTCCTTATATTTTTCAAGGAAGGCCTCTGCTCCGGAAAAAGCAATTTGGTTAATATATTCATTAACTTCTTCCGACGTCATACCAAGTCCGTTATCGGTAAATGTAATTGTTTTATTCTTGGAACTGACCTTTACATTAATGTTATATTTAATGTCATCGGGTTCATTATATTCACCCATAAGAGCTAATTTCTTAAGCTTGGTAATCGCATCACATCCATTTGAAATTAATTCCCTGAAAAAAATATCATGATCTGAATACATCCACTTCTTAATTATTGGGAAAATATTATCACTGTTTATTGAAAGATTTCCATGTTCTGTTGCCATTTAAAATCACTCCTTATAATAAAATTTCTTCTGAAAGATATAGTAATACTAATGTTTTCCAAAGTCAAGAGAAAATTAGCACTCATTTTATTTGAGTGCTAACAAAATTTTGTTTAATTCCCCGGAACCGGCTTTTATGCTGCCAATATCAATCTTTTTCAGATATTTTTCATTAAAAAGAATATCTTTTTTCTCTGCAAGCTGTCTGAACTTATCTGCAAAAAGTTCTTCTCTCCTTTTTAGAACAATCTCGGATTTTCTTTTCGCTGTATCGCTTTCAATATTGTCATTTATACATTTTATTATATAATAACCATACTCTGTCTCAACAACAGAACTTACCTGACCTGTCTCAAGCTTATATGCGGCAGTCTCAAAGTCTTTATCATATATACCTTTATAAAATTCCATGCTATGGATGCTGTCATCGCTTTGTTCTTCTGCCAGTGTCAAAAAATCGGTACCATCTTCTATCTTCTGTAATGCCTCAGATGCTTTGTTCTCTGCCATTCTGTCCGTCACATCATCATTAACTGCAAAAAACATATATTGTACCGATATGGTTCTTGCTTCATCCGTGCTTACCTCGGTATCCACATCTTCCGTCATCGCATAAAAAGACTTCTCAGCAATCAAAAGCATCTGAAGCAATTCTTCTACGTCCGCTTTGTCAAATCCACTGTCTTCTGCGTAATCTTCTGCATATTCAGATATTCTTTCTTCCTCATCACCGGTAAGATTTATCTGCATATCCTCTGCCATCATATTAAGATATATCACATTGCCTGCAAGAGTCTTTATATCAGATAAAAGATATTCTTCCATGGTCATATCACCCACAGACCTGCTCCATATCTCATTATTAAAAAGATCCTCATAGGAATATTTTCTTTCGGAAATAAGAATATCGGCAGCCTGTACCGATATGCTGTAATTACCGCAGACCGCAAACCTGTTCTTTCCGGTACCTGTGGTAAATCTTATATTGGTGCAGCCCGTAGCACTTATAAGCAGGATTAATACCGCTAAAAGCCCTGCTATCTTATGCTTCAACATATAAAAACCTTCCATCAGGGAGTTTAAAGACCTCTAACTCATCAGTTATGTCACCTTCCAGGTCAATCCCTTCATCTTCAATATATTTTTTTAGTTCCTTTTCTGAAGAAAATACCTGAGCCATAATTTCTTCAAGAAATTCCATTGCTTCTTCCAAGCTTTCTGCCACAGGTTTTGGAAAAAGTTTTCCCTGTTCTTTTAAAAATACTTTACCGCATACTTCGTCTATTTTCATAGCTTTATACCTCCATATTGTCTATTTCATGAATAAGCCTTGATACCGGCAGTCCCACAACATTGTTATAGTCGCCGTCTATCTTCTCAACATAAGCGGCAAACCTGCCCTGTATGCCATAAGCACCTGCTTTATCCATACATTCGCCTGTATCAATATATGCTTCTATCTGTTCTTTCGTCATATCGTATACATACACTTTGGTCTCACACGCGAAGTTCTTAACAATATCTCCGTCTGCACCGTGAAAGATAAGTGCTACTCCTGTATATACGCTATGCTGCCTGCCTTGAAGTCTGTCAATCATCCCCGCCGCCGCCAATTTGTCAGCAGGCTTGCCAAGAATCATTCCGTCAGCCACAACCACCGTGTCGGCACCTATTACCAGTGAATTGTAAGGTACTTTTGTCGCCACATCCGCCGCTTTGTCAAGTGCAAGCTGAATAACAGCCTTTTCAGGCGTTGTTGCTCTTATTATCTCCTGACATTCAGAAGGTATAACCTCATATTCTATTCCCACCTGTGATAACAAATCCCTTCGTCTTGGGGAATTGGAAGCGAGAATAACTTTGTAATTGCTGATATTCATTAGAAAACTCCTGTTGTATAAATTATCAGCTATAATTATACACTATTTTATCCAGCATTAAAAGCAATATCCGATACATTGATACCTCTGTTTTCAACAGGGGTAGAAAAAACTATCTGTGTGCTTGTTCTGCCGAATTTCTGGAGCTTGCCAATAAACTTGTCAAGTTTCATAGTGTCAGGAAAAGCAACTTTTATAAGCATTGAAAAATCTCCCGTAACACAGTTACACTCAATTACGTTAGGACAGGCTTTTATAAAAGGATAAAATTCGTCCTTCTGTGTGGGTATTATTTCAAGATTAATAAATGCAGTAATATGGAATCCGAGCTTTGTCTGGTTAATTCTGGCTTCATAGCTTGTGATTATATTTTCCCTTTCAAGGTGTTCTATCCTTGCGGATACGGCCGGCGAAGATAAATATACATGCTCTGCCAATGATTTTAACGGTATTCTTGCATTTTCCTGTAACAAATTAATTATTTTCTTATCGATATCATCCATAGTCTGTTCCTCCTAACGTAAAAAAAGGCGACAACAGAACTTTCGTCCTGATGTCACCTTCGACTATCATTAAACAATGCCATAATACATTATTTTATTTAATATTTCAAGTGTTTTTATTAAAAAAATTAACATCATATATTCATTGATATTAATTACGCAATCTGATACAATAAAATATATAAATTTTAAGGAGAACACACATGAACAGAGAAGATATTATTGACGGAACAGTAACACTCACTCTTGACAACGACGAAGAATTAGAATGCGAAGTTGTTTCTATTTTTGAGGCAGGTGATAGAGAATATATATCTCTTCTTCCACTCGGCGGCGAAGAAGAAGAAAACGGAGAAGTATTTATTTACCGTTTCAAGCTCTCCGAGGACGGCGAACCTGATCTTGAGAATATAGAGGACGATGCAGAATACGAAATGGCTGCAGATGCCTTTGACGAGGCTCTTGACAAGATGGAATTTGATGAAATCGTCGAAGAAGACGAAGAAGAATAAGTATTTCTGCAGATTGAAGAGAGAACGCCCCTGATATCCTTTTATACGATATCAGGGGTATTATTTTACTCTTCTGCTTTTTCTTTATTCATTATCTCATTTACAAAACGTGAAGTTTCCAGTGACTTATTGTATCTTTCTTTAGGGCAGAATATGTATAATTTTTTCTTTGCCCTTGTCATAGCTACATAAAACATACGCCTTTCCTCTTCTATATCCACATCAAAAACAGCTTTTTTATGAGGTGTTATGCCTTCATTGGCATCTATTATAAATACCGTATCATACTCAAGACCTTTGGAGCTGTGCATGGTTGTCATTGTAACGTAGTCTTTTAAATCCCTCTTTGTATGATTTTCTTTAAGTTCCTCGGTATACTTTTCTATGTATTCTCTCCAGTCGTCAAACTTAATGAAATCTTTGCTGCTTTCCATTATCTCATCCAATATATCCGAAAGTTCCTGTGGTTCAATACTATGGTTCTTTGCATATTCTTTTACATAGTCATCATATCCTACGCCTTTTCTAAGGTAATTTATCATAGCGTAGCAGGTCATATCGGACATTGCATTAAGTTCTCTTTCCATTTTTCTGATTCTATTAATCATCCATGGCTTCTCTTCATAATATTTTTCGAGTTCGTCAAAACTAACTTCAGAATCTGTCACATAATCCCTGCCGATATATCTTAATGGCTTATTCATTATACGGATAAAATCAGCCCTTTTCCTTCCTCCCTCTGCTAATGTCATATATGTAAGTATATCTTTTGCTATCCAGTGTTCAAAAATATTGGGAATTCCGTCTCTAAGTACAAATGGTATATTATTTTCCATAAATTTGCGGACAAGGGGAGCTGCCGTTACATTAGTTCTGAATAAAACTGCAAAATCGGCATATTGTTTTCCTGCATCCACAAAACTCCTTATTATTTTTACAATTCTGTCATATTCTTCATTGATATTATTAGTCTCTATAATATCAACCTTATCACCCTTTTCATTATCCGTATGTATATTTTTGTCAAAACGGACCTTATTATTTCTGATAACATAACCTGATGCATCAACTATATTGGAGGTTGAACGATAATTAATATCAAGGATTATCTTTTCGGCTTCCGGATAATCTTTTTCAAAATTAAGCATAATTTCCGGTCTGGACCCTCTGAAACCATATATGCTCTGGTCATCGTCTCCCACTATAAAGATATTTCTCTCCGGCTCGGCTAACATACGGATTACATCATACTGGACTTTATTGATATCCTGGAATTCATCTATAAGAATATATTTATACCTCTGCTGCCATTTGAGAAGAATGTCCTTTCTCTGTAAAAAAAGCTCCCTGCAGTACAAAAGCATATCATCAAAATCAATGAGCCTCTTCCTTTTTAATTCACTTTCATATCTTCTGAATATACTTTTGAATTCTTCCTGCGGACAGTTTGTGGAGTAGTAAGCGTCTATATCTATTCCTTCTGTTTTAATACGGCTTATTTCTCCGGTAATAAGATTAATCGTCTCATTAATATCTTCCGTTTCGATATTACTTCTTTCAACCGCATCTTTTATTATCTGTTCCCGCACTTCATCCTTGATAATATTATCTACCGTGTAATTATAAGCATATTTTAATATAGAAAAATACACGGCATGAAAAGTGCCGAAGGTAACGGGAAGTTTTCTGCCGCAGAGTGTCGTAAACCTGTTTTTCATTTCTGTAGCTGCGGCTTTTGTAAATGTAATGACAAGTATTTCGGAAGGCTTAACATAGCAGTTATCTATAAGATATTTTACCCTGCCTGTTAAAACGGTGGTCTTACCGCTTCCCGGCCCTGCTAAAACAAGGCACGCTCCTTTATTAAATTCTATTGCTTTTAACTGTTCATTGCTGAATTTCAAACATTTCTCCTGACTGCCTGTAACGGCAGATAATTCATAATTCTTAAATAAGCTGAAAAAAGCCCATTCCCAGAGACAGGTGAAAACACCTGCCTTGAGAATAAGCATTTTTATTTAAAGATTCCTTTTTTTCTCTTTTTGTCTTCGCGTTTGACGCCATTATTCATAGCCGTATCAAAATTAATCAATGCTTCACGCTGTTCCTCTGTAAGTCTTTCAGGTACTTTTACAACGAGTGTAACATAATGGTCACCTCTTACCTGACTGTTTCTTATGGAAGGAACACCTTTTCCTCTTAAACGAACCTTAGTGTCTGTCTGTGTTCCCGGTTTAACGTCATACTCGACCTGTCCGTCAACGGTTGCAATCCTTATGGTATTACCAAGTGCTGCATCCGCAAATGAAATAGGTACCGTTGAGTATATATTCATATCCTGTCTTTCAAAAACAGGATCTCTTGATATACTTACTTCAACAAGAATGTCTCCTCTTTCACCACCGTTAATACCCGGTTCACCTTTTCCTGCAAGTCTTACTCTCTGTCCATTATCAATACCCGCAGGTATGCTGACCTTAATTTTCTTTCTGTTAGAAATATAACCTGTACCATAGCAATCCGGACATTTTTCTTTAATTATCTTGCCTTTGCCTTTACAGTCAGGACATACGGTAACATTTCTAACCATACCGAATAATGACTGCTGGGTCATAACAACCTGACCGGAGCCTCCGCATTTTGAACATGTAACAGGCGAAGTTCCGGGCTTTGCACCACTACCGTTACACTTTGTACATGTATCTTTAAGGTTAAGATCCAGCTCCTTTTCACAGCCAAAAATAGCTTCTTTGAATGTAAGTTTAACGCTTGCAAGTATATTCGCTCCCTTAACCGGTCCGTTTCCGCCGCCTCTGCGGGTTCTTCCACCACCAAACAGGTCACCGAATATATCGCCGAACATGTCACCCATATCACCAAAGTCGAAGCCACCGGCACCGCCGGCTCCTCCGCCATTTTCAAATGCAGCGTGACCAAACTGGTCATACTGCTGTCTCTTCTGAGGATCTTCGTTTTTCTGGGTCACGAAGAACGTCATATGCTTCGGCTGCTTGCTTGAATTTTTCTTCAGCTTCTTTGTCTCCGGGATTGGTGTCAGGATGATATTTCTTAGCCAGAACTCTGTATGCTTTTTTGATAGCTGCTTCGTCAGCGTCCTTTGACACACCTAAGACTTCGTAGTAGTCTCTTTTATCTGCCATAACTAAATCCTCCACACAGATGCCTGCGAAAAAAATCCGCAGGCACCATTTATCTTATAATCCTAAAAATTAAACTTCTCTGTAGTCTCCGTCAACAACATCATCTGCTGCTCCTGAGTTATTTCCCATATCAGGACCTGCACCGGCTCCCATGTCAGGACCTGCTGCTCCGGCAGCTCCCTGTCCCTGTTCATAAAGCTTTGCAAATAATGTCTGTGCACTGTTCATAAGTTTATCTTTAGCAGCTTTAATTTCATCCACATCTGCATCAGTCATTGATTCAGGTGTTGTTCTGTCGATAACAGCTTTCAAAGCATTAAGATCTGCTTCAACGGCATCTCTATCGCTTCCTGAAATCTTATCGCCTACTTCATCAAGGGCCTTCTGTGTCTGGAATACCATTGAATCAGCTTCATTACGTGCTTCAATTCCTTCCTTACGTTTCTTATCCTGTGCTTCAAATTCTGCTGCTTCCTTTACAGCCTTTTCAATATCATCATCTGACATATTAGTGCCTGATGTAATTGTAATATGCTGTTCCTTACCTGTTCCAAGGTCTTTAGCTGATACATTAACAATACCGTTTGCATCGATATCGAATGTAACTTCAATCTGAGGAACACCTCTTCTTGCTGGTGGAATACCGTCAAGTCTGAACTGTCCAAGTGATTTATTGTCTTTTGCAAACTGTCTTTCACCCTGAAGTACGTTGATATCAACGGCTGTCTGGTTATCTGCTGCTGTTGAGAATACCTGACTCTTCTTTGTAGGAATTGTTGTATTTCTCTCGATAAGTTTTGTTGCAATACCACCCATTGTCTCAATTGAAAGTGAAAGTGGAGTTACATCAAGAAGAAGGATGTCGCCTGCACCTGCATCACCTGCTAATTTACCACCCTGGATAGAAGCACCTATAGCTACACATTCATCAGGGTTAAGACTCTTATTAGGTTCCTTGCCTGTAAGCTGTTTAACCTTTTCCTGTACACATGGTACACGGGTTGAACCACCGACTAAGAGTACCTTAGATATATCTGAGTAATTTAAACCTGCATCCTTCATAGCGTTCTGAACAGGAATTGCTGTTCTTTCTACAAGGTCATTTACAAGTTCTTCAAATTTAGCTCTTGTAAGGTTCATATCAAAATGCTTTGGACCATCGGCAGTTGCTGTAATGAATGGAAGGTTGATATTGGTTGTTGTTGCAGATGAAAGCTCTTTCTTAGCCTTTTCTGCTGCTTCCTTTAATCTCTGAAGAGCCATCTTATCTGTTGAAAGATCTACGCCTTCAGCTTTCTTAAATTCAGAAACCATCCAGTCAATAATCTTCTGGTCGAAGTCATCGCCACCAAGATGTGTATCACCGTTTGTTGAAAGAACTTCAATTACACCATCACCAATTTCAATGATAGATACATCAAATGTACCACCACCAAGGTCATATACCATTACTTTCTGTTCTGTTTCATTATCAAGACCATAAGCAAGTGCTGCTGCTGTTGGTTCGTTAATAATACGCTTTACATCAAGACCTGCAATCTTACCTGCATCCTTTGTTGCCTGACGCTGTGCATCATTGAAATATGCAGGAACTGTGATTACAGCTTCGCTTACTGTTTCACCAAGGTAACTCTCAGCATCTTTTTTAAGTTTCTGAAGAATCATTGCTGAAATTTCCTGTGGTGTATATTTCTTATCGTCTATAGTTACTTTATAATCTGAGCCCATATGTCTCTTAATAGAAGAAATTGTCTTATCAGCATTTGTTACTGCCTGACGTTTTGCAGGATCACCTACAAGTCTTTCTCCTGTTTTTGTAAATGCAACAACTGAAGGTGTTGTTCTGATTCCTTCTGTGTTAGCTATAACTACCGGCTTACCACCTTCCATTACTGCTACACAGCTATTTGTTGTACCTAAGTCAATTCCGATTATTTTACCCATGATAATTATCTCCTTTATATTAATTTGCTACTTTAACCATACTATGTCTTACAACGGAATCTCTATATGTGTATCCCTTTTGTAAAACTTCTGCTACTTCATTCTCACCGAATGCTTCATCTTCCACATGCATCACTGCATTGTGGTAATCAGGATTAAATTCTTTGCCGCAGGCATCTATCTCTTTAACCCCGACATCTTCAAGCACTTTTGTGAGTTGTCTGTAAATCTTATCCATTCCTTCGGCTACAGGCGTTGCCTTGTCATCCTCAGGAATTGTGGCAAGACCTCTTTCAAAATTGTCCACGACCGGAAGTATCTTTTCGATTACGTCCTTTGCTCCGATTTCATACATTGCGGCTTTTTCTTTTTCAGTTCTCTTTCTGAAATTATCAAACTCAGCCATTGTTCTTCTGTATTTGTCGTTAAGTTCTTCTATAAGAATATCCTTCTGGTCTTTCTTATCTTTTTTCTTTTTGAAAAATCCCTTGCTTTCTTCAGCCTCATTACCTGTTTCTTCTGTCTCGGCTGTTTCAGTCACTTCTTCAGTATCCTCTGTAATTTCTTCTGTATCCGTTACAGGTTCTTCCTTCTGAAGTTCTTCATTATCCATCTTATTTTCCTCAGCCACGTTCTCGCCACCTTTCTAATCTTTAAACACATCGTCAAGCTGTGTCTTAATTGTCTTCATTGTCTCAACAACCTTCTCATAGTCCATTCTCTTAGGGCCTATGATACCAATTGTTCCCTTAGCGCCATCACTTAATTCGTATGTTGCAGTAACTACACTGCAATCCTTCATGCTGGCTACCGGTGTCTCCTCACCGATATACACCTTGATGTCGCCGTCACCATCTGTCTCAAGAGAGTCATTCACAAGATTGGCCAGAGTCTTTTTCTCTTCCAGTGTGTATATTAACTCACTTGCCTTGGAGTTGTCGCTAAGCTCCGGATATTTAAAAATATTCGTAGCTCCGCTCGTATATATCTGAAGGTCCTCCTCGCTGCCTGCCGTAACGGCTATTGCATCAAGGATGTTACGAATCAGCACACCATATTCTCCTGCCTGGGCTGTCATCCTGGATATAATTGAAAGATTAATTTCTTCAAGTGTAAGTCCATTAACAGAAGTATTAAGTAAAATATTAAGCTTAAGACAACTTTCTGAATCCAACTCGGTTTCATTCTCGATTATTGTATTCTTAATTGTATTGCCTTCAAGCACCAGCACTGCAAGAATCTTACCCGGTTCAAGCTGTGATATCTGGATAAATTTAATTGTTCTTCCTTTCTTGACCGGAGCAGCTACCATTGTTGCATAATTAGTATTGACAGCCAGTGTCTTTGCCACATTCTGAAGCATTTCTTCGACTCTGTCTACTTTTTTGAAAAGAAGATCTTCACGCTTATTAAGCTCGCTTTCCTTTTCATTAAGTTCCTGCTCCTTCGCTTTCATCATATCATCTACATATAATCTGTAGCCTGCATCGGAAGGAATTCGTCCGGCTGAAGTATGAGGCTGGATTATATAACCCATCTCTTCCAGATCTGACATCTCATTACGGATGGTCGCCGGACTAAGCTGTAAATCTGTATACTTGGATATGGTTCTTGAGCCAACAGGCTCTCCGGTATCAAGGTAATTCTGAATAACTGCTTTGAGAATTTTCATTTTTCTCTCATTCATTTCCATAAACCATATCCTCCTTTTATTGTTAGCACTCATCGGATTGGAGTGCTAATATTTTTTCTAAACATAAAATATCACTTCTATATATATTTGTCAACACATAAAATAAAAGAATTCCAAATTTTTTTTGGAATTCTTTTATACTTTGTTACATATTATTCATTCTGTCTTCTATATATCTCTCAAGACCCTTTGCGGTAAGTTCTTCGCCGAGTTTGCTACTGTTAATGCAGATATCGTAATTTCTTGAATCACCCCATTTAAAATCAGAATGACGGTTATGATAATTCTTTCTTGTCTTATCATGTCTTCTTCTTTTAGTCTCGGCTTCTTCTTTACTGATATTAAATACTCTCTGCAATCTTGCTATCTTAGATTCCTTGTCGCCTACAACAAATATTGATATAAGTCCCTTGTTATCCTTAAGAACGGTTTCAGCACATCTTCCTACTATAACAAAAGACTCTCCGCTTGCAGCCTTTTCTCTTATAAAATCAAACTGCATTTCGGTAATTATTTCTTCTATAGAATTGGTATATGCACCGACTCTTCTGGAAAGATATGTTTTTTTTGGTTTCTCGTCGTACTTTTCAAGATATTCAATCTTAATATCTTTTTCTCTGGCAATTTCATCAAGCAGACTTCTGTCATAAAGGTTAAGTCCCATATCATCCGCTATTATCTTAGCTATCTCATGTCCGCCTGAGCCGTACTCTCTGCTTATAGCAATAATAACCTGTTTGTCCATAATGTGCCCCCTTTTAGCAATATCTGATAAAAATCGCAATCATAGAAATAAGTACCACTATAATAGTAGCAGGTGCTGCTACTTTACAATACTTACCCCATCCGATTATGTGACCATTCTTCGCTGCTACAGAAGTACCTACAACATTAGCGGATGCGCCTATCGGAGTTGCACTTCCTCCGATATCAGTACCCATTGACAATGTCCATGCAAGTGTATGGAGCACTCCCATACTTCCCGTTGGATCTATTGTTGCCGCAAGGTTTCTGATTACGGGAACCATTGTTGCCGCAAACGGTATATTATCAACAAATGCACTTGCAAATGCAGATACCCATATAATAATAGCAACCATAACCATAAGATTACCGCCACTTACCTTTTCTATGAAGTGTGCAATCTTAACAAGGATACCTGTCTGTTCAAGGCCGCCTACAACCATAAAGAGTCCTACAAAGAACAATAAAGTCTTATAGTCAACCTTCTTCAACAGAGTTGGTGCATCTTTAAAGAATACCAATAACGTTATAATAGCTATTACAGCTCCTATAAAAGAAACAGTAAGGTGTGTCTGTGCATGTGTTACAAGTAATACAACCGCACAGCCAAAAATTACAGACGCAGCTATGAATTCTTTCTTATTGGTAATGGCATCCTTAGGATCAGGAAGTGTACCAGGGTCAATAGGTCCTTCTGACCCTTTCATAAGTTCCTTTCTGTAAACAAGGAAGAAATATAATACCACTATTATAAGGCTTATTCCTGCAATAAGTCCAGTATTTGTTAAAAAATCTGAAAATGAATATCCAAAGGATGTTCCGATTATGATGTTAGGTGGATCTCCGCACATTGTTGCCGAGCCACCGAGATTTGCACAGAATATTTCTGACAAAATCATAGGTACCGGATTAAACTTAAGCAGTTTTGCAAGTTCTACGGTTACTGCCGCAAGGAATAAAATTACGGTAATACTGTCGATGAACATTGCAAGAAATGCTGACATTATCATAAATGAAATAAATAAAGGTATGGTTTTGTATTTTACAAGTTTGGCAAGTTTAAGACACAGCCATCTGAAAAAGCCTGCTTTTGCCATTCCTTCAACCATTATCATCATACCGGCAATAAAAATTATTGTAGACCAGCTTATTCCGGATGATTCCTCCTCTTTTGTGGAATACCAGAAATTGGATGTAAATATGCTTTTAATATTGAGTGTATTTACAATGGCACTACCATTGTGCATAATAAGTCCAAACACTACACCTAATGTTAATATGCCGCACGCAAGTGTTACATAATGACGTTCAATTTTATCCATTATAATAAGTACAAACATCAGTAAAAAAATTGCAACGGCAGCTATCTGAGCTATAGTCATGCTTTTCTACCTCTTTTCTTGACTTCTTTTATACACAATTTCAAATGATAGCACAATTTACAAAAAATTGTAATACTTTTTTATTATATTTTTAAGAAAAAAAACCGCTAAAGTTTGTCAACTTTAACGGTTTTCATTTTTAATTATATTTATCTGTTTTTAAAATTTTATTAGCATTTTCAATCTGTTCTTTTGTAGGAGGTTCAACGCCTTCAAGTGAATATGGTATTCCAAGATTTTCCCACTTCTGTATGCCAAGTGTGTGATATGGTAAAACTTCAACTCTTGATACATGATGAAGTGTGTCGATAAACTTAGACAGTTCTTCAAGCTGTTCATCCCTGTTACTGAAAAATGCTTCTCCTGTATTAAAAGTGTCAGGAACAAGAACGTGTCTTATCCACATCTCCTTACCGATTTCATCTAAATATTTCGCGCAGTCCAGAATGTTATCAACAGTCTGTCCGGTAAGTTTCTTATGACCCTCTCTGTCAATATTCTTTATATCTAACATCACAAGATCGGTATATTTCATTAATTCGTTAAATTTACTTATGAAAGGTTCTTCCCTTGTAAATGGATTTGCCGATGTATCTAATGTTGTATGAACGCCTTTTGCTTTTGCAAGTTTAAAGAATTCTGTAACAAATTCAATCTGAAGTAATGGTTCTCCGCCACTTACGGTTATTCCACCGTTTAATTTACCGTTTCTCATCCAATATGGTTTATACCGGTATGCCCTTTTAAACAAATCTTCAGGAATCCACATCTCGCCTCCATCCATGCTCCATGTTTCCGGATTATGGCAAAATTTACATCTCATTCTGCATCCCTGCAAAAAAACAATATATCTGACTCCGGGTCCGTCAACAAGGCCAAATGTCTCTAATGAATGTACTCTTCCTTCCATTTTTTAACTCCTTTTTGGTTATTTATAAATAAAGGGGTTTTGAACTGTAGGTTCAAAACCCCTTTTCATACTATATAGTATATCCTATTTTTTAAAGTCTAGCATGACATGTTCTTGCGATTACATCATCCTGCTGTTTCTTTGTAAGGCTGATGAACTTAACAGCATAACCAGATACACGAATTGTAAAGTTAGCATACTCTTCTTTCTCTGGATGAGCCTGTGCATCAAGTAACTTATCCTTTGTAAATACGTTTACATTAAGGTGATGAGCACCCTGATCGAAGTATCCATCCATTACCTGTACAAGGTTATTAACCTGTTCTTCTTTGCTATGTCCAAGAGCATCCGGGTTAATTGTCTGTGTATTAGAAATACCATCAAGTGACCAGTGATATGGAATCTTAGCAACTGAGTTAAGTGAAGCAACAAGACCATTCTGTTCTGCACCATAGCTTGGTGATGCACCAGGGCTGAATGGAGTGAATGCTGCACGTCCGTCAGGCATAGCACCTGTAGCTTCTCCGTATACAACGTTAGATGTAATAGTAAGAAGTGATGTTGTAGGTTCTGAATTACGGTATGTATGACGACGTTTAATCTTCTCTAAGAATGTCTTTAATACCCAGATACCGATATCATCAGCACGGTCATCATCATTACCATATTTAGGGAAATCACCTTCAACTTCAAAGTCTTTTGTAATTCCTTCTTCATCACGGATTACTTTAACCTTAGCATATTTGATAGCACTAAGTGAATCAATAACATGTGAGAATCCTGCAATACCTGTTGCAAATGTACGACGTACATCTGTATCGATTAATGCCATCTCAGCTGCTTCATAGTAATATTTATCATGCATATAATGGATGAGGTTGAGTACGTTAACATAAATATCTGCTAACCAGTCAAGCCAGGTTTCATATGCGTCACGAACCATCTTGTAATCTTCTTCACCGCTAAGTACTTCCTTATCGATCTTCTGAAGCTTTGGTCCACACTGGATACGATGTTTCTCATCAAATCCACCATTGAATGCGTAAAGTAATGTCTTACCAAGGTTAGCTCTTGCACCGAAGAACTGGATTTCCTTACCTGTCTGTGTAGCAGATACACAGCAGCAGATTGAGTAATCATCACCCCATACAGGCTTCATTACATCATCATTCTCATACTGGATTGAGCTTGTCTCAATTGAGATATGAGCTGCATATTTCTTGAACTGTTCTGGTAATGCACTAGAATATAAAACTGTAAGGTTAGGTTCTGGTGAAGGTCCCATGTTCTCAAGTGTATGAAGGAATCTGTAGTCAGTCTTAGTAACCATTGAACGACCATCCATTCCGATACCGCCAACTTCAAGAGTAGCCCATGTAGGATCTCCTGAGAATAACTGGTTGTATGAAGGGATTCTTGCGAACTTAACCATACGGAATTTCATTGTCATATGATCGATGATTTCCTGAGCTTCTGATTCTGTAAGAACACCATTAGCTAAATCTCTTTCAAAATAAATATCAAGGAATGTAGAAACACGTCCTACAGACATTGCTGCACCGTTCTGTGTCTTAATAGCTGCAAGGTAACCGAAGTATAACCACTGGCAGGCTTCCTTAGCATTCTTAGCTGGTAATGAAATATCATAGCCATAGCTCTTAGCCATTTCTTTCATTCCCTTTAATGCAGTAATCTGCATAGCGATTTCTTCACGAAGTCTGATTACATCATCGTACATGTTACCGCATCCACAATTAGCCTTATCAGCTTCCTTCTGTGCAATAAGGTAATCAATACCATATAATGCAACTCTACGATAATCGCCTACGATACGTCCACGTCCGTATGTATCAGGAAGACCTGTTACTACGTGTGTCTTACGAGCTAATTTCATTTCATTTGTATATGCTGCGAAAACTGCATCATTATGTGTTGTCATGTAGTTCTCGAATACGTACTTAAGTTCAGGATTGATTTCATATCCGTAGCTTTCTGCTGCCTGCTCTGCCATTCTGATACCACCATATGGCATAAAAGCTCTCTTTAAAGGCTTGTCTGTCTGAAGACCTACAACCTGTTCAAGATCTTTCATTGATTCATCAATATATCCAGGTCCATATGCAGTAAGTCCTGATACAACTTCTGTTTCACAGTCAAGAACGCCACCTTTTTCACGTTCTTCTTTCTGTAATTTCTGTAATGCACCCCATAACTTATTAGTTGCGTCTGTTGGTTCAGCCAGAAATGACTCATCGCCATCATATGGCTTATAATTCTTCTGAATGAAGTCACGAACGTTAACTTCTTCTCTCCAGATACGGCCTTCAAATCCAGCCCACTGTTCCATATCTAACATTAGTATATCCTCCTTAATAGTAGTAACTTTTATGTTCATTAGAAGTATAACATTATAAAATATCCCGTGCAATATTTATTTAAGAAAAAAGTGTATTTTAGCAAATACAATTTAATACAATTTTTGCTAATTGTTCTATTTTAAGTACAAAAATAACAATCAATAAAAAAAACAGTCCAAAGACTGTTTTCAAAAGCTCCCTGAGTAGGGCTCGAACCTACAACAACTCGGTTAACAGCCGAGTGCTCTACCATTGAGCTATCAAGGAATACCAACTTTCACAAGGTATGATACCACATTCCGGTTAAAATATCAAGTATAAAATACCGGAAGTTCATAAGAACTTCCAGTATTTTATATTCATAAATTACTTTAAGTTAGCCTTAGCTGCATCAGCAAGCTTTGTAAATGCTGCTGCATCATTAACAGCTAATTCTGCAAGCATCTTTCTGTTCATTTCGATTCCTGCTGTCTTAAGACCGAACATAAACTTGCTGTATGAAAGTCCGTTCATTCTTGCTGCAGCATTGATTCTTGCAATCCATAACTGTCTCATCTGTCTCTTCTTCTGCTTTCTGCCAGCATATGCTGATGTTAAAGCTCTCATTACAGACTGTTTTGCAATTCTATACTGTTTAGATCTGGCTCCTCTGTAACCTTTAGCCAGTTTTAAAACTCTGTTATGTTTTTTCTTAGCGTTTAATCCGCCTTTAACTCTTGCCATTATATTTTCCTCCTAAAATTAATTGAACCATCAAATTAGATGTATGGTAAAATCTTCTTCATGTTCTTTTCATTTGTTGAGTCAACAAGAGCTGCTTTTCTAAGATTTCTCTTTCTCTTTGTTGTCTTCTTTGTTAAGATGTGGCTCTTATAAGCTTTGTTTCTTTTTAATTTGCCTGAACCGGTAACTTTAAAACGCTTAGCTGCGGCTCTGCTTGTCTTCATTTTTGGCATAATAAAAATCCTCCTTAAAAATATCTGATTTGTATTTTAACGTTTCTCAGCTAAAATCATTGCCATGCTTCTGCCCTCGACTTTGGCAGGTTTCTCTATTACTGAACAGTCAGCAAGCTGCTCTGCAAAATCATCAAGAATATGCTTATTCGATGACATATGAGCTAATTCCCTTCCTCTGAATCTCAAGGTTACCTTAACCTTATCACCCTTCTCAAGGAATTTTCTTGCAGCATTAACCTTCGTATTAAGGTCATTGCTTTCGATATTAGGTGAAAGACGTACTTCTTTGATTTCAACAGTCTTCTGTTTCTTACGTGCTTCCTTTTCCCTACGAAGCTGTTCGTACTTATACTTTCCGTAATCGGCAATCTTGCATACAGGTGGCTGTGCTGTAGGAGCAATCTTAATCAAATCAAGTTCCGCTTCCTGTGCAAGCTTATATGCTTCCTTAGATGACATCACTCCTATCATCTCTCCGTTTACGCCAATTACACGAACTTCTTTGTCTCTGATCTGTTCATTAATCATTAACTCGCTAATGGTAGTGTACCTCCAATAAAAAAGTGCGGATAGAATAATATCCGCACACAAATAACATACTTAATGTCTGATGTATATAACCCTTGACCTCAGGCTGGGGTGAGAGCGGATACTCTTCTTTATTTTTACAACTTCTACAATATATCATGCCTTCTTATGTATGTCAAGATATTTTTTTGGCTAAAATATAAACCTAAAATAAAAATCAGGAGGCATATATGAAATATATAATTACCACGGACAGTAATTGTGATCTTCCGGAAGCCTTTTACAAAGATAATAATATTCCGGTTCTTCCAATCTGCTATTACATGGACGGAGTTATTTACGGTAAAAAAAACACTCTGCCCCTGTCAGAATTTTACCACAGAATGCGAAATGGCGAAAGTGCCAAAACCACAGCCCCAAATATAGTTGAAACAAAAGCTTTTTTTGAAGACTGTATAAAGGTATGTAAAAATATTATCCACATTGCTTTTTCTTCGGCTTTAAGCTCAACCTGCCAGAATGCCGTAATTGCTTCAAAAGAAATACAGGATGAGTATAAGGACGTAAAAATTACCGTAATAGATTCATTGTGTTCATGCATGGGTGAAGGAATGCTTTTATATAAGGCTGTATCAAATAAAAATAACGGCATGTCATACGATAATCTTATTGAATACCTGAACAACGTCAAAACCCATATAATACATCTTTTTACTGTTGATGATCTGCACTACCTTCATAACGGCGGACGGCTTTCAAAAAGTGCCGCAGTTTTAGGAAGCATTATCAATATCAAGCCTATATTATTTGTGGATAACAACGGTGAGTTAAAACTAGCCGATAAGGTAAGAGGCAGAAAAAAATCCCTTTTATATCTTATCAGTAAAACAATATCCGATATATCTCCCCATGGGAAGGACATTGTAATGATAAGCCATTGTGACTGCGAAGAAGATGCCATGTATATATACAGCCATCTTAAAGAAAACATTGATATAAAAGAAATAATGGTAAACCAGATAGGCCCCACAATCGGTTCCCATTCCGGTCCTGGAACTCTGGCGGTATACTACGAAAGTTCTTCAAGAGAATAAAAAAATGCTGTGAAACTCCATTTATAAGGTATTTCACAGCACATTTTTTATTTTATTATTTTAAATCCTTTGTAATATCTGAGCCATGCTTTTGCAAGAATCGCTTTTCTGGTTACGGGTCCCCATACTCTCGAATCCGATGAGTGGTTACGGTTATCGCCCATCATAAAATACTCGTTATCTCCAAGGACTATTTCCTGATAATTTTTCACATCATTGGCATTGGGTTTTTCGTTCTGCCAGTCAGAATTGTCGATAGGTTCCCTTCTGCCGTCTTCTTTTTTAAGAAATGCAATACCTTCATCAATAATTATAGTCTCGCCTGGGAGTCCTATTACTCTCTTTATGTAAAGCTGGCCTGCGTCCTCGCCGGTTGCTTCAGGAGCTTTGAATATGACAACATCTCCTCTTTTAGGATCCGTAAAATAATATGGTATACGCAGTCCTATAAGGCGGTCACCAACATTAACCGTGCTGACCATTGATCTTGTAGGAATAACAGCGTTGATGATAACAAACTTGCAAAGTAAAAAAGCTATAAGTGCACCAATTGCAATAACCCTGACATATTCCAATACAACCTTCCATCCGGATTTTGCTTCATCTTCTTTTTTGTTCTTATGTCCGGTTATTATCTTTTCCTTTTCTTCATCCGCTTCTGCTTTTTCAAGCATTTCTTCCACTTCACTGAGTTTTGCCATTATCTTTCACCTTATATTATTTAAAATATTCTACACCTGATTCAAAAATCTTAAGATCCTGATCTCCGTAGATATTAATTGCAACAGAATCTCCGCGTCTTTCAGCATGTGCCATCTTACCGAATATTCTTCCGTCAGGGCTTGTAATACCTTCAATTGAGCAATAAGAACCGTTTACGTTCCACTCCTCATCCATTGTCGGATTACCATCAAGGTCTACATACTGTGTAGCAACCATTCCTTCCGCAAAAAGCTTATCCCACATTAAAACATTTTCTGTGTTGACATATGCCACATAGATTTCATCCTCCCAGAACAGACTTACACCACAGGAA
>ENA-OPLQ01000027-OPLQ01000027.1-human-gut-metagenome-genome-assembly--contig:-NODE-27-length-43306-cov-8.856050_pt1 | contig 43306 bp, 37 predicted proteins | sample MGYA00241449_ERZ501730 | MGnify/ENA primary metagenome ERZ501730 (study PRJEB25962, sample SAMEA2042560) | human gut metagenome | biome: human gut; feature: human-associated habitat; material: faeces...
AGGTGGAATGGAACGCTCAAAAAATTAATTGGAACAACTGGAACTGGAACGCTCCATCCAACTCCACTTCTCTCTAAAAAGCTCATAATCAATAAATTAAGAAGAAATGAAGACAAAAAATTTGAAGTATAATATCACAATTTCAACCGCTCCGACGATGCCAAAGCTGGGAAAAGGCACCGAATGTGTGCAACTTTTGCTCTCTCAGGTATCAAAAGACATGCATGAACCCTTAGTTCCGATGCTCTTTCCGATACTCGGAGCGCAGGTAAGTGAGGCGAAATTTCAATATCCCGACCTCAGTTGGAAGGAATTATGTGGCATGATGGCCAATCTCGTGGCCGATTCGGGCTGTAATAAGGGACAACTGTCCAACATCGTGGAAGCTATCTGTCACAACTTCCGTGAACATGATGAGAAGGAACTTGATAAGCTTGTGGAATGGCAGAGACAGATGAAAACGAAGTCTGCCAACAAGGAGAAACCGGCACGCCCGGATGTGAGTTTTTGGTTTCCACCCTCAGATGTCACCAACGCCGCCTTCATCCAGAATGCCATGGGATGCGAGAAGTTGGGCGAGAGAACGCAATACCTCAATCTGCCCGAGGTGGAGATGGCGGACCGGATGTGTGGCGGACATAAGCAGATATCTCAGATGCTGCGCAATATCTACGACCGCCAGCGAGCCGGAGCTCTGAGAGCAACGGCAGACGGCATAACAGGTAATCCGGTTCTGCGCGCCAATCTCACGCTCTCTTCTACCCCATTTGCAGCCCGCAAGTTTTACAAGAACGAGCTCTTCAATGGTACTTTCGGCCGAATGGTATTCTCTTATAAGGCGCGCCAGGCGCGAGTGGGAAAGATCCCAAGACAGGGTGAATATGATGCCGGTTTCTTTGAAAAGCTGGATGAGTATCTGGTGAAACTCAGCATCTGTAAGGGACGGTTTATCATCAAGCCTCTGAACTCGCTTACCGACCGTCTGGCGGCAGATATGGCTACGCTTGCTGACTTGACGGATGATGATGTGCTGTGGGATATCTCGAAGCGCTCCATCGTGTCGGCATGGAAGGCGGGCTGCCTGCTCTGGGTGCTGAACGACCAGACTTGGACGAAGGCGATGGGTGAACTTGTGGAGTGGCTGGTTTATCACGATATCTGGAGCAAGATGCAGCTATTCGCCGACCTGCTGATCCAGGATGCTGACTCAGTAAGCGAGGCACAGCGAAGAGGACCTAAGAACCTGCTTGACGACCTGCCAAACCCTTTCAACGAGGCGCAGCTGGAATCGCTCCGCTTGCAGCTGGGGAAATCGAAAGATGGCACGAAGGGGCAAATCAGAAAATGGGTGTTTCGCAAGTTTATCACCTTTTCGGCAGAAACGGGGCTTTATACTAAGACTGAGGAGTACTTGACTGGAAGCGGGACGAGCGATGGAATCGCTCGGAACGGGGGCAAGAGTGGCGGCTCTGGAAGAAAGAAGAAAGAGGCTGATGACGGGCAGAAAGAGGCTGCTGGGCAGAAAGAGGCTGCTGGTGACGGGCAGAAGGAGATGGCTGCTGATGCCAAGAAAAAGAAAGGGAAACAGAAATGATGGAGAAATATGAGATTCAGAAACTGCGCGAACTTCCGATAGAGAAGGTTGCGAAAGAGATGGGGATGAAGGTGGAGCACCATAAGGCGCTCTGCCCCTTCCATGACGATCACCACGCCAGCCTCACGTTCAGCAAGACCAAGAACAGCTGCAGATGCTATGTCTGCATGAGGAGTTCCATCGGCACCATCGACCTGGCGATGCGATACCTGGGGAAGGATTTCCCGGCGGCTTGCCGATGGCTTGCCGAGGAACATCAGATTCAGCTGGAGGAGGATTCTTCTTCGGGGAAAAACTCTTCCTTTGGGGGCTCTTCGGGGAGAGGGGTTTCTTCGTGCTCTTCATCCGATGGGTCTTCTTCGGGTGACAATTCGGGGAAATCTTCCTTCGATGCAAGCAGGTATGCGAGATTCTTCGAGCATCCCTGGCTCAACCAGGCAGCTAGAAGATTTCTCTTTGAGGAGAGGAAGATTGACTGGAGAGTGGTGAACTGGTGTAGACTGACTTCATGGACGGATAAGAAGGGCATCAACTGGCTGCAGATTCCTTACTTCGATACCGATGGGCGGCTTATCGGAATCCAGAACAGGAATCTGGATTACAAGAAGAAAAAATCTTCATCGGGAGGTTGTTCTTCTGAGGGGAATGTTTCTTCTGAAGAAAAAAGTCCGGGCGAAGAAAAGGAGCAGGATGCTCCCCGCTTCCGGTTCCCATACGGCGCAAGATGCAGCATCTATAATCTGCCGGTTGTGAAGAGACTGAAACCGGGCGATAGGCTGTTTATTACGGAGGGATGTAGCGATTGCTGGGCGATGCTTTCTGCCGGACATAAGGCGATTGCCATCCCTTCTGCCACGCTTCTCAAACCCGAGGATAAGCAGTTGCTGACGAATATCGGAAAACTGTATCAGGTGGAATTCCACATGTTTCCCGATCAGGATGTGCCGGGCGAAAGCCTCTTTATGCAACTCAGGGAGATGCTCCCCCAGCTGGTTCACCACCAGTTGCCACCGGGCTGCAAGGATTTCAGCGAATACTATCTTTTAGGGGCTGCACCTTCCGGGAGCAGGGAGCCGAAGAACAAATGATTAAAAAATTAAGATTATGGAAGATTTTATAAACCGCACGTATACGAAGAAGGAACTGGGGCTGATGTACTTTCCCGAGAGTATGCCACGCACGGCCGTAAATCATCTCATGAGTTGGATTCGGCGATGCCAACCGCTCTGGGATGAATTGCTGCAGATGGGATATGAAAAGACTTGCAAGTCGTTCACACCCAAGCAGGTGAAGGCTATTATCGATAACCTCGGGGAACCGGGATAAAATGTTCCGCTATCGCATGGTATCGCACGCTATCGCACACCTGATAAATCGGGATTTCGTATCTTTGCATCGTGATTCAGAAAGCGCGCAAAATCACTTGCCCAGTTGGAGAAAAATACCTCCCTAATTGGGAAAATAAAAAAGTAATGAAAACAAGACTCCAAGCCTCGAAACGAGTCGTTTCGCTAGCGAAACTTAACAGGGGGCAGAAAAAAATCATGAACCAGAGCATGAAGGCATTCATCCGGTATCTCATCGTGGCGATTTGCTCAGCCATCGTCACCTTCCTATCCAGCTCCTGCACGGCAGGACTCGTAATCGGAAAGAACCAGCGGCAACATCAGGAGAACAACATCTCTACCAAAGTAGATTCTACCTACTACGTGCCAACCATTACCATCCGGTAAGATTTACAAGTTAACAAGAGTATTCATCATTTAAAATTCAAAAGATTATGGCAATTAATTTGAAAGCAAAGGAGACCCTTATCCAGGTAGGCGAAATGAAGGGTCAGTACAGATTCATCCTCGGTACCGAACTTTACAACAAGCTCTCTGAGAGCAAGGTTATCAAGGAGGCTGCCATCAGAAGCGGCGTTAGCGTGGGCGTGATGCAGGTTTGCTGGGATGCAGCAGGCGAGGTTATCAAGGCGTGGTGTACCGAAGGCCATTCCGTAGCCGTTCCGGGATTGGGAACCATGCGATTCGGCGTAAGAGCCAAGAGTGTGCCTACCGTAGGCGAAGTGGCTACCAGTCTGATTACCAACCGCCGTGTAATCTTCACCCCAAGCGTTGACATCAAGCGCGAGCTGCAGGAAACCTCCATCCAGATTACCTGTTACGACCGCAACGGCAAGGTGGTGAAAAACGTTACTTCCGACGATAAGGGCGATGTGGAAGACCCAGACAATAACCCAGGTGGCGGCGGTTCGGATAACACCCCGGGCGGCGGAAATACTGAAGGCGGCGGAACCACCGGCGGTAATGAGGGAGACGGTTTGGAGTAAGCGAACTCCCCGAAAAACCGAACAGGAATCCCAGATTTTACCACAATAAGAAAAGAGCCCCTGATGCAAGGAAACGAGCATCGGGGGCTTTTATCTTACTCCATTACATAGAGGATGGATGTATAGAGCTGCATCACGAGAATGTAGAAAAGAAAGCAGGGCGACAGGAGGCGGATGCCTTGATTCATCGCATCATAAACCTGACTGATGCCCTTGATGCTCTCGCTCATGATGCCGTAACTCATGCTCATCACCATGACCGAGAAACAGATGTACGGAATGAGACTATGCGTGAACGGACCCGGAAAGAGGGTTCCTACGGCATTCAGCAGAATGGCATGGGGCAAGAGGGTGAGCGCCAGCAGGATACCCGCAGAGATGCACAACTCGATGAGCATCAGGCGCAAGGCCGTGCGCTGGCGATACTGGGTATGGTCGAAATGGAGCACCCTACTCTGCTTTACCACCCCGATGGTGATGCTGATGAGCACCAGCCATACGAGCCATACAGAGGTGAGATGGTCTACAAAATGGCCCATAAACCAGCGGATGCCCTCGGGGCTGGTAAGCGAATGGGTGAACGACTCGGGCATCGCAGCTGTAAGCAGCCACGAAACCAGAATCACCACTACTTGGGCTATTCCCAACGATAATGCCAGATAGGCCAATACTTTCTTATACATTCTTTAAAAAGCGCTTATTGAAACGAGTTATTCTTCATCTGCCTGCAGATGGTCGATATCCAGGATGCGGAGCTCGCAGGCTTTTACCACCAGGCGGGTGGCGTTGATGCCCATGCCGTGGTTGCCGTCAGGGAAGAGTTTCTGAACCAGTTCTGCCTGTCGCTTCTCCAGACTCTTTACGCCGAAAGGCATTCCGCGCAGGTTGGTAATCTGCTCCTTGGTATAACCCAGCGCAAGATGGCGCAGGAAACGCTCGTCATACTCATCAATCTCATAATTCACCAGAGCCTCCTGACGCATCAGCTGGCTGTTTACGCTCCGCTTGAAACGGTCTACTATCTTCTGAAGGATAGGCTGGTTGAACACCAGTTTCTTACCTCCCATGCAGCTCGCCACATCGCCACGCGTAAGGAGTTCGCCACTCTTCAGAATGATGCCGTCGCAGCCCGCATCGAGCACATCTACCCAGAGTTTTTCGTTCAGAATTTCTCCTGTAAAGATGAGCACCTTCACGTCAGGATACTGCTCCTTGGTCTGGCGGCAGATTTCTACGCCTACCGTGGTAGAACCACCCAGTCCGAGGTCGAGCAGAACCAGATCAGGCAACTGCTGCTTGATGAGTTTCCAATAGGCTATTTCGCTCTCGGCAGTACCGATGATTTCAGCCTCTGGAATATCATTCTTGAAGATACCCTCTGTGCCCTTCAGTTCCAGGGGCACGTCTTCTACTATGATGACTTTAAAATTTTCCATTTTCTGATATTTTTATTTTCTTATGATTTTAAACTTTTCCATTTGATGCGTGCCGGCAGCACGGCCTCTATCCTGAGGCAACCCTTATCGCTCTGGCAGGCCTTGATGCCGCAGCCGCGCAGATTGGTAATCTCGCCCAGTTCCCTCACAATCTGACGGCACAGGAGATAGCGTAAATCGCCCGTCAGAGGGGTGAAGAGCTGGGCATGGAGCGCAGCATCATAGACCACATCCTGCTGGTCAATCCAATACCTCACGTAGGCAGAACCCGAAATCTCAGCCACTCCGGTATGGTAATCCTTGGAATTGCCGCGCATCAGAGAAACAAGATAGCGGTTCAGGAAATCATCTGCCTTGATGTTGCCTTCTACCTGCTCCATCGCCTGGGCGCTGAGCAGAGAATAGAGCGATTTATAATAATCTACCAGTTCCTTGAGCGAATCTACATCATCGGGCTGCGAATCGATAAGCTGGCGGATGCGCGACGGATAATACATCGTTTCGTGCTTGAGCGTAGACAGACAGTTGTCGAGCACGGAATTGGAGATATGAAGCTTATCGTTCTCATATTCAGCCCTATGCAGCTCATCGGTCATCAGCTCCAGTTTCAGGGATTCCTGCTCAGCCTCGTCGGTCCGCTTAGCCTTGGTCTGTTCAATCATGGCAAACCGGTAGCTCAGCACGTGGCGGTAATAGAGCAGATAATAAGCCAGCGGCAACTGCAGCAGCAACAGGATGAGCAGCACCACGGCCACGGTCTTCGAGTTCTCGCTCTGCTGCATCGTGTGCACGTAATTATCGAGCGTATTATCGGCACTTATTTCGCGGAACAGCTGGGTATAAACCTTGTTGTTGCTCTGGTAGAGCGACCATTGGTGCAACGCCAGGGCAGCCACGGCACACTCGTTTCTCAGGTCCAGGATGACGTGATAATTGGTTGGAAGTCCGGAGCGCATCCAGGAGAGTTCTGCCGCCATTCCCACCTCCGGATGAGCCACCATGAGATACTTGCCGTCGGGATATTTCGACAGATAGAACGCGTTGAGATAATGGCGCGAAGAATCGGCAAAGGCCAGGGTGCGCTGGTAGGTGCCGTTGATATTGCTGAAGTAGGCGCTATCTGCAAAATCGTCGGCACGCTGGAGATTGGCATCTACGTTCGTCTTGTGATGATTGTGGCGCTGGCGGATGTCGTTGGTCTTCTTAGCCTCGCAAGGCTGGACCGAAGCCGACAGCAGCACGAAGAGCATGATGATGCCCAGCAGCTGATGGGCTCGGCGGGCGATGCCCTTAGGCAGACGGAAACTGAAGCGGCTCCCCTCGCCCAACTTGCTTTCTGCCTTGATCTGGCAGCCGGCAAAGAGCGAACTCACCTTCTTATATTTCTCTATGATGCCCTTGCAGTTGAGCAGTCCGAAGCCGTGACCGCCCGTATAGGTCCGGTCGAAGACATGCGCCAGCTGCTCCTCGTCCATACCCTTTCCGGTATCTGAAATGCTGATTTCCACGAAGTCAGAAACCTTGGCGCTAATGGTTACCTTTCCGCCTTCGGGTGTAAACTTGCGGGCATTATCGGCTATGGTATTGATCATGAAGAGCGTAAGGATGCGGTCTGCCTTGACCACGGCATCTGTAGGTTCTACATCGAGTTTCACGCCCTGCATCTGGAAGCTCATCTTGCCCTTGCTTACTATATCGAAAAGCTGCTGGAGCGGGAAACTTTCGATACGCAGGCTGAGTGAGCCTTGGCGCATCTGAATCCACTCCGTAAGCACGTTGTTATATTGGTTAATCTTATCCGTGAGTTCGGCGATATACTGGTAACGCTCCTGCCGCACCTCATCGCTTTCGCCCCCTTCGGAGAGTCGGTTTACCTCGTGAATCATACGGTCGATGAAAGGCGTAATGCTGTTTACGAGCGAAATCTTAGCCCTTTGTTCCAGATTGCGTTTCTTGTTTTCTTCGATATGCAGTCGGGTTACGTTCAGCTCATCGTGAACCTCCTCCTGCTCATCTTTTAATTCGTTGATTTTCTTAGTGTTATTCTCGCTCCACTCACGCAAAGGTGCAAGCAGTTCATCCATCGACTGGTTCTTCATCTTCTTGCGCTTCATGTGGTCGAAAACGTAGAGCAGAACCACCACGAGCACAATCATCGCCACCACGGCAGCAATCATCAGGTTGAGCTGCTGGGCGTTCTCGTCGAGTGCCGCGGCACGTGCCTCCAGCTGGCGGTCCTGTCGCGAACGGTCCTGCAAATCCAGATAGATATTGCGGTTGTAATCGCTCTGCTGCTTATCATCTATAGCCGAATAAACCAGGCAGAGTCTTTCACGTATCGACGCTACGAGGTCGGGTGCCTGCTCTATCGCCTTGTTGTCGTTCAGGGCATGATTCAGGCAGTCGAGCGCCGAAGAATAATCATGGATATCCCAGAAACATTCTGCCAGCGTACGATTGGCTCCGGCAGTCTGATAAACATCTCCGTAGCTCGAAAAGAGGTTGAGGGCACGCTGGGCAAAGTTGCCTGCCAGCAGATTGTTTGGCATCTGCTCGATGTTGAGATACTGGAAGGCAGGCAGGTTGTTGCGGATGAGGAAATCGCTCACCTCTCCTTTTCTGAGGTGCTCGCTAATAGACTGCAGGGCGTTAGCCTGCCAGTAAGGATAAGGATGGGCAGGATCGCTAGCCAGCATGTAGCAGCTGATCAGCCGGTCGAATTCCGCCTGATTGATTTCGTTTTCGGTTTCCTTGACGATAGCTCCGCCCGAACCTATATTATAAAGATAGTTGAGATATTGTGCCGAATCCTGTTCCAGCTCATCTGGGTCCAGACGGTTAAGCTCCTGAAGCATCGGCTCGTCTAAGCCCACATAATAAAAATAGGTGGCGGCCACAATATAGAATTCAGATTTCGCATAAATCACGCGTTTGCTTTCCCTCGGGGGCATGGAATTCACCTCTTCGCGAATTCTGCGCAAACGCCTCATCGCCTTTTCGCGATAAGCATAAAAATCTTTGTTGTGCGATTCTCTCTGGCAGAGTCGCATGTTCTGAACATCGGCAATAGCGAGTTCTATCTGATTATCGCTCTCCTCTTCAATTTTCTTCAGCCATCCCTTGGCTCCCTTGTAATCCATCTTGGCTATACAGACAAAGGCAAGGTTGTTATAGGCTTCGGCACGGCCTGAGGGATAATTTTCTGAAAGCTTCAAAGCCCTCTCAGCCAGCACTTTAGTGGAATCGAGATTGCGATAATGATAAGCATAGGATTGCTCGTTCAGCTCATCTACCCTAGCCTTATTCGCAGGAGAACAAGCTGAAAGAAAAAGAGTCGCCACCACCAGAATTGATGATGGCGACATGGAAAAAAAGGATGCTGAAATCTGCATCTCGATGAAAAATAGTCTAAATTAAGCGCGAGCCTTCGCGATGTAACCGAGAGCCTCCTGACACTTGGCTGTGATGGCAGCCCAGTCGCCAGCAGCAACAGTCTCCTTAGGGAAGAGCTTAGAACCCATACCTACGCAGAGAACGCCAGCCTTGATCCAAGGAGTAAGATTCTCCTCTGTTGGCTCTACGGCACCTGTTACCATGATGTTGCTCCAACGCAAAGGTGCCATTACGTTCTTGACGAATGAAGGACCGCCTACGTTACCTGCTGGGAATACCTTGGTTACGTCGCAACCGGCAGCCTGAGCATTATTGATTTCTGTTACAGAACCGCAACCTGGTGAATAAGGAACCAGACGACGGTTGCAAACTGGAGCAATTTCTGGGTTGAAGTTAGGACCTACGATGAAGTTAGCGCCGAGCTGGAGATACAGAGAAGCTGTACCAGCATCAACAACTGTACCTGCACCCAGAATCATCTCAGGGCAAGCCTTGTCGGCCCACTTTACCAACTCTCCGAAAATCTCGTGAGCGAAGTCACCACGGTTAGTAAACTCGAAAACACGTACGCCACCCTCGTAACAAGCCTTGATGACGTTCTTGCAGATTTCAACATCCTTATTGAAGAAAACAGGTACCATACCAGTCTCTTTCATGGCTGCCATAACCTGCATTTTGCTAAACTTTGCCATTATCTTATATGAATTAATAATGAATAGTTTATAGTTTATAGGAGCTACGCCGTAAGCAAGACAGTCTATAAACTATAAACTATCAACTATAAACTTTAAACTATAATTATCTCTGAACTCGACCATTAGCGTTACCGCCAGCCAGGCTCTCTACCTCGTCAGCAGTTACCAGGTTGAAGTCGCCAGGGATAGTATGCTTCAAAGCAGAAGCAGCTACCGCAAACTCAAGAGCCTCGCCCTGAGTCTCCTTAGTAAGAAGACCGTGGATCAGACCACCAGAGAAAGAGTCGCCACCACCAACGCGGTCGATGATAGGGTTGATGTCATAGTGCTTGCTCTGATAGAACTCCTTACCATCATAGATAAGAGCCTTCCAGCCGTTGTGTGTAGCAGAGAGAGATTCGCGGAGAGTAGAAACAACATACTTGAATCCGAACTCCTTCATCATGCCCTTGAAGATTCCGTAGTAACCCTCAGCATCAGTCTTACCGCCCTCTACGTCAGCATCTGGCTTGAAGCCCAGGCAGAGCTGAGCATCTTCCTCATTACCGATGCAAACATCAACATACTTCATCAGAGGACGCATAACAGAGATAGCCTTCTCAGAAGTCCAGAGCTTCTTGCGGAAGTTGAGGTCAACAGAAACTGTTACGCCGTGACGCTTAGCAGCCTCACAAGCCAACTTGGTAAGTTCAGCAGCCTTGTCGCTAATAGCTGGAGTAATACCGCTCCAATGGAACCATTGGGCACCCTCCATAATCTTGTCGAAATCGAAATCAGATGGGTCAGCCTCAGCAATTGCGCTGTGTGCACGGTCGTAGATTACCTTGGATGGGCGCATAGAAGCACCTGTCTCGGCATAGTAGAGACCTACGCGGTCGCCACCACGAGCGATGAACTCTGTGTTAACGCCGTAACGACGGAGACCGTTGACAGCAATCTGACCGATTTCGTGCTTAGGGAGCTTAGATACGAAGTAAGCATCATGACCATAGTTAGCCAAGCTTACAGCTACGTTAGCCTCACCACCACCAGGGATGATGCGAAGTGATTCACTCTGAATGAAACGATCATTGCCTTCTGGTGATAAACGAAGCATGATCTCACCTAATGTTACAATTTTTGCCATGTTTGATAGTTTTAATTTTTTTGTTTTTATTTTGTTTGTTATGAGTAACAAATTAAATTCCACTTTTCTGTTAAGAAATGAAGTTCAATTATCAGTTGTCGTTCAATTTCGAGGGCAAAAATAACCATAATTTCTCGAATAACGAAATAAAATCGCATTTTTTTTTGTTTTTCGTGCAAAAAAGTTGCTGTGTCTTCGCACAATTCAAAAAAATGTTGTATATTTGCGGCAAAATTCGTACTTGTGGTCGCACACAACAGAATTGCTTAATACTAATTGTGGTCTGTGCACAGCTAGGAAGTACCTGCGACGTTTTATCTATCGTAGCCCCCAGGAGAGGCTCCTTATATAATAAGTACACGCGAGGCAACCAGACCCTTAATGCTAAAAAACAATGGCCGAAAAAATCAGAATCAAGGATATTGCCGAGAGAGCTGGCGTATCCGTTGGAACCGTAGACCGAGTTCTGCACGACCGCCCAAACGTGTCGAAACCTGCTCGCGACAAGGTCGAGAAAGCCCTCAAGGAAATGAATTATCAGCCTAATGTGTACGCCAGCGCTCTGGCTTACAACAAATCCTATACCTTCTACCTGCTGATTCCGAAACATGAATCGGAGGCTTACTGGGAGGAAATAGAGGAAGGCGCAAGAAAATGTGAAGATACCCGACGTGACTTCCATATCGATGTAGAGATTCGTTTCTATGAGCGTTCCAGCGAGGAATCGTTCCGCGAAGAAGGCAACAAGATTCTTGAGGCCAGTCCGGAAGGAGTCATCGTGGTGCCTTCATCGCTCGATGTAACCCGCGAGTTTACTGAGGCGTTGCACCACAAAAGCATCCCATTCATCCTGCTCGACTCCTATATGCCCGATCTGCGTCCGCTCTCTTTCTTCGGCCAGGATTCGTTCTGCTCCGGTTTCTTCGCAGCCAAGATGCTGATGATGCTTGCAGCAAAGGAAGATGAAATCCTGCTCATGAGGCAGACCAAAGACGGAAGAGTGGTCAGCAAGCAGCAGGACAACCGAGAGGTAGGATTCCGCCATTACATGCACGACCACTTCCCTAACGTAAAGATTACCCTGCTCGACCTGCCGTTGAGCGGCACACGTGCAGAATTCGCCAAAATGCTGGAGAAGTTCTTTGCCGTGCATCCGAACATCCACCATTGCATCACCATGACTTCGAAGGCGCACATCGTGGGCGACTTCCTGCTGAAGACCAACCGCCGCGACGTTCAGATCATGGGCTATGATATGGTAGAGAAAAACGCCCGCTGTCTGCGCGAAGGAAGCATCTCCTTCCTCATCGCCCAGCACGCCTACATGCAGGGTTACTCCTGCGTAGACACGCTCTTCCAGGCCATCGTGCTGAAGAAGAAAGTTACGCCGGTAAACTATATGCCTATCGAGCTGCTGATGAAGGAAAACGTAGATTTCTATCGCAGAACCCAGCTCTAAGACTATCGGGCAGAACAGGGTTTCCGCATGGAAGAATATTCTTACAGGAACATTATAAATTATAAACAATAAATAAAAAACAGACTACGTATGGAACAATCAAGTTTTATCAAGATTAACCCTGCCGACTCGGTAGTGGTTTGCTTGCGCCCTATGAAGAAGGGTGAAACGATTGAAGTAGATGGCAAGACCATCACATTATTGCAGGATACTCCTGCAGGACACAAAGTGCTCATCAACGATGCAACCGAGGGTACAGACATCCTGAAGTATGGCTACCCTATCGGTCATGCAAAGACCGGTCTCAAGGCGGGCGAATGGGTAAACGAGAACAACCTCAAGACCAATCTTGCCGGTACGCTCGAATATACCTACAACCCGGTTAACGAGCAGCTGAACATCGCTAAGGAAAACCGCACCTTCATGGGCTACGTTCGCAAGAATGGCGAAGTAGGCGTAAGAAACGAAGTATGGGTAGTTCCTACCGTGGGCTGCGTTAACGGCGTGGCTGAGAAACTGGTAGAACTCCTCAAGAAAGAAACAGGCTGCGAAGGCATCGACGCCATCCACGCATGGCACCACAACTTCGGTTGCTCACAGCTCTCGGGCGACCATGAGAATACCCGCAAGGTGCTTCGCGATATCTGTCTGCATCCAAACGCAGGTGCCGTGCTCGTTCTCTCGCTCGGCTGCGAGAACAACCAGCCAGATGATTTCATGAAGATGCTCGGCGACTATGATCACGACCGCATCAACCTTCTTGTAACACAGAAGGTTGAAGGCGATGAGCTAGAGGAAGGCATGAAGATTCTGCGCGACCTCTATGCCCAGGCTAAGGAAGACAAGCGCGAGGAAGTTCCGGTAAGCAAGCTGCGCGTAGGTTTGAAGTGTGGCGGTTCTGACGGCTTCAGCGGAATTACAGCCAACCCATTGGTAGGTGAATTTAGCGACTGGCTCGTAGCTCAGGGCGGTACAAGCATCCTCACAGAGGTACCGGAAATGTTTGGCGCAGAAACCATTCTGATGAACCGTTGCGAAAATAAGGAACTCTTCGACAAGACTGTTCACCTGATTAACGACTTCAAGGAATACTTCCTGAGCCATGGTGAACCGGTTGGCGAGAACCCTTCTCCAGGTAACAAGGCAGGTGGTATCTCAACCCTCGAAGATAAGGCTTTGGGTTGCACCCAGAAGTGCGGCCGTGCTCCGGTAAGCGGCGTGCTCCAGTATGGCGACCGTCTGGAGACAACCGGTTTGAATCTGCTTTCAGCTCCGGGTAACGACCTTGTAGCAGCCACAGCTCTGGCTTCAGCAGGTTGCCAGCTCGTTCTCTTCACCACAGGTCGCGGAACCCCATTCGGAACCTTCGTGCCAACGATGAAGATTTCTACCAACAGCAATCTGGCAAAGAACAAGCCAAACTGGATTGACTTCAACGCCGGCGCTCTGGTAGAAGGTGTAGAAATGAAAGACTTGGTAAGCAAGTTTATTGATAAGATTATAGCCGTAGCAAGTGGCGAGGAGGCTCGCAACGAGTATAATGGCTATCGTGAAATCTCCATCTTCAAGAATGGAGTAACTCTTTAATTAAGAAGAAAAAAGAAGTATGAGTAATAAAAAAGGTTTGCTGGCGTTGTCGCCATTATTTTTGCTGATTGTCCTCATCGTGGCTTTTACCGTATATTCGGTAGACAGCAGCCATCAGGACACCAGCCTCTCGCTCACAGTAGCGTTCATGATTTCGAGCATTTATGCCGTGGCTATTTCCGGCGGAATGCCTGTCAGGAAACGAGTGGACACATACAGCAAGGGTGCCGGCGCCAACAACCTGATGCTCATGCTCTGGATTTACGTGCTGGCTGGCTCGTTTGCCGCATCAGCCAAGGCGATGGGAGCCGTTGATGCAACCGTCAACCTGGCGCTCAGCATCCTGCCAGCCAGCATGATTCTGCCAGGACTCTTCCTGGCTGCCTGCTTTATCTCCGTATCTATCGGAACAAGTGTGGGAACCGTAGTAGCTCTGGTTCCGATAGCCGCCGGACTGGCCCACTCGATGGATGCTAACGTAGGCATGATGACCGCCATCATCGTAGGTGGCGCTTATTTCGGCGACAACCTCTCGTTCATCTCCGATACGACGGTTGTTGCTACGCAGACGCAGAACTGCAAGATGAGCGATAAGTTCAAGGTCAACTCCATGATTGTGGTTCCGGCCGCCGTACTCGTGCTCATCGCCTATTCTGTCATGGGAGTCGGTCTTCAGGCTCCTACCCATATCAACGAGGTAGAATACATGAAAGTATTGCCGTACCTCATCGTCCTCATTACCGCTATTGCCGGCATGAATGTAATGGCTGTTCTCACTCTGGGCACCCTACTCTGTGGCGCCATCGGCATAGGTAGTCATCTTCTGGGTGCCTCCGGAAGCTACGACCTCTTTGGCTGGTTCTCAGCCATGGGCAACGGCATTATCGGCATGGGCGAACTCATTATCATCGCCATGATGGCAGGTGGTATGCTCGAAATCATCCGCGAAAACGGCGGAATCGATTTCATCATCAACAAGATTACAGCCCACGTAAACAGCAAGCGTGGAGCCGAACTTTCTATCGCCGCCCTCGTTTCGATGGTAAACATCTGTACAGCAAATAATACGGTAGCGATTCTGACAGTAGGAAATATTTCGAAAAAGATAGGCGACCGGTTTGGCGTAGACAACCGCAAGGCAGCCAGCATTCTCGACACCTTCTCGTGCATGGTTCAGGGATTGATTCCTTATGGCGTACAGATGCTCCTGGCAGCCGGTCTGGCCAATCTCAGTCCGATGGACATTCTTCCTTATCTCTACTATCCGCTGGCGATAGGTGTGGCAGCCCTGCTGGCCATCCTCTTGCGCTATCCTAAGAGATACAGTTAGGAAGACTTCTAAAAATCAGAGGAGGGTCTTCTTCTGCGTTAGAGATTTCTTGACAGGAAGAACAAAACTTTATTATTGACTATTTATAAGAACAAGGCATATGAATTTTCTTCAGCGCAACCTTTTTACTAAGCTCCGTGCCGACAACTTCGGCATCAAGGAAGAAATGGAACCGATGACTACCTTTAAGAAGAAAAAGATAGCTCAGATGCTCAAGAACGTGAATGATATTCCTGCCGGAGAGGTGAAGATGAACAACGGTTTTCTGAACCGACGGCTCAGCAAGATTCAGGAAGATGAACGCCACGCCATCGATACCTCTATCGAGACCATTTATCTGCTGCGCATCATCGTGGCAAACGTAAATGGAATGCTGGCTAACGGAATCAATCTCAGAGGAATCATTCAGTTGGGAGACTACCTGAGAACCCGAGGCGACAAGGTAGATTTCGTGAAACTGGAGAAGTGGCTTGCCAAGCTCCGCATCCAACGCATCGCCCAGCTGGAAGGAAGCGTGCTCATCACCTTCTTCGATTTTGAACAGGACGAAATCCCATTCGTTCATCACGTAGAAAGAGGCGCCTACAAGCTAACGCTCCGCTCGCTCTACTATAATATCATGGACCAGCAGGCCATTCAGTTTGAGCAGACCAGCAGCGGCTTTGTACGCACCACGGGGGGAACCATGCGCAAGAATCTGCGCCGCAGCATGCGCTATCTGCAATACGCTCCGATAGAAACCATGAGCAATTTCATGAACAATTTCTTCCGTTCATTATCTGAGATTGAAGAGTAAATTTCAGTAAGGATTGATGGGGTTAACCTGGGATTCATCAGGACGAAGAGTAAAATATCTATAAAATTAATCTCTTAGTAGTACGATTTTCATCTGATTTTCGTATCTTTGCATCTATGAAAAAGTTATTTATCTCTATTATAGCATCCATTATTGCCTTGGGAGCCCATGCCCAGGTGCAATGCGAAGACACATGTCGGCACGTTCACGGCATCGACTTGAGTCATTATCAGGGCAACGTGTTCTGGGAAACCGTGGGCGACAACTCTAAGATGGCTTACGTTTATCTGAAAGCTACCGAGGGCGGAACCAACATCGACAGCAAATACAAGAAGAATATCGACCTGGCTCATCGCTACGGAATGAAAGTAGGTTCTTATCATTTCTACAGACCCCGCATCCCACAGCAGACGCAGCTGGAAAATTTCATGGCCCAATGCCGTCCGGGAGATCAGGACCTCTTGCCTATGATTGATGTGGAGACGAAAAGCGGCATGAATACAGAAGAATTCTGCGATTCACTCTTTAAGTTTCTGCATCTCGTAGAAAAAGCATATAAGCAGAAACCCCTCATCTATACGGGAGCCAATTTCTATGACAACTATCTTCTGGGCAAGCTCGACAGCTACAAGCTGATGATTGCCCAGTATACGAAGCGCATCCCTGTATTGCGCGATGGTAGAGATTTCGAAATGTGGCAATATACGGGTAAGGGCAAACTCAACGGAATAAACGGCTATGTTGACAAAAGCCGTTTCATGGGGCGCCACAAGCTCAGAGAAATCAGATTCAGACATCGATAGTACTTTAAACCTTGAAGTTGGAACTTGATGATTAGCTTCAAGGTAAAGAGTGGATAAGGTCTGGAAGTATAGAAACATGAATAATATAAGTAAATTATAAACACAAAATAGAATTATGGCAATTATAAAATGTCCGGAATGCGGACGCCAAATTAGCGATAAAGCACCTACCTGCCCTAGTTGCGGAGTAGAAATAGCAGGCAAAATTACCAAATGCCCAAATTGTGGCGAGATTTATTTCAGCAACCTGGAAATGTGTCCTAACTGCCATGAGCTGAATCCTTCGCTCACAAGAATGACGCCTCCGACAGGAATGAGCCAGCAGACTCCTGCCAGCCAGGCTTCTATGACTCAGCAGCAAGAAGCTGAAAACGCAGCCAGACAGAATGCAATCAGACAAGAAGAAATTCGCCGCCAGGAGGCTCTCAGGCAGCAGGCTCGTCCTCAGACACCTGTCAGAACAGCAACACCTCCTACTCCACCCGTTCCTCCGGTTCGCCCACAGCAATCTAATTCTCAGAACGGCGGTAACGGCGAGGGAACCCAGGAAAAGAAAAAAAGCAACCGTGGCGTCATCATCATCTCTCTGATTTTCGCCTTCCTCGTTTGTGGCATTTTCTACTATTTCTATGATAGTGCCAATAAGAATAAGGAACTGGAAGCTTACGAGTATGCGATGCAGAGTAGCGACCCGATGGTTCTGCAGAGTTACCTCGATACTTACAAAGATGCAGACGAGGCGCATCGTGATTCCATCATGGCTCACCTCGAACTTCTGAAACAGACCGATCAGGACTGGACCAACGCCGTAGTAAGCGGTTCGAAAGAGGCCCTGCAGGCTTATCTCGACAAATACCCAGACAGTCCACACAAGCAGGAGGTTTTGAACAAGATAGATTCCATCGACTGGAATGTGGCCAAGAATGCTGATAATGTAGAAGCTTACCAGGCTTATCTCGCCGCTCATGCTAACGGTTCGCATATCGAAGAGGCTGAGAATGCGATGAAGAAAGCCAAGAGCAGAGATTTGCAGCCAGAAGAGAAAGATATGGTAAGCAGTCTGTTCCGCCATTTCTTCCAAAGCATCAATACCCGCGATGCTGATGGTTTGCAGGCTTCATGCGAGGACATTCTCTCTTCGCTTCTGGGTAAGAATTCTGCTACCAAGGCAGATGTTGTTACCTTTATGAATAAGCTTTATAAGGAAGATGTGACCAACCTGAACTGGTTCCTCGCCAACGATTATCAGATCAAGAAGCGCGAGGTGGGTGACGAAGATTATGAATATCAGGTTCAGTTCTCAGCACGTGAGGAAATTCAGCTTACCGACGGTACTAAGAAAACCAACCATTTCAAAATCAACGCAACCGTTTCGCCAGACGGCAAGGTTTCTGCGTTCAACATGTCGAAGATTAATGCCGCAGAATAAAATAAAAAACGCCCTGCAAGATCAGGAACTTCATTTCTGAATGTTCCCTTCTTGCAGGGCGTTTCTTTTTACCTTCATGTTTCGGGAAAGTTCTCATGTCCGAGAACCCGTTCCCTTCTTTTAGAGATTACTTTGCATCCTTCATCTGACGGAGCAAATCTTTCTGCTTATCATTCAACCCGGTTGGCAACTTCACGTTGTAAGTAATCATCAGGTCGCCAAAGGTTCCGTCACCTCGGTCGTATCCTTTTCCGCGAACACGAACCTTCGTGCCATTCTGCGTTTCCGGCTTAATCTTCAGTTTGATTTTAGAACCATTACTCAATTTAATGATTCCTTCGCCGCCCAGCAGAGCCGTATAAAGGTCGATATTCACATTCATGTTCATTTCGCCGTTATTGGCACGACCATTCTGGCCGCAACCTCCGCCACAACCACCAGTACCGAAATCAGCACCAGCTCCGTAGCCAGCCCCATTAAAGCCGCTACCATAACCGGCAGAGCCATTAAAACCGCCAAAATTGCCGGAACCGAATCCATCAGCCGACTGCTGGCTTCTGCCACGTCCTCCGAAGAGATTTTCGAAGAAGCTGGAGAAACCTCCGCCTCCGCCAAACTGGCTGAAGTCGAAACCCTCGAATGGATTTCCACCTGCTCCACCATAGCTTCCGGAACCGCCTGCACCACCAGCTCCGCCGAAACCGCCGAATGCATCAGCATTCTTCCATTGTTCGCCATACTGGTCGTATTTAGCACGCTTATCTGGGTCAGAAATCACCTCATACGCCTCGTTCAGCGCCTGGAACTTAGCCTTCGCCTTCGGGTCGTTAGGGTGCAAATCTGGGTGAAACTGTTTTGCACGTTTACGATACGCAGCTCTCACATCCTTCTGCGGAATGTTCTTGTCTACGCCGAGAATCTTGTAATAATCAACAAATGCCATATTATAAAACCTCCTATTTTTTAGTTTTTAAAAAATATCCAACAAAAAGTATGCCTATTTAAGTTCTTTTTTGTACTTTTGCAGAGAAAATAAGAAACAGAGCTCAACTGATGGGCTTTCATTACTCAAAAGTAATACATTAATTTATATGAAACAATTATTTGCTGCGCTTCTTCTGGCGCTAACTTTCAATTCACAAGCGATGGCACAACAACGTACCGTAAAACTGAGAGTGATAGAGACAAGCGATGTGCACGGCTCTTTCTTCCCTTACGATTTCATCAACCGTAAGCCAAAAGCAGGAACCTTGGCGCGCGTTTCTTCCTACGTCAATAATTTGCGAAAAGACTACAAGGATAACCTCATCCTCTTGGAGAATGGCGATATTCTGCAGGGACAGCCTACCTGCTATTATTATAATTATGTAAACACAGAGGCTAGAAACGTGGCTGCCGATGTGGTCAACTACATGAAGTATGATGCGCAAGTGTTTGGCAATCATGATGTTGAAACGGGTCATCCAGTTTACGACAAATGGATAAAAGAACTCAATTGCCCAGTTCTTGGTTCCAACATCATCAGTACTTCTACAGGCCAGCCATACGTTAAGCCTTATCTCATCCTGAACCGCGAGGGCGTGAAGGTGGCAGTATTGGGGATGATTACTCCTGCCATTCCAAACTGGCTCACGGAGAATCTCTGGAGCGGACTGAAATTTGAAAATATGGTAACAAACGCCCGCAAATGGGTGAAATATCTTCAGGAGAATGAGAAACCGGATGTCATCATCGGCCTCTTCCACAGCGGAAAAGACGGAGGCATCCAGACTGCCGAATATGATGAAGACGCCTCTATCAAGGTGGCAAAAGAAGTGCCGGGCTTCGACCTCGTTCTCTTCGGCCACGACCATACGCGCGACAACGAAACCGTAACCAATACTGATGGAAAGCAGGTGGTTTGCCTGGATCCTGCCAACAACGCCATTAGCGTGGCTGATGCTGAAATAACCCTCACCCTCAACAAGAAAAAGGTGAACGGAAAGAAGCAGCTGGTGGTAACTGACAAAAAGGTGACAGGCAAGATTGTGGATGTGACAGATTGTCCTATCGACGAGGATTTCATGAAGACTTTCGAACCTCAGATTGCGGAAGTAAAGAAATATGTGGGCAAGCAGATTGGCAACTTCAAGACTACCATCTACAGCCGCGACCAGTTCTTCGGCAGTTCTGCTTTCAACGATTTCATCCTCAACCTCCAGTTGCAGATAACAAAAGCCGACATTTCGTTTAACGCTCCCCTTCAGTTCAACGCGGTTCTGAAAGCCGGCCCAATCTACGTGAGCGACATGTTCAATCTCTATAAATATGAGAACCAGCTCTACGTAATGCGCATGACGGGCGAAGAAATCAGAAAGCATCTGGAAATGAGTTACGACCTTTGGGTGAACACCATGAAGAGCCCGGACGACCATCTCCTGCTGCTCGATGAGAAGACCGTTGGCGACCAGCAACGCCTCGGCTTCAAGAATCTCTCGTTCAACTTTGATAGTGCTGCGGGAATCGATTACGAAGTTGACGTAACCAAGCCAGATGGCGAGAAGGTGAAAATTCTGCGCATGAGCAACGGCGAACCTTTCGATGAGAAGAAATGGTACAAGGTAGCCGTTAACAGCTATCGTGGAAATGGTGGCGGTGAACTCCTTACCAAGGGTGCCGGAATCCCGAAAGACAGTCTTGAAAGCCGAATTATCTATCGCAGCAAGCGCGACCAGCGTTACTATCTGATGGAAGAAATTGAAAAGATGGGAACGGTTGATGCAAAACCAAACAACAACTGGAAGTTTGTGCCGGAAGCATGGACCAAACCTGCTGCCCAGCGCGATTTCGAATTGCTGTTCGGTAAGAAGCAATAGCTCCTCGAAACGCTTCTGGAAAAGCATATTATAAAGATCAAAGTAAAAAAGCAAATAAGTTCAAAATAAAGAATGAAGTATTGGTTTATATTTTGCAAGACTGATCTCTTGCTCGAAAAGAAAGAAGACGGAACCTATACGATTCCTTGTTCAGAAGAGAGTCCAATCCCAACAAAGCCTTGGACTCACATTCTCAACATTACCCCGATGGAAGACGGAACAGAGGTGAAGACCTTCACCATTCTTGAGCCCGTTACCGGCAATCCGAAGTACGAAATGTGCGGTTTGCGCCCTAGTTTCTACAAACTCTCTCCTGCCCTTTACCAGAAAGCAGGAAAGTGTCAGGAGCTCAACTATTGGGACATGAATACCCAATTCTGCGGCGTTTGCGGAGCTCCGATGAAAATGGCAACCGACATCAGTAAGAAATGTACAGAATGCGGCAAACAGGTCTGGCCTTCACTTGCCACAGCCATCATCGTTCTGATTAAGAAAGATGATCAGGTCTTGCTGGTACACGCTCGCAATTTCAAGGGAAATTTCGACAGTCTCGTGGCTGGTTTCGTAGAGACTGGCGAGAATCTGGAAGAGGCGGTTCATCGTGAAGTAAAGGAAGAAACCGGTCTGACTATCAAGAACTTGAAATATTTCGGTTCCCAGCCTTGGCCTTATCCGAGCGGTCTGATGATTGGCTTCTCGGCAGAATATGTAGATGGAGAAATTCATCTTCAGAAAGAAGAGCTCTCTCGTGGTAAATGGTTCACGAAAGAGAATCTCCCTATTCTCCCAGAGAAACTTTCCATCGCCCGAAAACTCATCGACGCCTGGCTGGAAGACAAACTCTAATAATGAGGACAAACTCTAAAAGTGAGGATAAACTCTAAAAAATGATGAAAGAGAAACTTTGGAATGCAAACTACATCAAGGTGATGACTACCAACTTTCTGTTGTATTTCGCCTTCTATCTGCTCACACCTTTGCTCCCTCTCTATCTGAGCGAAAATTTTGGAGCCACGAAAGATGTGATTGGAATTGTGCTGAGCGGCTATACGGTTGCCGCCCTCATCATTCGTCCGTTCAGCGGATATGTGGTTGACAGCTTTTCGCGCAAGAAGGTTCTGATGGTCTGTCTCTCGGCCTTCGCCATCTTCTTTGCCGGCTATATTGCAGCCAGCACCATCCTGATGTTTGCCATCTGCAGAACCCTGCACGGAGGTCCGTTCGGAGCCGTAACGGTTGCCAACAGCACCTGCGCCATCGACGTTCTTCCGGCAAGTAGGAGAAATGAAGGAATCGGACTCTACGGACTGAGCAACAATTTTGCCATGGCAATTGCTCCATCCATCGGAATCTATCTCCATAATGCGGTAGACAGTTACATGATTCTCTTCTGGATAGCTTTCATCGTGGCGATAGCCTCAGTTGTGATTGCAGGAACCATCCGCCTCCCCGAAAAGGAAATCGTAAAGAACAAGGAGAAGCTTTCTCTCGACCGCTTCTTCCTGACGCGTGCCTGGCTCCTTGCCATCAACATCGCCATGTTCGGTTTCTGCTGGGGCGTTCTGAGCAATTATCTTGCAATCTACAGCAAGGAGGAACTCGGAATTACGGGTGGAACGGGCACTTATTTCGCCCTTCTTTCCATGGGTCTGTTCCTCTCAAGACTGCAAGGCAGAAAAGCCTTGAGCCAGGGTAAACTTACCCAGAATGCGGCCGAAGGAATGCTGCTTTCGCTTGTTGGTTTCATCATCTTTGTTGCCGTCAAGCACCCGGTAGCCTATTATCTTTCGGCTTGTCTCATCGGCCTGGGCAACGGTCATCTTTACCCAGCCTTCCTCAACATGTTTATTAATGTGGCTCGTCACAACCAGCGTGGAACGGCAAACAGCAGCATTCTTACCGGTTGGGATTTGGGCTTCGGAATCGGCTGTCTCTTAGGCGGAGTTGTGGCAGAACATTTCGGTTACAACGGAACATTCTGGATGGTTGCTATAGAAAATGCAGCTTCCGTTCTCCTCTTCTTTGCCGCTTCGAAACAATTCTTTGAGAAGAGACGCAGAGAATAGAAAACGATTGATAAAGCGGAATATAAGATTATGAATAAAAAAAAAGAGCACTTCATCCGAGACAGAAGAAAGTCTCAGGCGAAGTGCTCTTATTTTTATCTTACTTTTCTGTTTTTTAGAAAGGAAGATCATCTGCGCTACCACCCTCTGCTGCAGGAGCTGCAGGCTGAACTGGAGGGAATGCTGCAGTTGCACCATTAGCAGGAGCTGCTGGCTGAGCAGGAGCTACAGGAGCACCTACTGGAGGAAACGCACCTGGCTGCATTCCGCCCATAGCACCAGCTACGGCGTTAGGGTCAACACGCTGGATGTTCCAGGCACGGATGCTGTTGTACCAACGGCCCTGATACTCGTGAGCATCAATATCGAAAGAAACCAGGAGTTCCTCACCACTCTGAATGTTGAACTGAGCCAGACGGTCAGCTCCGAAAACATCAAAGCACAATTTCTTTGGATACTGCTCGTGAGTTTCTATTACGAACGACTGAGCTTTCCACTCTCCTCTCTGAGAGACGCCGCTTCTTTCAGGCAAAACGGCAATAACCTTTCCTTGTAATTCCATATGATAATATTTAAAGTTTTTCCTTTGTTTAAAGGGTGTTTTTTTCTTTCTGACTGCGAAATTACTAAAAATAGTTCAAAAACTAGAACTTTTCTCCAATTATTTTTGCTTATCAGCGATATTTTTTGTATTTTTGTGCTCAATTAGGTGATATTGCCTAATTAAATTAAGGTGAAACAGAAAACAAAATAAAATTTAAATAAAATACTCATGAGATTTACAGTATCAAGTTCTGCATTGAGCAGCAAGCTCAACATGCTCGCAAAAGTGATTGGAAGCAAGAATTCGTTGCCAATCCTCGATTGTTTCCTTTTCCAAGTTGCTAACGGTGAAATGAGCATCACGGCTAGCGATAGTGATAATGTCATCAAGAGTACACTCGCTCTTACCGACCACGATGGAGAAGGTGAGTTTTGTGTGCCTAACCGCGTTATCCTCGATGCGTTGAAGGAACTGCCTGAGCAGCCTCTTCACTTCGATGTGGATGCTGCCGGAGAAGCCGTTGCCATCAAGATTGTTTACCAGAACGGTCTTTACAACTTCACTGGTCAGAGCGCAGAGGAATATCCTCGCACACAGAGCATGAACGATGCTTGCACCACCGTTTCTTTGCCTACAGAAATGCTGATCAACAACATTTCACGCTCGCTCTTCGCTACAGCCAACGATGAGTTGCGCCCTGTCATGAACGGTATTTATTTCGACCTGACAGCAGATGCTCTCGCTATCGTAGCAAGCGATGGTCACAAGCTGGTTCGCAGCAAGAACTTCACTATCAAGAGCGAATCTCCTTCAGCATTCAACTTGCCTAAGAAGCCAGCTTCTCTGCTGAAGAATATTCTGAGCAAGGACGGCGACGACGCTATCATCAAATTTGATGACCGAAGCGCAGAAATCCAGTTTACTGACGGCGTTATGAGATGCAGACTGATTGATGGCCGCTACCCTAACTACAACTCTGTCATTCCAAACAACCCTAATGAGGTTACAGTAGACCGCAGAGGCTTGCAGAGTGCTTTGCGCCGCGTATTGCCATTTGCAAGCGAGAGCAGCCAGCTCATCCGTTTCCACATCGAGTCAGGCCGTTTCGAGGTTTCTTCTGAGGATATTGACTTCTCAACATCTGCAAAGGAACAGTTGTCTTGCGAATACAACGGCTCACCTATCAGCATCGGCTTCAAGGGAAGCAGTCTGATGGAAATCCTGAGCAATCTTACCAGCGACAACATCATCATCCAGCTGGCAGACCCAAGCCGTGCCGGAATCATCGTACCAGCAGAACAGCCTGAGAACGAAGATATTCTGATGCTCATCATGCCTATGCTCCTTAACGACTAAAGGAGCACGGGCTTTCTCTGAAACAACAAAAAGAAAAGTATTTCTACAAAAATGAAACTCAATTTAACTAAGCCTCTGATCGTGTTCGACCTGGAGACAACGGGTCTTGACATGATCAAGGATCGTATTATACAGATTTCTTACATCAAGGTAATGCCTGATGGAACTGAAGACCGCAAGAACCTCTTCGTAAATCCTTGCAAGGAGATTCCTGCCGAAGTAGTTGCCCTTACAGGCATCAGTAACGAAGATGTAAAAGATGCGCCAACCTTCAAGCAGCTGGCTGCCACATTAGAGAAGGAATTTACAGGTTGCGATTTCGCAGGCTACAATTCCAACCACTTCGATGTACCGATGCTCGCAGAAGAATTCCTGCGTGCTGGAATCGACTTCGATTTCAACAAGTGCCGTCTCATCGATGCGCAGACCATCTTCATGAAGATGGAACGCCGTAACCTGGCTGCTGCCTACAAGTTCTATTGCGGCAGAAAGATGGAGGAAGATTTCGAAGCTCATCGTGCAGATCAGGATACAGAGGCTACTTACCGCGTGCTCATGGGCGAGCTCGACAAGTATGCTCCAGGCGTGCAGGATGAACCTGAGCGCGTGCTCAACAACAACATGGATGAACTTGCCGATTTCTCTAAGCAGAAGGATAATGTAGATTTCGCCGGACGCATCGTTTGGGAAGAGGTAAAAGACGCCCAGGGCAACGTTGTAAACGATGAGAACGGAAATCCTTTGAAGCACGAAGTATTCAACTTCGGCAAATACAAAGGATGGGATGTGGCTGAGATTCTGACCAAAGACCCGGGTTATTTTACATGGGTTTTGGGAAGTGATTTCACCAACAATACCAAGCAGGTGCTTACCCGCATCCGCCTTCGTGAATTCAACAAGAGAATGGGAAAATAATTGTTACCGGACTTTCGCAAGCAGTTGAAGAACAAACCTTGCGAAACTCGGATTTATTTCTTAACAGTTAGAAAAATTCATGTTAAAAGGAAAGAAAATCGTATTGGGCATTACGGGCTCTATTGCAGCCTACAAGTCTTGCCTCATCATACGAGGTCTCATCAAGCGCGGAGCCGAAGTGCAAGTGGTCATTACGCCTGCAGGAAAGGAGTTCATCACTCCCATCACCCTTTCGGCTCTTACGCATAAGCCTGTGGTAAGCGAATTCTTCTCGCAGCGCGATGGAACCTGGAATTCGCACGTAGACTTAGGTCTGTGGGCCGACGCCATGCTCATCGCTCCTTGCACAGCCTCTTCCATGGGAAAGATGGCTCACGGAATTGCTGACAACATGCTCATCACAACCTATCTGTCGATGAAAGCGCCTGTTTTCATCGCTCCAGCCATGGACCTCGACATGTATAAGCATCCTTCAACCCAAGCCAACATGAAAACACTTCTGGGCTATGGAAATCACATCATAGAACCCGAAGTGGGATTCCTGGCAAGCGGACTGGAAGGAAAGGGACGTATGGAAGAACCTGATATTATCGTAGAATACCTTGACAGATTCTTCGATGAACAGGCTCGGCAGAATACAGAGACCGATGAAGCTGTATCAGAAAGCTGCAAGGAAAAAGAAAGCGATAAGCTCGATTTGAAAGGCAAGAAGATCATGATTACAGCCGGACCAACTTACGAAAAGATTGACCCAGTACGTTTCATCGGCAATTATTCTTCCGGCAAAATGGGCTTTGCCCTTGCTGAAGAATGCTGCCGCCGTGGTGCTGAGGTTACGCTGGTTGCAGGTCCGGTTTCGCTCAGCTGTTCCGAAGCTATTCATCGCATCGATGTAGAAAGTTGCGAGGAAATGTATCAGGCAGCCACACAAGCCTTCGCCTCAACCGATGCAGCCATTCTCTGTGCTGCTGTTGCTGATTTCAAGCCAAGCGAGATTGCTGACAGGAAAATCAAGCGCGAGAAAGATGATCTGGAACTCCGCCTCGTCCCTACTCACGATATTGCCGCAGCTCTTGGCAAGATGAAACAAAAACATCAGCGAATTGTGGCTTTTGCCCTGGAAACCAACGACGAAGAGGCTAACGCACAGAAAAAACGCAAAAAGAAAAATGCCGATTTCATCGTGCTTAACTCTACTCGCAATCCGGGAACCACATTCCGTACGGATGACAACCAGATAACGATTATTTCTGAAGAGGGTAAGAAAGAATATGAGAAGAAACCGAAAACTGAAGTGGCTCGCGATATTATCAACGAGCTGGCTCATCTCTTGTAGTCCCATCACATCAGCCGCTCAGGAGTTGCAGGCTAAGATTACCATCAACCATGCCCAGATTCAGGGTACGGAAAACCGGGTATTCGATAATCTGCAGCAAACTCTTGAGCAGTTTGTGAACGACAGGCAATGGACGAATCTTCAATTCAGGAAGAACGAGCGCATCGTGTGCAACTTCAATATCACGGTAAGCAAGTATGATAAAGACCAGAATATCTTTACCTGCAAGGCGCTCATCCAGGCCAACCGTCCCGTCTACAATTCAGCCTATACGTCCACCTTATATAATAATGTGGATGAAAACTTCACGTTCAAGTTTGCCGAGTTCGACCAGCTGGAGTTTACCGAAGAGCGGATTGACAACCAGCTAACGGCTCTGCTCGCCTACTATGCTTACCTCATCATCGGTTTAGATCTTGACAGTTTTGCGCCTAAAGGTGGGGAGGACATTCTGCAACGTTGCATGAACCTCACCAACAACGCCCAGAATCTTGATTTTCCGGGCTGGAAAGCGTTTAGTGATAACAGAAACCGGTTCGCCATCATTTCCGATTATCTCGACGGAGCCATGGAACCTTTCAGAATGCTGCAATACAACTATTACAGAAAAGGGCTCGATGAAATGGCGAATAATGTGGAACGAGGCAGAACTGAAATCACCAACACCCTGCTCCAGGATCTGAAGAAGGCACGTACAGACAGACCGCTCAGTCTGCTGCCACAAATCTGGACCGACTATAAGAAGGACGAGCTTGCTAACATCTATCAGAAACATGGCACTCAGAAAGAGAAAGAAAGCATTTATGAGCTGCTCTTCTCCATTAATCCTTCTCAAAACTCATATTGGGACAAAATCAAGGAATAAGGCTACATGCAGAATGATTCGAGGCAACTTCCCGGACGATAAAGCAAAGATTCTTCATAGGTAGGTTAAGTTCCTTTAAAACAATAAGATAAGAAATTATGCTCAAGCAATTATACATCAAGAATTTCACGTTGATTGACGAGTTGGACATTCCTCTTTATCCAGGATTCTCAGTCATCACGGGCGAGACGGGTGCCGGAAAGAGCATCATTCTCGGAGCCATCGGACTGCTCCTGGGCAATCGTGCAGACAGCAAGGCCATCAAGGCAGGAAGAGACCGATGCGTGATTGAAGCACACTTCGACCTGTCAAAATACGGAATGCAGGATTTCTTCGATGCTAACGATATTGATTATGATGCAGAAGACACCATCATCCGCCGCGAACTGACTGCTGCCGGAAAGAGCCGTGCCTTCATCAACGACACGCCCGTCCCCCTGAGCAAGATGAGAGAACTGGGCGAACAGCTCGTCGATATTCATTCGCAGCACCAGAACCTCCTGCTGCAGAAGGAAGACTTCCAGCTCAGCGTGGTCGACATTATTGCCCACGATGAAAAGCAGAAGAAGGCTTATCTTGCCGAATACAAGAACTATAAAAAGGCTAAGCAACAGCTGGAAGACCTGAAAGCGGAAATCGCAAAGAACAGGGAGAACGAGGAATTCATGCGATTCCAGTTTAAGGAACTGGATGACGCTAACCTGCAGGAAGGCGAACTTGAGCAACTGGAACAGGAAGCAGAAACCCTGAGCCATTCTGAAGACATCAAGACTGCTCTCTATGAAGCAGATAATGCACTCTCGGGCGAAGACGGCAGTATTCTCGACAAACTGAAGAATGCAGCCCAGCAGATTGACAACATCAAGGAGGTTTATCCGGATGTGAAAGAGGTGGCTGAGCGAATGCAGAGCAGCTATATAGAACTCAAGGATATTGCCCAGGAAATAAGCGGAAGCGTTGACAATATAGAGTTCGACCCGAACCGGCTTGAAACCATCAATTCCCGGCTTGACCACCTCTACTCGCTCCAGCAGAAATTCCATGTGGAAAATGTAGAGGAACTCATCGCCACTCGCGAGCGAATCAACGAACAGCTACAGCACATTGATAATGGAGATGAAGACATAGAAGAGCTGGAAAAGCAAGTTGCCCTTCTGCTTGCCAAGGCAGAAAAGCTGGCTGGTGAACTGACTGCCATCCGAACAAAATCGGCTAGAAAGATAGAAGAAGAAATGAAGAAACGTCTCATTCCTCTGGGAATTCCAAACGTCCGCTTCGAAATTTTATTCTCCGCCAAGTCGCTCAGTTCTGATGGTGTTGACAAGGTAAATTTCCTGTTCAGCGCCAACAAGAGCACGCTTCTCCAGCCGGTGAGTCAGGTTGCTTCTGGTGGAGAAATCGCCCGCGTCATGCTTTCTCTGAAGGCCATGATCAGCGGCGCCGTAAAACTGCCAACCATCATCTTTGATGAAATCGACACGGGAGTAAGCGGTAAGATTGCTGAAAAGATGGCGGAAATCATGACAGAGATGGGCAACCTGAACCGTCAGGTTATTTCCATCACCCACCTGCCTCAGATTGCTTCCATGGGAACCCATCATTACAAGGTTCTGAAAGAAGAAACCGAAGAGGGAACTCTTTCTCACATGAAGGAACTCAACGAGCAGCAGCGCATAGAAGAAATCGCCCAGATGCTCAGCGGAAGCGACATTACGCCTGCTGCCCTGGCAAATGCTAAGGAGTTGCTCAATAAACACAAGCAACACAAATAAGATTATGAAAAAAATAAATATGATCATGATGGGACTGATGCTCGGAGCATCGTCCCTCTATGCCCAGCCGGGTTCGGTCCAGAAACTGGCTAAGAGCGTTTTCACCTTGACTACTTTCAATCAGAAAGGCGACATTATCGCCTCTACCCAAGGTGTTTTTATCGACAACAAGGGAACGGCTATCAGCACCTTCAAGCCATTTGTCGGAGCTGTAAAGGCTAGCGTTGTTGACGCTTCCGGAAAATCGATTCCTGTTGAGGCCATCATGGGAGCCGACGAACTCTACGATGTGGCTAAATTCCGCATCAACGCCTCTACAGTTGCTGCCCCTATTGCAACCAAGGAATCGGCTGCTGGCGACAAGGTCTGGCTGGTTCCATATTCTATCAAGAAGCCGGCTTACCAGCAGGAGGACATCAGCAGCGTAGAGAAGTTCAAGACTACGTACAACTATTACATCTTCTCGAATAGTGCTCCCGAAAATGCAGTAGGTTGTCCGTTTGCCAACAAGAACGGTCAGGTCATCGGTCTGATGCACAGCAATGGACAGGTTACGGCCATCGACGCCAACTACGCCAAGCAGCTGAAGGTAACCGGTCTTTCGAGTCTTGATGCAGCACTTCGCGAAACCACCATCCGTACAGCTCTTCCTGATACAGAGAACGAAGCGATGACGATGATGACTCTGAAGAAAGGCCAGACTACAGCTGATGAGTATGCGAAATATAGCGATGAGTTTATCAGCAAATTCCCAACTTCAGCCTTCGGTTACAAGGAGAAAGCCGCTTATCTGACGGATAAGGCCGAATATGATGCAGCTGCCAAACTGATGGAAGAAGGCATTAAGAAATCGGCTGCCAAGGATGAGGCTCATTCCAACTATGCCGACCTGATTTATCAGAAGATTATTTACAAGGGCGATTCTGTTTATAAGGACTGGACGCTTGATAAGGCCATAGCTGAGGCTCAAAAGGCATACGAAATCAAGGCTCAGCCTATTTACCGCCATCAGGAAGCGCAGATTAATTTTGTAAAGGGTGAGTATCAGAAAGCTTACGATACTTTCATGGATTTGACCAATACTTCACTTCTCAGCGGCGAACTCTATTTTGAGGCTGCCCAGGCTAAGAAGAATCTCAAGGCTCCAGCCAAGGAGATTGAGGTTTTGCTCGATAGTGCGGTAAGCGTTGGAAACAAGATCGGAATGGTTGCGAATTATTATCTGGCACGTGGAGAATTTCTGAAGGAGCAGGGTGAATTCCGCCGCGCTATTCAGGATTATAATATGTACGATTCCATTGCCCGTCCTGTTTCGCCAGCCTTCTTCTACACCCGTTACCAATGCGAAACCAAGTTACGCATGTGGCAGCCAGCCCTGCTTGATATTGCCCGCACCTGTTACCTGGCTCCTAAAGAGCCTACTTATTTTGCAGAATGGGCAAGTCTCGACTTGCGTGTAAAGCGTTATGATGAAGGAATCAGCGCAGCCACCCATTGCATAGAGTTGGCTCCTGAATATGCTGACGGCTACCTTCTCTTAGGACTGCTCCAGAAGGAGAAAGGAAATAAGGAAGAGGCCATCAAGAACCTGAAGAAAGCCCAGGAACTCGGCGATTCCCGCGCTGGAGAATATCTCAAGAAAGTGAAGTAATTATTTTAGTAATAAGTAAGAAAGTCCGTAGGCATTTTAACAGAACGCCTACGGACTTTCTTTTACATTTTAGTCATGTGGTAACCCAGCATTTTTAGCTCTACGGCTATTCCCATGAGGAACATCTGGTGAAGGGCGGCAACGAAACCACGGAAGGCTTCCTCGCTTCCAGGCTGCAGATTCAGATGAATCAGCTTGCTGTAAGAGCGCGAAGCACATTCTGCCACTACATTCGTAACAGCCTTATGCGCTTCCTCATTCAGCAGCAGAACCTTTTCGCAGATGTAATCATCCATGTGGTCGAAATCTATTCTGTCACGAAGATATTCATAATGATTCTCTACCTTGCTGTAGAGTTCCCAATCCTCATCCCAATACTTGGCAAGCGCCATTCCTACATACATGATCCAACCCAATGAAACCGTAGGATATTTGGCAAACTCGCGAATCGCATCAGGCAGATAACTCTCGCCTACTTTCTGCCACAGCTCTTCCAAATCCGGAGCTTCCGGCAAATGAGCGTCTACCTTATCAATACCCAGCAGATATTGATAAAGATCTTCCTTGAAGACAGCTTCAAAATTCTTTTTCTCTTCCATTTATCTTTTCTTTTTCTAATATTTTTTTACTGAACTCTGCAAACCCTGATTCCTATTTGCACCGGATGTTTATGCATGTAAGTATAAAGTGTCATCGGTTCATCAATCACCTTCTTGTGAATGCTGCTGGCGTTGAGCAGATGCAATCCGTCTTTGTGCCAGGAGGCAATACCGATGTGGGTTGTGTCGAGACCCTTTTTGTTGGTAATGATGGCGATAATGTCACCATCATGAATAGCGTTGCGGAAAACTGCCGTGTTGGCAATCTTGCCCTTCGGAACATAACGGTAACGCTTGCCGTTCACACTCTGTTCCAGTTTTCTGATTCCCGATTTCCATTCCGGATGAGCCTTAAGCATCTTATAGCTCGAAACATGCGTACTCATCCAGTTGATGTTCACGGTCTGAACGGCCGAGAAAGGAGGATTGGGTGCAATATTCTTCACGATTCCCTCGCGCTCGTTTGCATCCATCCAAATCGTGAAATAATGCTGGCGCTTCACATAGGAAATCTCTCCACCCACATAACGCACATTTCGGAGATGTTCACAGAAAGCCGAGAAAGAAGTCTCGTTCTTCTTGGCGCACAGGGTGAGCGCCGTAACCATCTCTACGTATGTGGTGCAGTCCAGCTCACGGGTGTTCACGATGAGCACCTCTTCCTTCGTCCGGTCCAGCGTGCCGCCCACATAAGGAACGCCCGCCATCTGCTTGCCGAACCAAAGCATCCAACTGGCTGGTTTCTTCTTCATCGCCCTTGCCTGCTGCAGCAGTCCTACAATCCGCAGACTGTCCTGCCGCTGATAAACCACATTCACCCTGGCTTCTCCCGGAACAGCCAGCACGCAAGCCAGCACGACAGCTGCCATTTTCGTAAATATTTTCATCTCTTCTCTTTTTATATGTTAATGATGACGTTTCCTGCCGAAGTTCACACCCACATAAATATTGAGTGAGCCAAACGAATTGTTGGTAGAAAACTGTTTTTTCTTATAGTTGTAGGAATGGATGATGGTGCTGGCGCCCGCGTACCAATGCGTGTTGTTCCACACAATACCGAAGCGGCCTATTCCATCCAGGTTCACATTCTTGAAACTGAAGTTGGTAATGTCCAGATGTTCCCTTTCATTATCCGATTTCGAGCGGTTGTAAGCCACACCTACCGAGAGCGAAGCGTTGAAGAGCCAGTTCTTGGCGAAAACCCAGTTGTAAGCATAGCCGCAGGTTACGTTCACATCGCTGTATTTCACCTTGCTGAACATCAGCGAACTGTCTATCTTGGCTTCCGGAGTTCCCCCGTTTGTCAGATTTTTATTCAGCTTTTCATCTACAAGATTGGTCAGTTTATCCCAGTTCACCTCCAGTTCATGCTCCGTGCAACCGATTCCCAGAAGCATGGAACCGGCACTTCTCCGCTGCACCGTACTCTGCGAATAGGCGGCAGGATAAGAGAAGCGGCGATGGTTGAAGATGTAATAAAGATTGAATCCCTTGATGCTCGATTTGAAACCGTCGAAAGGAGCCTTGCGGATAGGGGCACAATCGATGTGCTCACCCAGATTCATCCGCTGAACATGATAGTCATTTCCCGTCTGGCGCCAGAACAGATCTATTCCCAGCAGACTGCTGTAGAGGCTCAGGTCAAACTCCTTTTTATTAGTGTGGTTATTCCTGAAATTAATGTGCTTCAGGTCGAACGTATAACCCAGAAACACCCATCGCCAGCCCAGATAAGGCCCCAGGCGGTAAGAAGGATCAGGCGAGAAGGAAATGCTCTGTCCTTCGCTGTTTCTGAGCGTATATTCCTCGTAGGTATTGGTGTTCTGCAGCATCACCGTATAATTGTAATGCTGGTCTTCTATATAAGCCGAATCCGTACTGTTGAATTCTCTGAAGAACCGGGTGAACACATCTCCCACCTGATGGAAGAAGGTTTTGCGATGGCGCTCTTTCACGAGGCTGTCCTGGGAATTGGACATGAACATCGTCTTGTTGAAGAGCGTTCCCAGCATGGTAGAATCCACGGACTCCCCTGCCCTTGCCGAAGTGCAGACAAGGGAACAGATAAATCCTACTATACAGAAACATCTCTTCATAACTTACGCTCTAATCCTGATGATGATTTTGTAAAAAATCAGTTCTTCCACAATACTCGGTCCAGCACCCAGTTGACAGCCGTAGCCGAAACGCTGGTGCAGTCGCATTTTCCTATTCCCTGCAGATGCTGAATCACACTCTTGATGAGCGGCAGCTGCACATAAGGCGGATTCGGAACCGTAATCAAGTTCTTTCCTTCGCTCGTAATCACTTCTATCGGCTGGTAAGTGAACACCGAGAATGAGAGCGAACCTTTCTCGCCAATCACCTCGATGCAGTCTTCCTTCGCACTCTCATGTCCCACGAAACACCAGCTTCCGCTGCCCGGAATTCCACTCTCAAAGAAGAAGCACGCCGAGAGCGTATCTTCAGCCTGATAAAGATGCGCTCTGTTGGCAGGATAGCCGTGCGCACGGGTAATCACACCAAATAGATTCTGGAGCAAATCTATCTGATGAGGAGCCAGGTCGTAGAAATAGCCGCCGCCCGCAATATCCGGCTGCAGTCGCCAAGGCATTTCCTTGCCGCTCTGAAAGTCGAGATCGCGCGGAGGAACCGAGAAGCGCACCTGAACATTCACCACGTTACCGATGGTTCCGCTCTCGATAATCTCCTTTACCTTCTGGAAGTAAGGAAGATAACGGCGATAGTAAGCTACGAAGCAGGGAACACCCGTCTGCTCGCTGATGCGGTTGATGCGGATGCAGTCGTTGTAGCTCGCTGCCAGCGGTTTCTCTATATAGCAGGGTTTGCCCGCATGCATCGCCATGATGGCGAAGGTGGCATGAGAAGAAGGTGGCGTGGCGATGTAAACAGCATTCACATCGGGGTCTTCTATCAATTCCGATGCATCCGTGTACCATTTGCGCACATGATGGCGCTCAGCATAGCTGCGTGCCTTGTTCTCGCTTCGGCTCATCACAGCCACCACCTGCGAACCCTCCACTTCGTTGAAAGCCGGTCCGCTTTTCTTTTCGGTTACTTCTCCGCAGCCGATAAATCCCCAGTTTATCTGTTTCATTCTCTATTGGTTTATTCTCTCCCGAAAGATTATTCTCCGGCGAGCGATTTGTTGATTTCGTCAATATAGTCGAGCACCTCGTCGCGTCCCATCTTCTTTTCACTACTGGTAATGAAATAAGGTGGAAGTGCTTCCCAGCGGTCTTCCAGCGCATGCATCCATTTCTCCGCATTCATGCGAGCCTTGACCGGACCCAACTTGTCGGCCTTGGTAAAGACGATGCAGAAAGGAACGCCGCTCTCGCCCAGCCAGTCTACAAACTCGCGGTCTATCTTCTGCTGGTCGTGGCGCACGTCGATGAGCACAAAGACATTAGCCAACTGCTGGCGCTGCAGAATATAACTGCTTATCATTTGTTCCAGCTGCTTCTGTACGGTCTTCGAACGCTTGGCGAAACCATAGCCAGGAAGGTCAACCAGATACCATTCGTTGTTGATGATGAAGTGGTTGATAAGCAGCGTTTTACCCGGTGTGGCTGAAGTCTTAGCCAAACCCTTGTGGTTGCAGAGCATATTGATGAGGCTCGATTTTCCCACATTACTTCTGCCGATGAAAGCATATTCAGCCTTCGTATCTTTCGGACACATGCTCACTCGTGGAGCCGATATTGTAAATTCTGATTTCTTAATTTCCATTCTTTCTATTTTCTTTATTATTTTTATTATTTTCAAGTTTCGCAAGTGAGCTCTACACGCCCTTTCAGGGCGAGAGGCGTTAGAACTTTTGTGCCTTCAGCCCGTACTTCTAAGTCTAGAGCATTTCAGCCAGTTCCAGCCATCTCATTTCCTTCTCATCAAGTTCATCCTTGATTTCAGGCAGGCGCTTGCTTTTCTCCGTCAGTTCCTCAACCGATAGATTTCCGCTGCAGAGTTCCTCTTCCAGCTTCTTCTGTTCCTCGGTCAGCGCATCTATTTCCTGGGTCAGCTGCTCATATTCGCGCTTCTCCTTGTAGCTCATCTTGCGCTTGTTCTCAAAGTTGGCGTCGCGCTTGGCCGTGCCTGCTCCGTCGCTTTCTGCCGTTGCATTTCCGCTCTTTGCCGGTTTCGCCTGTTCCGCCTCGTCCTTCGCCTGCATCCGGCTCCATTCCCTGTACTGCGTATAGTTGCCTGGGAAATCCTGAATTTCGCCTTCGCCCTTGAAAACAAGCAGATGGTCTACTACCTTGTCCATGAAATAGCGGTCGTGGCTCACCACGATGACGCAACCCGCAAAATCCTGAAGATATTCTTCCAGTACCTGCAGCGTCTGGATGTCGAGGTCGTTGGTCGGCTCGTCCAGCACCAGGAAGTTCGGATTCCTCATCAGCACCGTACAGAGGTAAAGCTTGCGCTTCTCGCCGCCGCTCAGCTTGTAAACGTAGTTGTGCTGCTCCTCGGGCGTAAAGAGGAAGAACTGCAGAAACTGCGAAGCCGTCATGTGCTTGCCGCCCAGATCTATGTAATCGGCAATCTCCGTAATCACGTCAATCACCTTCTGGTCTTCACGGAATTTCAGTCCCTCCTGCGAGAAATAGCCGAAGCGAACCGTCTCGCCGATGTCAAACTTGCCGCTGTCGGGCTGAACCTCGCCCAGCAGCATCTTGATGAAGGTCGATTTTCCCGTTCCGTTATTACCCACAATGCCCATCTTCTCGAAGCGGGCAAAGTTGTAGTAGAAGTTGTCGAGAATCACCTTCTTCTGTCCCCTGTCGTCGAAAGCCTTGCTCACATACTGGCATTCAAAAATCTTCGAACCTATATAAACGGTAGAAGCCTTCAGCCTTACCTGCCTGTCTTCTATGCGCTGCTTCGCCACCTTCTCCAGCTCGTAGAAAGCATCCTCGCGGTATTTCGCCTTGTGTCCGCGAGCCTGAGGCTGACGGCGCATCCAGTCGAGTTCCCTGCGGTAGAGATTCTTCGAGTGCTGAATTTCGGCTCTCAGATTGTCCATTCTCTCCTGCCTCTTCTCCAGATAATAGGCATAATTGCCACGATAGGTGTAGATGGTGCGGTCGTCGAGTTCCAGAATCGTATTGCACACCTTGTCCAGGAAGAATCGGTCGTGCGTAACCATAAAGATGGTCTTGTTGCCGCGGTTCAGATAACCTTCCAGCCACTCTATCATCTCCAGGTCCAGGTGGTTGGTCGGCTCGTCCAGCATCAGAAAGTCGGGTTCCGTAATCAGCACATTCGCCAGCGCCACTCGCTTCTGCTGTCCGCCGCTGAGCTGTCCCATCGGCTGTTCCAGGTTGGTAATGTGCAGCTGGGTGAGAATCTGTTTCGCCTTCAGCACCTTCTCCGGATCATCCTCATGATTGAAGCACGCCTGCAGCACACTTTCCTCCGGATCAAACTGCGGCGACTGCTCCAGATAGCCCACCTTCAAGTCGCGTCGGTAGATAATGTCTCCGCTCTCATGTCCCTCTTTATCCATCAGCACCGACATGAGTGTAGACTTTCCCGTGCCGTTTCTCGCCACGAGTCCCACTTTCTGTCCTTCAGCGATAGAGAAGGAAATATTATCAAAAAGAACCTGTGCACCAAAGCGTTTGGTGAGGTTTTGAACGTCTAAATAGGGTATTTGACTAGCCATTTTTATTTTTTTTGTGCAAAGATAGGCAAAATATTTGGCAGAAACAAATTTTTTAATTATCTTTGCACACGAATTTATCAATCAATACCGTGTTTCCATTCAGAAACGCGACATTTCAGAAAGAAAATCATTAATATACAATATATAATATATGTATAGCAAAGAAGAATTACAAGCAAAGAGTGTCGTTCAGTTGAAGGACATTGCAAAGGAACTAGGAGTCAAGGTCAAGTCGGGCGATAAGAAAGAAACTGTCGTCTACGCCATTCTCGACGCCCAGGCAGAACAGCCAGCTTCTGATGCAGGCCCTAAGCGCAAGCGCACCCGCATTGCAACCAAGAAAGAAGACCGTGTTTATTCAGTACACGGCAATGAGGGAGAGAATTTCGACGTGCAGAAGAATCAGGTTCTGGGTCCTAACGGCGGCGAAGCTGCTCCTCAGGCTATGAACGAAACTGCCCCAGCCCCAGCGGTTGAGGAAGAAATCCAGTTCAGTCCGGCAGAGCAGAGTTTACAATCAGCAGCCCAGAAGCAGGTTCTGAACCAGTCGGGCGAAGACATAGAGTCACAGGTACTTGCCAACTTCCCGAAACACCGCGGCAGAAGAAGCAAGGCTGAACTCGAGGCCATCGCTAAAGCCAGAGCAGCAGCCATCAGAAAACATCAGGCAGTAAAGGCCGAGATTGAAGCCCAGATGGCAAAAGATGCACAGGCTAAGGCTAACAAGCAGCCGACTGATGCTAACCAGCCGGCAGAAGCTGCAGCCGACAACCAGCAGACTGCTCCTGAGAATGCAGCAGCTCCTGAGCACGCAGCCGTTCCTGAAGAGCAGTTCTCTGCCGGAAACGCTGAGAGCGCCAACATCAGCGGCGATTTGCAGGCGATGCTCCAGGCTAAGATGAATGCACAGAACGCAGCAGCAGCAGCTCCAGTTTCGGCAGCCGCTCCGGCTCCAGCTGAGGAGACAAAGGAAAAAGCTACTGAAGAAACTGCAACCGATAAGAAGCAGGAGTCAGCTCCTATCCACTATACAGAAGGTATGAAGGTAGAACTCGATGCAGACGGAACCTGGAAGGGTGATCCGGGCGATGGAACCGATTTCATTCCTGTAGTCGACATTCCTATCGAAGACCAGGCTGCCATTCCTACAGTCGACATCTTCGACCGTCCAACCAATCCACAGGTTTCTCACCAGCACACGCCAGCTGCTCCTGTTGCCAAGAACAAGCAGGAAGCACCAGCTTACGATTTCAGCAATCTCGTGAAATCCAACGGTGTGCTCGAAGTGATTTCAGAAGGCTACGGATTCCTGCGCAGCAGCGATTACAATTACCTTTCTTCACCGGATGATGTTTATGTAGCATCCAGCTTCGTCAAGAAGTTCGGTCTGAAGACTGGCGATGTCATCGAGTGCAAGGTTCGTCCGCCTCACGAGGGCGAGAAATACTTCCCGCTCACCAGCATCATCAAGATCAATGGCCGTGACCCGTCAGAGGTTCGTGACCGTGTTCCTTTCGAGCACCTCACCCCACTCTTCCCTAACGAGAAGTTCAATCTCTGTGGCGACCGCCGAACCACCAATCTCAGCACCCGCATCGTAGATCTCTTCTCGCCAATCGGTAAGGGTCAGCGTGCGCTCATCGTGGCTCAGCCTAAGACCGGTAAGACCATCCTCATGAAGGATATTGCCAACGCCATCGCAGCCAACCATCCTGAGGCTTATCTCATGATGCTGCTCATCGACGAGCGTCCTGAGGAGGTTACCGACATGGCACGCACCGTGAATGCAGAGGTTATTGCCTCTACCTTCGACGAGCCTGCAGAGCGCCATGTCAAGATTGCCGGAATCGTGCTTGAGAAGGCAAAGAGAATGGTAGAATGCGGACACGATGTTGTCATCTTCCTCGATTCCATCACCCGTCTCGCCCGTGCCTACAACACCACAGCTCCTGCATCTGGTAAGGTGCTCACCGGTGGTGTAGATGCAAACGCCCTCCAGAAACCTAAGCGTTTCTTCGGTGCTGCGCGTAACATCGAAGGCGGCGGTTCGCTCACCATCATCGCTACTGCCCTCATCGATACAGGTAGTAAGATGGATGAAGTCATCTTCGAAGAGTTCAAGGGAACTGGTAACATGGAGTTGCAGCTCGACCGCTCACTCAGCAACAAGCGCATCTTCCCTGCTGTCAACCTCATTTCTTCGTCTACCCGTCGCGACGATCTGCTGCAGGACAAGACAACGCTCGACCGCATGTGGATTCTGCGCAAGTATCTGTCCGACATGAATTCTATCGAGGCGATGAGCACCATCCACAAGAATATGCAGCATACTCGCAACAACGACGAGTTCCTGCTCTCTATGAATTCATAACCCCTCATCCGGGTTTAACCATACTAGAATATCCGGCAAAAGGCTCCGTTCATCGGCTGTCTTTACTAGATATAAATGAAGAGAGATTTGAAAGAGAAGGGCAAGTTCCATTTCCGGGATTTGCCCTTCGTGCTTTTTTACTGTTTAAAATCATTAAAAAAATATTCCATTTCATTTTTTATTCGTATCTTTGCTAATCTTAAACACAGAGGGGCGCAAAGCCCCAATATAAATAATGTATAACTTAAAATCAAAAGAACCATGAGCAAATATTTTGCAGAATCAGAATTGATTATCAATGAAGACGGAAGCTGCTTCCACCTTCATCTACGCCCGGAACAAGTGGCTGATAAAGTAATCCTCGTTGGCGACCCAGGTCGCGTAGCCCTCGTAGCCTCCCATTTCGATGAGAAGGAATGCGAAGTTTCAAGTCGGGAATTCCACGCCATCACCGGCACATATAAAGGCAAGCGAATCACCGTGCAGAGCACCGGAATAGGATGCGATAATATCGATATTGTAGTCAACGAGCTCGATGCGCTGAAGAACATCGATTTCAAAACCCGCACCGAGAAACCCGAGCACACCACGCTCACCCTCGTGCGCATCGGAACCTGCGGCGGCCTGCAGCTCAACTGCCCTGCCGGAACCTTCGTAGCCTCGCAGAAGAGCATCGGTTTCGACGGACTCATCAACTTCTATGCCCGTCGCAACGAAATCTGCGACCTCGAAACAGAGGCAGAATTCAAGCGCCAGGTAAAATGGAACGACCAGATAGGCAACCCATACTGTGTAGACAACAATCCGGAACTGCTCAACCAGATAGCCGGCGATGATATGGTTCGTGGAATCACCATAGCCTGTGGCGGTTTCTACGGACCTCAGGGCCGCGAACTCCGTGCCCCACTTGCCGACCCAGAACTTAATCAGAAGATTGAAGCATTCGAGTATAACGGTCTGCGCGTCAACAACTTCGAGATGGAGAGTTCAGCCCTCGCCGGTCTTTCTCTTCTCCTCGGTCATAAGGCATTAACCTGCTGCATGGTCATCGCCAACCGCCGTGCCCTCAACGCCAACACCGGCTACAAGAGCACCATCGACAATCTCATCAAGGTTGTATTAGATAGAATTTAAACAATAAAAAAATGAATCAAGAAGAATGTATCTGCGCCCTGGCAACCCCAGCCGGCGGTGCTATCGGAATTATCCGACTCAGTGGCTCCGACGCCATTACCCTCACCGACAAAATCTTCCAGTCTGCCAACGGCAATTCCCTGGAAGAAGCCAAGCCCTACACTCTGCATTATGGCGAAATCAAGGATAAGGATGGCAACACCATCGATGATGTACTGGTGAGCGTGTTCCGTGCACCCCACAGTTATACAGGCGAGAACTCCACCGAGATTTCCTGTCATGGCAGCCGATACATTCTTCAGCAGGTTCTCCATCGCTTTACGGAGGTAGGATGTCGCCAGGCAGAACCAGGCGAATACACCCGTCGTGCCTATCTCAACGGCAAGATGGACCTATCCCAGGCAGAAGCCGTAGCTGATCTCATCGCCTCTACCAACAAGGCAACCCACAAGATGGCGCTCAGCCAACTGAAGGGCCATTTCAGCAACGAACTCTCCCTCCTTCGCGAAAAATTATTAAAGATGACTTCGCTCCTGGAGTTGGAGCTCGACTTCAGCGACCACGAAGAACTGGAGTTTGCCGACCGCAGCGAACTCCAGGCACTAGCCGAAGAAATCAATCACAAGATTACCACCCTCGCCCACTCCTTCGAAACCGGCAATGCCCTGAAGCAGGGAGTAGCCGTAGCCATCGTAGGCAAGACGAATGTGGGCAAGAGCACCCTGCTCAACCGTCTGCTCCACGAGGAGAAGGCAATCGTGAGCGACATTCACGGAACCACCCGAGACGTAATCGAAGACACCACCCTCATCGACGGAATCACCTTCCGCTTTATAGATACGGCAGGAATCCGCAAGACGGATGATGTGGTAGAAAACATCGGAATAGAGCGCACTTTCCAGAAGATGGAAGAGGCGAAGATAGTAATCTGGCTATTAGATGAGCAGCCGTCAGCCTCAGAAATCGAGGAGATGAAGCTGAAGAACCAAGGCAAGAAGCTGCTGGTAGTATTTAATAAGATGGATAAACTTGAGAATGATAAACTAGCGTTCGATAAATTCACCCATTCCTGTGGCTCAGATTCCAGTGAATCAGAAGCCAGCGAAGGAGAATCCAGCGAAGCTGAATCCCCACTTTTCATCAGTGCCCGCACAGGCGAGAATGTTTCATCCCTGGAGCAGGCATTAGTAAGAGCCGCTGATATTCCTGAGATTACCGAGAACGACGTCATCATAACGAGTGCCCGCCATTACGAGGCCCTTCTCCGTGCCCATGATTCCCTCTCCCGAGTATTGGAGTCGATGGAAATGGGCATGAGCGGCGACATCATCGCCGAAGACCTGAAAATGGTATTGGAAGAATTGGGCGAAATCACTGGCGGACAGATCAGTAGCCAGGAAACGCTAAACAATATCTTCAAGCACTTTTGCATCGGAAAATAAGTATGAATAGGGAACGCAGTGCGTTCCCTATCTGTTAGCCCCACTCCTTCTTCACATTAAAGCAGGGACAGGCTTTGTTGGCAAATTCATTATGACCATGAATCGTGGCTAATGGATATTCCTCCTTCAGCTGCTCGATGAGGGTATGAATTAAAGTGCAAAATCGGCTATTCATGGGCTAAAAAACGGGTTTATGTAATCAGAAAACTCTATTTTTTCCGTTTTTCATCGCAGAAAACAGGTATTGGGAGAATGCATAAAAAGCGAATGCTATGATTCAAAAAGTAAATATATATTCCATTTATAACCCAACATACAGACTTTACTTCACACACGAAATATACATACTAAATAGCTATATAACAATAGATTACCCATTTACATCGTAGTATAGTTATTATGCAGTTTCTAGCTTTTCGGACTATTACTACGTCAATATTTTGTTAATTGCTAGCAAAGATAATAAAAAGTTGGCAAACCCAAGAATTTTATCACGTTATTTAACGGAAAAATGCAAAATATGGGGGTTAGGAAGGTATTTTACCCCCTCTCCTAAGGGTGAAAAATACCCCTCCTCGGACTCGGAATCATGCACTAAAGGTAGGTATTTTTGACAAATACAATGAATTGGGGATATAAAAAATGAGCACTAGAGCGGTGCAATGTACAGTATTTTGCACCAGAGAATGTAGATTATTATTATACACACATAAATGAAGCACACCTGACAT
>ENA-OPLQ01000073-OPLQ01000073.1-human-gut-metagenome-genome-assembly--contig:-NODE-73-length-26224-cov-9.637701_pt1 | contig 26224 bp, 20 predicted proteins | sample MGYA00241449_ERZ501730 | MGnify/ENA primary metagenome ERZ501730 (study PRJEB25962, sample SAMEA2042560) | human gut metagenome | biome: human gut; feature: human-associated habitat; material: faeces...
CTGATCTGCCCCGCATGCGTATGACCGCTCAGCGTAAGCTGCGGTGCTACGACCAGCGAATCCTTTCTGTCAGGTCCTATCACATCGCCATCCTCATCCTTCTCCTTATTAATAGTAGAAGGCCAGGTCTCGCGCCATTGCTTCGGAATATGCTGCAGCATCAGCACGAAAGAGCCCGGTCTGACGCCATACAGCGCCTTCCTTACGTTGGTTCGCTTTGGTTTGTCATAGTTCTCTGTACCAGCTACATAGATGCTGTCAGCGCCTCTATGCACCGCCACATGCTCATTCATCAGCAGGCGCCATCCGCAACTCCGCTGGAAGTCCTGCATCCTCTTCTCGAGCGCAGCTATCTCCTGCTCGTCATCTACATCCATATAATAGGTGTAATCGTGATTGCCCAGCACACTCATCACGCCATCTCTGGCTTTCAGACTGCTGAGCAGCGCCTGATACTCAGGCAATTCATCGGGCGTAACATTCTGTAAATCACCCGTAAAGCAAATCAGATCAGGTTTTTCGGCATTGATGCTGTCGATATCGCGCTGAGGCAGATGACCACGCCAGCCATAGTATGACCCGAGATGGATATCGCTGAACAGAACGATGCGATAGCCCTCGAAAGACTTCGGCAGATTAGGTACATAGATGGTGATACGCTTGACTTGCATCTTAGGAAAACCTTCGGTAAATCCGTAGATGAAGCAGAAGAATGCCACCGCTCCCACTACCAGTCCGAGGAGCTTGCCCCAGTTGCGATGGCCGTGAAGGAGCCGCATACAGCACCAACCGAAGACACTGAACAGGCTGAAGACAAACTGCGGCACCGCACATACTGCCATTATCACAAACCAGATGTCGATGAGCACCGGATTGCGTGGCAGGAAGTTGGGCAGCATCGTGATATATGCACTGTAGGCGATAACCACGAAAGCCGGCAACCAGAAGAGCACCCGCTGCCAGAGACTCTTCAGCCGTAACTTGCCATACCTTTTATATATCCAAAGATACGGCAACAAGGTGAATACCACTACGGGTATCAATATTCTTGCTATCATTTCTTGATCAAACTTGATTGAAGATACGTTTTCATTGCCTGCACGGGCACTCCTCTGCGCTGTGCATAGTCGCGAAGCTGGTCGTCTCCTATCCGTCCCAGTTCGAAATACCGCGACTTGGGATGTGCAAACATCAGCCCCGAAACACTGGCATGAGGCGTCATCATTCCGCTTGTGGTGAGCCGGATGCCCACCTGACTCATATCGATGAGCTGGTCGATGATGAAGTTGGCACTGGTATCGGGCAGCGAAGGATATCCTATAGCCGGACGGATGCCCTGATAGCGCTCCAGATGCTGGTCTTCGATGCTCAACTGCTCGTCGGGAGCATAGCCCCAGATGCTGCGTCTCACCTCTTCGTGCAACTTCTCTGCCGTGGCTTCAGCCAACCGGTCGCAGAGTGTCTGTGCCATCATATTGAGGTAGTCGTCCGAGCGATATTTCTTCTCCAGACCGCCATCTACCGTCGTGCAGAAGATACCCAGCCGGTCTGTTATTCCACTGCCCAGAGGACGGATGAAATCAGCCAGACAGAGATTGGGTTCTCCCTGAGCCGCCGGATGCTGTTGTCGGAGCATCGGGAAGCGGACTTTCTGCCCTTCCAGCCAGATATCATCCCCCTCGCTGTTCGCCTCGAAGAGTCCGAAGACGGCATAGGTATGATATTCGCCTTCCCATGAATGGAGCATATCGAGCGCCTCAGCCTTCATTTTTTCCTTTTCCTCTCGAGGTTTGCCGCTCAATCCCCAGGCATGATAAAAGTATAGCCAGTTGATATATGGCTCAATTTCGCTTATATTGTATACTATTCTTCGCATCCGATACGATATTTTATTTTACAATCCCCGTAAGATTTCCCTTTTCAGGAATTGTTTCTGAACGCCAGTTCCTCTCCTCTGCAAGCGGCATCAAACACGCCTTTGTTATAGATAAGACTACCGTTACAGAAAGTCTGTTCCACTTTCCATGCAAACTCATCACCCTCTACAGGGCTCCATTTACACTTGCTCTGAATCACCTCTGCGGTCACCTTCCAAGGCTCTCCCTTGCGCACCACAACGACATCTGCCTTATAACCCGGACGCAGGAAGCCGCGCTGACTGATATGGAACAGACGGGCTGGATTATGGCACATCAGTTCAACCAGGCGCTCGATACTGATTACCTTTTCGTCAACAAGTTTCAGCATGCTTACCAGCGAGAACTGTACCATTGGCATACCTGATGCAGCCTTGGCACAACCGCCCTGTTTATCCTTCAACTGATGAGGAGCATGATCGGTACCTACTACAGTTATCTTACCATTACTCAGCGCCTTACGCAAAGCTTCTCGATCAGCAGCGGTTTTTACTGCAGGGTTGCATTTGATGCGTGCGCCCTTCACAGCGTAATCTTTGTCCGAGAACATGAGATGAGCCACAACAGCCTCGCCTGTAATATTTTCATCCTTACCAAAGAACTCCAGTTCCTTAGCCGTAGTAACGTGAGCGATATGGAGATGCGCCCCGCTTTCCTTAGCCAGCAGCACCGCCAGACGGCTGCTTTCATAGCAAGCCTCCTCGCTGCGTATTTCCGGATGATGTTCTACGGCAGGGTCTTCACCCCATTTCTGCTTAGCCAGCTGCATGTTGCGGTTAATGATTTCGGTATCCTCACAGTGGGTCATCACCGGCAAATCCAGCTCTTTCGCCTTCTTGAAGATAGCCTGCAGCGCCTCATATTTATCCACCAGCATATTGCCCGTACTGGAGCCCATAAAGAGCTTGATTCCCGGAACACGATGCGTATCGAGCTGTTCAAAATCATTTACATTATCATTGGTAGCACCAAAGAAGAAACTGTAGTTCACATGACTCTTCTCAGCACCCAGCTGCCGCTTTGCCTGCCAGGCCTCCAGAGTGGTAGTCTGAGGTACCGTGTTAGGCATCTCAAAATAACTGGTCACACCACCAAAGGCAGCAGCGCGGCTTTCGCTCTCGATGTCAGCCTTCTGCGTAAGTCCCGGCTCACGGAAGTGAACATGATCATCAATCACACCCGGCAAAACAAAACACCCCGAGGCATCGATGACTTCATCGTAATTGCCACGGGGTGCCTCGCCTTCATATATCTCCTTGATAAATTCACCATCCAACAAGAGGTCGCCCACAAAAGAGCGACCCTCATTTATAATGGTTCCATTCTTGATTAATTTCATATTACTAAACTTATAAAATGAAGAGTTTTACAAGATGTTAATGCCCAAGACCTTGAAAGAGCCCTGTTTCTACTCCTGACCTTCCTGTTTTCCAGGAATCGTAGGCGCAGCCAGTTCGTTGGCTGTAGGTGCCGGAGCCGCATCAGGATTTACCTGTGGAGCCGCTTCCATCTCTGGCTGCATGCCGCTCTGCGCATCTCGTGTACCGTTCATAATCTCCTGATTCTCTTGAGCTTTCTTATAATAGTCCTTTACATAAGGATCATTCTTGAAATAGTCGGTAGCCTTGCTCATGATATCCTCAATCCAAGGAGAGAGCATCGGATACTGGTTGCCCATTGTAACGAGGAAGAAGACGCCCGGTCCCAGCACATTGTTGAAGTTGTCGGTAACAAACGAAGTGATGAGCTTGTCTTCCTGCTCAGAGAGGCGGATGGATTCCTCGTTCAGATGCTTGTTGACAGCCACCATATCGCTACCGTTCATGATAGCCTGGTCGTGCTTGTGTACCAGTTCGCGCAACTGATTCTGAATCTGCTGGTATTTCTTGAAGAATCCGAAGAGTTTATCGTTCATAGGCGTACCGCTTACCACCTGCTGTGTATCATCGAGCTTCACCGTAATGCTTCCACTCTCCAGCACCAGCGGCAGCACAGGGTCATCATCCATGAAGATATTCGCCATCTTCATAGAGTCGACAGAACCCTGAAAATGGAACTGTCCGTGCACTACATCGCAAGAATCCACGTTCTTGAAATCGTTGTTTTCCAGTATCTTAAGGTACAGCATGCGTCCGTCCAGAGTACTTACGTTAGAAGTACCCGAGATATCGTAACTGTTGGCACAAGATGCAAGTGCCATCAAGGCAATGAATGCGTAAAATATTCTATTCATAAGCTATCTATATCACTTTCGGTGAACAAAAGTACAATCTTAATTTGAACTGACGAAATAAATTGCAGCAATTTAATTCATTCTTACAAGATTTATGTTTTGTTTGCACTCCTGTTGGCCACCGAAAGCTTTTTTCTCGTCCTTTCTATATTACTGATTGTTTTCCTTCTTCAGTTCATGAGAGATGCGATGCGTGGTATACAGTTCCAGCAGGGCTGCGATGAGGAGGAAGACTACCCACTTATTATAGAAATAGGTGATATAGGTCTCATAATTCTCAAACCAGCGGCGCAGGAAAGCATACACCGTATCTACCATCGAGATGCCTGAGAGCACGAAGAAGATGTCTGCTACATACTGCATGCGCTTCAGGCGGTGGATAACCAGCGAAGGTCCCTCATAGAACTGCATCGCCTGCATTACACTGAAGAGTATGGTGCCCAGCAGGAACCCCCAACTCGTTACCTGCACCAGCTGCGGATGTGAAAAACCAAATGCAAAGCAAGCCGCACCGACAACCATCAGCACGCCGCCCAGCAAGAAAATAGCACTTTCCAGTTTACTCAATTGTTTCATTTTCGTCTTGTTCGTTAGTTTTTTCCGGAATATCCGAACTCAATACAAAGATATCTTCATCATCAGCCTTCATGAAATAACGCTGGCGGGCTATCTTCTCAAATGCCCGCGCACCATGCTGCATATCGCGCAGGGTACGCTTGTCGTTTTCATACTGCTCATGATACTTTTCTATCTCCGAACGGAGCGTAGCTATCTCTATCTGGTACTTAATGTGCTGTCTTACACTGTTGTCGTCAACTACACCAACTACCAGAACACCCGCTACAATCACTATAAGATACTTATAATGAGCGAGATAATTCCATATAATACCAAGTTTTTTACTCATTTCTTCCGAATTTGTTTGCAAAGATAATATTTTTTTGTTATCTTTGCATCATCAATTAAGAAAAAATAATGGAAGAGTATATAGTTTCTGCAAGAAAGTACCGTCCGATGACCTTCGATTCGGTTGTCGGACAGAGTGCATTGACCACCACTTTAAAGAATGCAGTGAAGAGCGGCAAGCTGGCGCACGCCTATCTTTTCTGCGGTCCGAGAGGTGTGGGCAAAACCACTTGTGCCCGCATTTTTGCGAAGGCAATCAACTGCGAGCACCCTCGTGAAGACGGCGAGGCATGCAACGAATGTGAGAGCTGCCGTGCCTTCAATGAGCAGCGTTCCTACAACATCTTCGAGCTGGATGCCGCCAGCAACAATGGTGTTGACCAGATTAAGGTTCTGATGGAGCAGACCCGCATTCCGCCTCAGGTAGGCAAGTATAAGGTGTTTATCATCGATGAGGTCCACATGCTCTCTACAGCTGCCTTCAACGCCTTTCTCAAGACGCTGGAAGAGCCACCTCAGCATGTCATCTTCATCCTCGCCACTACCGAGAAGCATAAGATTCTGCCTACCATCCTGAGCCGATGCCAGATTTACGACTTCGAGCGAATGACGGTAGCCAATACCATCAACCACCTGAAGATGGTGGCTGAGAAGGAAGGCATACAATATGAAGAGCAGGCGCTCGCCGTGATAGCCGAAAAGGCTGACGGAGGTATGCGCGATGCCCTCTCTATCTTCGACCAGGCTGCCAGCTTCTGCATGGGCAACATCACTTACCAGAAGGTGATCGAGGACCTGAACGTGCTCGACAGCGACAACTATTTCCGTCTGGTAGACCTGGCTTTGGAGAACAAGGTGGCCGAGATGATGGTAACACTCGACGGCATTCTGAGCCGCGGTTTCGATGGCGGCAACATGATACAGGGGCTTGCCCAGCATGTGCGCAATGTGATGATGGCGAAGGATCCTCAGACCCTGCCTCTGCTCGAAACCAGCGACGACCAGAAAGCCAAATTCCAGGCTCAGGCCCAGAAGGCACCTACACCTTTCTTATATAAGGCGCTGGAACTGATGAACCAGTGCGATATCCATTACCGCGCCAGCAGCAACAAGCGATTACTGGTAGAGCTCACCCTGATACAGATAGGCCAGATTACGCAGCCCGAGGATCAGGATGTGCCTAGTGCGGGGCGTACGCCCAATAGATTAAAATCCCTGTTTCAGAAACTCCTGGCTCAGTCTAAGCTTGCCTCTCAGGGTGCAGGTTCTGAGCCTTCCGGCAGCAGCGAAAACCGGTCATCACAGCCGGGAGCGTCTGCTGCTACAGCTACTGCTGTGCCTTCGTCAGAGGCACCGACAGCCGCTTCTGCAGCCTCCAATGCTGCATCTTATTCTGCATCTGCCACCGCAGCCGCATCTGCCTCTCCAGAAGGCTCAGCCGCTGCCGGAGCTGCTACTGATGCTGCATCGCCTCACAAGCCACGACTCAAGAATATCAAGCTGGGCGGCATAGGCATGACTTTCTCTAACCTGAAGAAGAGGGAGGAGAACCAGCGCCGCCTGCACAGTCCGTATGATGATACCAATGAGGAAAAAGCGACCATCACGGGCGACCAGAACGAGTTCACCCAGGAGCAGGTGGAAGCAACATGGTTCAGTATGTGCATGAGAATGCAGAACAAGCTGGATTTCATAGGCTTAGCCAACCGCATGAAGAGTATTGTACCGAAGATAACCAACTATCCGCAGATAGAGGTTATCATCAACAACCAGCTCTTACTAGATGACGTTTTGAACATCAAGAACCGCATTCTCAAGACTTTCGTCTTAGGTCTTCACAACAGCGAACTGAGCATCAGCTACCGACTTGCCGACCAGGAAGAAGTAGGCAAGGTTCTGACCAAGAATGAAGTTCTGGAACTTCTTATGGAGAAGAACCCTGCGATGAAAAAACTCACAAAGGACCTGGATCTGGTCATGACATAGAAGATACTCCACACGATACGAAATTCTCCACTCCATGTAGGACAACCTATACGGAGTGGAGAAACTAGTACTATCTTCCCCAAATGCTGCCATTATACCCGGGCGTATGATGCCCAAGAGGTTATTCAGTATTCAGTATTCAGTTTTTTTCGCGATAGTTACCTTTTATATGGTTACAAATTGTAAGTAATTATTTTATATTATATATATATATATTATTATATATATAATATACTATCTACACAGAGAGTGGTAACAACAGCGAAAAAAACTGAATACTGAATACTGAATACGTTCCACGTAATCGGTTATTACTTTGTAATATGCTGATTTATAGCGCAAAACATAGTTTTTCTACACCTCAAAACATAGAGATGCGTCCCATGAAACATAGAGTTATTTCTCTTTACTAAGTTTCAAATCGTAAGCTGCTGAAAATCGCTCCTTATCACACGCCTAAATTTGTTAGATCCCAGAAATCTTCGTATCTTTGCACCGGCAATCGAAAGAACAGTCTTTAGTGCCTCGCTCGAGTCTTCTATTAAGACCAACACGGGTTATAAATGATGGCAGACGCCGGTCATCAATGAAGACCCCGAAAACGGCAGAAACGGGGCGTTCTGGGGAATTTGAACCAACTAGGTTAGTGTCATACCGACACACAACAAAAAAAGCCCCCGATGCAGAAAAGCACCGGGAGCCTTCGTAAGCAAATTATTATTATCTTAAAAAGATCAACTGAATATGCAGCACATCACAGTACACACCATGACGCACCGGCAGAAAGGCCTAGATGAGGTTCATGCCCGCTTCCTCAGCCTCCTTGCGCATCTCCTCAGGCCAGATGCTAGCCTGGATCTCACCAATGTGAGCCTTATGAAGCAATACCATGCACAGACGGCTCTGACCGATACCGCCACCAATGCTCAGAGGCAACTTGTCGTTCAGGAGCTGCTGATGGAAGTAAAGCTTCTCTCTATCCTCCTTGCCCTCCAGCTTAAGCTGACGCAGCAGACTCTCCTTGTCGACACGGATACCCATAGAACTGAGCTCGAAACTGCGACCCAGAACAGGATACCAGATGAGGATATCACCATTCAGTCCCATCTTGCCGTTCTCAGCCACGGTGCTCCAGTCATCATAGTCAGGAGCTCGGCCATCATGCTTCTTGCCATCGCTCAACTTGCCTCCGATGCCCTCTACAAATACAGCGCCATACTTCTTGCAGATAGCATCCTCACGCTCCTTAGGAGAAAGGTTTGGATACATATCGAGCAAATCCTGCGCATGAATAAAATGAATCTCCTTAGGCAGGAAAGGCTTCAGCTGAGGATAATGCTCGCAAGCCAGGAACTCGGTACGCAAGATGGCACCATAGATGCGGCGCACGATATTCTCGAGGAAGGCGATGGTACGGTCTTCCTTGGTAATCACAGCCTCCCAGTCCCACTGGTCAACATAGAGCGAATGAAGATTATCCAGCTCCTCGTCAGCACGGATGGCGTTCATATCTGTATATACGCCATAAGCAGGCTCAATCTCATACTCGGCAAGCGTCAGTCGCTTCCACTTGGCAAGAGAATGAACCACCTCAGCCTGGGCTTCGCCCAAATCCTTGATAGGGAAACTTACAGGGCGCTCTACGCCGTTCAGGTCATCATTGATACCAAGGCCCTTCAATACGAAGAGTGGAGCGGTAACACGACGCAGACGGAGCTCGGTGCTCAGGTTTTGCTGGAAGAATTCTTTTATCATTTTAATACCCATTTCGGTCTGGCGCATATCCAGCAGCGCCTTGTACCCTTCAGGTTTTATCAAATTGCTCATTTTTATTTCATATTTAGTATTTGCGCTGCAAAGGTACAAAATAATAATTAATCTGCAAGCATTTTTCCGTATTTTTTCGCAAAATGATAGCATTTTTAAGTTTTTTAGTAGCATTTTGTAGAACAATTTACAAATACACATTATATATATGAAAAAATCTGCCCCAAATATTTGGTTATTTCAAATAAAAGCAGTAATTTTGCAGTCGACTTCCCGTTTCGATGTCATACAACCGGAGAAACGGGCGGCAGAAAAGAGGGTCTCGTAGCTTAGCTGAATAGAGCGTCAGATTCCGGTTCTGAAGGTCGTGGGTTTGAATCCCACCGAGATCACCCGAACAACAGAAATGATTAATAATTGAAAACATGGATTTAGTAGAACGATTTATAAACTATACGAAATTCGACACACAGTCGAGCGAAGAATCGACCAGCGTGCCTAGTACGGCAAAACAGCTCGAATTTGCCAAGTACCTGAAGAAGGAACTTGAGGACGAAGGACTGAGCGATGTCGAAATGGATGACATGGGCTATATCTATGCCACTCTGAAGAGCAATACCAAGAAAAAGACTCCTACCATCGGATTTATTTCACACATGGATACATCGCCTGATGCCAGCGGAAAGGATGTAAAGGCGCGCGTCATCAAGAACTATGACGGCAACGACATCGAGCTGAGCCCGGGCATCATCTCAAGCGTTGAGACTTTCCCAGAACTGAAGGCTCACAAGGGAGAGGATATCATCGTGACAGACGGTACTACCCTGCTGGGTGCCGACGACAAGGCGGGCATCGCTGAAATCGTACAGGCTATGTGCTATCTGCGCGACCACGACGAAATCAAGCACGGAGATATCCGAGTAGGTTTCAATCCTGACGAGGAAATCGGTATGGGTGCACATCATTTCGACGTAGAGAAGTTTGGCTGCGACTGGGCTTACACCGTAGATGGCGGCGACCTGGGCGACCTGGAATATGAGAACTTCAATGCTGCCGGAGCTAAAATCATCATCAAGGGCGTGAGCGTTCATACAGGCTATGCCAAGGGAAAGATGGTGAATGCAAGCCGACTGGCTGTGGAATTCCAGAACATGATTCCTGAGAACGAGACTCCTGAGCAGACTGAAGGCTATCAGGGTTTCTACCATCTCATCGGCATCGAGAGCCGCTGCGAGGAGGCAAAACTCAGCTACATCATCCGAGATCACGACCGCAACAAGTTTGAAAGCCGCAAGGATTTCATCGAGGATTGCGTGAACAAGATGAACGAGAAATATGGCGACGGAACCGTAAAGGCGGTTATCTACGACCAGTACTATAACATGAAGGAGAAGATTGATCCTAACATGCACGTCATCGACATCGTGCTCAGAGCGATGCAGGAGAGCGGCGTTCCACCTCGTGTAGAGCCTATCCGCGGCGGTACCGACGGAGCCCAGCTGAGCTTCAAGGGTCTGCCTTGTCCGAACATCTTCGCCGGCGGTGTCAACTTCCACGGTCCTCACGAGTTTGTGAGCATCCAGGTAATGGAGAAGGTAGTGAAGACCATCGTGAAAATAGCGGAAATCACAGAAGAATTTAACGACTAATACAGATATGGGGAATTTAGACACATCTAAATTCCCCTTTTTCATAAACAGAAAAATATGGCTGAAATTCCATTTTTAGTAAAAGACCTCGCCCTTATCCTGATGGTAGCAGGCATCGTAACCCTCATCTTCAAGAGGCTCAAGCAGCCGCTGGTGCTGGGATACATCATGGCGGGATTCCTGGTTTCGCCACACATGTCCTACACCATGTCGGTAGTCGACGAGACGGATATCCAGACCTGGGCCGACATCGGTGTCATCTTCACCCTCTTCTCGCTCGGTCTCGACTTCTCGTTCAAGAAAATCGTGAAGATGGGCGCTTCTCCTATCATCGCCACCGTGGTCATCGTGTTCTGCATGATGATGCTGGGCATCAGCGTAGGCCACAGCTTCGGCTGGGGAAGGATGGACTGCATCTTCCTGGGCGGTATGCTCGCCATGAGCTCCACCACTATTATATATAAGGCATTCGATGATATGCGGCTGCGCACCCAGAAGTTTGCCTCGATGGTGATGAGCGTACTAATACTGGAAGATATTCTGGCTATCGTGATGATGGTGATGCTGTCGGCGATAGCGAGCGGAAGCAGTCCCGACGGCGGGCAGATGCTTGCCTCTATCGTGAAGATAGGCTTCTTCCTGGGCGTATGGTTTATCGTGGGCATCTTCGCCATTCCGTGGTTCCTGCGTTCGGTGAGGAAACTTATCAATGCCGAAACCCTGCTCATCGTTTCGCTGGGTCTGTGCTGCGGCATGGCGGTACTGAGCACCAAGGTGGGATTCAGCAGCGCCTTCGGAGCCTTCGTCATGGGCAGCATACTGGCAGAAACCATTGAGGCAGAGAAGATTATCAAGCTTGTAGAACCGGTAAAGAATCTCTTCGGAGCCATCTTCTTCGTATCGGTAGGTATGCTGGTAGACCCGAAGATTCTGGTAGAATATGCCATTCCTATCCTCGCCCTGGTGGGCACGATACTGGTAGGTCAGGCGATATTCGGCACCTTCGGATTCATGCTCGGAGGCGAGTCGCTGAAGTCGGCGATGCGCTGCGGTTTCTCGATGGCTCAGATTGGTGAGTTTTCTTTCATCATCGCCTCACTGGGTCTGTCGCTCGGTGTCATCAGTAAGTTCCTCTATCCGGTAGTGGTAGCAGTGAGCGTCATCACCACCTTCCTTACGCCTTATATGATTCGTCTTGCCACACCTACCTATCAGGTGATGGAGAAACATCTGCCCGACAAGCTCATCCATATTCTGAACCATTTCGCGATGAGTCATCCCCAGACGCAGCAGCAGAGCAAGTGGAAATCGCTGATCCGCCAAATGCTGGTCAACACCACCGCCTACTCTATCCTCTCGGCAGCCGTCATCGCCCTGATGTTCACCTTCGTGCTGCCACTGATGCGCAATCTGCTGCCCGGCTGGCATCTCCACTGGTATGCCAACGCCATCACCGGTCTGCTCACCGTCCTGTTCATCTCACCGTTCCTGCGCGCCATCGTGATGAAGAAGAACCACAGTGCCGAGTGGAAACGCCTCTGGGTGGAGAGCAGCATCAACCGCGTGCCGCTGCTCTTTACGGTGTTCGTGCGCTTTATGATAGCACTGGCTTTCATCTTCTACATCATCAATTTCCTCTCGCGCTTTACCAATGCGCTGATTGTCTGCATCGGTGCAGCAGTAGTGATGCTGATGATAACCTCCCGCCGCATCAAGAAGCGTAGCATCGTGATGGAGCGCGTCTTCGTTCATAACCTCCGCTCGCGCGATATTGCGGCTCAGGTGAATGGCGAAAAGCGGCCGCTCTACGAGGGCAGACTGCTGGACCGGGATATCCACATCAGCGAATTTGAAGTGCCTGAAGATAGCAGTTGGACGGGCAAATCGCTGCGAGAACTGCATCTGCGCCAGCGTTTCGGTGTAGACCTGAGCAGCATTCACCGCGGCTCTCACCGGCTGAACATCCCGAACGGCGACATGATCATCTTTCCGGGCGACAAGCTGCAGGTAATCGGCAACGACGACCAGCTGCAGAAATTCAACACCGCCCTGCAGAGCGACCTGCTGCCTGAGGAGGCTGAAATAGAAAAGCGCGAAATGAAACTCAGCCAGCTCATCATCTCTTCTTCCAGCGAATTCCTGGGCAAGACGCTCATCGAAAGCGGTATCAGAGACCGGTACAACTGCATGGTTGTAGGACTGGAAGAAGGTCGTGAGAATCTGACACACGTATCCCCTACCCGAGTCTTCAAGAAGGGAGACATCATCTGGATAGTGGGAGAAGAAGCAGATTTGAAGAGAATCAAGAATTAAATAAAAGAACTTTCGTAAGTAAGCTCCATACGCCCTGAAAGGGCGTGTGGAGACATTTTCCAGGGATTTACTTCACGGTGATATGGAAGCAGCCCTGCTTCACCTCATATTTAATATAGCAGCGGTTCTTGTTGCGGAAATCGCGGAGCACCTCGGAGAACACCCATTTCAGGGTATCATTCTGCACCTGGCGGCGAGGCTGCTCACGGGTCTGAATCTGCTTGTAGCGGTTGTAGCAGATATCGAAGGTAGTACCATAAAGATGGCACGAATTCTCGGTAGCATTACCGTTTCGGGTACGCAGTTTCGCCACATCATCCTTGGTGCGCAGAATGCTCGTCACGATAATTTTATGCAGCGGAATGCCCTTGATCTGCAGCGAATCAAAATAGGCACGGCCGATATCCTGGAGCAGCACAGAGGCGCGAGGCACCAGGTAAGGAATACTGTTGTTCAGCTTGTCGACATAAAAGAAAGGGTTGCTGCCCACATACACCAGCTTGCCCTTGCTGTTCTCCGCCTCCAGACGGTTCTGTACCGGTTTCACACCATGCTTAGTAGCCGCCAGAATCTGCACATCCTGCTGGTCGGGGAAAGTATTGCCGAAATGAGGCACCGAGAAGATGCGATGCTTCACCTCCTTGCCATCCTTGTCGAAGAAGATAGAAGGCTTGCCGCTCTGTGCCGTATCAGGCATAACAGAGAGTTCATCCTTCTTCAGGTCCTCAGCCACATTTCCATCAGCACCAGCGGAAGCATCAGAAATCTCAGCAGAAGGAGTATCAGAAGCAGCCGAATCCTTCGCTGCCACGAGCGTAGAATCAGCCGCACCAGCAGCCGCAACCTTCGGCTTTGCTACTCCCGGGAAGATGACTCTTACCAGCGCCAGAAGCAAAACCACAATACCAAAACCCTGTAAATATCTGTTCTTACTAATCTTCATAATTATCTTATTTTCACGAAATAATATTCTATATTCTTCAGGCAAAACGGGAACCGCATCGCCAAATTTAGCTGCAAAGGTAACAAAATCTCTCGAAAAAATAGCTTTTTTAATATTTAAAGAATGTTTTATTCGCCGAAATTTGCTCATTTCATGGAAAAGTAGTAATTTTGCAGCGTTATATAACAAAATATTAGATAGGATAGTTTAAACTTTATAGAATTAAGACATTTTGATAGAGAAACATATTGTACTCGAAGATATCGATCCAGTGATGTTCTACGGTGTGAACAACGCCCACCTGCAGATGATTAAATCGCTGTATCCTAAGTTGCGTATCGTGGCACGCGACAACGTGATTCGTGTGCTCGGCGACGAAGAGGAAATGGCAAAGGTGGAAGAGGATATTGAGCAGATGCGCAAGCACTTGCTTAAATACAACATGCTCAATGATGAAGACATCCTGGACATCGTGAAAGGAAAACAGACCAAGGCGGACAGCGTGAAAGGCGTACTGGTATACAGCATCAGTGGCCGACCTATCAAGAGCCGCAGCGAAAACCAGCAGCAGCTGATAGATGCTTACGAGAAGAACGACATGGTATTTGCCGTGGGACCAGCCGGTACCGGCAAGACCTATCTCAGCATCGCCCTTGCCGTAAAGGCCCTCAAGGAGAAAGCCATCAAGAAAATTATCCTCTCACGACCAGCCGTAGAAGCCGGCGAAAAACTCGGTTTCCTGCCTGGCGATATGAAAGACAAAATTGACCCATACCTCCAGCCGCTCTACGATGCGCTGGAAGACATGATACCTGCCGTAAAGCTGCAGGATATGATGGAAAAGCACATTATCCAGATTGCTCCGCTCGCCTTTATGCGCGGACGCACACTCAGCGATGCCGTCGTCATCCTCGACGAGGCGCAGAACACTACCTCCCAACAGATTCGCATGTTCCTTACCCGTATGGGCATGAACACCAAGATGATCATCACCGGCGACCTGACACAGATTGACCTGCCACGCGAACAGCGAAGCGGACTGAAGGAAGCGCTCAAGATTCTGGACGGTGTGGAAGGCATCGGAGTGGTGAAACTGGGACAGAAGGATATCGTGCGCCACAAACTCGTAACCCGCATCGTCAACGCATACGACAAGTATGACAAGGAGAAAGCGGAAGCACGGGAAGCTCAGAAAGAAGAAAAAGATAATTCAAAATAATAAGAATTAAGAATGAACAGAATGATTACTCAAGGCATATCATAAAGTTCAAAGTTCAAAATTCAAAGTTCAAAGTAAAATGAAAGCATTAACAAAGACAGATTTCCATTTTGATGGACAGAAGAGTGTTTACCACGGTAAAGTACGTGATGTGTATGACATTAACGACGATCTCCTCGTGATGGTCGCTACCGACAGAATCTCAGCGTTCGACGTTGTTCTGCCTAAGGGTATCCCTTTCAAAGGACAGGTGCTCAATCAGATTGCAGCTAAGTTCCTGGACACAACTACAGACATCTGTCCAAACTGGAAGTTGGCTACTCCAGACCCAATGGTTACCGTAGGTTTGAAGTGCGAAGGTTTCCGCGTGGAGATGATCATCCGTTCTATCCTCACCGGTAGTGCATGGCGCGAGTATCAGAAGGGCTGCCGCGAGATCTGCGGTGTGAAGTTGCCAGACGGTATGCGCGAGAACCAGCGTTTCCCAGAGCCTATCATCACCCCTACCACAAAGGCTGACGAGGGTCACGACATGAATATCTCTAAGGAAGAGATCATCGCCCAGGGTATTGTTAGTGCAGAGGATTACGCTGTGATGGAGGACTACACACGCCGCATCTTCGCCCGCGGTCAGGAAATCGCTGCCAAGCAGGGCTTGATTCTCGTAGATACCAAGTACGAGTTCGGCAAGCGCGACGGCAAGGTTTATCTCATCGATGAGATCCACACTCCAGACTCTAGCCGCTACTTCTATGCAGATGGTTACGAGGAGAAGTTTGAGAAGGGTGAACCACAGCGCCAGCTCTCTAAGGAGTTCGTTCGCCAGTGGCTCATCGAGCACAACTTCATGAACGAGCCAGGCCAGACTATGCCAGAGATTACCGACGAGTATGCAGAGAGCGTATCCGACCGCTACATCGAACTCTACGAGCACATCACCGGCGAGAAGTTTGACAAGGCTGCAGAGGAAGGCGACATCGCTGCCCGCATCGAGAAGAACGTAAGCGAGTGGCTTGCTGCACACAAGTAAACTATATATAAATGTATAAGCAAGAACAGATAAAGCCCTACGAGGGCACAGGAGACAAGGGCAAGCTGGTAGAGGAGATGTTCGACAACATCGCCCCTACCTACGATACCCTGAACCACCGTCTCTCGTGGGATATCGATAAGGGATGGCGCAAGAAGGCAATCAGGCGTCTTGCGCCCTTCTCTCCTAAAAAGATGCTCGACATCGCTACCGGTACCGGCGATTTCGCCATCCTAGCCGCACAGATGCTACATCCCGACCAGCTGATCGGAGCAGACATCTCGGAAGGCATGATGGAGATAGGCAGACAGAAGGTAAAGCAGCTGGGACTGGAAAACACTATCTCCTTTGCCAAGGAAGACTGCCTCAACCTCTCATTTCAGGATGAGAGCTTCGACGCTGTAACCGCAGCCTTCGGTATCAGGAACTTCCAGAACCTGGACCAGGGACTGAAGGAAATGTGCCGGGTACTGAAAAAAGGCGGACATCTCTGCATCGTAGAACTCACCACGCCGGTCAGTTTCCCGATGAAGCAGCTGTTCAGCATCTACAGCAACACTGTCTTGCCGATGTATGGCAAACTCATCAGCAAAGACCAGAGCGCCTACAGTTATCTCAACAAGACCATCGAGGCATTCCCTCAGGGCGAGGTTATGATGGAGGTGTTCAAAAAGGCAGGATTCGCAAAGGCAGAGTTCAAGCGACTCACCTTCGGCATCTGCACACTCTATTTTGCAACCAAATAAAATAAAAATATTATGGACAAGTATGGACTCATAGGTTACCCTCTGGGGCATTCGTTCTCAAAAAACTATTTCAACGAAAAGTTTGAGAACGAGGGCATCGATGCCCAATACATCAACTTCGAGATACCTTCTATCGAAAATCTTACCGAGATTCTCGACTCAAATCCAGAACTAAAGGGTCTCAACGTCACCATTCCTTACAAGGAGAAAGTGATCAGCTATCTCGACGTGGTAAGCCCTGAGGCGAATGCTATCGGAGCCGTCAACGTGATCAAGGTGGAGCACAGAGGCGAAGATGTTTATCTGAAAGGATATAACAGCGATGTAATCGGTTTTACCAAGAGCATCGAACCTTATATCGAGCCTTATCACAAGAAGGCTCTCATCCTGGGTACAGGCGGAGCTTCAAAGGCTATCAACTTCGGGCTGAAATCGCTCGGACTGGAAACAGCCTTCGTGAGTCGATACGAGCGTCCGGGTACTATTCAGTACGAAAAAATCACCCCTGAGGTTATCAAGGAGTATAACGTCATCGTAAACTGTACCCCAGTGGGCATGTACCCACACGTAGACGAGTGTCCTGCGCTGCCTTACGAGGCAATGGACAGCCACACCCTGCTCTACGACCTCATCTACAATCCCGACGAAACCCTCTTCATGAAGAAGGGCAAAGAACACGGAGCCACAGTAAAGAATGGCTTGGAGATGCTACTTCTCCAGGCTTTCGCCAGCTGGGACTTTTGGCACCAGGAAAAATAAGCATATCATAAAGTTCAAAGATCAAAGTTCAAAGTAAGAATATGAGTAACAATAGATATATGATGCGCGGTGTTAGCGCAGCAAAGGAAGATGTTCACAACGCTATCAAGAACATCGACAAGGGTATCTTCCCACAGGCTTTCTGCAAGATTATACCTGATATCTTGGGCGGCGACCCAGAGTATTGTAACATTATGCATGCCGACGGTGCAGGTACCAAGTCGAGCTTGGCTTACATGTACTGGAAGGAGACGGGCGACCTCTCTGTATGGAAAGGTATCGCTCAAGATGCTATCGTGATGAATACCGACGACCTGCTCTGCGTAGGCGCCGTAGACAACATCCTCGTAAGCTCTACCATCGGACGCAACAAGATGCTCATCCCAGGCGAGGTAATCTCAGCTATCATCAACGGTACTGACGACCTGCTCCACGAGATGCGTGAGATGGGTATCGGCATCTATCCTACCGGCGGTGAGACTGCTGACGTAGGCGACCTGGTTCGTACCATCATCGTTGACTCTACCGTTACCTGCCGCATGAAGCGCAGCGATGTCATCAACAACGCCAACATCCGTCCAGGCGATGTCATCGTAGGTCTTTCTTCTACAGGTCAGGCTACTTACGAGAAGAAGTACAACGGCGGTATGGGCAGCAACGGACTAACTTCTGCCCGCCACGATGTATTCGCCAAGTATCTCGCAGAAAACTATCCTGAGAGCTACGACCACGCCGTGCCAGAGGAGTTGGTTTACAGCGGTAAGTATAAGTTGACTGATGAGGTAGAGGGTTCACCTATCAATGCCGGCGAGTTGGTTCTCTCTCCTACCCGTACCTACGCTCCGGTCATCAAGAAGATTCTCGATGAGCTCCGCCCAGAGGTTCACGGTATGGTTCACTGCACCGGTGGTGCCCAGACCAAGGTTCTTCACTTCGTAGGCGAGAACTGCAAGGTAGTGAAGGACAACATGTTCCCAGTACCTCCACTCTTCAAGGCGATCCACGACTGCTCAGAGACCGACTGGAAGGAAATGTATCAGGTATTCAACATGGGTCACCGCATGGAGATCTACGTACGTCCTGAGGTTGCCGAGAAGGTTATCGCCATCAGCAAGAGCTTCAACATCGATGCCCAGATTGTGGGTCACATCGAAGAAGGCAAGCGCAGCCTGACCATCAAGAGCGAATTCGGAACATTCGAATACTAAAAATAGAATTAAAATTAATGGATAATAACAACATATTACAGAAGCTAGAAGGCTTAGAGAGCCGATACGAGGAAGTAAGCACCCTCATTACCGACCCAGATGTCATCGCCGACCAGCCACGCTACGTGAAGCTCACCAAGGAATGGAAAGACCTGGGTGACATCATGGACGCACGCAAGCGATACATCAACTGCCTGAACAGCATCAAGGAGGCAAAGGACATCCTTGCCAACGAGAGCGATCCGGAAATGAAGGAGATGGCTCGCGAAGAACTCAACGAGAACGAGGCGCTGCAGCCTAAACTCGAAGAAGAAATCAAGATTGCGCTGGTACCTAAGGACCCAGAAGACGCCAAGAACGTACAGATGGAAATCCGAGGCGGTGCCGGAGGCGACGAGGCTGCCCTCTTTGCAGGCGACCTATTTAATATGTATAAGAAATTCTGCGAATCGAAGGGATGGACCGTCAGCGTGACTTCTGTTTCTGAAGGCGCAGTAGGTGGATACAAGGAAATCGACTTCGCCGTGAGCGGTACTGACGTTTACGGTACATTGAAGTACGAATCAGGTGTTCACCGTGTTCAGCGTGTGCCTGCTACTGAAACACAGGGCCGTATGCACACCTCAGCTGCTACCGTGGCCGTATTGCCAGAGGCAGACAAGTTTGAGGTGAACATCAACGAAGGCGATATCAAGTGGGATACCTTCCGAAGTTCAGGTGCCGGTGGTCAGAACGTGAACAAGGTGGAGTCTGGTGTACGTCTCCGCTACCCTTGGAAAAACCCTAACACAGGCGAGGTAGAGGAAATCCTCATCGAGTGTACCGAAACCCGTGACCAGCCAAAGAACAAGGAGCGTGCCTTGAGCCGCCTCTATACATTCATCCACGACCGTGAGCACCAGAAGTATGTTGACGATATCGCCAGCCGCCGCAAGAGCCTCGTTTCTACCGGCGACCGCAGTGCGAAGATCCGTACCTACAACTTCCCGCAGGGCCGTGTTACCGACCACCGTATCGGTTACACCACTCACGATCTCAACGGTTTCCTGGCAGGTGATATTCAGGACATGATTGATGCCCTGACCGTAGCCGAGAACGCAGAGAAGCTGAAAGAAACAGAATTGTAAAACCCCGATTCATCGTTCCGTACTTCGGGGCGATGAATCATCATATCAATCCATTATGAACAGAAAAGAACTCGTAGAGCAGATTTTCGCCAAGAAGAGTTTCTTGTGCGTAGGTCTTGACACAGATATCAACAAGTTGCCTAAGTGCATCACCGAGAGTGAAGACATCCAGGGCGCAGAAGCCGAAATGATATTCAGATTCAACAAGGCTATCATCGACGCAACAGCCCCATACTGTGTGGCTTACAAGCCAAACCTGGCTTTCTATGAGAGCCGCGGAATCGATGGCATGATTGCCTTCGAAAACACCATCAAGTATCTCCACAGCCACTATCCAAACCACTTCATCATCGCAGATGCCAAGCGCGGCGATATCGGCAACACCAGCAAGATGTATGCCCAGACATTCTTCGAGGAGTACAATATCGACTCAGTAACCGTAGCACCTTATATGGGTGAGGATTCAGTCAAGCCATTCCTCGAGTATGACGGCAAGTGGGTTATCCTCCTGGCACTGACCAGCAACAAGGGTAGCCACGACTTCCAGCTCACCGAGGATAAGGAGGGCGAGCGCCTCTTCGAGAAGGTTCTCAAGAAGAGCCAGGAATGGGGCAACGATGAGAACATGATGTATGTAGTAGGCGCTACACAGGGCAAGATGTTCGAAGACATCCGCAAGGTGGCTCCTAACCACTTCCTCCTCGTACCGGGCGTAGGTGCACAGGGTGGCAGCCTGCAGGAGGTTTGCAAGTATGGCATCATCAAGGACTGCGGCTTGCTCGTCAACTCTTCCCGCGGCATCATCTATGCCAGCAACGGCGATGACTTTGCTGAGGTAGCAGGTCAGAAAGCTAAGGAGTTGCAGGCAGAAATGGCAGCAGAACTTGCTAAGTTATAAAAACTCGATTTAGGCGCAAAGTATCTTGAAAAAGAGGCTTTGCGCCTAAAAAATACCTTTTTATGGGGCGAAAAAGCAAAATATTACAAAATAAAGTCGAGAATCTAAATCTTTTTTGCTATTTTTGCAAACAAATTGCGGTTACCTAAAGGTAATGATGCCTTGGGAACCTAAATAAAACAAACTAGAAGTCAGATAAATTATGGAATTTACCGCTCAACAAATAGCCCAGTTCGTTCAGGGCCGTGTGGAAGGTGATGAGAACGCAACAGTCAACACCTTCGCAAAAATCGAAGAAGGTAAGGAAGGCGCTATCTCGTTCCTTTCTAACCCTAAATACACTCATTATGTTTACGAAACCAAGTCAAGCATCGTACTCATTGATGAAACCGTAGAATTGGAACACCCTGTCAGCACAACCCTCATCCGTGTGAAGAATGCATACGAGTGTGTGGCTAAGCTCCTGCAGATGTACGAATCCATGAAGCCTAAGAAGACCGGCATCGATCCGCTGGCTTTCGTATCTCCAAAGGCTAAGGTGGCTGAAGGCGTATATGTAGGTGCTTTCGCATATATCAGCGATGGTGCAGAGGTAGGCGAAGGTAGCCAGATTTATCCTCATGCCTACATCGGAGAGGGTGTAAAGATTGGTAAGAATGCACTCATCTATCCGAACGTTACCGTATATCACGGCTGTAAATTAGGCAATAACGTTACGCTTCATGCCGGTTGTGTAATCGGTGCCGACGGATTCGGATTCGCTCCAGGTCCTGAAGGTTACGACAAGATTCCTCAGATTGGTATCGTTACCATCGAAGATGATGTAGAGATTGGTGCCAACACTTGTGTAGACCGTTCTACAATGGGTTCTACCTATGTTCGCAAGGGCGTAAAGCTCGACAACCTCGTACAGATTGCACACAATACCGACATCGGCGCCAATACCGTGATGTCTTCTCAGGTAGGTGTAGCAGGCAGTACAAAGGTAGGCGAATGGTGTATGTTTGGTGGTCAGGTGGGTATTGCCGGCCACATCACTATCGGCGATAAGGTGTTCCTCGGTGCCCAGAGCGGTGTTCCGGGCAGCCTCAAGAGCGGCCAGCAGCTCATCGGAACTCCTCCTATGGAGCAGCGCGCTTACTTCAAGTCTCAGGCTATCTTCCGTCGCCTGCCTGATATGTACAAGGAACTCAACGACCTGAAGAAGCAGATTGAAGAATTAAAGAAAAACAATTAAAAATAATAAGGCACGGATGACACGGATGAGACGCGGAGGCTAACGCCACTAAGAAATCCGAAGAAAAATCCGTGTAATCCGTGCCTAAAAAATGAATATAATTATGTCAAAACAGAAGACACTGAAAGGTAGTTTCTCTCTTTGCGGAAAGGGTTTGCATACAGGCTTGAGCCTCACCGTAACTTTCAATCCTGCACCAGAGAACACCGGTTATAAAATACAGCGCATCGACCTCGAAGGCGAGCCTGTTATCCAGGCTGTAGCTGAGAACGTTGTTGAAACACAGCGCGGTACCGTACTCGGTAAGGGCGATATCCGCGTTTCTACCATCGAGCATGGTATGTCAGCACTCTATGCCCTCGGCATCGACAACTGTCTCATCCAGGTAAACGGTCCTGAGTTCCCTATCCTCGACGGTTCTGCTGCTCCGTATGTAGAGAAGATCCAGAGCATAGGCATCCAGGAGCAGAATGCAGAGAAAGATTACTACATCATCCGCCATAAGATTGAGGTGAAAGATGATAACGGGTCTGTTATCACCATCCTTCCAGACGAGGACTTCAGCATCACAGCCATGTGTTCTTTCGAGAGCAAATTCATCAACAGCCAGTTTGCTACCCTCGAAAAGATGGAGACATACGCAGAGGAGATTGCATCAGCCCGTACCTTCGTTTTCGTACGCGACATCATGCCTCTGCTCCAGGCTAACCTCATTAAGGGTGGTGACCTGGACAATGCCATCGTTATCTACGAGCGCCAGGTAGAACAGGCTCAGCTCGACCAGCTCGCCGACCATCTCAAGGTGCCTCACATGGATGCCAACAAGTTGGGTTACATCCAGCACCGTCCATTGCAGTGGGAGAACGAATGTACACGTCATAAGCTGCTCGACATCATCGGCGATATGGCACTCATCGGCAAGCCTATCAAGGGTCGCATCATCGCTACCCGTCCAGGCCATACCGTAAACAACAAGTTCGCCCGCCTCATGCGCAAGGAGATTCGCAAGCACGAGATTCAGGCTCCTATCTACGATCCTAACGAGGAGCCAATCATGGATAATATCCGCATCCGTCAGCTCCTGCCTCACCGCTACCCTATGCAGCTGGTCGATAAGGTCATTGCTATGGGTCCTAACAGCATCGTGGGCGTAAAGAATGTAACCAGCAACGAGCCTTTCTTCACCGGTCACTTCCCTGAAGAGCCAGTGATGCCAGGCGTTCTCCAGGTAGAGGCGATGGCACAGTGTGGCGGTCTGCTCGTATTGAACCAGCTGGAAGAGCCTGAGCGCTGGAGTACTTACTTCATGAAGCTCGATGATGTGAAGTTCCGCAAGAAGGTGGTTCCGGGCGATACCCTCCTCTTCCGTGTAGAACTCCTCGCACCTGTACGTCATGGCATCAGCTCTATGAAGGGCTATATGTTCGTAGGCGACCAGGTTGTGGCAGAGGCTACTTTCACTGCACAGATTGTTAAGAACAAGTAAAAATCAGTTAATAGTTAATAGTTTATAGCGGCTGCGCCGTTTAGCAAGATTGCTTAGGTGGTTCAGGCTATAAACTATAAATTATAAACTTTAAACTTAATAGAAATGAATCAGATTAGTCCATTAGCGTTCGTTCACCCAGAGGCAAAACTCGGTGATAACAACATCATCGGCCCTTTCTGCTATATTGATAAGGATACCGTTTTGGGCGACAACAACGTATTACAGAACAGCGTCACCATCCATGTAGGTGCCCGCATCGGAAACAACAATGAGTTCTTCCCAGGTGCCAGCATCTCTACCAAGCCTCAGGATTTGAAGTTCAAGGGCGAGCAGACAACATGCGAGGTTGGCGATAACAACAGTATCCGTGAGAACGTTACTATCTCTCGTGGTACAGCCTCTAAGGGCAAGACCGTAGTAGGCAGCAATAACCTCCTGATGGAGACCGTTCACGTGGCTCACGACTGTGTGCTTGGCAGCGGCTTGATTATCGGCAACTCTACCAAGTTTGCCGGTGAGGTGGTAGTAGATGACAACGCCATCGTCAGCGCCAACGTTCTCGTTCACCAGTTCTGCCATATCGCAGGTTACGTGATGATCCAGGGCGGTTGCCGTTTCTCTCAGGATATTCCTCCATACATCATTGCCGGCAAGGAGCCAACCCGCTACTGCAGCATCAACCTCATCGGTCTGCGCCGTCGCGGTTTCAGCAATGAGACCATCCAGAACATCCACGAGGCTTACCGCCTGCTCTACAGCAAGGGTATCCTGAAGGAAGGTATCGAGGAAATCAAGAAGAATCTTGAGGTTACCAAGGAGATTCAGTATATTATCGACTTCGTAGAGAGTTCTCAGCGAGGCATTATCCGATAAAAGTAAAAGGGTAAAAAAGTAAAAAAGGTAAAAAGAGCATCCTTGCATAGGTTTATGAAACGAGCAAGGATGCTTTTTTCTTGAATATAAAGAATGATATATGAAAACATTGATTGTGGTCTTAGGTCCTACCGGTGTAGGTAAAACGGAGCTTTGCCTTTCACTGGCAGAGCATCTCGCTATACCTATCATCAATGCCGACTCCCGCCAGATTTTCGCCGAACTCCCTATCGGAACCGCAGCCCCTACTGCCGAACAGCAGCAGCGGGTAAAGCATTATTTCGTAGGAAACCACCACATCGAAGACTATTACAGCGCTGCCCAATACGAGGCTGATGTAATGAATCTCCTGCAGGAAGATATCTTCAAGAATCACGATGTGGCGCTGCTTACAGGCGGCAGCATGATGTATATCGATGCTGTATGCAAAGGAATCGACGACATCCCTACAGTTCGTGACGACATCCGCACTTGGATGAAACAGCGGCTGGAAGAGGAAGGGCTGGAGGCACTGGTAGAAGAACTCCACAAGATGGATCCGGAGCACTGGGCGATAGTAGACAGGAAGAATCCACGCCGCGTGGTGCATGCCCTGGAAATCTGCCACCAGACTGGCAAGACTTATACTTCTTTCCGCACAGCCGAAAAGAAGCAGCGCCCTTTCCGCATCATCAAGATAGGCCTGAACCGCGACAGAACTGAACTCTACGACCGCATCAACCAGCGTGTGTTGCTGATGATGGAGGAAGGTCTGGAGGCAGAAGCACGCAGCGTATACCCACAGAAGGGGCTCACCTCGTTGAGAACCGTAGGCTACAAAGAAATGTTCTCCTACTTTGACGGCGAAATAGACCGCGATGAAGCTATCAGACAAATCCAGTCACACAGCCGTGAATACATGCGCAAGCAACTTACCTGGTTTAAGCGGGATACCACTATCCAATGGTTCCATCCAGACCAGCAAGAAGAAATCCTTGCGTATATTGATAAAGAAATAGAATAACTCTTAGTCCCTTTTCACTAAGAGTTATCCTAAAGTAAGGCTTGACCCCTTATTTTAAGGGGTCAAGTGGGTAAACTTATTGATTTTCAAACACTTAACATACATAATACGGTAAAACACCGTAACAAGGTAGTAAACTAGCTGATTTTCAAACATTTAACCACCTTGCTACCGCAAAACGCGGTAACAAGGTAGTAAACTAGCTGATTTTCACATATTTAGCACACATAAAACCGTAAAACACGGTAGATGGGTATCAGCAGATAAAGAGGAAAGGCTGATATCCATCCCTCTATATCCAATCAAGAATCTCCTTGAAATATGAGATGCGGCGGAGTTTCGGGTGTTCATACTCTTCAGTCTTCTCATGCGCCCAGATAGATTGGGCAGGAATATGGATGGCAGAACAGCCGATGCTCAGCGCAGGAGCAATATCACTCTTGAAACTGTTACCCACCATCACGAGTTCTGAAGGCTGGACATCCAGTTCCCTGCAGAGGCGGCGGTAAGCTTCAGGCTTTTTATCGCTCACGATACTTACCACATCAAAATAACGCTGCAAACCCGAGCGCCATAATTTATTCTCCTGATCCTGCAACTCTCCCTTCGTAAAGACGGCAAGTTTCAATCCCCTGCCCTCTTTCTTCTTTTCATGCAGCAGAGCCAGCGTCTCCTCTACCCCCTCCAGCGGTTTGGCATCAAGATGCAGCAGACTCTTTCCCAGCCCTATAATCTGAGCAATCACATAGGCAGAAACCTTGCCCTTACTCACCTTCACGGCATTCTCTACCAGCGAAATGGTGAAAGCCTTGCAGCCATATCCCAAGTCAGCCATATTACCACTTTCCGTCTCCAGAAGAGCGGCAGAGATTTCTTTCTCTTTTCCGTATTCAGAAAGAAGTTCGCAATATTCATGCTCCAC
>ENA-OPLQ01000076-OPLQ01000076.1-human-gut-metagenome-genome-assembly--contig:-NODE-76-length-25981-cov-7.562640_pt1 | contig 25981 bp, 20 predicted proteins | sample MGYA00241449_ERZ501730 | MGnify/ENA primary metagenome ERZ501730 (study PRJEB25962, sample SAMEA2042560) | human gut metagenome | biome: human gut; feature: human-associated habitat; material: faeces...
TGATAAAATTCTTGGGTTTGCCAACTTTTTATTATCTTTGCTAGCAATTAACAAATTATTGACGTAGCAATAGTCTGGAAAGCTAGAAACTACATAATAACAGTACTAAGATGAAAAGGTGTAACTTCTTGACGTACAAAGCTTTAGGGGGGGGTAATTTTGCTCAGGCAAAGTTAGCCCAATATCATCATGTTCTTATCCGCAGGCGAATATTATCTTATTTTTATATGATAATAGTCGCTTTTTTTATGCTTTCTTCTACCGCCTGTTCTAGCGACGAAGAAACAGAAAAATCAGAGGTTTTTCATTACGAAACCACATTTTTAGCCCACGAATGGCAGATTTCAGCCCTTTATCAGCGCGTTGGAAGTATCTTTATCGACGTAAAAGAGGCTCCTTTGTTCTGCAGTTTCACCTCAGACGCTATTTCTTTCTCCGAAACGACGGAAGTGAACCACTTCGACGAAGGCGGTAAAATAACCCAAACTACCACCGAAAACGTTGCTTGCGGTCAGTACACCTATTTAATAAAGGAGAACAAAATACAGATAGATAATCAGATATTCACCATTACGGACAACAACGGGACCCTCGTTCTGCAGAATGAGGACTGGAAGCTTGTGCTCGTAGAAAAATAAACATATTATGGCTAAGAAACAAGATACAATCAGCATTGGTTTTGAAGAGAAAATATGGAAGGCTGCCGATATTCTGAGAGGCAACCTCAGCGCTTCGCAATACGAGGGCGTGGTGCTCGGACTTATCTTTCTGAAATACATCAGCGACCGCTTCGACCAGAAGTTCCAGGAGCTGCAGGGCGACGAATACGCCGACCCGGAAGATAAGGACGAATATACTGCCGAGAACATCTTCTTCGTGCCTGCTGAAGCCCGATGGAGCAAGATTAGTGCTGCTGCCCACACACCGGAAATAGGCGTGATAATAGATGAAGCACTTACCGCCATTGAGCGTGAAAACGAAAGACTGAAGGGCATTCTGCCTAAGAATTTTGCCCGTCCGGAGCTGGACAAGCGTCGTCTGGGTGATGTGGTAGATCTCTTTACGAACATAGAAATGCACGATGCTGGCGAGGAGAAAGACCTGCTGGGCAGAACCTACGAATACTGTCTGCAGCAGTTTGCTTCCTTGGAGGGCAAGAATGGTGGCGAGTTCTATACGCCTTCCTGCATTGTCCGCACGCTGGTAGAGATTCTGGAACCTTACGAGGGTAGAGTTTATGACCCTTGCTGCGGAAGCGGCGGTATGTTTGTGCAGAGCGCCAAGTTTATAGAGCGCCACAAGGGAAACCTGCGCAAGATTAGTATCTACGGTCAGGAGGCAAACCCTGATACGTGGAAGATGGCGCACATGAACCTTGCCATCCGTGGCTTGGATGCGAACTTAGGAAAAATCTTTGCCGACACATTCTATGATGACCAGCACCCTACGCTGAAGGCAGATTACATTCTTGCCAATCCTCCTTTCAATCTCAGCGATTGGGGACAGAGTGCGCTTCAGGAAGATGTGCGCTGGCAGTATGGTTTGCCACCAGCTGGCAACGCCAACTTTGCGTGGATGCAGCATATGATTCACCATCTGGCTCCAAACGGAAAGATTGGTTTGGTGCTGGCGAATGGTGCACTTTCGAGTCAGAGTGGCGGCGAGGGACAGATTCGCCAAGCCATCATCGAAGCCGACCTGGTAGAGGGAATCGTGGCTTTGCCTTCGCAGTTGTTCTACAGTACGGGTATTCCGGTAAGTCTTTGGTTCATCAGCCGCAACAAGGCGCAGAAGGGCAAGACCGTGTTTATCGACGCCCGCAACTTAGGCTCGATGGTAACCCGTAAGCTTCGTGAGCTGATGCCTGATACGGATATTAAAAAAATCTCTGACACCTTCCATGCGTTCCAGCAGGGAACGCTGGAGGATGAAAAGGGTTTCTGTGCCGTATGCACCACCGAGCAGATTGCTGCTCAGGACTTCATCCTGACTCCTGGCAGATACGTAGGAATCGCCGAAGACGAAGGCGACGGAGTGCCTTTCGAGGAGAAAATGACGAATCTTACCGGTGAGCTGAAGCAGCTGTTTGAGGAAAGCAAGAAGCAGGAAGAAGAGATCAGATTGCAGTTGAAGAAAATTGGATGGGAGGTGTAAAGTATGGAGTGGAAAGAAGATGTTCTAGGGAATGTTCTTGAAGTAAAATATGGAAAAGACCATAAGAAACTTGCAGATGGACAATATCCCGTTTATGGAAGTGGCGGATTGATGCGCTACGTAGATTCTAAGCTCTATGATGGACCTTCTATTCTGATTCCAAGAAAGGGTACTCTAAACAATATAATGTTTGTTGAAAGCCCATTTTGGACTGTAGATACAATGTTTTGGTCCATTATAAATACTGACAAAGTAGATCCAAAATTCTTGTTTTATTCTATCTGTAAAAGAGATTTTGCAAGTATGAATGTCGGTTCTGCAGTCCCTAGTATGACGGTAAATATATTGAATGATATTCAGATATCTTATCCGAAGAATATTGCTGACCAGCGCCGCATTGCCTCCATCCTTTCTTCTCTCGACCGGAAGATAGAGTTGAACAACAAAATCAATGCTGATTTGGAGGAGATGGCGCAGGCTATTTTCAAGAATTGGTTCGTTGACTTTGAGCCTTTCAAAGATGGTAAGTTCGTGGATAGTGAATTGGGAATGATTCCGGAAGGATGGAAAGTAGGAACGCTGGGAGACATGGGTACTATTGTTTGTGGTAAAACTCCATCAAAAGCCAATAGTAACTATTATGGAGGTGATATTCCCTTCATAAAAATCCCAGATATGCACGGAAATGTCTTTGTTGAGAGTTCTGAGGACAGATTAACGGAACAGGGTAGTTTAAGCCAAATCAAGAAACTTATACCGCCTTATTCTTTAATGGTCAGCTGTATTGCAACAGTAGGGTTAGTGTCAATCAATACGAAGCCATCTCATACCAATCAGCAGATTAATACTATAATTCCTCATAACAAAAGTGCTTTGTTCTATCTTTATCAATACATAAAGAACAATGAAGAGCTTTTGAAAAATATGGGAAGAGGTGGAACAACAACATTGAATGTAAATACAAAATCATTTAGTAATATCAGATTATTCATTCCTTCAGACATAGCATTATTGCAATTTCATCAAATAGTTGAAGGATTATTTAAGAAGATTGAACTGAATATGCAAGAATCTCGCACCCTCTCCCTTCTCCGTGACACCCTTCTCCCTCGCTTAATGTCAGGCGAGCTGGAAGTCCCGGAATAAGAAGAGCTACGAAAGAAAATAACGAGAAAGAAAATATAAAATATTAACATTATGGCAGACGACAAGAAATTCACCGAAGACGCATACGAGCAAACGCTCATTGCCCTGTTCCGCAACGAACTCGGCTATGCGTACGAATGTGGCTACGACGTGGAGCGCGACTATAAGGAGCCCTTCTATCGTGCCGATTTGGTCGCCTCGATGCGACGGCTTAATCCTCAACTGCCAGCCGATGCAATGGATGAAGGAATCAAGCAAATCACCAACATCAGCATCGGTACTTTAGAACAGAACAACGAGCAGTTTACACTCTGGATGCAAAACGGTCTGGAGGTGGGATTCCTGCAAGATGGCGAAGAACGAACAGCCCTGATGAGGCTCATCGACTTCGACCATCCCGAAAGAAACCTCTTCAAGGTGGTGAACCAGTGGCGAGTAGAAGAGTATAAGAACAAGCGCTGCGATATGGTGGTGATGGTCAACGGATTGCCCCTCGTGGTGGTGGAGTTGAAAAGCGCCATCTCCGAAGACGCAACCATCGACGATGCCTACAAGCAGATCAAGAACTATCAGCAGAGCATTCCAAGCCTCTTCAGCTACAACGCCTTCAACGTAATCAGCGACATGAGCGAAACCCGTGCCGGAACCATCACCGCCAAGCTGGAACGCTACATGGAATGGAAGACCATAGACGGCTCATACGAGTCAACCCTCTTCGCCGACTATCGCACCTTCTTTCTCGGCATGTTTCAGCAGCGGCGACTGCTCGACATCCTGCAGAACTTCATCTGCTTCGACAAGAACCAGGGCAAATACGCCAAGATTCTAACCGCCTACCACCAGTACTACGCCGTGGGCAAAGCCCTGCAGCGCACCCGTACCGCCGTGGAAGGCAACGGAAAAATCGGCGTGTTCTGGCACACGCAGGGTTCGGGCAAGAGTCTCTCCATGGTGTTCTACGCCCACCAGCTGGTGCAACGGTTGCCCGAAGTAACCATCGTGGTGGTAACCGACCGCAAGGACCTCGACAACCAGCTCTTCGGTCAGTTCTGCCGCTGCCAGGACTTCCTTCGTCAGGAACCACAGAACGCCCAGAGCCGTGAAGACCTGGGCAATCTGCTCCGTAACCGAAAGAGTGGGGGAATCATCTTCACCACCATTCAGAAGTTTGAAGAAGGCGATTCGGCACTCTCCACCCGCCGCAACATCATCGTGATGACCGATGAGGCGCACCGCTCGCAATACGGCGAGGAGCACTGGGACAACAAGAGTCTGACGATGAAGAAGGGATTCAGCCAGAAGATGCGAGAAGCCCTGCCAGGCGCCTCATTTATCGGCTTCACCGGAACGCCTATCAGCGACCGCGACAGAGACACGGAGGAAGTATTCGGCAACTACATCGACGTTTACGACATGAGTCAGGCGGTAGATGATGGAGCCACCCGTCCGGTTTATTACGAGAGCCGTGTGGTGAACCTGAACCTCGACGAAGACACGATGAAGTTGCTGAACGATGAGTTCGACAACCTAGCCGATGAGGGAGCCACCGAGGAGCAGATCAGGCAGGCAAAGCAGGAGCACAGCCGGCTGGAAGTGCTCTTGGGTGAAGACGCCACCATCGACACGCTGGTAAGGGATATTGTGAAGCACTACGAGGAAAACCGTGCGCAGGAACTCACCGGCAAGGCAATGATCGTGGCGCTGACCCGAAGCATCGCCATCAAAATCTACCGCAAGATGCTGGAGCTTCGCCCCGGGTGGACGGAGAAGGTAAAGGTGGTGATGAGCGGTTCGAACCAGGACCCCGAAGACTGGCAGCCGATTATCGGCAACGAAGCCTACAAGAAGGAACTGGCAAGAAAATTCAAGGACAACGACGATGAGATGAAAATCGCCATCGTAAGAGATATGTGGCTCACGGGCTTCGATGTTCCGTCGCTCGCCACCATGTACGTATATAAGCCGATGAGCGGTCATAACCTGATGCAGGCAATAGCCCGTGTGAACCGTGTGTTCCCGGGCAAGGAAGGCGGACTGATAGTGGATTACGTAGGCATTGCGCAGGCGCTGAAGAGTGCCATGCAGCAGTACACCAACCGTGACCGCCGCCGCTTCGGAGACCCCGACATCGCCAAGACCGCCCTGGTGAAATGGAAGGAAGAGATGGAAATCTGCCGAGACCAGCTGCATGGTTTCGACTATTCCGGCTTCTTCGAGCAGGACAACTCGAAGCGGGCACTCGCCATTACGAGCGGAGCCAACTTCCTGAGCTCTCCAGCCATGGTTCAGCGCAAGAAGAATTTCATGGAGCACAGCAATCTGCTTCACAACGCCACCACGCTCTGCCGTTCGCTCCTGAATGAGCAGCAGAAGGCGGAGGTGTGCTATATGGATGCGCTGCGCGTGATGATGCTCAAACTCTCGCAGAAGGGCAAAATCAGCCGACATGAAATCAACGAGCGCATCGGTGAGCTGCTCCGTCAGAGTGTGAAGACCGACGGAGTCATCAATCTCTTCGGTGACCGCCAGATAGAGTTCTCGCTCTTCGACGACGCCTTCATCCAGGAGGTGAAGAACATGAAGGAGCGCAACCTGGCTGTGGAACTGCTCACCAAACTGATGAAAGAAAAAATCAAGCAGCAGCAGAAGACCAACGTGGTTCAGAGCGACCTCTTCTCCGACATGCTCAGCCAGAGTCTCTCCAACTATCTGAAGGGCTTGCTCACCAACGAGGAAGTGATAGAGGAACTGTTGAAGATGGCTCAGCAGATGAAGCAGGCAGAAGCAGAGGGCAACGACCTGGGACTTTCGCCCGAGGAGAAGGCATTCTATGATGCGCTCTCCACGCCCGAAGGTGTGCGGCAGGCTTACTCCGACGAGGAGTTTGTGGCACTGACCCGGGAACTGACGGAAGTCTTGCACCGCAACCGCACCATCGACTGGAACCGGAAGGAATCGGCAAGGGCGAAGATGCGAGTGATGGTGAAGCGACTGCTCAAGAAGTATAAGTATCCACCAGAGGGTGCAGAAAAGGCGCTTGAAACCGTGATGCGCCAATGCGACCACTGGGCGGATGATGAAGAAAACGTAGTATAAACCCTTTAAAATTTGAAGTAAGAAACAGAAAGTAAACAAGAAAAATAACATATAGATATTGACGCTGATTATCTGCACTTCTACAGTATTTAGAACCTGCAAAATTCAAAAACGACAAGAAGAAGGTGACAGCAAGGCGTCCACTCCTCTACGGCGTGGGCAGTACTTGTTTGTACCTTGTCGTAGGTTCTTGCAGGTACCTTAATACTGGTACTTACAGGGAACCCCATGCCGCTTATTTAAACAACATAACAAATCAAACCTAGAAAAAGAATATGCAGACAGAGGAACAAGATGAGCAACTGACATTGCTGGAAGATAAAGCCGCCCGATTCAAATTCAGCTTTCGCCTTTTGGGCAAAGAAGAAGTGGAAACAAACAAAGAGGAAGTAATAACAGCCTGGAAACTAATCTTGCGTAATTATGTGAGAGATATTTTCGATTTACTGAATTTGTTGAAAGAAAATATTGCATGGTCTTTGCTGGATGATAAGAAAGAGCGATTCTATCAGGTTAAGATAGAATTGGAACCTATGCTTACCAACTATAAAGACTATGAAGGAGAAGAAATGCGCAAAATGATCAATGACATCATCCTCATGCTTGATGAGGGATTTCATGGTTTCAGACAATCCTTCATCAGTGAAACCTATTACGAAGACCTGTTCCGGAAGGTACTGAAACGTTATCGTGAGGAAAATGAGGAGAGATTGGAGCTAATCTACATGCAGGACAGCCAGGATGAAGCGCTTATCTATCCTGATGCTACCCAGCTGAAGAATACCATTGTCGTAGAACGGGCTAATATTCTTTTCGCTTGCCGATTCGGACAGGTATTTCACAACAATGGCAGGAATATCAAACTGATTGTTGCTTATATTCTGGAACAGAAAGAACAGACCTACAACGATATTTACGATTTTCTCGATAAGTATCTTTCTTATCAGATTGCCAAGGAGCATAGCAGAATGAAGGTTGAAGCCGTATTCAAGAACATCGCATTCAAGGAGAATGTGGATGTAGACAAGCTGATGCTTAAACTTAAAGACTTAATCGAAGACAAAACGCTCAACGCCCAGAAACATTGGTTTATTGTTTATAAGGTTTTCTTCAACAAGAATTGGCTGAAGAAGTCAACTCAGCGTCTTTTCATTGACCAGATCAATTCTGCATTCAGTACCTTACTAAAATGTTCTACGGCCGATTTTCATGAGATAAATTCTTATTTCAAGCAAAATGACTATAATGAATGGACACTTGCTGATTGTGATGCGCCACAATGTTGTGACATTTACAGAGAGATTGCTGACAAGTTGGATGATGAATTTCAAGACGCCAAGTATGCTAAGCCGGGAACGGTGATAAATACAAAAAGAGTGGAAAAGTTCAGATAGTATCCCCCAATAGTATCCCCTAAAAATATAAACTATATCCCCCACATCCCCCAAACGGATTCGTGGAGGATTTTTTTTGCTTTTACGTTTGGAAATCATTATATCTTTGCAGCGTCGAAGAAACAAGACAACGCTGAAATGGTTTGGTGCTCTTGAAACCTCTTCGTACATTATATAATATGTATACTCAGATTATGAGAGTGGTGCAGCAGGGTGAGACCTTCGCTGTGCAGAGTCAGAAAAGTGAGAACGGACAGATGATGAAATGCAACATCGTTCTCCAGGAGATGGGCGGCAAGTATGAGAACCAGTATGCTGCGGCAATGTTGGGCAATATGGCCCAGTGTAAGTACGCTCCGGGCGAGCTGGTGGCGGTAACGCTCCGCTTTACTACCCATGAGCACAATGGTCAGGTTTATCAGGATATCCTGGTTACGGACATTGAAAAGGTAAAAGGGTAAAAAAGTAAAAAAGTAAAAGGGAGGCTTCGCTTGGAGACTTATTGCGGAGATTCTTAGTTATTAACTGAGTTGAAACAGAGGAGGATTTTCCATGGTAAAGCGCGCAACAATCCGGATGTTTCTTCTCCTAAAATTCAATTCAGATTATGGTTAAGAAAGTAAACAAGGTTCAGAATAATACTCAGAATAATGTTCAGAACCAGCAGGTGAATAATAATGACTGCCAGCATGTGCAGTTGGGTGGAATGGCTTACTATGATGCTAAGCAGTATTTCCTCTTCAGTCCTCAGGAATCGGGGGTGAATAAGGTTCCTCGATTCCGTTCGATGGGCGTGGCTCAGCAAATGCCTGACGGAACGTTTGATTTCGTAGTGCAGCACCGCCTCAGAACTCAGTCGGAACTGATTAAGAAACTGGCGCATGGTCGTGTGAGCAAGACCAAGGACGGTGCTGTTCAGCTTACCTTGAAGGTGTTCTGCCATGAGGGAATCAACATCGCCCGAACGCTGGCTGTTGAGGCAGCTGAAGGTGCTGATGCGGTAGTGGATTACCAACTGAAACATTAGGATTTTGTATTCAACTTAAAACGATAAGTAGAAACAGATAGATGAGTTGTTATTTAATAAAGGTGGAGAATGGGCACAAGGTTGCCCGCTCCATCACTTCGGAAGAGGAGTATAAGCAGCTGCGTGGAAGCAATGAGCAGAAGGCGAATCTTCGTCTGGCTCGTGCCGGAAACGATGCTGCGAAACGGAGACTGGTGCAGTTTAACTACTCCGGCCATTATCCGCAAGGCGTGGTAAAAGGAATGAAACTGCCAAGCGGTGCTTTCGGGTTTGATATGGATGAGCCGGAGGCTTTTGCCAAGGCTGCCAAGCTGCTGCTGAAGGAACCGGACAAGTACGGATTGCTGATGCTGGAACGTAGTGCAAGACAGGGCGGACATGCGGTTTTTGAACGCGAAAAGGGCAAGACGGTTCTGGAGAATCAGGTGAGGATTGCTACGATGCTCAAGTGCGAAATGGATACTTCGGCTCACGACATTAACCGGGTTTACTTCACGACCACATCGGATGGAGAAGATCTGCTCTTCCTTTCGCCACGGCTCTTCAAGGATGAATACGATGAGGCTGCCGTGGCAGCTGAAGGGAAGGTCCTGGAAGAGCGTGAAAGATACGGACAGGAGGAACTGCCGGAAGGGGCGCACAAAGCGAACAAGCATTATGAGCCTTGGAAGGAAGAATTCAAGAAGGATTCTCAAGGGGGTTTTAAGGGGCAGGAATTTAAGAATTCGAAAATTTCTACTTCTGCTGCTTCAACCTCTGCTGCTTCAACTGCTGCTGCTTCAACTTCTTCTGCTGCTCAGGACAATTATCTCGGGATTCCTTATGGGGAAATCATTAAGAAGTGGTGGCAGATGTATAATGATGGGCAGGAGCCGATGCGCTCCAACCGCAATACGCTGACCTTTGAGCTGGCTGTGAACCTGCGCCACATCTGTGGTTTTGACCGCAATCAGCTGGCTCAGATTATTCCCTGCTACGATGGGTTTCCCGAACAGGAAAAGATGGCTTGCATCAACTCGGCATTGAACGAGAAAATCACGCAAATGCCTAAGCGACTGAAGGATGTGCTCTCTGCCATCCGTCAGGAACGAATGAAGCAGGGAAATGTGGGTGGTGGTTCGGAGGCTGACAATGAGGCGCTGGTAAATGCGCTGGACGAGGCTAACGCCAAGGATGAGCTGTTCTATTATAATGCGCTGCCTAAGTTGCCGCAAGGCATTCGTGACTCCATCAGCGCTGTGGGTCCGGCACTGGCACTGCCTGTAATCACAGCCATCTGTCCTGCCATCGGAATGCTCGCAACGGGCGTGAAGGTTTCCGTTCACGGCAAGATGAACTCGCTGAACCTCATCTCCTACATCGCCGGAGATTTTGCATCTGGCAAGGGAAGTATTGACCCCGTGATTGACGCATGGACTTCGGAAGTGAAGGAAATGGACAAAATGTATCAGCAGAAGGAGGATGAATGGCGAGCCAAGAAACGTGCAGCCAAGAACAAGAAGGAGCAGCCGGAAGAGCCGAAACTGCCTGTAAGATGCTTGACACTGAACAATACGGTGGCAAATCTGGCTGAACGACTGGCGAACACAGAAGGCAAGCACGCCTTCTCGTTTACTCCGGAAGCAGACACCGTAGCGCAGAAGTGGAAATCGGCAATGAGCGACTTTTCAGTCATGTTGAGACAGGCTTACGACGGAACAAGCTATGAGCGTGAGGCAAGAAGTGCAGATGCGGTGAATGTTCATATAGACAGACTGTTATGGAACGTGGTGATGTGTGGAACGCCTGATGCGCTCTATCGAGTGGTAAGCAATTATACGGATGGTTTCCAAAGCCGTATCATCGTGGCAAAAACACCCGATAATACCTTCACTCCACTTTCTGACAACATGTATGTAATGAACGAACGCCAGCGCGACCGCATCATTCAGATTGCTCATCTTCTGCCTTTGCTGACCGGTGAGGTGGTTCTGCCCAAGCTGGAGGATAAGGGTAGGGAATGGCTGGAACAGATAAGACTGGAAACGATGAAAAATGACGACAAGGTGAAAGCCCGCCAGCGTTTCCGTATCTGTCCAACCACCATGAGAATGATGACCTGCATCATGCTCTGCAAGGTTCTGGAAACGCTGATTCAGAAGCATGGTTTCAATGGAGCCGAGAAACAGCTGAAGGAGTCACCTGATTTGTGGAAGGGAATGCTCGTAAAGACGCAGACACCAACCATGCTGAATGTCTTTGATGTACTGGCTGACTATCAGCTGGATAATGCACTTTACTTCTTCCGTAATCGTATTGAAGAGGCTTTCTCATCAAAGGATTATTGCTGCCAATCTGCTTGGGACCGTTGTCGTCGGGGTAAGAATGATTCCATCTTCGAACGTTTGGACGTAACCTTCACCTTCGAACAGGCAGAGCAGCAGAGCGTTGCTGTTAAGGGGGCAAGTGCCACTCATGAATCAGTGAAACAGATGCTGAAAAACTGGAAACGCCAGGGCTTAATCAGCGTATTGCCAGACAGACATTATCAGAAAGTTTCGCCTACCATATAATTTTGGGGGGTTATTAAGGGTCAAGGTCACTAAGTGTCATTAAGTTTTTCGGTTCTTAAATCAGCCTTAATGGCCGGCTTTGACCCAATTATTCATTATTCATTATTAATTGTAAATTATCATGAACATCAATATTTTCCGCCGTCGCTTCACTCCATGGAGTGTGGATGGCACAATGGTTATAGGTGGCAAGATTTTCTGCGACACCTTAGAACGTCCTAACCGTCATTTGCCAGCAGGACGTTATAAGATTTCTCTCATTCCTACCAAGCAAAAGAAGGTGTCGGAGACAAAGAAGAAAAATAAGTATGAAAGAGGAAAATATGAAATTGTTATCAAGCCTGTTATTCTGTTAAGATCCCATTACGTGCCTCGTACTATTAGGCGCAGAGCTCGCTTCGTGCCTGGCAACGGTCCGCTACGTCTGAGAAACAAGAGTATCATTCTGGGCAAGTCTCATTATACCGGAATCGTTACGCAATCAGAAGAATGCTATAATGAATTTTGCCAGTTGTTGAATGAGGAATTCAAGAGGATGAAGAAAAAGCATCTACCGTGCAGAATCAATCTGTTTATCAGGGATTGGGGTGTTGACGAAATCCCCCTTAATTATCTGCTTATTTTTCAATAATTAATATTCAATATCATGCGTAAGATAAAGGAAATCATCATTCATTGCAGTGCGACCAAGGAAGGTCGCAACTTCACCGTAGCGGATATTGACCGCTGGCACCGGGAGCGCGGAATGCGCTGCATAGGTTATCATTTCGTGATTTATCGTGACGGCAGCATTCATGTAGGCCGTGCGATAGAGGAGGTTGGCGCCCATTGCAAGGGCCATAATTCCATCAGTATAGGCATTTGCTACATCGGCGGCTTATCAAAGAAAGGTAAGCCGAAGGATACAAGAACCCGAGAACAGAAAGCGGCAATGCGGAGCCTCATCGAGCAGCTGAAGGAGGAATATCCATTAGCCACGATTCATGGGCATAATGAGTTTGCCAACAAAGCCTGTCCCTGCTTTGATGTAAAGAAGGAGTGGGGGAAGGAGTAGACACAAAAAATAGCGGATCTTTCACAGACCCGCTATTTGATATTTAATAAATACTCTGGAATGAATTTTAATCATCACCAAAAATAAAAGATGTCTTATACAATGCCCTGAGCCATCATAGCCTTAGCTACCTTCAGGAAGCCGGCTACGTTTGCACCCTTTACGTAATTTACGTAACCGTCTGGCTCAGTACCATACTTCACGCAGTTAGCGTGAATATCGTTCATGATGTCGTGGAGCTTAGCATCAACCTCCTCACGAGACCACTTCAGACGCTCTGAGTTCTGGCTCATCTCAAGACCTGATACTGCAACACCACCTGCATTGGCTGCCTTACCTGGAGAGTAGAGAATCTTAGCATCTTGGAATACCTTGATAGCCTCTGGAGTAGAAGGCATGTTAGCACCCTCGCTTACTGCGATTACGCCGTTGGCGATGAGAGCCTTGGCTGCCTCCTCGTTGATTTCGTTCTGAGTAGCTGATGGGAGAGCGATGTCTGCCTTCTCAAACCAAGGCTTAGCACCTGCAACATATTTTACACCATACTTCTCTGCATACTCCTTGATACGGCCACGCTCTACGTTCTTGAGCTCCATGATGTAATCGAGCTTCTCGCGGTCGATTCCGTCTGGGTCGTAGATGTAACCGTCTGAATCTGAACATGTAACTGGCTTAGCACCCAACTGGAGCAACTTCTCCATAGTGTACTGGGCTACATTACCTGAACCTGAAACCAAAACAGTCTTGCCCTTGATGTCAATACCCTTGGTAGCGAGCATGTTGCAGAGGAAGTATACGTTACCGTAACCTGTAGCCTCAGGACGGATCAATGAACCGCCGAACTCCTGACCCTTACCGGTCAAGACGCCCTGGAACTGGTGTGTCAACTTCTTGTACATTCCGAAGAGGTAACCTACCTCACGGCCACCTACACCGATGTCACCAGCTGGAACATCCTCGTCTGGACCCATGTGACGATAAAGCTCTGTCATGAAAGCCTGGCAGAAACGCATTACCTCGTTGTTGCTCTTGCCACGTGGAGAGAAGTCAGAACCACCCTTAGCACCACCCATTGGGAGAGTAGTAAGAGAGTTCTTGAATGTCTGCTCGAAAGCCAAGAACTTCAAAATACCCAAGTTTACTGACTTGTGGTAGCGAAGACCTCCCTTGTAAGGGCCAATCGCGTTGTTGTGCTGTACGCGGTAACCCATGTTAGTCTGTACGTTGCCCTTATCATCTACCCAAGATACGCGGAACTGGATGATGCGGTCTGGAATGCAGAGACGCTCGATGAGGTTTGCCTTCTCAAACTCTGGGTGCTTGTTGTACTCTTCCTCGATAGTACCGAGAACCTGACTAACTGCCTGAATGTACTCAGGCTCGTTTGGGAATCTTCTTTGGAGATTCGCGATTACTTCTGATGCTTTCATAATCTTTAATCTTTTATTGTGTTTAAATTCTTACTTCTTTATTTCTGCTTGCAAAGATACATGTTTTTCTCGAAAACACCAACAAAAAGAAAGAAAAAATGCAGAAAAAGTAGAAAAAAGATATTTTTTAACATTCTTAATCACGATTTGTAGCGCTTTTGTGTACGCACACCTTATTATATAAGAGACGTTTTTCGGGGTTTTAGCCTTTATTTCTGTTTTAAGGAATCTTGCATTCTGACGACTTCTGTTTATCTATCCTGCGCCATAGGGCATAGATGAGCAGGATGATAGCGTAGAGACCGAATACCTGAGGCAGACTGATTCTTACGTTTTCGATGCTTGCTCCAGGCAGCATGCTGATCAGTTTTATGGCTGTATTCAAAAACTGGGTGATGCTGGTCAGGGCGCCTGATGTAAAGCTGATGAGTGGGGCGACAACCGGTGCTATGGGCGCCCATAACGTGAGTGGGGAGAACAGAATTAAGGCTGCTCCAAGATATAGGATGAGGGTTGCTGCGGGAATGGCGATGTAATTGGTGAGAAGTGAATAGCACGATATTCTGCCGAAGGTGTAGACGATGACCGGAAGGGTTCCTATCTGGGCTGCCAGTGAAACGCAAAGGAGTCCCCATGCCCAACGGATGAAACGGCTGCGGATGGGGAGGAGGGTGTAAAGGGGTGTGAAGAACAGCAGAATGGAGGCTACTGCCAGGAACGAAAGCTGGAAACTCAACTCGAAAAGATAGAGCGGACTGATGAAGAGCATAAATATATAAGCTGAGGCTAATGTGTTGAGCGGCAGACCGGTACGATGGAAAGCTAAACTTAAGCTGTAGGCTGAAAGCATGATGGCTGCACGGACTGCACTTGCCGGCAATCCTATGAGAAAAACGTAGGTCCAGATGGAGATGAGGGACAGGATGATGGTGTAAACTGAGTACTTTCTGCCGCCTAGCAGAAAGATGAAAAGCTGGAAGATAATGCCTATATGAAGTCCGCTTACTGCCAGGATGTGACTGGCTCCGGAAATGGAGTAACTGTTTCGGGTGTTCGAGTCGAGTGCGCTCTTGTCGCCCAGCGCCATGGCTGCGATGACTGCATAGTCTTGCTGTTTTACGTGAAGGGAAACCAGTTTGCTTTCAATATTGCTTTTATAGCGTTCGGTATTGATTTTTGCCCGTGTGAGGTAAGACAGTTCCTGCCAGTTTTTCAGTTGTGTAGAGGTTTGGGAATCAGCTATTTGCTTACAGGTAAGAAAAGCCCCAAGGCTCAGGATGCATAAATGAATCATCACGCATTGGGAGAAGATGAGAAACTGGTGGCTCCTGCTGAAGTAAGCTTTTTTGCTTAAGAACTCAGTAAGGAAAAAGATGATGCTGCCAAGGGCGCATGAAATGATGGAGATGATGAGCCAGAAGCGCATGTTGAAATCATCATAGCCCCATTTGGCTATGATGATTCCGATCGTCAGTGTGAGGCTGATGGTCATGAGCGGGGGGAGAGGTAGCTCTTTCATCATTCCTCTTTCCTTTTTAAAAAGATGATTTATTTCCTATTTCTTGAATCCGAAGATGCGCTTGATGAATTTCTTCACAGCGTTTTCTTGCTTCTGTGGATTTACGATAGGGGTGTGCTTGCGTGCAGCCGGCTTGTCGCCCTTTTTCTGGGCTACGCCTCTGCCACGGCCGTTGCTGCCCGGGCGAACATTGTTCTCGTTGCCTGGGCGCTGCTGGTTGCTGTTATTGCTGTTATTGCGGCGCTTCTGGCTGTTGCTGTTCTTTGGCTGCTCGCCTGGCTGGGCTGGCTTTCTGTTCTGCTGCTTTGCGTTCTGCTGCCTGTTGCTCTGCTGAGGCTGCTGCTTTGCGTTCTGCTGCCTGTTGCCCTGCTGTGGCTGCTGCTTTGCGTTCTGCTGCCTGTTACCCTGCTGAGGCTGCTGCTCGTTGCTGCGTGGTGCTTTTTCCTGACGCTCGTTTGGCTTGTTTGGCTTGCGCTTGTGAGAAGTCTGGTCGCGGTCTTTCTGTCGGCGGTTCTTGGCGCTGTTCTTTCCGGCCTCGCCGTTTCCGCCGTTACCGCGTCTGTTGTTTCTTCCGTTTGCGCCTTTCTTCTTCGGCTTGTTGAGCTTGATGTATTCAGGACCTTCGCCGCATCCCTCAGGGAGAGGCATCTTGTCTACCACCTTCTCCAGGAACTTCTCTATCTGCTGGAACCAGTACTGGTCTTCTTCGCTTACGAAGGTGATGGCTCTACCATCGCGGTTGGCACGGGCTGTACGGCCGATGCGGTGAACGTAATCTTCTGTATCGTGAGGAACATCGTAATTGATGACCATCTCAATATCATCGATGTCGATTCCGCGCGCCACAATGTCGGTAGCTACGAGAACATCATACTGTCCGCTCTTGAACTTGAACATCACATCGTCGCGCTCAGCCTGTTCCAGGTCGCTGTGCATGGCTCCGCAGTTTACTCCAATCTGCTGGAGAGAAGCTGCGAGTTGCTTCACCTTGAATTTGCTGCCGCTGAAGACGATGACACGCTTCAGGTCGCCTGCCTTGAAGATATCCTTGATGATGGTCATCTTCTGGGTTTCGTAGCATACGTATGCTTCCTGCTTGATTTTCTCGGCTGGCTTGCTGACGGCAAGTTTGATTTCTACCGGATTCTTGAGCAGGGTCTTAGCCAGTTCTTCTATCTTCTCAGGCATGGTTGCCGAGAACATGATGGTCTGGCAGGTCTTTGGCAGTTTTGCCGCGATGGTCTTGATATCTTCAGAGAAACCCATGTCGAGCATGCGGTCGGCCTCGTCGAGAATGAAGAAGCTTACCTTGCTGAGGTCTACATTGCCCAGAGAGATATGGGAGATGAGACGGCCCGGGGTGGCGATGACTACATCGGCGCCCATGCGGAGGCTGCGCAACTCCTGATCGTAACGGTTGCCGTCGTTGCCGCCGTATACGGCTACGCTGCTCACGCCCTGCAGGTAATAGCCGAAGCCTTGCATCGCCTGGTCTATCTGCTGGGCGAGCTCGCGGGTTGGTGACATGATGACGCAGTTGATGGCGTCTTTAGGATAACCGCCGTCATCGAGCTTGCTCAATACTGGCAGCAGATAGGCTGCGGTTTTGCCGGTTCCGGTCTGGGCTACGCCCAATACATCGTGACCTTCTAATATCTCTGGAATGCACTTTTCCTGTACAGGAGTGCATGTGTCGAAGCGCATGTCATATAATGCGTCGAGCACGTTGTCGTTTAAATCTAATTCGTCGAAATACATTTTTTTTAAATGTTGAATGTTGAATGTTGAATGTTGACTTTTTCCCTCAAAATCCAATTACCGGGTTATGATAACCGGTTCTGATTTTACCTCGGTGCCTTGCGGTAGCAGAAGTAGGCTACGATGGCGAAGAGGAAGTTTGGAAGCCACGCTGCCAGAACAGGCGGGAAATTGGCCTGGATGGCGAAGGTGGCAGAAACCGTCTGCAGCATGATGTAGCCGAAACTCAGCGCAAGACCTACGCCCAATGCTGCTCCCATGCCGCCCTTGCGCTTGCGGGCTGAGAGGGAGACACCGATGATGGTGAGGATGAACGAGGCGAAGGAAGAGGCGATGCGCTTGTGGTATTCTACCTCGTACTGCACTACGTTGCCCGAACCGCGGTTAATCTGCTTGGAGATGTAATCGCGGAGCTCAGGACTGGTGAAGGTTTCCTGCTGACCCTTGGAATAGACCAGGTCGGTAGGTTCCATCATGATGATGGTGTCCTTCTGGGCTCCGCTCGTAATATGCTCCTTCATGCCCTGGAGCTTGCGGATTTTCCAGTTGCTCAGTTGCCAGTGATACTTGCTGTCGGAAATGGTGTCGTACTGGATATCCATCGCTGTAAGGTGGCTTACGAGTTTCTTGTCCTGGAACTTGTCGAGACAGAATCCGTAGCCGCGTTTCATGCTGTTGTCGTAATGCTGCATATAGGCAATCACTCCCTTGTCTACCTGCAGCTGTACATTCTCGGCACTGGTATTCTTCTTCTTGTTCTTGTACATCGTCTCGAAGTTCTGCCTGATGACGGTTCCGTGGGGAATGACGTAGGCTGAGAGCCCGAAGGAGAGGGCTGAGAGCAGCACGCAGGTAATCATGTATGGGCGGAGGAGACGCTTGAAGGATACTCCTGACGCCAGGATGGCGATGATTTCGGAATTGCTTGCCAGCTTGGTGGTGAAGAGAATGACCGCCACGAACACGAACAGCGCACTGAAGAGGTTGGCAAAATAGGGCACGAAGTTGGCGTAGTAATCGAAGATGATTGCGCGCGCCGGTGCATGGTGCTCTGTGAATTTTGACAGGTTCTCGTTGAAGTCGAAGACGATGGCGATGGAGATGATCAGGGCGATGGAGAAGAAATAGTAGCCCAGAAACTTCTTGATAATGTACCAGTCGAGCTTCTTGATGTACCTGAAGGGGTTGAGAAACCGGAATATGCGCAGGAACCGGAGCTTGTGAGCTAGCCAGCGCACAGCCCTGATGAGCCACCCGAACTTGCGGGAAGCCCATCGGCCGGTGCGGTAGAGCCGGCGGTGTTTTCTTATTTTCTTAAAATCTTTCATGATGCTTGCTTACTTAAATTCTTCGGCCAAGCTGGTCGATGATGGAATTCTTCCATGCCACGAAATCGCCCTGCTCGATATGATGGCGGGCATCGGTCACGAGGCGCAGATAGAAAGAGAGGTTGTGGATGCTGGCTATCTGCATCGCCAGCAGCTCCTGGGCCTTGAAGAGGTGGTGGAGGTAGGCCTTCGTGGTTACGAGGTCGATGTCGCAGCCGTCTGGATCTACCGGACTGAAATCTTTCTCCCACTTCTTGTTGCGCATGTTCATCGTGCCCTGATAGGTGAAGAGCATGGCGTTGCGGCCGTTGCGGGTCGGCATTACGCAGTCGAACATGTCTACGCCGCGCTCGATGGCTTCGAGGATGTTCTGCGGGGTTCCTACGCCCATCAGATATCTCGGCTTGTCTTTCGGCAGGATTTCGTTCACTACTTCTATCATCTCATACATCACCTCGGTAGGCTCTCCTACGGCAAGTCCGCCGATAGCATTTCCGTCGGCTCCCTTGTCGGCAATGTATTTGGCTGCTTCGCGGCGCAGGTCCGGGAAGGTACAGCCCTGAACGATAGGGAAGAGGCTCTGCTGATAGCCGTAGAGGGGCTCGGTCTCATTGAACCGCTTGATGCAGCGGTCTAGCCAGCGCTGGGTGAGCATGAGGCTGTTCTTGGCGTACTGGTAATCGCTCTTTCCCGGTGGACATTCATCGAAGGCCATCATGATGTCGGCTCCGATGATGCGCTCGGTGTCCATCACGTTCTCCGGTGTAAAGAAGTGCTTGCTGCCGTCGATGTGGGAGCGGAACTCGCAGCCTTCTTCCTTGAGCTTGCGGATGCCGGTGAGCGAGAAGACCTGGAAGCCGCCGCTGTCGGTGAGGATAGGACGGTCCCAGCCGTTGAACTTGTGCAATCCGCCTGCTGCCCTGATGACGTCAAGACCTGGGCGCAGGTAGAGGTGATAGGTGTTTCCGAGGATAATCTGTGCCATGACCTGCTTCTTGAGTTCCTCGAAGTGGACGCCCTTCACGCTTCCTACGGTTCCTACGGGCATGAAGATTGGGGTCTTGATCTGTCCGTGGTCGGTGGTGATGATGCCTGTACGCGCATCGCTCGCTTTATCTGTTACTTGTAATTCAAATTTCATTTCTATTCTTTTTTATCATTTTCCTCAATGCTGAAGTCTGTAGGGTTTTTCACCTTCTCGTCGGTCAGCGCGAACTGCCAGACGTCAGCCACATTCTCTACATAGTGGAAGTCTACGCCCTTGAGATATTTCTCCGGTATTTCCTCTACGTTCTTCTGGTTCTCCCTGCACATCACGATGTGCTTGATTCCTGCCCGCTTGGCTGCCAGAATCTTCTCCTTGATTCCGCCTACCGGGAGCACTTTGCCGCGGAGGGTAATCTCGCCGGTCATGGCTGTGTTGGCACGCACCTTGCGCTGGGTGATGGCTGAGGCGATGCTGGTGGCGATGGTGATTCCGGCAGAAGGACCGTCTTTCGGGGTGGCTCCCTCAGGCACGTGGATGTGGATGTTCCACTGCTCGAAAATGCGGTAGTCTACCTGGAGCAGGTCGATGTGCGACTTGACGTATTCCAGTGCGATGATGGCTGATTCCTTCATCACATCGCCCAGATTTCCGGTCAGGGTGAGCTTGCCAGCCTTGCCCTTGCTGAGCGAGGTTTCGATGTAGAGGATTTCGCCGCCCACTGAGGTCCAGGCAAGTCCGGTTACCACTCCTGCATAGTCGTTGCCCTGGTAGATGTCGCGGTTGAACGGCGGATTGCCCAGCAGGTCTTTTACTTCGGCAGGGGTGATGGTGTAGTTCTTCAGCTCCTGGTTGCAGGCCAGTTTGTAAGCCATCTTGCGCAGACTCTTGTCAATCTGTTTCTTCAGCTGTCTTACGCCGCTCTCCCGGGTATAGTGCTCGATGATGAATTCGAGGGCATTCTTGTTGAAGCTTACCTTTGGCGAAACCTTGTCGAGTCCGGTGCTTTCCAGCTCTTCCGGTACGAGGTGGCGCTTGGCAATCTCTGTCTTCTCTTCGGTGATGTAGCCGCCTACTTCTATCAGCTCCATACGGTCGAGGAGCGGACGCGGAATGACGCTCAGGTCATTGGCTGTGGCGATGAAGAGCACCTTGGAGAGGTCGTAATCCATATCGAGATAGTTGTCGTGGAAGGCATTGTTCTGTTCCGGGTCCAGCACTTCGAGCAGGGCTGATGCTGGGTCGCCGTTGAAATTGCTCTGCGCCACCTTGTCAATCTCGTCGAGGATGAAGACCGGATTGCTGCTGCCTGCCTTCAGCATGTTCTTGATGATGCGGCCCGGCATGGCTCCCACATAGGTGCGGCGGTGACCGCGGATTTCGGCTTCATCGTGCAGACCGCCCAGCGACATGCGTACATACTTGCGCTTCATGGCAGCTGCGATGCTCTTGCCCAGACTGGTCTTTCCTACGCCCGGAGGACCGTAGAGGCAGAGGATAGGACTCTTGCCGCCGCCGTTCAGTGCTCTTACGGCGAGGAATTCCAGGATGCGCTCCTTCACATTCTCCATGCCGTAGTGGTCGTGGTTCAGGATGCGCTTGGCACGGGTCAGACTGAGGTCGTCCTGGGTGTAGGAGTTCCAAGGCAAATCTACCATGGTCTGCAGGAATCCTATCTGTATCGAATAGTCAGGACTCTGCGGGTTCAGAGTGTCGAGCTTGGCAATTTCTTTCTTGAAGATTTTGGCAGTTTCTTCGCTCCAGTTCTTCTGTTTCGCCTTCTCCAGAATCTCCTTCTTCTCCGGACTGGCGTTGCCTTCTCCCAGTTCTTCCTTGATGTTCTTAATCTGCTGCTTGAGGAAGTATTCCTTCTGCTGTTCATCGAGGTCGTAGTGGGTTTTGTTCTCAATCTCAGTCTGGATGCGTAGCAGATGGCGCACCTTGTTCAGGGATCTGATGGCAATCATGATGCGCTCGCTGAGTTTTTCCTCTTTCAGCATCTTGATTTTATCCTCGATGCTGAAAGGAAGGAGGGAGCACATGAAGTTGCACTGCATGTGAATGCTCGACAGTTCATTGATTGCCTGGATAGCATCATCAGAATAGTTGGCGCTTGATTTGATATAGTCTGTCGCTTCGTAATGGAAGTTCTCGTAGAGCATTCTGAAGAGTTCATCGTTGTTCTCGTCAGGCCATTTCTCCGGAAGACTTTTTACGTCAATTACTGTGTAAGGCTCTTTTTGAACGAGATGTTTCATCTGACATCTGCCCAGACCCTGGATGATGATGCTCATCTGCTCTGTGCCAGGCATCTTGATCACCTTGATGAGTTTGGCGAAGACGCCTACAGGGTAGAGGTCTTCTTCGTAGGGCGATTCTGTATCTTTGTTCTTCTGACAGAATACGCAGAATATGGTGTCTGGTTTCTTTTCCAGCATCCGGACGAGATTCAGACTTTCCTTTCTGCCCACAACGATAGGGGTCATGTTGGTAGGGAAAACTACAATATCTCGCATGCAGAGGGTAGGGTACAAGCCTTCTTCCTGGTCTTCGATCAGGGTTTTCGGGTCGCCCTCGTAATCTGCAATCATTTGTATTCGGGTACTTGTTCTTCTATTATCCATTTTGTTATGATTTCTATTTTCCGTGCAAAGGTACTCATTTTTTATGAAATATCGTGGAAGATGATAGATTATTTAATAATAAAATTGCTTTTTCTATATATTAGTACCCGTTTTTATAGATGTAAGTAGCTGCTTTTGCAGGTGGAAGTGGCAATTTCTGCTGCTTGCGATAAAATAAATCGGCGGCGCATTCGTTTTCTTCTGTAAAGAGACAGAAGAATTTATGGGTAATTTTCGATTTAAACAGTTTGAGATAGAGCAAGACCGTTGTGCCATGAAAGTGGGAACTGACGGCGTTTTGCTGGGTGCATGGGCGCAAGGTGGCAGGCGGGTTCTGGACATTGGTTCCGGAACGGGACTGATTTCGCTCATGATGGCGCAGCGTTTTCCTGAAGCTGAGGTAGTGGGGATTGATATGGATGCTGATGCCTGCGGACAGGCGAGGGAGAATGTGATGGCAAGTCCGTTTCGCGACAGGGTGGAAATAGAATGCTGCAGACTGCAGGATTTCGGGGGAGCCGGTGTTTCGAAAACTGCTGAGGCTTCTGGAACTGCTGAGGCTTTGGAAACTGCTGAAGCTTTGGAAACTGCTGAAGGTTTGAAGGCTGCCGGTGTTTTTGATGCGATAGTGAGCAATCCTCCGTTCTTTGTAGATAGCTTGAAAAATCCGGACAGTAAGAGGACGATGGCGAGACATACGGACAGCCTTCCGTTCCGCGATTTGTTTACGGGTGTAAAACGGTTACTTTCTGATGACGGTATTTTCTCTGCAATTGTTCCCGTAGAAGTAGTGGAGCAGTTTGTTGCAGGGTCTTGTATATTAGGTTTTTATCTTATACGGAAGTGTGGTGTAAAGACGGTAGAGCGCAAGCAGCCAAAGCGCTTTATGCTGAGTTTTGCCAAGCATCGCATTTCGCCTTATGAAGAGCATGTTGAAACGATGATGGATTCGCATGGAAACCGCTCGGAATGGTATAGGAAAATAACGGAAGAATTTTACCTATGAGGAATGTTGAATGTTGAGTGTTGAATGTTGAATGTTGAATGGATAGGGTTTAATGATTAACTGAGCTTACTTGCGATACTTCAGAACATTTCATTCAACACTCAACATTCAACACTCAACACTCAACACTCCCTCTAAATTCAACATTCAACATTCAACACTCAACATTCCCTCAAAGGTTCAGCTTCTTCTGTACCAGTTTGCTGATAGCTTCTACTCTTTTGCTCTGGCGCTGGATGTCTTTATGAATATCATCGCGCACGGCATTGATGTCGTTGAAGAAATCGGCAAAGGCAGACTGAATCATGTTCGGCTTGCGGTCGTTCTTGTTGGCAAATGGGTTCACCACCATCTTGATTCCCTTTTCTTCCAGGTGAATATCAATCTCTGCACCCGTCATCACAGGGTCGCCATCATAATGGATTACGCCTGGCTGACTGCGGGTGATATGGAGCTTCTTGCAGCGGAACGACTTGATCTTCGAGTTCTTGTCCAACGTCTTGTTGAACATGTCGAAACTTACCTGAGGCGCCTCGATAACATCGAATGGTTCCATGATGACGACATCCATCAAACCGTCGCTCATGGATGCTTGAGGGGCAATATAGGCATTGTTGCCATACTGAGATGCGTTGGCACAGGAAATGAGGAACGCCTTATACTGCTTGGTGCCCGTCTCGTCCTCCAGCGTGTAAGTCTCAGGCTTATACTTCAATCCCTCGCGCAGGATATTTTCAGCATAAGTGATAGGACCACGCTTGCCGCTCTCGGCAAACTTCATGCTGACGAAAGCATCAAAGCCCATGCCGCAGGTGCAGAAGAACGGGTGGTCGTTGATGACACCATAATCCAAATCTCTAATCTGGCATTGGTTGATGACCTCTATGCATTTCTTCAGGTTCATCGGGAGCAGCAGATGTCTTGCCAGTCCATTGCCTGAACCGCAAGGCAGAATGCCGAGGGCAGTATCGGAGTGAACCAGTGAGCGGGCCACCTCGTTGACGGTTCCGTCGCCACCAACCGCCACAACCACATCTACATGGTTGTTCTTCGCTTCGGTAGCAATTTCCGAAGCGTGCCCAGCTCTTTCAGTCATTCTTATCTCGTACTCAAAAAGCTCTTTGTCCAAAACAGAATCTATCAGACTGGGAACTGCCGCCTTGCTGGCTGTTCCTGAAATCGGATTCATGATGAAAAGTATCTTTTTCTTCATTATATAGTCAAGAGTTTGTAAAATTTAGGCTGCAAAAGTAATAAAAATACCCAAAATAACAAGAAATATCGATTAAAAAAACTATAAAAGTAAACTTTCTTATAAAAAAAGCCGTTTATTGAGTTCTTTTTTGTATCTTTGCACCCTGAAAGTTAGAAAAGTATAAAAAAAGAAAATAAAGTACACCTATTAATAATGGGACAATTACAAGAAAGATACAAGAATTATCGTGAACCTCAGAAGTATATGGCTGCCGGTGTGTATCCATATTTCCGCGAGATCACAAGTAAGCAGATGACAGAGGTAACCGACATCGATGGTCATAAAATCCTGATGTTCGGTTCTAATGCTTATCAGGGTTTGACTAATGACCAGCGTGTTATTGATGCTGCAAAGGCTGCGCTCGACAAGTATGGTTCGGGTTGTGCAGGAAGCCGTTTCCTCAATGGTACGCTCGATTTGCACGTGCAGCTCGAAAAGGAGCTTGCTGAGTTTATGGGCAAGGATGAAACTTTGTGTTTCTCTACAGGATTCTCTGTAAACCAGGGTGTCTTGGCTTGCGTAGTAGGTCGTAACGACTATATTATCTGCGATGACCGCGACCACGCAAGTATCGTAGATGGCCGCCGCCTCTCATTCGCTACCCAGCTTCACTACAAGCACAACGATATGGAAGATTTGGAGCGCGTGCTCTCTAAGCTCCCTCAGGAGGCTATCAAGCTCATCGTTGTTGACGGTGTGTTCTCTATGGAGGGCGACCTGGCTAACTTGCCCGAAATCGTAAAGCTCAAGCATAAGTACAACTGCTCTATCATGGTAGACGAGGCTCATGGTCTTGGCGTATTCGGCAAGCAGGGTCGTGGTGTCTGCGACCACTTCGGTCTGACCGACGAGGTAGACCTCATCATGGGTACATTCTCTAAGAGTCTGGCTTCTATCGGTGGTTTCATCGCATCAGACAAGGATACTATCAACTTCCTCCGTCACAACTGCCGTACTTACATCTTCAGCGCATCTAACACTCCAGCTGCCACAGCAGCAGCTCTCGAGGCTCTCCACATCATTCAGAATGAGCCAGAGCGTTTCGAGAATCTCTGGGATGTAACCAACTATGCCTTGAAGCGTTTCCGCGAGGAAGGTTTCGAGATTGGCGAGACAGAGAGTCCTATCATTCCTCTCTACGTACGCGATGCTGAGAAGACATTCGTTGTTACCAAGATGGCTTACGATGCAGGTGTGTTCATCAACCCTGTTATTCCTCCAGCTTGTGCTCCTCAGGATACATTGGTACGTTTCGCACTCATGGCTACTCATACAAGAGAGCAGGTTGAGCAGGCTGTCCAGATCTTGAAGAAGATTTTCGTAGAAGAGGGAATCATCAAGTAAAATCAGATTTGCCGGTCTTCTCGGTTTGACAGATTCGGGCAGTCGGTTTCTGATTTAAAAGTTCAGCAAGTATGGTTGCGGTTCTTTGCCGCTACTATATATAACAGAACTTTTGCATGTGGTTCAAGTACGGGCTGAAGGCCCAAAAGCTCCTAGCCCAGGGCATCGCCCTGGGTATAATGGCAATCAGCAAGGCGCCCTGTAAGGGCAAAAGCTTTGTATATTACCCCGCTATTTTAAAGCTTTTGCCCTTACTATTATATTTGCACTTGGAAAAATAAAGAGGTAAAAATCTTTATATCTGCAAAC
>ENA-OPLQ01000110-OPLQ01000110.1-human-gut-metagenome-genome-assembly--contig:-NODE-110-length-20501-cov-9.432994_pt1 | contig 20501 bp, 11 predicted proteins | sample MGYA00241449_ERZ501730 | MGnify/ENA primary metagenome ERZ501730 (study PRJEB25962, sample SAMEA2042560) | human gut metagenome | biome: human gut; feature: human-associated habitat; material: faeces...
CATCTGCAATTTAATCTTCCCTCTTCATCTTTTCTTCTCCCTATGTCAGTTTTTGTCGCAACCGGATTGTAGTTTTGCAGCAGAATTGACAATAACTCTATATAATAAGGTATGAATGCAGAAAGAAGAGGGGTTAGGAGTCCCTGAAAATAAAATATAAGAGGAATCCATAAGATTTCTTGTTAAAAGTTTGGTGGTTCATCAGATTTTTACTAAATTTGCCATTGGATTAGTGACAGGGCGGGGTAAAGTTCTCGCTTGAAGTCGCTATGATGCAGAGAAACAAGATTATCTTGTGGACACGAGCAAACTATTCAGTTCTGTAGGTTGAAATCTGGTAAATTGAAACGTAGAAAGAACGAGAATTTGTTTGAGCGAGTCTACACCGTCATATGGTGTGGATTCCTCTTTCACATTTTCTTTTCTACGGGTTTTACCAGAGCCTAACTTACAAGAAAGTGAAGAAAGTAGGGGTTCGCACCATCTTTTTTCACTTATGGACCATTATGAACTTGCACGGTTCGCAGATTTTCCTTATCTTTGCAGAAGATTAGCTGCACCTCAGCATAACATTCAAGCAAACTTGATGATTCTGCTTTCGGTTTGCATAATCTTTGCAGAAGATTAGCTGCACTCGGCAATTTGAAAGCAGCTTTCATTGCGCTCGTTTGCATAATCTTTGCCCCTTGAAAGTAAATGATTCGCTGTTTCGGCAGAAAGCAGGAGCAGTTATATATAATGAACTTAAAAACAGAATGCTTATGAGCAAGGTATTTCAAGTAAAGCCTAAGCGCCTTAAACGCTCTAACGGTACTGTCCTCACTCCCGATATGGTAGTGACAGTAACAACCATGCAGCACACCGCCACCCCTTTTTACAATGGAGCCAAGGAGGTGCAAGAAGCCTACATGCGCATCTATGCTTTCGACTACAAGAAAGCATGCTGCAATCCGAATGATTTTGAATTTAAAAAGTTGGACTAAAAGCAAAAGAACAAACATTATATAACAAATAGTTTTTAATTACGTAGCCAAAGATGTTGAAAATATTTTTGTAGTATGAAAGGGTTTTTAAATAATGTGAGTAACATATTGAAAGATAGGCTTCTCAAGCAAAATGTGAATCAAGACAATGAGGATGGGACAAGCGTCGAACGTTTCATCATCAATAGCTTTTTGATCCCAGAACACCCAATAACACGATTCTCTCTGAAATTAAAGATGCAATATCTTTCTGGTATTCAAGAAGTATTATGTTTCTTCTTTGTTTCCAATGTAAAGGTTCGTTTTTGTTTTGAGCAGTTGTATCGGTGTTTGCTTAATGATACATATAATGGTGATTGGGAAAAGCCGATATCCTTAAAGAAAGCAAGAAGTGCCATATCTTTGAAATTTGAAGGACTGAAACTCTTCGCTATGTCAAGTTCTTTTTGGAGTGATATTTTTAGAATCATTTCTATATCTGGCGAGCAGAAGGTTTTGAATCAGCCTTCTTTTTTTGACAAACTTTGCAATCTTCAAAGGTTTTATGATAAAAAAACATTAGGAAAAATCCATGATTTCTTCCTGGATTCAAAGAAACTTACGGACAACGAGATAGAACGATTGTATCTTAATGACCAGTTGTTCAAGCAACAAAAAGAATATTCCATTCTTGTGGTTGGCAACATGAGTGCAGGAAAGTCCACGTTGATAAATGCCATTGTGGGAAGTAAGGTGGAGAGAGTTAAGTCCACCGTATGCACAAGCCAACTGAAGTACATATATAACAAACCGTATGAAGACGGAATAACCATGACAGATGGATTCAGCTATGCCTGGACAGATAAAGTTGATATATCTGTGTTGGATGCAATGCATATTGCTTTACACTTTAAGCAGGGAACGAGAAACAGAAGATGTGTTCTTATTGACACTCCAGGTGTGAACTATGCCAACGAGAGCACCCACTTGAATATAACAGCCAATGCCTTGAACTCAAAAAACTACGATATCATTCTATATGTGATGAATGCGCTGTATTTTGAGAGCAACGACGAGAAAAGGTTTCTAAGCACAATCGCAGGGATAAAGGGCAAGCGAATAGTCATTGCATTGAACCAATTGGACCAACTTAACATGGACGATGACTCCATAGAACAGGTTGTAAACGAAGTGAAGATATACGTTCGCAGCATGGTAAATGGCAAGAATATATCCGTCGTGCCAATATCTGCAAAAGCTGCTTATTTGGCCAGTGCGCCTCAAGAACAATTGAGTAAGCAGGAAAGCTTCACAAAGGAGCAATACATGAAGATGTTTGGTTCGATGTTTTACGACTTAGGACTTTATGGAACTGGTACAAGGTCGAAAAAAAATGACCTCAGCGCCCTTTCCGGTTTAACAAATTTATTAAACAACATAGATTTATGAAAAATATAAAGATCACCTACAATCCCTATTTAATCAAGACCAGCGTCTTGATTGAAGGGAAAACTCCAAAGCCCAATAGTCGGTTGAACTTTGGAAAAATACGTCTGCAGGAGTGGGCGAACAACATAGCCGACATATTGGTGGAAGAGAGTCGCGACAAGAATTTTCAAATTGAGTTCGTTGGTTTGGAAACCGATTTCGAGGATTTGCAGGCTGCTATTTCTGAGGCAAAAGATGTCTCAGTATCGTTCATTTTCAAGAAAAAGCCTTCTGTAGAAGAGGTCGAGCATGAAGTGAACCGAATCTTTATTGATATACAGAATGGTCCTATCGAAAAGTTGCGTGACCATTCTATTGTTGAGGCGTTCAAGAAATCAAAGAACCAATTGTTTGAGGTGAATGTCGTAGCGACCATGAGCTCAGGAAAATCGACATTGATAAATGCGCTCATTGATAAAAAGCTGATGCCTGTTGCGAATATGGCAACAACGGCAACAATCGTCCGTATCATAGACACCGAGCAAGATAATTTTTCTGCTAAAGCATATGATAAAAATGGAAAAGTTATCAGAGAGGATTCTAACATCATATACAAAACAATGAAAGAATGGAATTCGGATGAATCTATTTCTTCGATAGATATATATGGTAGAATTCCTTGTGTGAAGAGCGCAGGTATGAAACTTGTGCTTGTGGATACTCCGGGACCTAACAACTCGCGTGACCCTCATCATCAGCAAATGACATACAGAATGCTGGAGAACTCGGACAAGTCGTTGGTTCTCTTTGTGATGAATGGAACACAGCTTAATGTGAACGATGAGAAGAACTTCATGGATTATGTTTGTGATTGTATGGCTAAAGGTGGCAAGCAATCTCGCGAACGCTACATCTTTGCGATAAATAAAATGGACAGTTTTAATCCTGAAGATGAGTCTCCTGAAGATGCGCTCAAACAGGCAAAGAATGTGCTGGAGGACAACAGAATATTATATCCAAACATATTCCCAGTCTCGGCACAGGCCGCATTGGAAGCAAGAACACAACCTTTGATTCATAACGTAAAGGATTCGTACGCTAATGTCTTGAGAAACTTCAAAGAATTTGCGTTTGATGACTATTACAAGTACAACCATTTGCCGATATCAGTCCAAAAGAGAATGGAATCTTTATTGGTCAATGCGGACGAGGATTTGAACATAGAAATCCATAGTGGTATTGTGTCAATTGAGCAGGCAATTAGTCTGTACGTGAACAAGTATGCGAGAACCCAAAAAGTGAGAGATTTGGTTGACACTTTCAATAATCGACTCAACGAACTTAAAGCCATTGCGTCTTTGAAAGCTGATATTCGCGATAATGTGAAGAAAAAGGAAGAACTGGATGAGGCGATAAAAGTTATTCAAGACAAGATTGAATCTGGCAGATCAGCCAAAACTTTGTCTACATTGATAGAGAGAAAGGAACTTGCAAAGAATGTGACAGAGGACATTGATGATTTTGTCAATGGTACAAAGAAAAGAATTAATAGTGTCATTTATCGTTATGGTAACTCCACAAGAGTCAAAAAGTCTGATGCGATAAGACAAGTAGCTGAGGTTGAAGGAGAGAGTCAGTCTATACTCAACCAATTGGATTCACGTACAAATGCTATTCTTGAAAGAGGCTATAGAGATCTCTACGAGGACATTATAGCACAATATGTAAGTTACATAAAGGATCTTGGGCTGGCTGTGACTGACTCTAAACTGACGCTTAAACCTTTGGATTTTGTAGCAGAAGACATTGCTGATGTGGACAAATTGCTCCGAAACCAAACACAAACGGTGGATGAAGGCAAAAATGTGACCCGTACAAAGCGTGTTTCATATAAGGAGAAAAAAACTAATTGGTTCTGGGAACCTTGGAATTGGGGTACAGATAGATATGAGACTAAGTGGTATGATAAGAAGGTCACTGAGTGGGAGGCAAATTTTGTAGACTATGTTAATATGTCAGCAGTCGTTACAGAGTATTTTCATCCTATACAGCATCAATTGGAACATGCTAAAAAAGCTGTAGCTGAACATGCAAAGAAAGAAAGTGTCCGAATCAAAGAACAGATGAAGGCCTTTCTTGTAAAAATTGATCAAAATCTGCAGAATAAGCTGAATGAATTGAAACAAAGCATGGAGAAATCCCAGCAAACCAAGGCAGAGATCGAAAAACAAGAGAGCGACCTCGAATGGATGAAGGGAATAATAGAAAGAGTAAACGGATTGATAAACTTCTAAATCAAGAAAACAATGAAACAGACATTTATAGAATCAGTAAAAAGTGGAGATGTTGAAGAGGTACGTTTGGCGCTTTCAAACGAATTGCTTTTGGATCCACGAGGCAAGACTTTCGCAGAGATGCTGAATTATGCGAAGGCCAACTTTAGTAATCTGTTTGAGGAAAACAAAGAGGCTGGTTATGAGGTTTTGCCTAAAGAGCAATGGGACGAGGATTTCCTGTTCACAGTAAAGAATGACTTGGATTCCAACTTCTCTGTGGAAAAGCTAGCCTTTTATCAGGCTGTCATAGAAATTGTAGGAAAAGACAAGATGGCTTCGTTGGATGAGGAAGATAAGAAGACTAAGATGCAGACATCGAGTCATCATCAGCCAAAGGGAAAAGCAAAACGTAGCAAAAGGACCGTTTCTATGTCTGTCGCTACTGGTGGTGCAGTTTTGACCATTGTTGGACTTTGTGTCGGTAAGACACTCTTGACTTTGGTTGGTGGCGCAGTGCTTATAGGTGGAGTATTGATTACTATTAATGATTCGAGAAAATGAGTACAATTTACGATAACATGGGCAACGGCTCCGAGGATAAATCTGCTTTGGATGAAGTTTTCGGACGTTCTGCAAATAAGTATGAGGAACTTGTGGTAATAAAAAACGCAGGTCCCGAAATGCCTGTGCAGAAGGTTATAGAAACCTCTCCCTCGGATCTGTGTGAATATCGTCAGCAGATTGACATGGCAAAAAATGCTCTCAATTTGGTAGATGATGTAGTTCTCAAAAGCTATCTGAAGCGTTTGGACAGCATGGATATAGCGTCCATGCCAGAGGCGGAGGGTGTGGACTCTAGTATTGTTCTGTTCAAAATAAACAGAATGGTGTATGAGGAGGATGAATTTGCAACGGACAAGTTTATAAGTGCCATAAGTTCTATGTCATTTGCTGATTGTTCTGTGTTCCTTGTCATTGACGGCTATCGGGACAAGACCGATTTCTATATGGGAGTGAAGAACAACGACTCTAAGCGCACGACAGTTTCCGTTGCCGATACGTTCAAGTCTTCTTTGGTGGGACAATTTCCTGGCATCGACATAGAGGATTGCTCCATTATAGACAGAGGGAAAAACTCTTCTTTGCAGGAACAAGTGTTGAGACGAATCTCAAACGCCTCGTCATTAAGCTCGTATGTCGGAATCCCTGCCTTTAAGGATGAAGACGGCAAGTATGACAACAAAAACTATGTGCAGGGTACAGAGAAACTGGCTCAAGCGATGCAGGGTAAGCGGTATACTGCCATTATTCTTGCTTCTAATCTTACGACGGATGTTGTGACGGAGATAAGAAATGGCTATGAAACGATTTATAGCCAGTTGTCGCCAATGTCCACGCAACAGTTAGCATATTCTACCAACGAGTCTTTGGCGAATGCCATTAATAGGAGCAAGGGTGTGACACAAGGAAAGACTAAGACACAGACCATTGGTGAAAGTCATACAAACGGAACAAGCAACTCGCACAGCAAAAGCGATAGTGAGACGAAAAAAAGCAAAATCGCAGTTGGCAGTAGTGTATTGGGAGGGTTTTTGGCTGCAGTTGGTACCGGATTGAGGATTACTGGTGCTGGAGCAGCAATCGGTTTACCTCTTATGGCAGCAGGTGGTGCTATGTCAGCGTTTGGTGCTGCAGGGAAAAGTAAAACAAGTGGTACGACAGACACATACGGAACTTCGCAAAGCGATACGGAGAACAGAAGCATGTCTGACGCTGAGTCGCATTCTGAGACTTTCACGGACTCGTTGGGCAAAACCGCAACTATTGGCTCGAGCAAAAACTATACGCTGACTATTCACAACAAACACATAGAGGAGTTGATGAAACGTATCGACCAGGAACTGGAAAGAATTTCCATGTCCGAAAGCACTGGTCTATGGTCCGTCGCTTCATATTTCTTCTCGTATGATAATGATTTTGCTTCAGCCGAATCTGCCTCCACGATTTTCAAGTCTATCATGCAAGGTGAGGAGTCGGGAGTAGAGACTTCAGCCATAAACTCATGGATTGATAATTCTCAGAAAATGAAAATGCTGACCAATTCAGTTTGTCATTTATCGCATCCGGTATTCTGGAACAACTTGACAGTGAATGGTGAAAACATAAAGGTAGAAAATTCGTCATTGTTGAGCAGTAAGGAATTGGCTATGTTGTTGAGTCTGCCTCATAAGTCGGTACCTGGCTTCCCTGTCGTAGAGCATGTCTCTTTGGCAAAGGAAGTGATACGTAACAATGAGAGTCTGATGAAGCGTGAAGTGTCTTTAGGCTGCATTTTTGATTTGGGAAAGGCGTATACCGAGAATCGTGTCAAACTTGACGTGAAAAGTCTGACTCAACACGTATTTGTTACGGGTTCTACAGGTTGTGGAAAGAGCGAGACTATTTATAAATTGATAAACGAAACCAGGCAAGTTGGTACAAAATTTTTGGTCATAGAACCAGCCAAAGGTGAATACAAGAACGTGTTTGGCGATGTGAACGTATTTGGCACCAATCCATTGATAATGCCATTGCTCCGCATTAATCCATTCAGTTTTCCAGCAGGAGTTCATGTACTGGAGCATATAGACCGTCTTACCGAGATATTCAATGTTTGCTGGCCAATGTATTCAGCAATGCCTGCTGTTCTGAAAAAAGCGATGCTTGATGCTTATGAAAGCTGTGGTTGGGATTTGCGTTTGTCCGTTAACAGATTGTCACAAGGTGAGGATGTATACCCTTCTTTCCTTGATTTGTTCCTGTCTTTGGAAAAGGTAATTACCGAATCTGCATACTCAGAAGAAGTGAAGAGTAATTATTCAGGTGCGCTGTTGACACGTGTGGAGTCGCTGACGAATGGTTTGAATGGTGAAATTTTCTCTGTAAATGAACTATCTAATATGGTCTTATTCGACGAGAACTGTATCATCGACCTGAGTCGTGTGGGCTCGCAAGAAACAAAATCATTGATAATGGGTATCCTGATAATGCGGTTAAGTGAGTACAGAATGACAGGGGCAAATACTCCAAATTCTGCCTTAAAGCATTTGACTGTGCTTGAAGAAGCTCACAACATATTGAAAAGAGTGTCTACTGAGCAATCACAAGAAGGCAGTAACATGGCTGGCAAGTCTGTGGAGATGATAACGAATGCTATTGCTGAAATGCGTACTTATGGCGAAGGCTTTGTTATTGTAGACCAGTCACCGACATCTGTAGATAAGGCTGCAATAAAAAACACTAACACCAAAATCGTGATGCGACTGCCGGACGAGGATGACCGCAAAGTGTCAGGAAAGGCAGCCGGAATGAATGATAAGCAAATAGACGAAATAGCCAAACTGCCAACAGGAGTCGCTGTTGTCTATCAGAATGATTGGGTCAGTCCTGTATTGTGTAAGATAGACAGAATGGAGAATTCACGAGTGATTTTCAATGAACAAAAAGACTCCATACTTGAATTGAATTCAGAAAATGACATTAATTATATAATAGAGTTTTTGTTGGCAGGTCAAACTGAAAATACCCAAAAAACCTTTGATATAATTCAAATAGAAAAGTCTGTAAGGGCTTTTAATATGCCTTCGAAGGTGCGAATGGCTTTGTTGGATACGATAGAGGAATATAAGAAAAACAACCACATTTCTTTGTGGAATAGTGTTAGCATTTACGACCTATCGTCATTGTTGACAGACCTCTTGGGTATTCGTAAAGAATTTGAAAAATGTGTAAGACAATATTGTCAAAGCAAGGAACTAAACAAGAAGCTGACTGATTTGGTTAAGACAAGAGTCCCTCTTGATTATGTGTCTTGTCGATATTGCTTGAAATGTCTGTTTGCCGACTTCTCATTGCATTCTTCTGCTAATAAAAAAATGGCTGAAGAATGGCTTATAAACAATTCTAAATAGTTAATTTTAATATTTGATAAATATGAGTATGGAATTTAAACCAGATGCACTCAAAGACTTTTCTGATTGGAAGACATCTAATAATCAGGAGGGATTGCAGGGGCGATTGGAAGGTCGTATATTCGATGAACCAGTCTCGAAAAGTAATAAACGCGAAGGTGATCTTTTTATAGATACTGACTTGAAATTTGAGGATTCTTCTATGGATGATTCTTCTATGACGTCAGACTTGTTTACAGAAAAGATGGAACTTAATGTCACGGAGCACTTTGAAGGACAAGAAGCGTTGGATTGGTTAAAAGAGAATCATCCAGAAATATACGACAATATTAGTGGTACTTTTGAAGATGGACGCTGTTTCCAAAATGACGAATACTGGAGAGATAAACTTGTTTGTGAGAAGAAAAAAGATGGAAGTTTGGAAATCTATATGGATGATCCTTCCGCAGAAAACTCTCGAATTACAATAAAGGGGGATTTTGTATATGGAAATTCTGGATGCTCAGAAGGAAAAATTAATCAGGCTCCTAATATGTTCTTGGATGAACCAATGCCAAATAAAACATACGTAATTGATGGAACTTCGACATTTAAAACAGATGAATTAGGGCGAACAGTTTTAGCGGAACAGGATAGAACCATACCTACAGATGATGCAAAGACAGATTTGAATGATGATAGAAGAAAACTTGTCGATAAGTTAAAAGATGGGTTGGATTCAAACAAAGAAGATGCCGGTCATATACTCCAGAAGAACCAAGGTGGAATAGACGAAGTCATAAATCTTGTTCCTATGGACAATGAATGGCAAAGAAGTGGTGGAGAATGGAGAAGTTTAGAAAGTCGTGAAGAAGCTCTCATTAAGGATGCGCAAGACAATGGTGCTAAAGAGATTATATCGCGACGGGAACTTATATATGATGGCGATTCTAAACGACCTTCAAAAATCAAGTTCGAAACTATCATAGATGGAAAAGTTGAGATCTCGGAAACAATAGATTGTCCAAGTAGATGATAACTTTTACTTGGTGAGGATATGTAAAAACAATTAATGCGAAAAAATGTACCATATCTCCCAGCAGGCGTGTAACACGTTGCTGGGTAGTGAGTTTGAGGCTGGTAGATGTGCTCTGTGTTCCAGATATCTACCAGACATCTACCAGTATTCTCACAGCCTGGTGCAGTTTGCATCAATTGAGTTTTGACACACCTCTCTATAAATAACGAAATAATATGAAGTTAGTAGCTCTCTTATTCTGAGCTGCTGGATTATGTAGCCAGTCATTTTAATTTGACAGCAAAGTTACGAAATCAAGTCCGTTTCATTCAAAAACACTACTTCATATATTGTATTTCAATTAATTCAAAGAGCAATTAGTCCATTTTAATGGGATAGTAGTGAAATAAAATATAAAAACAGAATGCTTATGTGGAATTTTAAACGGTGTTTTTGCATTATGCTGTTATTTTCAATGTCAATGTATGTCTTGGCTGTATCGAATGATAGTAGTCAAGTAAAGACAACTGGAACAGCTATGGTAGTAAGCCTTGTTACAAATATTGTAGCTCTAATAGGTACTTTTGTGACTTTTTGGAAGTTTAGACGTCAGCAATTCAATGATACAATAACCAAGGAGCGTCTCAACTTCATCAAGGATTGGAGAGAGTGCGCTGCTTGTTTTTGTGGTTTATTGGCATTGAAAAATGAATCTTTTAAGGTTGACGAATTTGAAGGGCACAAATTGGAGTACTATTATTACAAACTACTTTTGATGTGCAACTCCACCAAACCTGAATCTTATGTGGATATTGAAGTTGTAAAACAGTTAAACCTGCTTTATCAAGCCAAAGGTAAGGTTAGTAATGAACAACTTGAAAAGTTCGTTGCTCTAATGCAAGCTAATATAGCTATAGAATGGAAAGGTACCAACCTTGAAAGTCGGAAAGGACAACTTTCGGAAAAAGAGAAAGAAAAATTGAGGTTAGATAATTTTGAATGTTATAAAAAGAGGGAAAATGGAAAATAAAACTAAAAATAAGGTGAGCGAATCTGTGCGATTTTTGCAGATAAGTTTGGTATGTTATTGGCTATCAGTAGTGTTGTTAGTAGTCGGTATACGTATTATGCTATTGTATGAGCATAAGAAAGATGATAGCTGGTTGCGAGATTTATTTGTGCCAATAATTGTTCCAATTTTAGCTCTTGCAGCTTTTTTTGTTGGCGTATATTATTCTATTAGAGACAAGCAAACTCTAAAAAAAGAAAGGATTGAACAATTAAAGGAATTGAGTAAAAATAATTAAAACAAAATACAATGGAAAAAGTTTTTTTTAAAAGAGTGTGTTTTTTGGCTTTTTTATGGCTTTCAACACTATGTTTGAGCGTAGTTCATGCAAGCACGCTTATTAATGGGTTGTACTATGACTTGGATACGTCCAATCGTACGGCAACGGTGACTTATGAAACGACAGGGAGTAATAACTATGCCTCGCTTCCTGCTGATGTTGTTATTCCTGAGAGTGTGACTTATAAGGGAATAACATATTCTGTGACGAAGATTGGTGACAAGGCTTTTGCTAATTGTGCTAGTATGGAGTCGATAAGTATTCCTGCGACTGTAGTGCAAGTTGGAGATATTGTAGATAAAGTTTCGAACTTGCCTTTTTACAATTGTTTTGCTTTGAAACGCATAAGGTTAGAAGATAGTTCTGCTGCTATTTATTTTGGTTGTTATGATTCTGGATATGCAGCTTCAATGAATCAATCTCACTTGGAATATATATATATTGGGCGTAATATAAATTATCTTCGTGATCCCGAGTCTTATGGTTCATATTTTTCTCCATTTTCTGCTCAGTCGTATATTAAAGAAGTTACAGTATCTAAAAATGTAACAGAAATACCTGAAAATCTATTTTATGATAGTTCTTTAAGTTCTATATCACTACCAAATGTTGAAAAAATAGGCAGTTCCGCTTTTTATAAAACAAAATTAGAGAATGTAACATTCGGGCAGAGTCTTAAGATAATTGATAGTTTTGCTTTCGGACATTGTAGAAACTTACTGGATTTAGCCCTGCCTAAGAGTTTGAAAAAAATAAGAATGGGGGCTTTTACTGAATGTAGCAAACTGAGCGTTTTGGAGATAGAATGTTCTTTGGATACGATACCTAAGTATGCTTTTTCTGATTGTATAAATCTTACAAGTATAAAATTGCCTTCTTCTGTAAAAGTGATAGGAGACAAAGCATTTGAAAACGATTCCTCTATTGTGACAATTTTTTTGAACGATGGGCTAAAAAAAATAGGAGCCTATGTTTTCGCAAATAATTCTTATGTAAAACGCCTGTCAATACCTGGAAGTGTGCTGGCTATAGGTCAAAATGCATTTTATGGTTGTACACGTTTATCTTACATTGGATTTGAAGATAATGCTCAATCGTTAATTATAGACAATACTAATACAATTAGTTCAAAGGTTGATGCGTTGACAAAAGATAATAAATACAGAAATCGTGTTTATGATTATTTTTGTGACTGCCCTTTGACAGAATTATATATTGGGAGAAATATAGAATACAAATATAAAGAAAGTGCTGTAATTTATGATTTGTCAGGTAAATCATGGGTATTAAAAAATAGGGCTTCCGCACCATTCGCTAATAAGGAAACTTTAAGGAAAATAACAATAGGTAGGGATGTGACAAAACTTTATAATAATTTTTGTGATGCTTGTTCTAACTTAAACGATGTAGTTTTGGGAGAATCGTTACAAGTTTTGTCGAATAGTTCTTTTAGGAATTGTGTAAATTTATCTAAAATTTCTTTTCCTTCAAGTCTTACTGAAATAGGAACAGCTGCATTTGCAAAATGTAAATCTCTGAAAACAGTTTCGTATACAGAAACTTCAAAGCATTTATTGTCAATTGGAGATTCTGCATTTTATAATTGTGCTTTAAAGCGAATATCAATTCCTGCCCAAGTTTCAGTGATAGGAAGCTATGCTTTTGCTTTTAATTATTTGAATGAGTTTTATATTAGTAAGAATTCTAAAGATTCATTAGAGATTAAAGATCATGTGTTTGCATATTCTGGTTTAAAACAATTGTCTATACCTGGTCGTGTGAGCAAAATCGGTAATTTTGCATTTCGGAACTGTGGACTTGAAGAATTGAAATTTGAAGACTCTCATACTGCAATACAATTAGGCTATGGAAGTGATTACTTTTATGATGGTTCTGGTCGCGAATATTTGTTGACTCCCTTATTTGGTGATTGTCGTTTAAAGTACCTTTATATCGGTAGAAATCTTGATTTTGATGAAAAAGAAATAAACCATTCTCCATTTCTTCGTCAATATTCTTTAAAAAAGATCGAGTTCTCAGATTCAGGTACTGTAACATACTTAAGAAATAGATTGTTCTATGAGCAAACAGTCTGTGATAGTATAGTTTTGCCTATGAGTTTAGAGGAAATAGGCGAATATGCTTTTTATGGTATGAGTAAATTAAAAGAAATAGTTATTCCTAAGAATGTGAGAAAAATTGGGAAGTATGCTTTTGCTAATGATGTCTTGTTGAATAAAGTGACATTGTCCTCTTCTTGTCAAGAGTTGCCAAGTTATATGTTTTCAGGATGTACGTCTTTAGATTCTCTTTGTATTCCTAAGTGTGTAATAAAGATAAATAGTACTGTTCTTAATGATTGTAGAAAGTTACGAGTCGCTTATTTTGAAGACAGCTCGAATGATTTAAAGTACGAAACAATTTCTTCCTTTTCTAACTTGTTTTATTCTTCTATTGACTCTGTGTATTTGGGGCGTAATATCTCTTTTGAAAAGAAATCTCCGTTTTCTGGTACAAAACTAAAAAAAATAATATTAAGTTCTACAGTGAAAACAATTCCTGCAAATATGTTTCGTGGATGTGAGGAACTAAACCAAGTTGTGATGGCAGATAGGGTAAGTAATATAGGTGCTAATGCTTTTTATAAATGTGAGTCGTTGAAAAATATTGACTTAAGCAAAGGCTTACAGACGATAGAAACAGCAGCGTTTAGATTGTGTAAAAAATTAGATAATTTATTGTTGCCTGATAGCTTGATTTCTATCAGCTCTTTTGCTTTTGCAGATTGCTCTTCTATGACAAAAATAACGTTGGGAAAATCTCTAAAAAGAATAGATGCAGCGTCTTTTAAAGGATGTGTTTCTTTGAAGACAATTAATATTCCTGAATCTTTACGTTCTTTGGGAGATAATTCGTTTGACGGTTGCATTGCTTTGGCAACAATTGACATGAATAAGATTTCGTATTTGGGTGTAGAATCATTTAAAGGATGTTCTGCCTTAAACAACATAGATTTTGGAAAAGAACTGTTGTCGATTGGCCGTAATGCTTTTGAAGGTTGCTATAATATTAATAAAGTGACAATCAATGTTATAAATCCACCAGTTAGTTCTGCAAATTTCCCTTTGGACGTTACATCAAATGCAATATTATATGTTCCACAAGGAACTTGTGATTTGTATAAACAGTCTGACTCTTGGGAAGATTGGAAAAATATTAAGGAAATAACAAGTGTGATCACTCTTACCCTGAACCAATCTGACGCTCATTTGAAAGCCAGTGAAACTCTTACTCTTGCAGCAACTGTAGGTCCTGATGAAGCTACCAATAAGAAGGTAGATTGGAAGTCGGATGATGAGACAGTGGCATCGGTATCTGCTGATGGTGTAGTAACAGCTCATAAGGTGGGTCAAACGTCTATTCATGCTATTGCAAATGATGGCGGTGGTGCCAAGGCAACTTGTATTATAACTGTTGACCCTACAATGGTTTCCTCTATCTCTTTGAGCCAAGAAAACTTGAAAATCAGAAAGAATCATACGGCGCAACTCTCTGCTATTGTTGCTCCAACTGATGCTACCAATGCAAGTTTTATCTGGTCATCTACCAATGAGGACGTGGCTAAGGTGTCCGAGGATGGAGTGATTTCTGCAATAGCTCCTGGCGATGCTGTCATCAAGGCTACTTCACAGGATGGAAGTCAGGTGGAGGCATCTTGCCAGGTGAAAGTTTTGCCTGTATTGAAAGGTGACTCTAATGATGATGATGAGATCAATGTCGTGGATGCTGTTAATACCGTCAATTATATATTTAATAAGGTGACAGGAACATTCGCTTTTGAGGCTGCCGACGTGAATAGTGATGACCATATCTCAATTTCCGATGTAACGGGTACAACTGACTTGATAATGCAACAGGTTTTGCAGGTGAAAGAGCAGGTTGCAATGGCTAAGGGCTATGGTGTTTCTGCAATGGATGATGCTTCTTCTTCAGGCCGTTCTTTGGATTGCTTGGTATTATCTCAACAAGACAAGTCTAATATTGATATAGCATTAGATAATAATAGTAACTTCGCAGCTTTGCAGGCTGACATTACTTTGCCAGTAAATGTAAATGATGTGGAAGTGAAGTTGAGTGGAGTGATGGCTACAACCCATCAGTTGAGTTACTCTAAGTTGAATGCTCATACTTTGCGTGTTGTCGTTTATTCACTTAGCAATAGTACTTTCATGGATGGACAGCCTATCTTCTGTTTGTCTTCAAAGAAGAATTTGGATGCAAAGAATATAGGTGTAATCAATGCTATCGGCTCTGATGTTGAGGCTAAGGGTTATCGTTTGACCTCTCGTAATAATGAAGTAACTTCTATTGATGGTATTGGCGTGGACGGCACTTCTGTCAAGGTTGTTGTGGATGGTCTGATGTTTACAGGCTTGAAGGGTACACCTATTTATATATATACCACTTCAGGTATCCTTGTGAAGACATTCAGTCTTGCTTCTGAGACATCTAAGATTGCTTTGCAAGCTGGTGTTTATCTTGTGAAGATGAACGGACAGGTAGTCAAGATTGCTGTAAAATAATGGTTAAGGTATGATAAGACTAAATAAAATAATGGTACTTTTGTTCTTGATGTTGTTGGCTTTGCCGCTTGCATCAAGAGCAAAGGATACCTTTTATATAGCGCCAGTGAACGTAGCTCCTGGTGATTCGAAGACGATTACCCTAAATTTGGATAATAGTCAGGTATTTCGTGGCTTTCAGACTGATATCGAACTGCCTGAAGGTTTAAAAATTGCCTCGAAGTCGAATGGCAATTTTGATATCTCTCTTACAGATAGGGGGTCATCTTCTTTCTCTGTGAGTTCTAACTTGATGTCGGATGGCTCTGTTAGAATTTTGGGCTATTCTACTCAAGGTGAGTCGATAAAAGGGCATCAGGGTGCTTTAGTACGTATTTCTGTGCGAGCTTCCAGTGATTTTTCGGGTGGCTATATTAAGCTGAAGAATTCTATTTTTTCAGATGTAAATAATCGAGATGTGAAATTGGATAATTCACAACTCTTTGTGGGAACAAAAGAACAGAATGATGTATCTGTCAAGGGTGGTGAGATTTCGCCAGAAGTTAGTAAAGCTTTCTCCTTTGAATTGTCCAACGAAAGTGAGATGACTGCTTTTCAGATGGATGTAGTTTTGCCGAATGGCTTGTCTCTGGATTTAAACAAAACAAGGTTGACTGGCCGATGTGGTAATCATCAATTGCAGACAAAGCAATTGGGCAATGGTAAAGTTCGCATTATTTGTATGTCTTCGGACAATACATCAATTTCAGGGAAGATAGGCTCTGTCATTGATCTGTGGATTAAGGCTGAGAAAGGCATAACGGGCAATCAGATTGTTAAATTAGAAAATATCATTTTCTCTGATGTCAAGGCTCGTACCTATCGGATGGACCCTTTCTCCTTTGTTGTTGATGTGAAGTATGTTCCTGTAACTTCAGTTTCTATTAGTGAAAGTAACATGCAGTTGGAGGTTAGCGATTCTCGACAGTTGACGGCTTCTTTGTTGCCAGAAAACTGCACCGATAAAACGATACTTTGGAAATCTGATAATGAGAAAGTGGCAACTGTCAGTGATAACGGTATGATTATCGCAAGGTCTGCTGGACAGTGTAGTATTATTGCTTCTACTGCTGATAATTTGATTCAAGCGAAGTGTGTAGTTACTGTAGTGAAAATACCATTGACTGCTCATGTTGCTAATACTACTAAGGTTTATGGTGATGCTAATCCTGAGTTTAATATTACTTACTCTGGTTTTAGAGATGGGGATTCTGAGGTTGGCTTTTCTGTTCCTGCATCCATTTCTACTATTGTAGATAATATTAGTAAAGTTGGAAAGTATGACATTGTAGCTTCTGGTGCAGTTTCTGATAAATATGAAATCTCGTATATTCCTGGTACTCTTACCATTACTAAGGCTCCATTGATCATCTCTGCTGGCAATTATACCAAGAAGCAGGGGGATGCCATGCCTGTGTTCAAGGCAAGCTATGCTGGCTTTAAGAATGGTGAGGATGAATCAGTCCTGACCAAGCAACCTGTCTTCTCCTGTGAGGCTAATGAGGCAAGTGCTCCAGCAGAGTATGCTGTTACTATTAGCGGTGCCGATGCAGAAAACTATGACATCAGCTATGAGCAGGGTCGCCTGACAGTAGTCGAGGCAGATGCTGTAGTTGTTCGAGCCAAGAGTTACAGCCGTCAGTATGGTGATGTGAATCCTGTGTTCGAGTTTGAGACAGAGGGCGTAGCTTTGGATGGTACTCCGGAGATTGTCTGCTCAGCTGTCGCCAACTCTCCAGTAGGATCTTATGCTATCGAGGTGAAACAAGGCAGTATCAAAAACTACAATGTCCACTTCGAATCTGGTAGTCTTGTGATTACTAAGGCTCCATTGTCTATCTCCGCTGGTAATTATACCAAGAAGCAGGGTGATGCAATGCCTGTGTTTAAGGCAAGTTATGCTGGCTTTAAGAATGGCGAGAATGAATCAGTTCTGACCAAGCAACCTGTATTCTCCTGTGAGGCTAATGAGTCAAGTGCACCTGCAGAGTATGCCGTGACAATCAGTGGTGCAGAGGCAGAAAACTATGCCATCAGCTACGAGCAAGGTCACCTGACAGTAGTCGAGGCTGATGCCATAGTCGTTCGTGCCAAGAGTTACAGCCGTCAATATGGTGATGAGAATCCTGTGTTCGAGTTTGATACCGAGGGTGCAGCATTGGATGGTACTCCGGAAATAGTCTGCTCAGCAGTCGCCAACTCTCCTGTCGGATCTTATACTATCGAGGTGAAGCAAGGTAGCATCAAGAACTACAATGTTCACTTCGAGTCAGGTAGTCTTGTGATTACTAAGGCTCCATTGACCATCTCTGCAGGCAATTATACCAAGAAGCAGGGTGATGCAATGCCTGTGTTTAAGGCAAGATATGCTGGTTTTAAGAATGGCGAGGATGAATCAGTCCTAACCAAGCAGCCTGTATTCTCCTGTGAGGCTAATGAGGCAAGTGCTCCAGCAGAGTATGCTGTTACTATTAGCGGTGCCGATGCAGAAAACTATGACATCAGCTACGAACAGGGTCACCTGACTGTAGTCGAGGCAGATGCCATAGTCGTTCGTGCCAAGAGTTATATCCGTCAGTATGGTGATGAGAATCCTGTATTCGAGTTTGAGACAGAGGGTGCTGCTCTTATTGGTGAACCAGAGATAATCTGCTCTGCTGATAAAAATTCAAAAGTAGGAACTTATGAGATAGAGATAAACAAGGGAACGATTAAAAAATATCTTGTGTCATTTGTTCCAGGTACTTTGACGGTGACAAAAGCACCATTAGTCGTAACTGCTGATAATTATACTATTACGCAAGGAGATAAACTTCCTGAGTTTACGGCAAATTATAGTGGTTTCAAGAATGGTGAGGATGAATCAGTCCTGACCAAGAAACCAGTCTTCTCTTGTGAAGCAAATGAAGCAAGTGCTCCAGGTGAATATCCTATTACCGTATATGATGTAGAAGCTGATAATTATGAAGTGAAGAACTACATAGCTGGTACACTCACAGTTCTAAAGAGGGAGTTAAAGAAGCAAACTATCACCTGGGACCAAGAGATAAAAGCTAAGGTCGGTTCTACGATAGAAATGAATGCAACTGCTTCTTCTAGTCTTCCTGTAAGATATTCGTACGTTCTGGCACCAAGAGTAGAAAGTGCTTATCGTGTTCCTCAAATAGAAGGCAATAACATAACATTCCCAGAAGAGGGTACTTATATGTTGGTTGCTATCCAAGACGGGAATAATGAATATGCGGCAGCTACGGATACATTGGATGTCTGTGCAATCAGTGACGATGAAGGCTTGATGTATATTGATGGTATCTACTATAAATATACCGGTGATGGCTCTGCGCTAAAGGTAGTCAGAGGTTACAATCCATATCGTGGAAAGGTCGAAATTCCTGCTTATGTAAATGGAATGCCAGTTGTTGAGATTGATAGGCAAGCTATGTATGCTTGCTATTATCTGAACGATGTTGTGATAGGTGATAACGTTGCAATTTGTGGGCATGAGGCTTTTGGAGCAAGTCGAAATTTGCAAAAAGTTACTTTGCCTGCCAATCAAGCGGAATTAAGACAGCAATATATATTTAATTGTGATGATGGAATTAAGGAAATTCATTGTCGTTCATCTGTTCCATATCTTGCAGATGAAAGCCTTTTTAATGGATTTGTAAATTATGACAACTGTATTCTTTATGTTCCTGTTGGCACAATGCAAGCATATACGAATACTGAAATATGGCGAAACTTTATTCATATTGTGGAAGAAGATGTGCTTACTGGTATTCCTAATATCAACGTGTCTAACGATATGGGTGCGTGGTATACATTGCAAGGGGTTAAGTTGTTTGGCAGACCAAACTTACCTGGCGTATATATTCATAATGGCAAAAAGATACTTGTACGATAAAGATTGTAAAAAGGAGGCTGCATTCTTAAAGTTGGGAATGCAACCTCTTATAATCAATAGGCAAATGGGTATTGCCTAATGGATAAAAATAGATAAAAGTTAAAAATATAAGTATTGCTTATGATAATAGAGTATGTACTTTCATCTAAAATAAAAAAAATAGACAAGTATGGCAAACAAAGAAAACATAGAGGAGCTTAGACGCCGCGGCACAATCTTTGAAGATCCTTGTTCGAAGTCTGAGGGCTTTATAGGTAAGTTGATAGACTTGTTCTCGAAGAAGAAGTCTTGAGCTTTGACACACATCTATAATATAAACGAAATAATATGAAGTTAACGATTACTTATGCTGAGCTGCAGGATTATGTAGCTAGTCATTTTCATAAGACTGTTAATCTGGGGTATGTTGACGGGGCGACGGTGTCTGTCTCTATACCTATCAAAGTGCTGGGCTTTACCAAGTCTGTAAGCATAATCATTACTGTGAAGAAGATTGAGGGTACTGACTTGTTTTTGTCGTATGGCGGCAAGATGGGTATTGACCTGCTTGTTTCGCCTGCTATCTCTTATACAAAGAAACTTGTGCCGGAGAAAGCAGGTTGGGTGGAACTGATGTCTGGCAATATCGTTAAGTTGCGCCTTGGCGACATTGACAAATTGCAGAAAGTGTTTGAAAAGCTGAAACTTGACAATATCTTATTTGAACCGGGAAATATTGGAATAGAAATGTCATTAGCCTATTGATTCTTTATGGGTGACTGACGTCTATTTCGCAAAAAAATAGAGCGTTCTTACTTTTTTCTTGATGTTCTGTCACCATTTGACATACCTGTATAGTTACTTCGCAGCTGAAATCAAATGTATAACTATATAAGGTAATGTAACAATGGAAAAGAGCATCAAGAAAAGAGTGTGTAGGTTGGCTGCGGTATTGAGTGCCGTGCTGGTAGTATTTTTTCTAATTTCCGCAACACTATAATTTAATATTTTTTATAAGCACCTGAGCAACAAAA
>ENA-OPLQ01000113-OPLQ01000113.1-human-gut-metagenome-genome-assembly--contig:-NODE-113-length-20265-cov-5.180010_pt1 | contig 20265 bp, 16 predicted proteins | sample MGYA00241449_ERZ501730 | MGnify/ENA primary metagenome ERZ501730 (study PRJEB25962, sample SAMEA2042560) | human gut metagenome | biome: human gut; feature: human-associated habitat; material: faeces...
TCTCTATGTGGCTGCCCAGACGGGTGTGAACAGTTTCTTCATCAACTATGCAGAGGAGAGCATTCATATAGAGAAGCAGACTGCCAGTCTGTATCTCGCCTTTGGCGGAATGGGTCTGTTCTTTATCGGCCGACTGGCTGGTGGTGTCATCATGAATTATATCCAGCCAAGGCTGGTACTGCTGGTCTGTGCCATCCTCACCTTTGTAGCCACATTGATTGTGGTGGTATGTAGCGGAACCTTATCTCTCATTGCGTTTTTCGCCCTGTATCTGGGAGAGAGCATCATGTTTCCGACTATCTTCTCGCTGGCATTGAGGGATGCGGGTACAAAGACCAAACTTGCCTCTTCATTGCTTATCATGACGATAGTGGGTGGAGCGGTTGCTCCTGTAATCATGGGGTATATTGCGGATACTACGGGCTGTATGGCGATAGCCTTTCTCATACCGCTGGTTTGTTATGGGGTGATTGGAGGGTATGCTGCAATGACGAGATGCTCTTCGACTGATATTAAGAGGGGGCTGAAAGAATGATAAATTTAGGGAAATGCTTCCCTACCCAATGATAAGTTTGTTTCAGGGGTTTGGGGGTAGTATCCCGTTTTATGGTGTGTGATTATGGAAAATATTGTTAGGCCTCGGTTGAATGACTATCATGGAATTCTGCTGCTCCAAGATAAGGTTGATTTTGTTATACCATTATTGGATGAAGATATTCCATTGTATGTTGATCCTTTTTTGTTGTGGAAATCTCCATCTCAAATGGATAATGGATTACATGATTCAATCATACAAAATTTCAACCATTTGGGGTATTTAGTAAAACAGGGAAAAGAGAAAGATGCATTAAATCTCCTCATTGGACTTTCGGAATGTGAAGCTGTTGGTCTTGGTACATCTAAGACGAGGAAAGGGTATCGTATTGGGGAAAAGGTTGCCAATGATATTCTGAAACTATTTAGCGATATTCCTCAACTAAAGACTAATGGATTTACTCACATAGAAGAGGTACAACTGTTGGTCGGACAAATCGCGAAGGACAGAATCAGCGATATTGCTTGTAATCTTATTTCATCTTTCCTCATTGATTACACAATACAAAGGTGCGAAGAAAACAAAATTCCCATGGAACGAGTAGCCATAGAGTCTGTATATGATTCTAAGTCACATACTCTGAAAACAGAAATGGTATTTCTTCCTGTTGATCCTAATACAAAACAGCCCATTCTGTTGGTTCCCAAACGTTGGTTACGCTTTTCATCATGGATAGGAATGGATGATTACTATTCAAATTACTATTCGGAAAATGTTGATAAAGGGGCGTTTTTCAAAGACAGAATAAGAATTATAGATTACAATAGACGAAATTATGATTTCGTAAAAGGATATATCGAAGCAAAAGAGCGTTCAAATGCGGACTGCCATAACGATCCATTGTTTATGCAGCTTCCATTGACTTCTGCTAAACGTAAAATGCGAGAGATTACCAAACTACCAACAGGAAAGGAAAACAATGCCGATAAGAAATACGAAGGATATATAGTCCAGTTGTTGGCATCCTTGTTATATCCTCATTTGGATTTTGCACAAGGACAGTGTCGAACTGAATCAGGCACTCAAATCAGAGACTTGATATTTTACAACAATCAATCTATCCCTTTCTTTAAGGAGTTGTATGATACCTATGGTTCAAAACAGATTGTCTTTGAGTTGAAGAATGTGGAAGCTTTGAATAGAGACAATGTGAACCAACTGAATCGGTATTTGAATGATAACTTGGGAAAATTTGGCGTGTTTGTTACACGGCACAAGCCGCCAAAAAATATTCAAAAGCATTTGATAGACATTTGGTCTGGACAGCGAAAGTGCATCATTGTACTTGATGATACTGACTTACAGATGATGACTGACATATTTGAAAACAAGCAACGTTTACCTTACGAAGTCATCAAAAAGAAATATTGTGAATTTATGAGAAAATGTCCAACTTAAAATAAAAATTTGACAATGGAAGCAAAAAATGTATTAGAACAAGTAAGAACATTGAAATTTGAGTTTCAGGCATTATCAAGCAAGAAACCAAATGATACTCTTAATAAATTTAAAGTGAAATACGTCAATCAAACTTTGACTGATGCTAATAAAGTACTTGGTGAAGATAAACCATATAAAGACTTTGACGTATTTTGTGACGAAGATCTTCCTACAAATAGTGATGTTCTGATGATATTAAGTTTATATTTAAATAAATTGGCTGTCCATGCATAGAAAAGATGTTGAGCGGTATGATGAATTAAATTCTAAACTAATATCGCTAAAAGGAGACATTGCGTTACTTTCTGCAAAGAAACCTAACGAAACTGTCAATGAGTTCAAATTGAAATTAATCAATAAAATGTTGGCTCAAATTAATGATTTGATAAAAGAATTCAAGCCTGAAAATGATTTTGAGGCTTTTGATCTTGATGTGTTGCCGACAAATAGTGATGTCCTAATGATGTTAAACCTGTATTCGAATGGTATGCGCAGATTCAAGGATGCAAATTCTATTGAGAACTCAAAAATGGATGAGTGGAATACTAAGTTTACCTCCAAAGTTTGGGATATTGAAGATTAATCATATATAATTTGACCTATGCCAAAATCAATTTTTAGAATTCTCGCATTCAAATGTTTGCGACCAACCTATCCTGTAGAAGGGGAACTTCATTATGTTAGTCGTATGCAACGTTCCTTAGCCAAGGAAAGCAGATGGTACACCTTATATAATAAGGCATCAATATCTGAAGATGGACGAACGGTCGTTATACCCAATGGTTTTACTGAAGACACCATGCTGTATGATTCTGGCAGTATAAGTGTAAGCATTAGTGCCATTGTTGGCGAAAATGGAAGTGGCAAGAGTTCAATCCTTGATATGATGGTAAGAACTTTGAATAATATTGCCACTGCCTTCCTTGGAGAAAAACCTCAATATGCAGCTGCAGAACATGTACATTACATAGAATATGTATATGGAAGTATTCTCTTTTTGCAAGGTCATGAGATTAAGAGAATAGATGTTGAAGGAAGAAAGATACAATTAGTACATTACAGAGTTTACAATGGTAATGGAGTTGCACAAGATAGGATAGAGTATCATGTGAGTAATAAGGAAGTTTTACTTGATGTACGAAATAACAATGTAGATAACTTGTTGTCTCGAAGGACACAAAGCATGAGGAAACTTGCAGAACTTTTCTATACTATTGTTTGTAACTATTCCCTTTACGCATACAATCCAAGTGACTATTGGGAAGAATATACCATCGAGAAACGTATAGATAAGATTCGTCCTAAGCAGAATTATCTGAAATATCCATATCTTAGGTGTTGGTTGACAGGACTGTTCCATAAAAACGATGGTTACCAAATGCCTTTAGTACTGAACCCTATGCGAATGAATGGCGTTATTAATGCTCCAAAAGAGAACAGACTAGCCAAAGAAAGATTACTGTCTATGCTCTTCTATACAGAGGACAATAACGAAAATGCCAGCTATTATCCATTCAGAATCATAAACAAAAACCATGTTATTGTAGCTTTATCCCTGAATGGTTTACGTGATGAGAATTATATTTGGACGAGAGATTGGATGATAGAAAAAGGACTGTTTGGAATCCGCAGTCGTTTATATAGAGACTTTGAAAGGATTAGCAATGAAATTGTTAACTATTTGGTAGATATGGAAGGAATAGATACCAATGGAGCCAAGCACAAGCTAGCTTGTCGATATGTTGTCTATAAAATTCTTAAGATAGGAAAAAACTACAAGAAGTATAATAAAATCCTTAGTAACCTACGCAAAGCCAATCGTAGTTTGGACTTACTGCATCATCACATAGATGAGTTGTTATATGATTATTCCCATATAACTATGAAGCTTAGGCGTACTCTTATGTATCTTGAAAGCGAAATCTATGATGATGGTAGGCAAGTATATAAACTTAAAGATATAGAAGAAAAAGCAAAGACTTTCATTGATGATTATAACCAATTTAACGGGTTACCACATAGAGAATTAGCAGATTTTTTGCCACCTCCCATATTTGATATAGAATTTCAAATTGTAAAACGTGAAAATATTGACGAGAATGGCAACTATAATGAACAAAATATTATTCCGTTCTGGAGCCTAAGTTCTGGAGAGCGGCAAATAGCATACATTATCAGCAATTTTGTCTATCATGTTGTAAATATCAACTCTGTTCATTATAACGAAGTTGATGTGGTGGCGAACCAACCTCTGCTAAAATACAAGTATATCAACGTGATATTTGATGAAATTGAGTTGTATTTTCATCCAGACCTTCAACGTCGTTTTCTTTTCCTTATCGTTGAAGCGTTGAAAAGTATTCATATTGAATATATAGAAGGTATAAACATATTATTGGTTACTCATTCTCCTTTTGTTTTGAGTGATTTACCTAAGAGCAATGTGCTTGCGCTATCGAGAACAAATGAGGATGTTGTAGGGGAAACTTTCTGTGCCAATATTCAAGAGATGTTAGGCCAAAACTTCTTTATGGAATATTCCATGGGCAAGATTGCACAAAAACAAGTCGAGGAAATATTCTGCACATACAATCATATTGCAGGAAATGAACATGTTGAAATCAGCGAGGAGGATTGGAAAAGATTTTCATATGTTACAAGCATTGTTGGTGATGAGTACCTTCATTCATCTCTGTCAAGAGTTATGAAGATTCTTGAAAGCTATAGAAATGGGAGGATTGGGCAATGATAAAAATGAATTATGGTGATGGTGAACATCGAAAGATGTTGGAACAAAGTTTTGTAGCTTTACTTGACAATGAAACAGACCGCCAGAAAGAATGGGTAAGACTGCGCAAAAAACTGTATGGTATTGATCCAACATTTAAAACGCTTCTTCCTACTCAAATGAAGAAGATTATGATTCTATCTTTTGATAAATTGGCTAACATTTATGAAAGATATACTGATTTGGGTTATAAAAAAGGAGTAGAGTTGCATGATGACCTAAAAGTCTTATTCAGCTATGAGGCAAAAGAAACAAATAGTAAAGGGCATAAATACAATGCTATGCGTTCTGCATTTGTAAGCTTCTTTACAGATAAGAAAAATGGATTCAACCTTCATACATGCTATTACTGTGATATGTCATACATCAATTATTTTGCATACAAAGGAGGGAAAAGAACACAATTCGACTTAGACCACGTGCTTGATAAGGGACGTTGTCCTATTGTTGCTTTGAGTTTATATAATTTTGTACCTTCATGTCCGACCTGCAATGGTCCACACATAAAAGGACAAAGGCAATTGGTAGCAAATCTTGCTCAAAGAATTAAACTAAGTCCGACATCAGAACAATATGATTTTGAAAACCGAGCGCATTTTTGGGTAAGACCAGTTTCTGGCATTGTGAAAAATGTTGGTTTTTTGAAGCATCAAAATGACTATATGCTTGATATAGATACAAGTATGGATTCTGATTATGAAAAGGAAATCGACTTATTCTTTTTGCGAGACAGATATAACTTCCATAAATGTGAAGCACTTAGATTGGAAGATTTGAAAAGACAATACACTCCTGCTAAAATAAAAGAAATGGCGCGAATCATTTGTAATATAGGGAAAAAACAAACAAAAACGACCAATCTTGTTGCAAATGCTGTTATCCAACAAATTAGAGCAGACTTATTTGAAAATGATTTCATGAATAAACAGCATCGTGCTTTCGGAAAACTACATAATGATATACTCAATGGATAATATCACCCAACACAAATCATTCCTCTGGCATCTAGACATTGAGCCATTCACTTGGAAGACTTGCTACGGAGAGCAATGCCCATCCTTTGTTACAGAAGAGAACAAAGAGGTATGGCGGCGTTACTTGGTAAAACTCATCAAGAAGCATCTGAAGGCTGAGGTGATGAATACTCCTGAGTTCAGGGAGATTGAGACGATGGTGAACTATGAGAAGCTGGTGCGCATCAAAAATGATGAGCAGCGCAAGCGGATGATGGAGAGACAGCGGTATTGGGCTCGGATGGAGCGGCCGAGGATCAACTATATTCCCAAAGGGCTGAGTGTGGATTATGAGGAGGAATACTCCAAATGTCTCCTGCAGGAAGTGAGTTTTGAGCCGAGGGACAATGATGATTTCATGGCTCTGCTGCGGCTTTTGGAGCGTTGGCACAAGAAGTCCATTCCACAGATACTGGCCAAGAACAGGCCTGATGCTGCTTATGGCATCGCCATGGCGCTGTGCAAGCATATACCATTGCTTATCAACCGAGACGACATACAGGATTTGATTGGTGAGTACAAAAGGCGTATCGGTAAGCTGTTATTTGACGGTTATCAGGCTTTGGTGGTAGCTGTCAAGGCTTGGAACCATGAGGAGAAGAGGCAGGAGGTATGTCGTTTCATTGCAGAGACGGCTGTTCAATACCCAAATCATCGGGGCATGAAGAAGAAACTGATGGATTTGATGCCGGTGGAGCCTTTTCATGGGGAGCCTTTGGCTGTGGTTCGTGAGCCGAATGAATTGGAGAGCTCTCTGATATAGATATTTTTTTCTGATTATTTTTGACTTTACATACTGACATTTATATAGGACATGATGAGAAATGCACCTGTAATTTTACCTGTGTTTACAACGAGTGTGCCTTTGGATTTTCCGTCTGAAGGCACGTTTGCGTTCAATAAAAAGACCAACAAGCAGTTGGAGGTGACGGTAAGGATCAACGAGCACCAGTACTTCAACATGAACTTCCTGAATCATGACGGATACATCATGGCATGCTGCAGATGGGCGCATGTGTTGGACTTTGCAGAGAATGGTTATGACCGTTACGAACAGATCCTCAAAAAACATTTCAGGAAGAAATATCCAGTTATCAGCAGTTTGTATGGACAGCATACTGATACGGCTGAGGACATTCACATATCTGCTATCGGCTTTGAGGGGAATCCCAAGGAATGGTACATCTCCATGCGCATCTATGGAGAAAAGTTTGATGTTCTGCTGCATGGTAATCTGTTGATGAACGTGGCGTTTGCCTCTGCCGTAGGTAATCTGTGCATGGCAAGCGTGGATGTGTTCCGGGAGATTATGAAGAGTGATGCCAAGCAGCCGAAGATCTTGTTGAAGGAGTTGACGGGTATGGACTCAATTGACAAGGGGTTTGACTTTGGCAATTATCTCGATGCCCGAAATCCTGAGACGGGCGAGATCATATCGACAGCAAGAGAGGATGGCAAGGCTTCGGGTGTGGAGTTGCCGAAGGAAATAGAGATGCCTCAGAGTATGGAGGTTTATCCTGTCATCTGATATCTTCCTATCTTCATGAAGTCGCTGAAAGACATGGATTTTGTCACATTTTGCAATGCCTTGTATTTTGAAATTCATGGCATAATGAGCAAGTGGGAGCAATTTGGGTTCTTTTCTTCCGATGAGTTGGGGGAATTGGAGAAGAATATTGCTTGCTTGGGTGACAAGATAATTGCTGGAGAAGATGCTGCTGCTGAGCGGGAGTTGATTTCTTCAACAGTTTATCAGTTGTTATCGAAGATGCGCGACTTATTATTGGATGAGAAATTTCAGGTAAAGGAGACTTTGGAAGGTAAGTTGGCCTTCGAACTGGATGTCTATATCAGGAAGCTCATCTGGAGGAAATGGGACACTACCTATCTGGAAGAACAGATCAAGCAGGAGAATGAGATTGCAGCGAAGGTGGAGGCAAATGAGGTTCTTGTCAAGAAAAAGAGTGCTGAATTGAAAGCCGTCATGGAGGGCATGTCATTCAATGCCTTTTTGGTGTTCCACAGCAAGATAAACGAATTGATGAAGGGTAGGAAGGCTACTTTGATAAAGTATGTTTTTCTTACTTCAGAGATTCTGAATGATCATCAGCGTAATTGGGCGGGTGCCTACTACTGGCACAACAAGGAGTATGATGAAAGGCAATATAGGAGATTCAGGTGTCAGGCTGAAAGCCTTGTCATCCTATTTTATGAAAGTATCCTGAGTGGTACGCTCTATGACAATCATCCTAGAACGAGATATGCTAAAAAGATTTATGGCATGATAGAGGAACTGATGAACAGAGACTGGAGCAAAATGAATGAAACGCTTAAATAATTCTATTGGGTGATGAAAATCAAACTTTATGATTATCAAGAGGATATGAAGGAACGGATTGAGAAGGCGTTGCGCCTTCATCGGTCCGTGATGGCACAAATGCCAACGGGAACAGGTAAGACATACCTGTTAACAGCAGTTATAGACTCTTTCGTGAATGGCAATCCAATGGAGAAAGTATGGATTGTTGCCCATAGAAGAGAGCTGGTGTCGCAGATAGACGAAACCGTAAGAAAGTTCCATTCTTATTTCGCATCAAGCACCTCTTCCCTATTGTCATCCGTCAAGGCGATGTCCATTCTGTGGCTGATGAGACACTATGACGAGATAGAGGAAGAACCGGGAATGATAGTGATTGACGAGGCGCACCATGCCCTTGCCAAGACCTATAAGGAGATGTGGGAGAGATTCCCGAAGGCTAAGTTCCTGGGACTGACGGCTACTCCTTGCCGATTGAATGGTAAGGGATTCACAGATTTGTTTGATGTCTTGGTGCAGTCGTGGAGTGTTCCTGAGTTTATCAGCAAGGGAAGATTGGCGACATACGATTTTGTGAGCATCAAATCGGATGGTGTGGCGCAACGGCTCATCGACTCCTTGCAGAAGCGAGGGGCAGATGGTGACTATCAGAACAAGGAAATGGATATGTTGCTGAATAAGAAACCGAGCATCGAAAGGCTCTATCGGAGTTTGGAAGAATATGGTAAAGACAGAAAGGGCATCGTGTATGCTATTAATATTTCTCATGCTAATGCTATTGCCGAGTTCTACAGAGAACACGGCATAGCGGCTGTTGCTATTGATAGTAAAACGCCAAGTTCTTTACGAAAAGAACTTATAGAAAGGTTCAAAGCTTCTTCTAATACTTCTAATACTTCTCAATATTTTTCGAAAATCACCCCGTCCCTCTTTACCCTTAAAGAGGGCTCCACCTCTCACCCCGACCCTCTCTCCTCAGGAGCAAGGGAGAAAACCGCCCTACTCGGTGCTCGGAACCGCTACGCTATAAGGTTGGCGGACCATCAAAGGTCTTCGCCATGTTGTGCGGGATGGGACCGCCTGGGGAAAGCTTGCTGAGGTAGGGAACTTTTGCGTCAATTAAATCTTTATACTGCATAAACCATGAGAATAACTGAGGAAGAAATTGCGGAATTAGAAAAGAAGCGAATGAAGTTCTATGAGAACTTTAATCATGATGAAGATGCTGTCTAATCTTTTCTGACTGCATCAGGTCATAAAGAACTGGGGCAAAATCATATTGTTTTTTAAACCAGATCACTGCTGTCCCGTTTAGAAATCATCGGTTTAAAAAGGCTAGGATACCCTATGAGTGCAAAGGTACAAAATCAAATCGAATACACAACTTCTAGAACATAAAATATTGGATATTAATAACTTATATAATAATCGTCCAGACTTAACGGGACACTAGTGCAGATTTGAGTGAAGTTTAGAATCAAGAAATCCACAGCTGGCTTGAGTGCCTGCTGTGGATTCTCTGGTTTTATCCTGAACTATATTAAAGTGTAAGATTCTAACTCCTTACGGAACGTATATCAGGCGGATTGGCATCGCCTTGTAAAGGCCAGTGTTCGAGCCATCATATCCCTGAGCGAAACGGGTATTTGTGATAGTCTTTATCTTATTATAGATATCCAGATAAAGATACCAGAAGCCATATTCTTTACTGTTTTCACTGAAGCCCTGATGGCCCGACAACAAAGACTGGCTCCATAGATTTGCGTGATATTCATCCTTGAAGCTGTTGCTCTCGTAATATCCGCTGATTGGGATATAGATGTAATCCTTCTGCGAAGACTCTGTCGGGATGCGAATACAATTATACGGTTCACCTGTAGATGTTTCCAACGGATCTACTGAGGCTTTATTCGCAATAGCCTCTAGCTCGTTGCCCTTTGGAACTCTAAAATTGCCGATTACATACTTGTCGATATAGGCGTTACTTTTTTTATCATTTGATATCTTGAAATATCCACCTATAGAACCTTTATCATTGGCAATATTGGCAGAACCTGGCGAATAGAAATCGCTGTTGGATGCGCCTAGATTACGGTCTAACATGTAGTATGTCTTATTAGGCGTAGTAGTTTTACCATCAACTGATGGTTCATCTACCAGAATCTTCACTACTCCGTAGTAGTACCAACCTGTTTTTGTTTCACCCAACTGTTCGTCTCCCAGATTTTTAATTTCTCCAAATACACCAGCATGATAGATCGGGTATTTGATGGTAAACGGATGATCAGCATCTTCAGTATTCTGGATGACAAAACCTTCTTCGTCTATCCATAAATCGTAGTTATTGGTGTTCAATGTAACTTTATAATAGTTATTGCCTTCGTAAACTTCATCCGAATAACTGATTTTGTCAGATTTATTCACGAATTGGTCACCATCTTTCTTTGGTATCAAATAAGAGATAGTATTATCTCCTACGCTGAAGTGCAAGCCCTGGTTTCTGGTCTGTTCCTGATTATTGACCTTATTCTCGCTAGGTTTAACACCGTGCATTTTTGAATCAAGCCAAGCAAAGTAAGCGAAAGGAGTATCACTATCTTTTAACTTAATGAGTACCTGTCGATCTTTAGCACGTTTAAAGTCGTAACCTTCCTGATGAATCAAGATGGTTCTTTTCAAGTCACCGGAAGTGATGGTAATCGTACCTTCCCGAGGCTTCTCCGATTTGTTGTTTGCAACCAAAGTGAGGTTGAGAACAAACATGGTTCCTGATGGTGCCGATTCGTCAGGACTTGTTGTGGTTGACTTGCTACCTTGTGACCAGCCAGTTATCCACGATTGCGCATCATCGCTGATATCAACCTTATAGAGATTATTATCTGTTGTATTCTTTGTTTTAAGATTTGTAACCAAAGTGATAGGAATAGTTGTAATTGAAGCATCAACCGTCTGTGTACCACAAACACCCAGTTCGTAGTTTTTGCAGGCAATCATATCTACAATCTCCGGGTTATCATCTACCACGGTTACCATCAGTCGATTTTCTGGCTCAGCCTTTAATGCTTCAGCTTCTGTCGCATAGCCCGCATCGTTTACAGAAATAACCTTCACGATATAGTTGTGGTTACGTACCAATGCATATTGTGCAGTTTTGCCCTCATCTTTTTTATAGAGGGCTACTTTATAGAAGCCTTCTGTACCATTATATTTAGCCCTGATAATGATGTCAGCCTTGCCTGCAGAAGTTTCATTTACTGCAACTACAGCAGCAGAACCGCCAGTAATACATTTGCTATCATCCATCAACTCTGTAGATGTTGCCAAGTTATCATTAGTAGATTCTTTGTAGCCAGCTGGCGCAATAGATCCTTTGCTGGCAGAATGCCATACATGAAGGTCTGTGATTTCGAAACCGCTAACGCTTGTTTTTATTGTAACTTTAGCACATTGACGGGTAAGTGAAATCTTGCTGTCGTTCATCAGGTCGCTAAGTGTTTTTGCACCCCAACAGATTGGCTTGGATAAATCTGGGGTGATAACTTTCATCGCATCAAGCTTTGCAGCCTGTTCTTCTGTCAAGTCAGGAACGTTGGCAACCAAATGTACCGTTTCTGTACCTTTAGGAAGGTTCGTTTTGATTTTCTTGTAACCATCTGCATCAGCAGTTGCATCAGCATAAGCTTTTGTACAATCCTGCATATCAAGATAATTGTCTGAAGTGTCATAACATACAAGCCACAGAGAAGTAATGCTCTCTGTAGTTTCGCCTCCTGCTCGGGTAGAGATTTCCTGAGGAGTGAAATTAGGCAATTGTATGCTCAGCGTAACTCCCTCGGTAGGGAGTTCGTCCCCACCGAGAGTAATTGCCTCTAAAGAGTCCTTACATGATGCAAGGCTTAAGAGCAATCCTATCCATATCATTAAAGTCTTTATTCTTGTCATCATTATATTTTCTATCTTTACTATTTAGAAACTCCTGACGGTTTGCCTTCATGCCAGCTACCATCGTAATAACCGAATATCTGGTATTGTTTGGTAGCTGCATTGTAGGTGCATGGGTAGCTGTCACCACCGAAGAGCATCTGATCATTGTTTCCACTAATGCTAACCATTATTGCTTTTTCGTATTCGCCCTTAGGTGCTTTGAAACTGAGAATTGTACGTTTCCAACCATTTCCAACATCTTCGCTTTTTTGCTTGAACTTATCAGAGTTACATTCCAAAGTATACGATTCGAATTTATTATTCTTCTTTCCAAAATCGATTTTCCATTTAGTAATATCACTTTTAGTATATATCACATAGTCAACATTTATAATAGTCGGCTTGTCATCATATACTCGATAATATGGAATGCAGGTAGGGTCATAGAGATACCAGCCTTCACGATCTTCGTAGTTGAACAAAGGAATACCTGGGTCCATGGTATGAGGAAAACGGTGTGGAGTACAACCAGTCTTATCATTGCCATGATTCTCGCCAGTACCAAATATAACTAGCGTTTGACCTGGTTTAATTTGCTTTTTTGTACCTGCCGCTTTATTTTCAGCATACTTACTATATGCATTAAATGGCATATCTTTATAATACCATCCAGCATTATTTACGTCACCTGTCATTTGGTCACCAGGGAATTTTTCTGAAAATATCCATACATATGCGTCATCTTTAACGGTAGTACTATGCTCATCATTCTCACCAAGCTGTGTATACATATACATTTTATGTCTACCATTTTGAATACGTTTATTATCTTCATTATTTTCGTCTTTACTTACATCTTTATCAGTCCAACCATCATACCAATTGAAATTATACTTATCATTATAACTGCCGTTTATTCCAGTATATTCTGTTTTTTGTTCAGCAAAAACGACATCTAGATTAGCGGTCCCGTCTTCATTACCATCCCAGTTACATATATTATTGATAGCTCGCATGTAGATACGATAAGGACCGAACTTTGGCTTTACTGTAACCGTAACTTCTTGTGATCTATCCTCGTCGCCAGTAATCGGCTTCTTCGGAGAAAGTGTGAAGTTATAAACGGTTGTTGTCTGAGGATCGTTGATTTCCCTTACCTTCATCACGTACTTTCCATATACCTTTATTCCTTCCTCTTCTACCGGTTCGTTGGTATAGTTTATCTCCAGGCGTGAAGGGGCATCACCACCAACATTTACTGTAGAACCAGAAGAAACTTCAGTTTGCGTACCATTGCTGTTCTGATATGCTTTCAATCCACCCAGGTTGGTTTCTACCACAAAGTGTTTCTCTAAAACCTGCTTTCCGTCAGGATCTATATCCCAATAGATAACTACGTTCTTTGGGCTCACCTTAAAATAAGGAGTAACATCATAGTGTACTTCAATATACTTCTTGATGTTGTTTGCCTGTAAGTAAACTCTAGCGATTCCTTCTCTCTTTCCTGCAGAGTTCTTTGGAAACTTATCTATTGGTATATCTGGGTTGATACCAAAGATAATATTGTTGCCATCTCTTTTTGTTACAACGATAATATCTTGATTTGTTTCACCAACAGTCTTGGTGTCAATGCAGCCAAAGTCTACAACAGTTTCGCTTGATTTATAAGAGATGGTATCACTCTTTGTAGAAGAGACTTCTGCCTCGGCCTTGTTAACCCATAAAGTAGTATGGTAGAAATCAGCATTGATTTCTACTGGCTTCCAGTCGTCCACTTTCACATCGCAGTCAAGATCCATATCGCCATAGCTCTTCAGCTTACCTGTAATCTCATAATAGGTTCCACGAGGGAATGTAGGCAGAGCATCTGATGCGTTCTGCTTATGTCCCAGCTTAATGGTATATTGATTCTTGTTGCTATTGTTAACTTTACCGGAAATCTTCAATACAGACTGTTCCTCTGCCTTAGAGATATAACGCTCTGGCAGATAGTAGGTACCTTGAAAAAGCCATTGCTTAAAGTTCGCAGGGATTGGTGTACCCTTATCCTTATAAGCATCAGCGATTTTCACAACATCTTCGTTAGCTACATCTTTGTTATCTTCATTTATGGTGTATTCTCCATTCTGATAATAACGCCCTGTGCTAGCTTCGCCAGTAGATGAACTACTGTAAATGGTGTTATCCATACCTGTAGCATATTCAGAAGTAACATCTGCCTGGGTAAACTTACCATCCCATAATAAATGGGTAGAAGGAGTAAGCTTCTGTGCAGCAATATCTGTTATGCTATAGCTCTTGCCATAAAGATTATCGCTCGCAGTTGGGTCCATAATGAGGTTGAGCTTAACCTTTACGCAAGTAAACTTCAGGTTAGCTGCTACCTCTGTATATTTCTTACCACCTTTTTCTATTTTTGTATTGATGATAGTACCGTTTACATCCTTTGGCTCATAAATCATCGGGATGTTTGTAGAAACAGGCATTCCCGGTTCTGTTCCAGCTACATAGTTCAGTACTATATTTTTGAGATCATTTTCTGTTTTGATAGTCTTATCACTCAACACCTTGTTCATGTTGGCAACCACATAGATATGGTAAGTGCCCGGCTCGATATTGAGCTGATAGTTAGCTACATTCGGCTCTACCATCATTGTAGCCAGTGGGGCAGGGAGCGTCTCTACCAGGAGCTTGCCTTCATTTCCATTTCCTGTAGGGAAAGCATAGAGAGTCAGGTCGTTGATCTGGCATTCATCTACCGTAGCATTATAGGTAGGAAGGCCGGAAGCATCGTCGGCACGGGTGCCGCGGCTGCTGAGCACGGTTGGCACGAGTACATGCAAGTTGCTTTCTGACGAAATGGGAGCGCGCTCGCCTCCAAGTTCGTCAGAGCAACTTACTGTAACCAACAATATAAACCAACTAACTAAACTTAAAATGAAATCTCGTATTTTCATTGTTCCTAATTTTTAAAGTCAAATACTCTTATGAGCTAAATGCCCGGAAGGGGCTCTGACACCTGAAACGGTTAGAAATCGACACGCTGGATGCGCTTGCTCCAATCCAGGATGGAAATGCTGAGCTGCATATACTTCCACTGGTTGCCCTGGAGGAAGAAGTCGAGCTTGTAGTCGTACTCTCGGTCCAGGAATTCCTGCTCTGAATAATGGCGGGCTTCGAAGGCGCCACGGCCTTGAGCCAGACAGTCAGCAAGATTGATGCGTGCCACCTCTTCGCCAGTAGTCTTGTTCGTGATGGTGAGGATGGCGTTCTTGTCGTTTTCTGCTGCCGGATGCCAGATGAGTCGGGAGAACATGAGGGCGGCATGAGCGGTGCGCTCCTTTACATTGCCCTCGGTATCCTTAAACTCAGTGGTCCAGGTGTAGTATGGGGTATATGTCAACTCCTCGTCGGGGAGGAGAGAGTTGTCGTAACTGATATCGCCGTTGGCATTGGTTATCTGATAACTGAAGTCATCGGCATTGATGTTGGCAGGCTCGTCGGTCTGATGCAGGCTGATGGTGAGCTGCTTGGTATCACGAACCAGACCGATGGTATGGCGTGTAACCTGCAGGTCTTTTACTTCAACCAGTTCGTTGCTGAGTCCTTGCCAGAGTGTATCGAGCGGTTGGCTCTGGTTGTTCACCTTGCCCTGTTCGCGGTCGAGTCGTGCATGGAGGGCGGTGATGTTGTCACCCTGCTGTGGCAGAGCTATCTGGAATTTGGCACCTGGCTGCGCGAGTGCATCTTCGTATTTCTTCTGGAAGGCGAAGGTTGCGAATCTGTATTTGCCCGGTTCCAGATTGATTCTCATGGCATAGTTAGGGTCCTTGAGCGGCTGTGATGTCGCATCGTTATAGGCATCATGGCGAGCAATGAAGTTGCCCTGCTCGTCGTATACGAATACGCTGAGTCCGCCCACATGATCATTGAACATGTCGGCACGCTGCACGTTGTAGTCGTACTTGAACTGCAAGTCAACACCCATGTCACAAGGAGGCAGGTCGTCGTGCATCAAGTCGTTGCAGCTGCTGAGCATACTGCCCGCCATGATGAATCCCCATCCCATGCATATATTCTTGATCCAACTGTTAAACTTCTTGTTTGCCATGATGCTTATCTGTTTTATGAAAAAGTAAAGTGTATAAATTGATTCTTATTCTTCCGATATAGCCAGCCGCTCCTTAGCGCTAGAGCGGCTGAGCTATATATAATAATGTGTTATGGATTACAAATCGTATGAATGTGACCACTTAGCCCAAGAAAGGATCTTTACGCTGACGCTGATGTACTTGTAGCTCTCATCATCTGGTTCTGTTGGCTTGATGGTTGGAACATCTGGTGTACCAGGACCACTGACACTTCCTACAGTCAACTCATACCAGTTGTTACGGAGTACACCATAACGGCCGAGGTAGTTGGTGTTATGTGCATCGTCATTTTTTCCATAAGTCTCTTGACCCTCTGTCCAAGGTGTCAAATCACCGAAGTGCTTGATTCGGGCGATATAGTAAGACTCACCACTCTTATAGGTTGCGATTCCTACGATAGGGTCTGTAGGGGTTGCAACTTTTAAACCAAGCTTAGCATTAATATCATCGATGTTATCTTGAGAAACAGCTTTAAAACCAGCAGCACTATCCTTAATCTTAACATTATCAACTGTCAACAGTCTTGTTCCTGCCTCGTTCAATTTGTTGGCTTCAAGATCAACTTTGATATCAGTTTCTGCTACGCCAAGAACTTCTACTGCCTTAGCCTTGATTTGTTTCACCAAATCAGTTTCACTCCAAAGGTCGGTGCTGTTACCAATCTTATAGAATGTATCACCCTTTTTGATTCCATTAGGAGTATATGTTGCCTTGAACACAACACGTGTGGTCTGACCTTGCTTCATGTTGTTAAGGTCGAAGGTGTTCTCAAGACAATACTGAGGATTAGCATCTCCAGCAGCGCCATCAACCTGATTATTAGTAATCATATTGAAAGCTTCATTACAGCATTCCAAAGCTGTTTTTGCAGGAGAAGTAGTAGCATCACCGTCATAATACTTTTTATCTGAATAGTTAGGGTCAACACCCCAATATACACGCTTGAAGACTGAGTTGCTTCCATCTACAAATCGAGCAACTGAAGGAACTGTTGGAACTGCAGCAGTAGATGGTGTCCAAATGGTAGAGAAATTTGTATTCTTCAAACCCGCAGTCTTATGGATAGGGAATGTACTCTTGTTAGTAACATCCAACTTCCAAGCAGTAATATCAACCTTATCTTCAGCATATTTTGTACCAGATGGCTTCTTGTCTGTAGGAAAAGAAGCAACTGTCACCTTAGCCAAACCGCGCTCTACATGAATAGTTGTAGCCGCATTGGTTTCAGCTTTTTGCTTTGTAGCATATACCTTATCAATCTTTACAAGAGTTTCTGGTTCGCCTGATGTAAACTTTGGGGCATTTGCCATATAGAAACCCTTTGATGTATCCGTGAAATTTGCAGCAACGGCATTTGCAGCTGCATTCCAATCTGAATAAGTTTGATCTGTACTTGGGTCTTTTACTTTATTACCTGTTTTTGCAGTCGTATTGTTAAGAATAGCAAGCGCATAATATTCTGTTCCTGTAAGTGCAACATCAGTTAATTTTGCAGTAATAGTTGCTGACGCAGTAATACCATTAGCAGTATCGTCTTTCTTCCAAGGAGCCATATTACCCAAATCAGCTTTTTCTACGAAAGTGTAGTCGCCTTCAGATTTTGATGTGGCTGTCTTCTGGAAGATAAGCAAAGTAACGTCATTTACATCATACTCATCAAGAGTACCTTGCTCATAGGTAGGATTACCTGCACGAGTGCCGTTTGTAGAAGGCAAGTTGATGGTGAAAGTTGCATAACCAACACCAGTTTCGTTAGTACCAGTACCTGGACCTGCGGTTCCCAGGTCCTCATTGCTTGAACAGCTTGCTGTCATAGCTGCGATGACAGCCAAGCCAAATAAATGTTTAATCTTCATAATTTTTGAAAGTTAAGCTTGTTTATAATCGTTATTCTCTAATTTTCTGTTATTCCAATTCCTTTATCTGCTTGAAGACATCTCTTAAACGTTCTGCCTCTTTCGAGTTGCCTGCCTTGGCAAGATGCTTTTCGGCAGAAGTAAGATCGCCTTTCTGCAAATCGGTGCAGGCGGCATTGAGATTCGCTGTCTCATCATCAGGGAAGAGACGGACGGCAATGTCGAATACCTCGTTAAACTCTGGCGAACCCGGCTCGTAAGTCTGTGCCACCAGGAACATCTCCTGCAGAGAAAGCTGCTGTGGTTTGGTCTTCAATATCTCCTTGGCTTCTTCGATGCTGAACGGACGAACCGTGTAGGTTACCGTATAGTCGCTATGACGGAGACGAGGATAGATATGCTCCAGGATGTAGCGGTAACTTGCCGGATGGAGCTTTCTGATCTTCAGGTCCTTATCATCAGGAGCCAGCGAGGAGTTAGCTATCTCGAGTATCGCTTCCTTATCAGCCAGATTACTTGCCTGGATCTTCTTCTTGAATCCTTCCCAGTCTTCCGGTGTAGCCTGATAGGTAAAGAGCTTGCTGTTTAAGGTGTAGAGGCTGCTCACATATTTACGGAGAGCAGCTGCACGCTCGTTGGCAAGGCGCTTGTTGTTGGCATACGAACCATCAGGCGAAGCAAAACCATGGATATCAATATCTGTGATTTCAACGTTCTTGTCGTTCTTCACCAGGTCGATGGTGGAAGTAATCTTCTTCAGCTCAGTAGCATTCTCACGGAAGTTGGCAAGGATATTACTCTTGTTAACCACAAAGCTGAGATAGGCTTCACCCTTTTCGGCTCTCACCTTCTTGGCTTCCGCCTTCGGCTGGACGAAGAAATCCTTCGTAATCTTCGGTGTACGGTCGATATCCGCAATCGGCGTATTGTCCTGTTCTATCAGGTTGCCGCATCCGCAGAGATCTTCCTTTACCGAGAGTTTGAACTTCTTCATCCATTTCTGATAAGGAACAGACTGGGCGAAGTAAACCTGCTGACTGGTCTTGTTCTTACGGGTAAAAACCTGTGCCTGCGGATTCTTCTTGCTGTCGGCAAGTCGGCGGTATCTTACAGCCTGGTTTCTACCCTGGATGATGATAGGGTTGAGAGCGATAGAATCAGTTCCTACCATTACCGGTGTGAAAACAATCTGCTGCTCTGATTTCATCTTCAAATCGTTCAGATTCATACGGAAGGCAACGTCCATCCGGTTGCCGTTCTTGCGTGCCAAGACGCTGTCTACCTGAACCTTACCCCCTGCCAGCTGTTGAGCCTGAGCAGGCATGATGCTCTGAGAAAAGAGTATGCAGAGGGGCGAAATGACCGCATAAAGCTTCATTTTATCCATATTATGATTTCCCTAAAATTTTTTGTATTCTGTCTAGTTATTACGTGTTTATATTGTCAGTTTAAAACTACTGTTAAATAAAATTCTTAGAACACGTATATGAGAGATAGTGCGGCTTTTGTAGGGCCCACATAGTTGCGGTGGTCTTTGTCGAGACATTTTTCGCATCGTCCGTAAAGCTTGTAAGGACTGTAGGCATATCCCAAACCGATAGAGCCTTCGAAATTGAGGTGCTTATTAAGCAACCACTGATAGCCGTAGGTAAGGCCTCCACCTACATACCAGCCTTCATAGTGCCTGCCCTCCAGAGTTTTCGGCAGGATGCCGAAGGGCATATCAATGTTTTTAATGTTGTATTCACCGCCTAGGGCATGGATTCCGAAGAAATGGCCTCCAAACTTCTGGCAGGTGTACCATCTGTATTCTGGCATAACATTCCAGAATCTCATCTTCTTGTCGCCCGAGAACTTCCAGGGGTTCAGGGTTCCGAAGAGTTGGAAGGTTGTTTTCTTGCCCGTGCCGATTTCGATGCCGGCGTTGGCAGATGTAGAAACCCATCCCAGTAAGTTGGTCTTCAGAGCGACCTCCTGCGCTCGCGTCGTTGCCGTTGAAAGGATCAGCAGCAGCAACAGAGCTGATTTTATGAATGTTTGCTTCATCATATCTTTACTTTTATATATTGGTTCCGTTTATATTAAACTTAGCCTTCGTTCGCCAGTTGGTATCTTTTTCGGCTGCAAATTTAAGAGATCTAATTTCCGCAACACTATAATTTAATATTTTTTATAAGCACC
>ENA-OPLQ01000126-OPLQ01000126.1-human-gut-metagenome-genome-assembly--contig:-NODE-126-length-17771-cov-4.681531_pt1 | contig 17771 bp, 11 predicted proteins | sample MGYA00241449_ERZ501730 | MGnify/ENA primary metagenome ERZ501730 (study PRJEB25962, sample SAMEA2042560) | human gut metagenome | biome: human gut; feature: human-associated habitat; material: faeces...
AATGCTCAATTCAGTTGTTTGCTTCCCTAATTAAGTTTTCGGACGGTCTCCCCCTATTCATTTCTTTTTATTACTTTTGCCCCCAGAAAATTCAAACTATCATGTATACGGTTAATTTATATAATTACCTATTGATATAGTAAAAACGAAAAAAATAGACTTAACTAAACTCTTTTAATAGATGGTTAAACGATTGATTTTAGCTTCAGTGTTACTCATATTTGTATCACTAGCTAATTATGCGCAAAACATTGGAGTCAAGTCCAACCTCTTATATTGGGCTACAACAACTCCTAATCTCGGTGTCGAGACTGCCTTAGGCAAGAAGCATACCGCTCAGGTATTCTTTGGCTTCAATCCTTGGAAACAGTCCGGTGGCGACCAGTCAAGCCTCCGTCATTGGCTTTTGCAACCAGAATATCGTTACTGGTTCTGCCAGAGCTTCAATGGCTGGTTCTTGGGTGTTCATGCCATGGGCGGACAGTTTAATGCAGGAGGAGTGAAGCTACCCCTAGGCATTTTCAAATCTCTACGTAATCATCGCTATGAAGGATGGTATGTAGGTGGTGGTGTGACCGCTGGTTATCAATGGCCTCTTTCCAAGCACTGGAATCTGGAAACCTCTGTAGGTTTCGGATATGATTATATCCAGTACGACAAGTTCAAGTGTGGTGCCTGTGGCGAGAAGGAGAAGTCATCTCATGACAACTACGTGGGTCCTACCAAGGCAGCCATTTCTCTTATTTATATGTTGTAACTCATTAAACATAATCTATGAGTATGAAAGAATTTAAGAACTACATATTATTATTCAGCTCTCTTTTGATGGCTATGCCTCTTGCAGCCCAGGATTGCAAGAGTCTCAAGTTGGCTGCTGAAAAGATACAGGTATCTCATGTAGAGATGTCGCATCACAATGACCTGATTACGGTTATGATGGATCTGAATCTCGATTCCCTGGATCTCCCTACTAACAACCAACTTGTGTATACTCCGATTATCAAGCATAAGGGAGAGTTGCTCAAGATGCCTGAGATAGTTATCAACGGTAGAAGACAGCAGATCATGTTTGACCGAGGGGTTGGAAAGAAACAGTTGCAGCTTTCTCCTCAGGCTTTCGTGGTGAAGCGAGACAACAAGAAGCAGCAGACTGTGAAGTATCTTGCCTCAGTTCCTCTTTCTTCTAAGGAAAGAAACTACGATCTCGATATTCACGAAGACCTCTGCGGTTGTGGTGATCTGCAGGATGGTACTGATTTTACCATCACTCGCCGTCGCCAGCCAGTAGCATCCTTCGTCCGTCCGGAGGTAGAGGCAATCAAGGTCCGCCATCTGGATAAGCGTGCTTATATCGATTTCCCGGTAGACCGCATAGAGCTGCATCCTGATTACCGTCGTAATCCGGAACAGTTGGATAGCATTATCCGTACCATCAATGCCTTGAAGGAAGATAAGAACCTCGAAGTGAGTGGCATCAACATTCATGGTTATGCATCACCGGAGAGTCCTTACACCCATAATGATTATCTGGCAAAGAACCGTGCCAAGACGCTGACCGAATATGTCCGTCGAATGGTGAAGTTGCCAAACAATCTCTTCACCGTTTCTTCTACTCCAGAGGATTGGGATGGTCTGATAGCTTATATTAAAGGTAGCAACCTGGAGCATAAGAATGCCATTCTGGCGATTATTGCAGACAAGAGTCTGAATCCGGATGCGCGGGAGTTGAAGATTAAGAAGCAGTATCCTTCAGAGTATCGCTTTATGCTCGATACCTGGTATCCAGCCCTCCGCCATTCCGACTACCACATTACTTATAAGGTGAAACCTTTTGATGTGGAAGAGGCAAAGGAGATCATCAAAACCAAGCCACAGCAGTTGAGCCAGGAGGAGATGTTCATGGTAGCCCAGACTTACGAGCCAGGCAGCAAGGAGTTTAATGATGTGATGGAGATTGCCGTCCGCATGTTCCCAGAGAATGAGACTGCGAATCTGAATGCAGCCATAACCCGCTTGAATGCCGGTGATGCAGATGATGCGAAACCATATCTCGACAAGGCAGGAACCAGTGCCGATGCCCAGAATGCCCGAGGTGTCTATGAGATACTGAAGGGCAACGAGAAGCAAGCTCGTTATTATCTGGAGCAGGCTGCCAAGGCTGGTGTTGCTTCTGCAAAAGAAAATTTACAGAATCTATAAAGTTATACATACTGTCTGTTTAGGTTAATATAGCTGTTCCTTAGAGTCAGGGCACTGCCCTGACCTGGGACAGTCTCCTGAACCAGGCATATTTTTTCTAAGTACAAATATAGAAAGAAACTCAAATATAACGTATTAGACGATTTGTAAACCAAATATATAAAAATGTAATATAATTAGATTTTTTAAAACGTTTATAAGTAAAGAAAAAAAATATTAATAACAACAATAATAACTTACAAGATGAAGAAAACTTTATTATTTTCCGTTGCATTGGCGGGGCTGATGCTCGGTTCTTGTTCAAGTAGCGATGATCTGAATGGTGGTGGTAACAACACAGGTTCTAATCAGAGTGGTAGTGGCTATGTAGCATTCAACATCAATTTGCCTACTCAGTCAGGTTCTAGCTCTCGTGCTGGTGGTTCAGAGAATGATCAGTTTAAAGATGGTCTGAAATCTGAGTATGATGTAAAGAACGCAACACTTTTACTTTTTGGTGGTAATGATGAGGGTACTGCTACCTTTGTTAAGGCTTATGCATTGAATACTGCACCTTGGACACAAAATGTTCCAGATCAAAATGTGACTAAAACTTCTGCTACCATTATTCAGAAGGTTGAAGCTCCTGCAAATAAATATTTTGCTCTTGTCGTTTTGAATCATAATAATGTATTCTCTCTTGGTTCGGATGGTAAGATTACAGTTGACGGTACGGATCTCACTGGTTCAACTCTTGATGAATTCTTGAAAAAAACGAATGCAACTACAGGTAAGTCATTGACTGAATCTGGTTTCTATATGGCTAATGCGCCTTTGGCTAATAAGGGTGGTGGTTCTACATCCCCAATCGGTGCAACTATCAATACTTTAGTTAATCTTGATGGCAAGATTAAGGCAACAGAGGCTGAAGCCAGCGCAGCAGCTGCTGATATTTATGTTGAGCGTGGCGTTGCTAAGGTTACTCTGTCGAAACCTACAACAGTATCAGATGTAGGGGGATCTTACACAGATGCTGCACACACTACTAAGGTTCCGTTTGAGGTCACATCTTGGGCTTTGGATAATACCAACCAGAGTACTTATTTGGTTCGATCTACAGATGGTTTCAGTAGTTGGTTAGATTTGGCTACAATGAAAACAGGCATTACTAACAAGTATCGCTTTGTTGGTTCGGCTGAAGTTGGTACAGGTCTCTATCGTACTTATTTTGCAAAAGATCCTAATTTTGATACTGCAGGAAATACTGGGGCAACTTTCAATAATGCTACAGATGCAGATTATAGTACTAAGTTTGGTGATGAAAACCCTAAGTATTGTTTTGAGAATACATTTGATGTAGCAAATCAAAACGATAATAATACTACTCGCGTCTTGATTAAGGCTAAATTGAATAATGGTAGTGATTTCTATGTACTTAATGGTAATCAGAATACTATTTATAAGTACGATGATGTTATCAAAGAGATTCAGAATCAGTTCATAACAGAGTATGCCCAGTGGATCAAAGATAATGTTGCAACTCCTGCTAAAGTAGATGAATCTAATGTGAAGGTTACAATTTCTTCTGCTGCGGGTGCCGTTAATATTACAAGTATTAGTATTGATGGTCTAACTCTAAAGACAACTTCAACAGAAACCGGTCTTCCTTCTGATGTTCTGGACAAGGTTACTGCAAGACTTGGTACTATCCAGAAGTATAGTAATGGTGAATCTTATTACTTCGTTCGTATCAAGCACTTTGGCGATGATTTGACTCCATGGGCAAACGGAGAACTTGGTGTTGGTACAGAAGTTTATCCTACTCCTAATGCCGAAGCCAATTGGTTAGGTCGTTATGGTGTACTCCGTAACAACTGGTATGATATTACTGTAGAAGGAGTTAAGGGATTGGGTTCTGCTACTGTTCCAAAGGTAACAACAACAACTGACGATGAATTGAAGTCTTACATTGCAGTACGTATCAACGTTCTCTCTTGGGCTAAGCGTACACAAGGCGCAACTCTCGGTGAGTAATATAAAACGATAAATATAGAAAACAATAATTGATTAGCGATATGATAGCGCAGAAGATAAATAAATGGTTGAAGGGTGTCATGGCAGCTGCCATGACCCTGACCGTCGCGACCTCATGCCACGATATGTGGCACCAGGATTACAGCGATTGTCCTAATGGTGTATATGTGAAGTTTAAGTATGATTACAACCTCCAGCGTGCCGACATGTTCAATGACCATGTTGGACAGGTAACGCTGTATGTATTCGACGAGAACGGAAACTATATAACCCAACAGACCGAGACGAATTCTGCGCTATCATCGCCTCTCAAAGACCCAAATTATGTGATGCACGTCGAGAACCTGCAGCCAGGTAAATATCAGTTCCTTGCCCTTGCCGGACAGAATGCTTACGCCGACCAGTTAGCTTCAGGTCGTGCCAAGTTCGTTCGTACCGCTCCATCGGCTACAGGAGACAAGATGCAGAAACTGGAAGTGAATCTCGATCATGAAAATAGGGGAGAGTATGATGAGGTTGTCAACAACAGCCTTCCTCTCGATACCCTCTGGCATGGTAAACTGCTGGAGGCAGTAGAGGTATCATCCTCAAAACCTTCTTATGCAACCATCCCTCTGGTGCGTGATACCAAGAAGATCAATGTGGCGCTTCGTGACCTTGACTCTCCACAGGATATGGATGTCAACGATTACACGATGACCATTGAAGACCACAATGCCCGCATCCTTTGGGACAATTCTCTCGATGAGAGCCGTAAACTCATTTATACCCCTCATGCTACATGGAATACGGTAGATGAGGACGAGCAGGGCAAGATAGCCCATGCTGACTTTATGACTTCCCGCATTCTGAAACACGAAGATTACAACCTGGATGGCCGACTCCTGATTAAGAGTAAGGAGACCGGAAATACGGTAGTCAATATAGACCTGCCAGACCTCTTGAGCCGTCTTCGCACCAGCGAGGAGTACAGTTACAGTGCACAGGAATTCCTGGACCGTGCCTACGATTACAAACTTCAGTTCTTTATCCAGGGTGGCAAGCTCAAATATTGCTACATCACCATCAGTGTGAATGTACTGAGTTGGAGCAAGCGCATCCAGTTCGAAGAACTCCATTAAAACTCTCGAATCCAAATAAAATCGAAAATAAAAAATATTAGTCCTACTGGCTTCTTGTAAGCCCTAAAATATAAAGTATATGTTTAAGATGAAATCGATAATCCGCTCATTGCTAGTCCTTTTACTGGTAATGTCCTTCACATCCTGTGTGAGAGACAATATCAGTGACTTTCCAATGCACAATGGGGATATGAAAACATATCTTCAGGTACAGGTGACAGTGGAAAATAGTGGATATACACGAACGAGTAGGGCTGTATCAGGACCTCAAGGAGGTGAAGATGGAGATGGAAGAGAACAAGGAATCAATAAAGAAAATGATGTCAATTCTCTTACCGTCTTACTATATAAATCTGATAAAAATGACTTGTCGGAAGCTGATGCAACAATAGATTATGTATATACATTTACCGGTTTAAAGTCATCATCATCTACTAGTGGTGTAACTTATACTACTGGTCCACGAGAAATTGATCCAGTCATTGTTGGTAAAAACTATCATGTTTTGGTTATCGCCAATGCTGGTGATATGACTTCCAGATGTAAAGGAAAGAAGATAAGCGAAATCAGAGATATGCAAATGGATAAGGTTTGCACCCGCAATGATGTTATCGCCAATTTCACTGATTTTGTCATGTCATCAAAGACAGATGCAAAGATAGATTTTACAAAGGAAGGTTCAGAAACAGATCCATATCGGGTAGATGTAAACATCGAGCGTTTGGCTGCCCGTATTGACATCATTCCAAATGAAACTTATGATGCAGCAAGCAATGCTTATTATTATAATGTAATGGATGGAACAAATGTAGTAGGCGGTTTTAAGCTCGAATCTGTTACTCCTAGCAAAGTCTTGACAAAGGGAGAATACCTGATTAAGCGAGTTTCTTCAGATGCAGCTGTATCTGCAGTTACTTATTTTGGATTGGAAGAAATGGATGCTACTACTAAGGCTTCTACTAATTATGTGGTTTGTCCTTGGACAAAGGATCCAGGTCTTACTCTCTCGAATGCCGAAGGTTCTGCATCTCTATATAATGTAAAGGAAACAACTGTAGGAGAAGCATCTTACATTCTCGATTATGTGATGGAGAATACGACCACCGATAATGACGAGCTTCATTCTACTGGCCTTATCTTTAAAGGCAAGTATTATGAAGAAACAGAATGGGATGCAACCAATAAACAGCCTAAAGCTGGTTTTACAGGTACTGATAAGGAATATACCTACACCATTCGTCATAGTGACCCAAATGGTACTGGCCCTTCTACCGCCCCAATGTATTACGGTATCGTCCGCAATAACATCTATCAGGTAAAGATAGAAGGAGTGGTGGGAAAGTCTAAAGGTATCAAGTTGACCATACATGTAGTCCCTTGGGCACATTACGACCATGGGGAAGTAATATATTAAACTCTTAGAATAATTTACAAAGTATAACTAAAATGAGAAAACATATAATGAAATATATGACTTGCCTGGTGATGCTGCTGACGGTTTTTGCAGCATGTTCGCCAGATAGTGATGCTTCTGATCCGGGAAGTATCACCAACAAGACATATACTCTACATTTTAATCTGTCTCCAGTATCAGGAAGTTCTGCTTCTTCCCGTGCAGAAACCTATACTGCAGGAAGCCCCAATACATGGGAGGACGGTTCTAAAGAAGAGAACATGAAGAGTTGGACAGTTGTCTTTGTAAAGTCTGATAAAACGGTAGCGAAAGTTGTTAAGCAGCCAACCGTAGCAGCAGGCAAAGATAAGGAAGCTGTTGTAACAGTTACCGGATTGGAAGCAGGAACCTATTCTGTCTATTCTTTTGCCAATATCTCTGATGATGATCTCGGTACGATTACGGAGGGGGCTCGTTCTCCTGACTTCGATTCCAAATCATTTGCTGTCAATGGTAATGATATGGATATTAAAGCGAAAGGTATTCCTATGAGCAATAAACAGGAGGTAACTATCGGCTCTGATGGTCAACCGAATGTTAAGCAATTATATGTAGTAAGAATGCTATCCAAGATTACTCTCAAGTTCCGCAATATGACAGGTGGAGATATTACCGTAAATAAAGTGAGTATCAGTGATATTACAAGCAATCCTGCTACAGGAACAGAAAATGTCAAGTTGCTTCCGGCAAAGCCAGTTTCATCTGCGAATGTTCCCCAAGCGCCAAATTTGGTAGAGAATGCTAAAAGAGATGATTTTACGCATACTATTACATCTGGTTTGACAGTAGCCAAGAACACAACTGATTATGATACAGATAACAGTCGTTCGGTTTCATTCTATGTCAACGAGAGTAAAGCAGGCAATGCTTATCCTTACTTTGTAGTAACGCTCGAAACGAATGTTGGTTCACAGCGATATTTCATGTATACCGACTGGAATCAGATAGCCCGCAATGACCATCATGTCTTAAAGTTGGCGCTGAGTGATTATAAGCTTCGACTCAAGGTAGAGGACTTTGGATCTATCGGTTCGACTCCGTCATTGAAAGATGACGGAAAACAGCTCAATCTCATTTTCCATGATTTAGAGGAGTTCCATATCATTCCTTCTGTTACGAAGTATAGTGATGGATCATCAGTCTCTTTCACTAATCTAGAATGGAAGAAACTTTCAGAATCGGTGGTTGGAGACGAGTCAAAAGCTTTCTCTACTATACCAAAGATAGTAACAGGTGAAAATATAATAGAGGCAGAAACATTAGGTGAGTTAGGCAAGAAGATAGGTCCTATCATCTATCAGCTTTCTGTGAAAGTTAATGACGGTACCGCAGATTCACCTACGCTGGTATATCGTGTAGCAATCTCTCAGGATTTAACTTGGTACTCAGCAAGGCGCCATAACGGTGCATTTTGGATATGTAAACAATAATACTTATATTAAAAAACATTGAAGCTTATGTTTAAGTCTAAGATTTTTAATAGTGTAATGAGATATATGTTGGTAGCAATGCTTGCATTGCTGCCAAATGCTATATGGGGAGAGAATGTCTTTTTAAATGATGTACATAAGGTTAACATTAACTTATGTGACATCATGTGGAAGAATAATGCTTTTGCATACGATTATGCCTTGATTTATTTTAAAGATAAAGATGGCAATCAAGTTTCTTTAGATAATTTTGTCTTAGCTCGATGGGGAGATTCTAATTTCTCAAATATTCCTAATGATTATAATGGAGGTGGAGTTAAAAAAAGTGGAAATTATTGTATGTTTTCACAGAAAGATTATTCATGGGGTGATAAAGAAAAACTTTATAATTTTACCTTCTTTAATACCGTATTAGACTTATCTGGGTATCAAATTATATTTAAGGCATCAAATACAAATAATTTTGAGTCAGATAAAGAAACTTCTGATGTCACATATACTTATCAGCTTTATTCTCAGAGTGATATTGATGCTGTAACTTTCACCAAGGCAACTGATCCTACTTTGGTGAAATCTGCTTATGCTTTAAAAGAAGGAAACAAATGTATCTTCAGTGGTGCTTCTGTATATGATGAACTTAAAACTATTTTGGGAGTTTCAGCTAAAGAAGATATTAAGGACTTCTATATACGTTGGACTGTAAAGCATACTGATAATACTAAAGTAGATAATCTTACTGTTTCTTCAGGAAATATACAGAAGCGTAACGATTTTTACTATATATACTTTAATAATACTGGTTCCTCTATCCAGTCAAAAGACTTGGATGTTACCTTTGAGTTGCCTAGTGATGTGTCTTGGGATGACATAAATTTATCTTTTGTTATTTCAAAAAATGTCTCTGAATTGACTACTAAATATGGTGTTGTTGAGAAGGAGCCTACTTTGGCAGCATTGTATAATGTTACGTTAGCAACAAAGTATAGCATGCCTTTCAATCATTATGTAGGCCATGCTAATACTGCATTAGATGAAAATGGTATGCAGCAGACTGCTGAATGGGAGTACTATGTCTATGTAAAGGAAGCTTCTGAAGAAATAGAATTGGTATTGCCATTCGATGAGTATGAAAATAGCGGAAAAGATCTTGAACCACAAGGCTATTTCAGATGGTATGATTTAAAGACAGATTTAGCTAGTAATAATTTACGTCAAAACTCTGGAACAAAACCGACTCTTCTGAATTCTATAATATCAGGAGGAAAGAACTATGGTTTGTTTGCTTACAAACTTCAAAAGGCAGATAAACCATGTAGCGATAATATCGGTGTTACATATACTGCACCAGCAGAAGCTTCATCTGAAGGGTGGGCTGGTGAAGACATCGCCTGTGATGTGAGCCGTTATATTGATGGTTTGGATGCAACAAAAACTTATCTTGTACATGAGCCAACGCTCTCTATCAGATACATTTTCCATATCCGTTCTGCCAAGAAGTTAGCAGACGACATTGTGAATACAGCTATTGGCAAAAATCTTGAAAGAGCAGGTTATAGAACTTATGAGGATGGTAAGTATATAACAGTTGGTATGAAGGATAAAAGTTCTTCTGTTGTTACTCTTCGACTGGATTTATCAGATGCAAAGAAATATTATTTCCATCCATTGGCTGATGGTATATATAAGAAAAATGGTTCTTCAGAAGGTTTCACGAATCGAGTATATTATGTAGATGAAAAGAACAAACTCGTAGAATCCAACTTCGATAAAAATAAATTATGCAAGGCAACTAAGATTGAATGGTGGGCATACGATAAGACCAAGACTTATTGTCGCAATTTAGGAACAACAGACAAACGCTTCTTTGATTTAACGATGGAAAATCTTGGAAAACTACCGTGGGCGTCTGTATCTATGGATGGATCTTCGAAGAGTTTTACATTTGAATATGGAGATCCTGTATTCATAGTTGCATATGCAATGGATGATGACGAAAACCGTTGTCCTATTGCCAACTTCGATGTTCGATTCATGAATAATCATCCGATGACTAAAGAGGAGATCGTTAAAAATGGATTGAATAACAGACTTATTAGTTATCTTGACGAGCATTATAAAATGGCTACTAAGCCAATTACATTTGATGATGATGATGTAGAACAGACTGTGTCTGCTCCTACAAGTCCGGATGACAACCAGGACCGATTACCATCTAAATGGGATCGCCGTGCTTATAGTTTCGTATATCGTGATTTGATCGACTGCGATGCTTCTTGGTGGAATAACCTGGGGGAAATCGGTCATTCTCCACTTCATGGAGATTATTGCTTGTATAAATCTGCCAATGTTGATGGTATTTCCGGTAATGGTGGGTCACTTAAAGATGGATATCTTTGGTGGCAAAATGGAATGTTACATGATAAGACTTATGAGATAACCAATGGTTCTCAGTATGGCCACTTCCTCTATGTGGATGCATCAGACGAAAGTAGAAAAATCGCCGCTGCAGATTTCACGGCAGATCTCTGTACAGGACAGCAACTTATCTTCACAGCGGGTGTTGCTGACATGACTAAAAACGAGGGTACTAAGCCACAGATTATGTTTAAACTATTTGGTGTTAAAAGAAATGTCAATGATGAGATTGTTGAAAAACACCTGATACATAGTTTTGCGTCTGGTGATTTTAAGACTAATGTAGAAGACTTGAAACCGGCAACTTGGTACCAGGTATATGGTAAGATTACTTTGCAAAAAGAGTCAAATGTAGAGCAGTATTCAGATTTCCGACTGGAGATTGATAATTACTGTAGCAATACTGATGGTGCCGACTATGCTGTAGATGATATCCGTATGTATCTAGCGCCTGCTAAGGTCCAGGTGATTCAGGAAAAGCCAATTTGTGATAACGCTAAGGTTGGTTCTGTTAAGTTGAAGATACGTGCTATCCACGAGACATTGAATGCTATTACCGGACATAAAGGACAGACTAAAATATACTTCCGTTTTGTCGATGAGAAGGGAACGCCAGTAGAAGGTAATGATGAGAGTAATCCTTATTATCAGACGATACAGGTTAATACATCTGATGGAACAAAGAATATCAATTATACGAGTAATAAATATGGAACTGTTGACGTATTCGATTCTGAGGAAACTTGCAACCAGTATACTATAGATGGTACTCCTATGATCGAGAAGGATAGCGAAGGTGAAACTTATATCGTTATCAGCAATAAAGACTATCCTTTGACTACTGGTAAGAAGTATTACGTATCTGTATCTACAGAGGATCCTGCCAAGGGAAATGCCAATTGGGGGTCACCTGCTGAACTCTGCTCGTTGTATAGTAACTGGTTTGAAATGGTTAGCCAGCATCCAGTCCTTACTGATGCCAAAACAGGTAATGTTGTAACAGATTATAAGATTCCTTGTGATGCAGGTGATGACTATAAGATAACAATCAAAGGTCAATTGATTACAACAGACCCTAATAATGGTGGTAAGATTACATTGGATAATGTTAACTATTTCTGGTATCTTGATGGTACGGGTGAGGGCGACAAGTTGTATACTGATGCTAGAAATGAAATTACTATCTTTAAGAAGTATATTACATTGGGGGATACTCATAAGATATATATGAAGCCAGAGGGAAAGGAAGTTGATGGTTATATTGAATGTACACTCAACGGTAAAAAGTATCTGCTGTGTCCTGCTGCAATACCAGTCCCATTACGTGTGATGAAGGATGGACCACAGCTCAACTTCGGTTTCAATGATGTGGATTATCCATTCAATGATGGCAGTTATGAGGCATCGCTTCGTATCGGTTTGCCTCAGCTGAAGAAGTTGAAGGCTTCTAAGGGATATTTGAAGGTACCTCTTCATAGTGCTACGATGAGAGATGGAACAGCTATTACTGAACCTCTTACTTTCATTGATGATAGTAAAAACCCTGCTGTTAAATCGAAGAGCGTAATTGTTGCATCTACGAATGATCCTTTATGGGAAAAGAAGCTGAATACACAAGTTGCAACATTGGAGAACGAAGAGTTGCCTGCTTTTGGTAAAACGACTCAGGCTACTCTCAACCTCAAGTTTGAAGATAATGCAGTTGCTAATTTCCACGAGGGATATTACTATGTTCTCCGATTCGTTTACGAGAAGAGTGCTGCTTTTGCGGGAACTACCTACTGCCCAGGCGAGTCTTATCTCAAGGTGAAGATTGTACCGGAGTTCATTACCTGGACTCCTACTGCAGATGGCGGTATGAATGCCAACTGGAATAATGATGATAACTGGCATCGCTCTTCTTCTACTGAATTGTATGATAATGAGTATAAAGATTATCTGGCTTATGGAAGCAGTATGTCGGGTACGCCAATTTCTGCAAAGGAGATTCCTACGCTGAACAGCTATGTGCCAATGAAGTTTACCAAGGTAACCATCGGCAATCTGAATGGTTTGCCATTCCCTGACCTCGGTAATGTCGTTTACCGTAGCACCAATCAGATTGCTACCAAGCTGACTAACGGTAAGGGTAATGAGGCTACGAAGTATATCCAGTATGATATTATGACTTACTGGGATGAAGCAGCTGCTGATAAGGGATTAGAAGCAGGTAATCTGAAGTGCGAGAAGTTCTATGGCAATACCTGCCATCAGATTTACTTCAAGCCTCAGGGCGAGCTTCGTGACCAGTGCTATCTGGTATATGACAAGGCTTGGGTAGAGAAGGAGCTGGTGCCAAACAAGTGGTATACCATGGCTTCACCTCTGCAGTATATCTACGCAGGTGATATGTATGTGCCGGCAAGCAATGGCCGACAGGAAACCAAGGCGTTTACGGATATCAAGTTTGATGATAAGGCTGCTGATGGTACTGCTGCATATAGCCGAAGCAAGTATCCGGTTTATCAGAGAGCCTGGATGAAGAGTGGAGTAGAGGAAATCTCTCCTAAGGGAGATTATTCTGCATCGCATTATCCGGATGGAGCAGCTCCAGGTGATGTTGATATGAATCTCGGCTACTGGAGTCACGTATATAATAAGGTGGATGAGAGCTATGCCGCAGACGGAACCTTCGGTGGTTTCTCTATCAAGGCGGGTAATGCGCTCTTGCCGAAGAGACCTACAGATGGTACTCCATTGCCAAATGCGATTCTCCGTTTGCCAAAGGCTGATACCAGCTATCAGTACTTCGATTATGATGGATCAACAACTTCTGGTGGTAAATCAGTAACTGTTGGTAAGAACAATGGTCATGGCAAGCTTCTCGTTGCTTTCAATAACGATGAGAAGCATCTCGCAGAGAAGACTCAGAGTTTAGGAACTGATAACAACAGCGGATTCTATCTCGTTGCCAATCCATATACCTGCTCTATCTCAATGGCTAAGTTCTTCGAGGCTAATACTGGTTTGCAGAACGCTATTTGGATTGTAGAGAAAGGTGATGTAAAGGCTATTTCTTCTACAGAACCGGATAAGCAGAACTATGCTATCCAGCCTACCCAGTCGTTCTTTGTTAAGAAGAATGCTGGCGCTGCTATTAGAGAAGTAAGATTCACTTCTACGATGTGTGTTGACCGCACCATTACTCCTGGCCTGCAGATGGCATCTGACTATGTCAAGAGCATTGAAGCAACGACAGAGAATTCAAACGGCCAGACTTCTAGGGCACGCATCGCCTTGCGTCCGGAGGCTTCTGCCGACTATGATGACCAGGAGGATGTGGATCTGCTGTATGACCAGAACCTGAAGGATATTCCGCAGGTTTATACCGTTGCCGGCAACGAGGCGGTGGCTGTGAATGCTGTTCCTGAGTTGTCCTGGATTCCGCTCGGTATCGTGAGCCAGCAGGCAGAAGAGGTTTCACTCACCCTGAAGGGTGTGAACAAGCTCGATGCTCCGGTTTATCTCTATGATGCTGCATCGGCAAGCTTTACAGAAGTTCATGAAGGCGAGGCTGTGAAGGTGAAGGCGGATGACCACGGAAGATACTTCCTCACCCAGACCCGTACTTCAACCGGCATCGACCGCATGGAGACTGAAGAGCAGAGCGCACCGGTGAAGGTTTACTCACCAGCTGCAGGCATGATCGTTGTTTCTGCCTTGGGTAGTGAGAAACTCGACAGGGTTCAGGTATTTACATTGGATGGCAAGATGGTTCACAGTTATCAGTTGCCTGCCAAGCAGAGAATGATTCTGCGAGTTCCATCCGGCATTTACATTGTGAAGGCATCTACCCAGTCCTGTGCTCAGGCTAAGGGTCAGAAGATTTCAGTAAGATAGTATATTCTGGTTTTTAAATATCAATACTTATTTTTTGATAATCCTTTTATACCCACATTATCTGATACCTTACTATATATAGGGGCATCTTTGTTTCTTTGGTAGAGACGAAGGTGTCCCTATCATTTTTATTATTTTTTTTAACACGCATAATTTGCTAGTTTCCAACAATTATCTTATATTTGCAAAGAGTTTCTGTGTCTCTTATGTAGAGATTCAGATGAACAACATCAAAAAACGAGCTTGATTCGCATGATGAAAGAGACAAATATACACTCACAGGTTACGTCCACTATTGCAGGGGACGACGGCGAAGCCGTGGCAAAAAGTGAAGGATATGTAGCAGAAAATGGTTTTGTAGCAACAGATCCGACGCACTTTGAAAAGGCGTATCATGATAAACAGTCGAGGTAAACGTGTTGTCCGTGAGGCTGTTTTCTTACCACCTTTGTCTTTGTGAGAGTTGAGGACAAAAATCTTAATGAAATCCGCTTCCGCTCCGATGTTTATAAGATGCTTTCGGAATCAGGCAAAAGTGCCCCATATGCTATCCCTGATATCAAATTCAGCCATTTCAGCGAGCGAGAGTTTGAAGAGAAGGTTGCCCCACATGTTACTATGTTGAAAAAACAGATGAGGTGAAGGAGTGTGCTTAGCAATCCTTCACCCTAAAAGATAACGCAAACGAGCGCAATGAAAGCTGGCTTTCAAATTGCCGAGTGCAGTTTATCTTCTGCAAAACGATACAATAATCACTTTTTTCAAAATTGTTATGTGTATAACTGCTTGTAAAATAGTGGGGACGCTGTAATGGTGATATACATCCCTCTTCGTGGTTATTTCTGACGATGTAATACATTCGATGAAAAATAGGTTTTCCCCTTATGGGATGGTCATAAAAACTATCGGTTATGCAACAAATAATAGATATAGTACAAAGATTGATGGAAGAACTGGATGTTACAATCTTAGGTCTTTTATGTGGTGCTTTCACTTTTATTCTTGGAGTTATCATCTCACAGTATAAATTAGAGGAATGCTTTCATCACAGAAGGGTATGGTCTAGGCTTGCTGTGTCCTCTAGGCTTACTGATCTTAGCTGTATGCATGAATTCCTATGTTGAGGCTACTTTGGTATTTATATTGCTCGTTTGTTTGACAATTTTCCTACCACTTCCCCATGAATTACTCATCATATATTATTATAAATCCCATCTTGACGATCTGGATAAGGGAAAGTATCGTGGTTGGCTTGTTACTACAAGTGCAAAACTGCGTTTCTATGCATTAAGAATAAAGGCTTGCCATGACGAGGTCGACAGGCAAAATGTCCAGGTGGAATTTCTTGATGAAGCAAAGAAATGGGATTTATTTGATTATGAGTATAAGCAATATTACTTACCCCATCTCGATGTTTTGTTCAAAATAGGAGCGGTTAAGGCTTTTGAGTCTGAATGTGTGCGTTTATCCAGATTCAAAGACAATAGCTATATGTTGTGTTTCCAGACATACTTGGCACATAATGCTTTTGACTATGAAAAAATGGTAGAGTATGAGTCCAAGAACACCGATACATCTGATGAGTCTCAGCTAGTTTCGCTCCTTAACCTACTATGTGCATATGAGGCTTCTGGAGAGAAAGAAAAGATGAAGCCTATAGTTGCAAAATTACTTGAGTATAAGAAAAAAGGGATAATTCATATTGAAATGTACCGAGATTTGATGCATTATTATGATGAGATTTTATGCGATAAGGTTGCTGGAGATAGACTTGCTGATGAAATTGTGAAAATGAAGTTGGCTAGATTTGGTGATTTTCTAAATCTTTTAGATGTAGCTTTTATGCATTATAGAAGAGAAGGCAATCAGGCCAAGATAAATACCCTGTTGGATAAAATTCTGTCAGATAATGATTTGATGCAACATGGTGAGAATCAATTGATAACAAGGATAAAACTGATGTATGTTATTTTTGATAATGGATATAAATGGCAGGAATATTCCCTCAAGCTGTTTTTCGATAGGGAAAGATATCTGAAATGTAGCTATCGGGTTGGAGCTTTATTCGTCAAGGAATCCCTTCGATTGATACGGGATGTTAATGCATTGACGGGAAAAGGGCTTCAGCAGAATTTGTTGTCAGATATGTTTGTAGATTTCAGTCGAAATTGTGAACGCTACTTATCGGAAATTGATTCGGATTTAGCTACATTGGATGAGCGATTTCTGTATAGGTACATAAGTTTATTGATGTTGAAACAGGAATTATTAAAATTTATGGCTGATGATGATCTTGTTCTTGTGCGGAAGAATAATGATGAGATATTTGAAAGGATTAGGGCTAGATGTGAGCACAATGCTAATCAAAGGGAATTGCTTCATTTCTTAGTGGTTCAGATTGATGATATTCTTTCTATGAATAAGCAGATTCTTGATTATGTGTCTGCTAATAAGCAATTTACCTTATCTCAGAGATTTATTGATTATAAAAGTCATTGGGATGCCTATTTTAATTATGCAGAGAATCTGATATGTGATGTAGTTAAGATTTTGCAGTCTAGAAATTATGACAAGTCGTTAGCTTACTATGTCCTCTATACAGCCTATTTTTATAATTTGATAGGTAATGGCAAGCGTAGTGTATTTTTCCTTTCTCAATTTGAGAGATATGGAGTAGATTTAAAAAACTGGACAGTGCCTATACAGGATTTGTATGCCAAAATAGCGATAAGTAAGACAAGTAAAATTTAATATTAAAACATAAACATACAATATAATGTTTAATCTCAGTAAATTCATAGGTCAGTATGTGACCAAGCGTGAAACAAGTATAATATTATGAGTGAAGAACAATACAATGAATTTCTGAAAGCCTATACCAAGGAAGCTTTGGCAAGCATGATAAAGGCTGATATACTCAGTAGGTTTCCCGAACCTTATGCAAGTATGTATTGTCAACAATTTGATGATTTCAAAAATGTTGCAGATTTCTTGGAATTTGCAGCAAAGTTAATGAGAAGATAATAACATATTTATAACTAGTCTTTGCTTTCTGCTGATTCATGCAAATAAGGCTTAAGATTAGGTATAGAAAACATTGCATTAAGGCGGTCCCATCCCGTACAATTTGGCGAAGACCTTTGATGGTCCGCCAACCTTAGAGCGTAGCGGTTCCGAGCACCGAGTAGGGCGGTTACATCCTTCCTTTCTGATTCCTAAGACATAGCCAAATTTTTGAGCAACTTTTTATGTTAATAAATA
>ENA-OPLQ01000128-OPLQ01000128.1-human-gut-metagenome-genome-assembly--contig:-NODE-128-length-17682-cov-3.508141_pt1 | contig 17682 bp, 18 predicted proteins | sample MGYA00241449_ERZ501730 | MGnify/ENA primary metagenome ERZ501730 (study PRJEB25962, sample SAMEA2042560) | human gut metagenome | biome: human gut; feature: human-associated habitat; material: faeces...
TTACAGTCTTGCAATATATTAATTATGTAAACAACAGACCGATTGGCAGGGTTAAATATGCGCTAAATTAATTCCGCCAACGGGTTAAGTTTATAAAAAAGAAAATGTTAAATTTTAAATAAATCATGGGGAGTGATTCAAAAAACAAACGATTAGCAAAGAATACTATTTACTTGTATATTCGAATGCTATTTGCTGTTTGTATCAACCTTTACACTTCTAGACTGGTTCTTGAATATCTGGGAGTTGAAGATTTTGGTGTTTATAATGTTGTAGGTGGTATCGTTGCACTTATGATGTTTGTTAATTCTTCTATGCGTGGAGCAACATCTAGATTTATAACATTCAGCATCGGTAAAGGAAAAATAGAAGATTTAAAGAAAACGATTAGTTCTTCCATACAGATCCATACTGTTATTTCTATATTGGTTTTGTTGGTAGGTGAGACTTTTGGACTATGGTTTGTCAACACAGAATTAAATATTCCAGCATTCTCTATGAATGCTGCTAATTGGGTATATCAATTTTCGTTGTTTGCTTCTGTCATAGCAGTCCTACAAGTACCTTATAATGCTTGTGTGGTTTCTTATGAAAGAATGGATGTTTTTGCAATCATAGAAATTGTTAATGTCATACTTAAGTGTCTTATCGTTTTTTGCTTAGTTCTTTTTCCTAATAGATTAATTGCTTATGGTGGTCTGTTGTTTGCTGTGTCTGTTTTAATATGCTTCTTATATTTCTTTTATTGCTATAAGAATATTGATGGTTTTGAGCTTAATCTTCATTACAATAAAGACTTTGTGAAGCCTATGCTAAAATTTGCAGCTTGTGATTTGTTTGGTAATGGTACATTTGCTGTAAAGCAACAGGGAATAAATATCTTAATCAATAAATTCTTTGGTGTAGCACTGAATGCCGCTAGTGGAGTTGCAACCCAGGCAAGTAGCATCATTTCTACATTTATGACCAATGTACTTCAAGCTTTTAAACCTCAAATAATAAAGGAATATTCGGTTGGGAATATTGAAAGAATGGGCAAATTAATGTGTGTAGAATGTGATGCATTGTTCTACTTGCTTTCTTTGGTATTTATTCCTCTCTATATTAATATAGAATATATAATGCATCTGTGGTTGAATAATGTCCCCGATTATGCAAGTGCTTTTTGTAAAGTCTTGCTCGTCTTTAACGTGTTTTCAGTGGCAACACAGATTTTGCAGGATGGAATACATGCTACGGGAAATATCAAAAAAATGACCCTTTCGATGGGCGGACTTAACTTGTTTTGCTTATTGCTCACTTATTTGTTCTTTTTTCTGGGATTCGATGCACAATACGCTTACATTTCTATGGTTATCTGTCTGTTTATTCAGACAGTTATCAATTTAATAGTTCTTAAGTTATTAGTGAGCCGTTTTCCTATATATAATTATCTTTTTAGCATAATTAAGGGTTGCGTAATCATGTTGTTTGTTTTGATAATTTTGGAATATATTTCACAAACTGTTTCAAGTTCTTTGTTGAGACTTTGCATGACTATAGTCTTAAATACAGGCCTGTTAACTGTTGTTGATTTTATGATATTTCCAAATTACAGAAAAAAAATATTATTATTGATTAAAAGAAAAGTAAATGAATAAAGTTATAGTTATTGGTGGCTTTCATCATAATACTTATGGCTTAATCCGTAGTTTAGGTGAAGCAGGAATAAAGTCCTATGTTATATTAGAGCCTTGCCATCCAAAAGTGAACTGGCTTTTTGTTTCCAAATATATAATAGGAAATTATATATTATCAGAAGGAGAAAATTTGGTTGATTATTTGCTAACAACTTTTTCGAATGAAAAGGTAAAGCCTATAATATATAGCGGTAGTGATGCTTCCATTTCTTTGTTGGATAATGCATATGATGTGTTAAAAGATAAGTTTTTCATTTTTAATGCTAAGAACACAAGAGGAAGAATTAATCACTATATGAATAAAGTGTTTATGTTTCCTTTGGCAGAAAAGTGTGGGTTAACAACGATTAAAACATGGCATTTGAAGAAAAGTGAAATTGATTCTGCCAATTTGATTTATCCAATACTTGTTAAGCCCAACAACAGCTTGGGGGGTACTAAAGCAGACATTAAAATCTCTTATAATAAAGAGCAGCTTTTACGGAATATGCATGAAGGTATTGATTATATTCTTCAAGAATACATTGAGAAAGATTATGAATTAATGTTTATGGGTTTATCTATAAAAAACGGAAAAGAAGTCTTATTTCCAGGAATGATTCGTAAATATAGACAGTATCCTTATATGGTAGGTGGTACGTCTTTTGCGTGCCTTGACTCATTAGATATGTTCCCAAATTTTCAGATAGAAAAAGTTTTAGACTTTATAGATGAAATTGGCTATGAGGGCTTATTTAGTATAGAGTTTATTGTTAAAGGAAATAAGTATTATTTCTTGGAAATAAATATGCGTAATGATGGAAATGGCTATATGTCAACAGGAGCAGGATTAAACTTACCTCTTATATGGTATCATTATTGTTGTGGAATAACTGATAATAGTAAATCTTTGTCCTTAATTAAGCCATTTTATTTCATGTCAGAGGAAACTGACTATAAACATATATCTGGGGGACACTTGACACTGGCTAATTGGTTGAGTTGTTTGCATAAAACAAATTCTTTTTTTATATTGAATAAAAGGGATATAAAGCCAGGGTTAGTTTATTTCGCATTAACTTTTAGTAGAATGATTAAACGACTGATAAAAAAGTAAATCGTATGTTGAACATTTTTTCAAAGAAAGATAGAATGATTCTACGTTCAGATATGTGGAATCTAGGCTTTATGACAGATGATATTGCTGATGTTATTAAGTCTGATAAATTAAATATCCATTGGATGAAGCACAGCTATACTGATAGATGGTTTGCTGATCCTTATCTATTGGAGGTGACAGATAAACAAATAGTTGTGTTGGTTGAAGAGTTTTGTTATAAGCTCCGAAAAGGTAGAATAGCCAGACTTGTTGTAAGTCGTCCTGACTATGTTCTCCAAGAAATGAAGATTATTCTTGAGTTGCCAACTCATCTTTCGTTTCCCGTTATCTACCAAAAAGACGGAGAAGTTTATGTAATGCCAGAGAATTCGAAATCTGGCGGCATAAGCATTTACAAATATAACCCTCAAAACATTTGTTTGGAAAAATTGCATGAAGTAGGTAAACTACCATTGACTGATGCTACAATTGTACAGTTCACGTCAGGTGAAGATTATATTTTCAGTACCAAATTGCCAAATCCAAATGGAAATGAACTGCAGGTTTATCCTTTTGATGGTAAAGAGATGTTTATGGATGAAAATCCGATAGCTAATGTTAGTTTTCAAAGTAATGTAGCACGTAATGCAGGTGATGCCTTCTACATTGATGAACAGATGTATCGTCCTGCTCAGGATTGCAATAAGTGTTATGGAAATGGTATAGAGATTCAAAAGGTTAATAAAGAAGGAAAAACTTTTGTGTTTGAAACCATTACTTCATTCCATTCTGATAATCCAGATTATAGTTTGGGGTATCATACGTTCAATATGAAAAATGGATTGATAGTTGTAGATGGACATAGATTTCGTTTTCCACGAATGGTTAAATTCCTTGGTTTGTTGCATAATATTAGAAATTTGAAGAAATGAAAGTGTTATTTGTTATCCACCATCTCAAGATGGGTGGTGCTGAAACGATAGTTACAAATTATGCCCTTCAGATGAAAAAAATGGGTATAGAAGTTGCTGTATTGGATATATGGCATTTTAATACTATCTTGTTCCAAAAATTGAAGAATGCCAGTATTCCTGTTTTTAGTATTTTTAAAGAATCAAATATAATCACAAGAATTATAAATCATTTATATCCTTCAAAAACGAGTCTTAATGAAAGAATAATGAATGTGATATCTGAGTATAAGCCCGACGTTGTTCATTTTCACACATTCTTGGGAGATACCCAGATAGATAAGGAATTGTGTCCCAAATGGTTCTTTACCTTGCATTCTGATATGAATCGTTTCTTGTCTCAATTCGATGAAATTGAGATTGATAATTTTTCGAATCAATTGTCGGCAGGACTTCATGTTCTTGCTCTAACAGGGAAGGCAAAACAAGACTTGTTGGCTTTTAATTCTAAAACTCAAGTTGATGTTATACCTAATGGCCTTGATATTCAAGGAATTCAGTTGCAAAAGTATGACAAAGAGAAGCTACTTGGAGAATTAAACCTACCTAAAGATACTTTTATCTTAGGACATGTTGGCAGGTTTAATAAGGTTAAGAATCATGAGAAGTTAATCAATATTTTTAGAAGTGTTCTTCAAAAGCACCCTCAGTCGGTATTGTTACTTGTAGGAGATGGAGATAAGAATGATAGAAAACGAGTGCATGGGCTTGTTGAGGAATATTCTCTTCAAGACAGGGTTATATTTCTTGGTGTCAGGAAAGATGCAATAGCCTTGATGAGTTGCTTTGATGCCATGGCTTTGCCTTCCTATCAAGAGAGTTTCTCCTTAGTTTTAGTTGAAGCGCAAGCCCAAGGGGTAAGATGTGTTGCATCTGATACTGTACCAGACGAAGTGATTTGTACAGATAAATGTTTTAAATTATCTGTTAACGAATCGAATAAAAAGTGGGCAAATTTGTTACTTAGCTCTTGTGTTAGAGAAAATAATGTGAAGTCAGTGAACTATTTTGATTTTAAGAAAGTGCTTTCTAATATACTTTCTTTATATCAAAAATAAATATTTGGAAGTATGATATCCATAATAAATATAATTATTATAATATGCTGTATAATAATACTTAGAAATTTTTATGTTGGTGGTATTATATATTTGTTACATAGTTTTATCTTACCGAGTTTCGTTTCTTTTAATATGGGCGGTGTTAGTGTAAATGCAAATGATTTATTTTTGATATTTATGATAGCGTCGTTTCTTATTCATAAATCTTCATTAAGTGCGAGCTACCCTATCACAAAGGTTTTAAAGCTATTTTCATTTTACGTTATTCCAGCTGTACTGGTTTGTCTATTGGCTTCTTTTGTACCTAAAGGAATTCAGTATTATCAATTCGCTAAAGGTATAATATATCACACTGTTCTTCCTGTTCTTTTCTGTTTCTATTTCTTAAACACTATAGATACTAGGGTAAGATTTATCCGTTGCTTAACAATTGTGGCAATAGTAATCGGTTTTTATGGAGTAATTTGTTATGTTCTTAAAGAAAACCCTTATATAAAGGTTCTTAATCTTTTGTATAATAAAGAATATGAATATGAATATTTCCTTTATGAAGTTAGAGGTGGTTTGTCTGGGCGAATATCTGGAACAATGAACCATCCTTTAACTTGGGGGCAATTGTGGGGTATCTTAGTTGCTTTTTTTGTAATGGTAAAAGATAAAATAAATCCTGTGCTGTTTAAAGCTGTTATTGTGTTAGGATGCTTAAATGTCTTGTTTTCAGGAAGCCGAAGTGCTTTGGTAGCCTTGTTCCCTATATTAGTATGTTATGCAGTAGCTTCTGGAGGCTTAAAAGTTTTACAAAAAATTGGCATTTATGCTTTTGTAGGTGTAGTCTTATCGTATTCGCTTTCTGATAAAATGCAAACTTATATAGAATCAGCAGTATTCTTTTGGGATCAATCAAAGAGTAATGCTGCGGAAATAAATGGCAGCAATGTAGATATGCGTATAAATCAAATAGAAACAACAGTATTTGATGTATCTAAAGAAAATCTTTTATTCGGGTATGGCTTGGGGTATCTGGAATATTCTAGTAAAAAAAATATAAGAAACTCGGCAATGCTAGGTTTTGAGTCAGTCTTCTTCCAGAAAATGTATGAACAAGGGGTTGTTGGTATTATCTGTTTTTTTGTTTTTCTTTTTCAATTCTACTTATTTGGAATTAAAAGGTTTAAAAAAAATAAGAAAATTTTGTTTTTAGGTTATTGCTCTAGCTATTTGTTATCTATATTATTTACAGGAATACAAGATACATTTTCTTCTTATTTGTTCTTAGGCACTTTTCTGATAGTGTTCGGTGCTAGAGAAAATGTATGTGAAAAACAAATTGGTAGACTTACTCGCTCATAGATGGCGGCTGGCTACTGTTACTGCTTGGGCATAAAATCAAATGATTTTTTCTTAAAAGATAATAAAAAAGCATTCATTTTATGGCTTAACGTACCTAAAGTGACCGCTTACCCTCAAAGGAGGGGAATATTCCAAAAATAGATATGTACAAAGTTTATTAAAATTATGATTAAGAATATTACAATTCAAAATATAAAGGGCTATGGTTATCCGCCTGTAACTCTTGATGTGGAACTTAAAACCAATAGGGTGAATATTTTGTTCGCCCCAAATGGTACAGGTAAATCTTCTTTAGCTGCGGCTTTTAGTTCTTTGAAAAGAGGCACTTTGTCTGTAGATAAAAATCTGAAATTTCATAAAGACGAAACCCTTTCATCGTCATTGTCTTTAGAGCTGAATGATGTGGTTTATACTGCGGACAGTACTAAGAACGAAATATCTCCAGTTCTTTCTTGTTGGGTGATAAAAAGTGGTATAGATAGCGAAGCGACTTTGCAAAATATGGGGAAATTTGCTACAGCGACAAGTTATATAGATATTACAGATATAGAAATAGGTAAAGTTGTAAAGTTGATTTCTACAGGTTATTCAATTAATGCTATAAAACGTAATTTTGGAAAAAATAAGAAAATTCTTCAAAACCTAGGAGTAGAAATGGAAAGTCCAAAATTCCTTCATAGATTGAAGTTTATATATACTCAATTGGATACTTTCTTATCGGCAAATTCTAGAAGAGCGTTAATAGAAAATGTATTGCAAAAAATCAATAATCTGAGAGGAAATGAACAAGAAGTCTTAGCTGCGATAGATGAAAACTGGTTGTCTGAAATTGAAACAGAGCCTCGATATCAGAGTATTGTTCAGCAATTGGCTTTATTGTACCCTAATGATTCGCCTTGTAACTTGTTTTTGCGTTTTTTTCAATTGATATATCATTGGAAAGATAATAAAGTGAAAATTAAATCAGCTATAGCTTATTGGGACTATATTGATTTCAAAAATCATATTGATAGGGAATTTAAGCTGCTAGATACAACATGGAAAAATATCCATACTGAAGAAGTTAAGGATAAGCTAGTAGTACGTTTCCCACATGCTGATGAAATATCAAATGGGCAACGTGATTTGTTGACTTTTGTTGTGAATATCATTAAGTTTAAAGCAAAGATACGTCCAGAACATAAATACCTGCTACTGATAGATGAAGTCTTTGACTATCTTGATGATGCCAACTTGATAGCTGCTCAGTATTATCTGACAGAATTACTCAATCTATCAAATAATAATTTGTATTTATGTATTTTGTCGCATCTGAATCCTTATACTTTCCGTTCTTATGTGTTTTCTGAAAAGAGAATAAATCCTCAATATTTAAGGGCGACGGTTCCAACTGCAACTAGAAAAATGTTGGCTTTTATTGCTTTCCGTGAAACCATGAATCAGGAAGGCAAGAGAGGGGATGCTAATAAACTGCAACTTTATCACAACCTCTCACATGATTTGTTTCATTATAATCATTTGGTAAGAGATTATTCAGCAGATATAGCTACTTATAAAACAGACCGTAATCTAGATGAGACTTGGGGAAGAACAGCTGTTCTTCACCAAATCTTGATAGATGAAGTAAATAAATATCTATCTGATCAAACTCAATATGATCCTTATGCAGTAGCAATGGCTTTGAGATTGAGAGTGGAAAAAATGATGTATGAGCAACTTCAGAATCAAAATCAGAAAACTCATTTTATTGAGCAGAAAATGACTAAGAATAAATTTGCTTATTGTGAAGATAATGGTGTTGAAGTCCCGGATGTGTATAATATCGTTTCTGCTATCCATAATGAGGCTGATCATGTGAAGATGGATCATTTAACTAATACCTACGTAGAGAAACCAATGGTATATAAGTTTCAGCATGTTGCTATAAAAGGCATTCTGAAAAAAATATTTGGTTGGGAAGGGCATAATTTAAATACTAATGTAATAGATTAATTCTCATGAGAAAAAAAGTCGTTTTTTTTATTCCTTCTGGTTGTGGAGGTGCAGAACGTCAGGCTATCGTTATTTCAAAATGCTTGAGTGATGAACAGTTTGATGTTTCTTATCATATATTTGGCCCAAATAATCAGTTGGAAAAGTTTTTACCTGATAATAGAGTATGGACTTTTCATAAGGAACCGAAATTTACGCATAATTTGATAAGTAATATGCGTAACGTGATAAAGAGAGAAAAACCTGATGTGGTTTATGGAGCAGGAATGCCTGTTAATTGGCGTCTAATAGTAGCTTCGCGATTTTTGAATTGTAAGGTAATTCTTAGAAATGAGAATTATCTCTATACTCAAAGTTTTACTCAGAAATTAAGACTGGCTCTTACTTACCCATTTGCAGATTATATCATTGCTCAAACTGATGAAATGAGAGATGGATTAATAAAAGGTTTACACCTTTCAAAAAAGCTAGTTCATACGGTTCCAAATGCAATAGATAAGCAATATATTAATAAGTGCTTGGCTGAGGAAAGTCCTTTTGTAGAAGACGATGTTAATGCGAGATTTGTTGCCGTTGGAAGATTTCATCGAGATAAAGGATTTGATTTATTGCTGAAAGCTTTCTGTATTGTGAAAAGAAATATCAAAAATTCTAAACTGTACATAGTTGGAGATTATAATGAGGATAATCCTGTTTGCCAAGAATTGCAAAACTTTGTAAAACATAACGAACTTCAAGGTTCTGTGGAGTTTACTGGTTTTAAAAGCAATCCTTATATATATATGAAAAATGCTGATTGCTTTGTTTTGTCTTCTCGTAATGAAGGTTTGCCTAATGTTATGATAGAAGCTTTATATTTAGGCACTCCAGTTGCTGCATTTAAGTGTATTCCTGTTATTGAAAGAATTGTTTCTGAAGGAAGAACAGGTTATTTGGCATCTAAGGAAAATGTAGAAGAGCTAGCTGCTGCGATGGAAAAAACGGTGACGTTGGGAAGGATAGAGACTACGTATAATGCAAATTCAGAAGAAAAATTTCGTAAGATATTTGCAGAATAATAATTTTGGGGCGAAAGGCTTGATCCTTTTATTTTTTGAGCTACTTTTCTGGGCAAGCTGAGTAGCCCTTTTAAAAAGATAATAATGAAAACAATACTTCTTCAATGTAAATTCCTATTGGTGGAATTTCTTAATGTATCTTATCAACTCGTTCCAAATCCCCTTCGAAATTACTATTTGAGAATGTTCGGAATACGGATATGGGGGGGCAAGTCTTGTATCCATCGAGGATGTAAGTTCTTTCATGTTGGTAAGATGAGTGTGGGACAGAATACTGTCATTAATTTTGGTTGTTACCTTGATAATCGCCGGGGTATCTATATCGGAAACAATGTCGGTATTGCCCATAATACTAAGATTTATACGTTAGGTCATGATTTGAATGACCCGAAGTTTTCTACGAAAGGTACGCCTGTGCATATTGGGGATGATGTCTTTATCTTCTCTAATGCCTTGGTGATGCCTGGAGTGACAATAGGTGAAGGTGCCATTGTCTTGGCTGGTAGTGTGGTTACAAAAGATGTGGAGCCATGGTCTATCGTGGGTGGTAACCCAGCCAAGAAAATTAGGGAGCGCAATCGTGATATAGATTACAAACAAGTTTATAGATACTGGTTCGCTTTATAATGAACAAACCGAACATACTTTTTTTGTTGAAAGGCCTTGAAATAGGTGGTCTGGAGGTGGTGACTGCCGTTCTTGCAAATAAATTTGTAGAGGAAGGTCATCAGGTAAGTGTTTTTTCTTTTCTTGGCGGAAAACATTCCATTGCCGATAGATTTGATGCTCGTATCAAACTTTATCAGCAAGACGACTATTCCCGAAGTAAAGAAAATGTTGCTAAGTTGCGAAAAGTCTTGGTCGATGATAAGATAGATATCATCATCAACCAATGGGGCTTGCCTTATACACCAATCAAAACGGCACGAAAGGCTGCTAAAGGTCTCGATGTAAAGATCATTTCCGTATATCACAATGCGCCGAGTTTCAATGGTAGAATCCAGAAATTAAATATAGCTTTAATGGGATGCGAGAATCTTATGAAGCGTTTGGCTTTACGCTTGATGCGCTTTGCATTCAAGAAGGTGACGAGCAGGGCTATGGCTTACATTTATCGACATAGTGACTTGTTCCTTGTATTATCGCCAAGCTATATAGAGGAGTTTAAGCGTTTTACAGGTGTGAGTGATGACAGGTATCTTCAAGTGTTGACCAATCCTATAACAGTAGAGCATGATGGTTATGAGTATGCTTTTAATGAAAAGCAGAAAGAAATCATCTATGTGGGTCGTTTGGACTTTGTTCAGAAAAGAGTATATCGTGTGATTGATACATGGAACTATTTGGAGGAACGCTTTCCAGATTGGCGTTTGACCATCGTGGGAGATGGTGAGGATAGGGAGAACTTGGAGAATCATGTGAAATATTTAGGCTTGAAACGAGTTTCTTTTGAGGGATTCCAAAAGCCGATAGACTATTACAAGCGTGCTTCAATTCTTCTCCTTACATCTGATTTCGAAGGTTTTCCATTGGTGCTTGCTGAATGTATGAGCTTTGGTGTGATTCCTGCCGTATATAACAGCTATTCAGCAGTATGTGATATTATAGATGATGGCAAGGATGGCATCGTGCTTCCTTATCATAAGAATGGATATCAAGCAGAAGAGGCTGCTGGCATGATTGCCAATATCATGAAGGATGATGGTAAACGTGAGCAAATGGCTTTGGCTGCTATCAAGAAAAGCAAAGAATATTCTGTAGAGAAGATTTATAGTGAATGGGAGAGAGTGTTTAATGGTTGTATATAAATAAATTTGTTAAAATATGAACGTGAATTCAAAATTGGTTTATTATTCTGCTTTATCATTAATGATAGTTTGGATGCTCGTTGGAGTTTTTCCTTTAATTTGTTATGAAAGCGATTCTATGCATGTTATTGCTGGTTGTAATACCATTGTAAATCAAGGTTTTATTACACCACCTTTATACTCTTATCAGTATGATATGCAGCCATTAATAACTTATGTGGTTGCTTCGCAGCGAATCTTGTTTCCATTGTTAACTTGCGAACAATGGTATTGTTTAGATTCTGCATTTGCGGCAATCTTGTTTTTGTTTGGGTCATTAAAACTTGCACAGAAAATATCACATGCTCCAAGAGGATTGGTTTTATTAGCAGCCTTTTTGATTCCTGAAACTGTTGCTATTGGTATGTATCCTAATACTACAGTTTTTGCTGCTGTCTTTTTTGTGTGGGGGTTACTATTTATTGAAAAAAGGAAAATATTGGCAGTTGTATTTCTCTGTATAGCTCCACTGTTCAGAGTAGATGTTGTAATCGTTTATCCGGTTTTACTTTTTATTTATCTAAAATTGGGATTAAAACTTAAGGATGCTTTAAAAAAGTCAATTATAGATGCTGTTATAGTTCTTATTGTATTGATACTTGGATTTTATGCGCTAGGTGCTAATCCATTTAATTCGCTTTCAACATATAATACATGGAATGAAACAGGTGAATATGCATCAAAAGTTCTCTTTTCTGCGTTTTCGTTTCTAACTTTGATTAATATTATATTGCTCCCACTGGGATTATATAGAATGATCAGCTATAGGGAAAAAATAAATATTATAGTAGTTTTAGTTCCAATTATTCTGTTAGCTTATATGTTTCGGAGCAGCGCAACAGCAGCTAAACATTGGGCTTATTTAATACCTTTTGTGCTTGTAATTTCTGTCAACGGAATTGAAACTCTCATACAAAAGTTTCACAATAATTCAATGCTGAAATATATATCTTATTGCTTATTGGGATTATTCTTAGTAGTTTCTGTAAGAATAGATATGCCAATGGAAGCCAAAAAATGGATGAATACGGATTATTCCTCTGCTAACATGGGGCCGGTATGGATGATAAAAGAGAATATGGGGGGGCAAAATTTAAGATTTGGTATAGGTGCAGGACAGTTGATACCTACAGCTGATGAATGGATGCTAAGCTCTGGTAATCTTTTTTATCCATTTTATATATGCAATTATAAGGTTAATAGATATCGCATTTTAGAATCTGAAAAGAAATATTTGTCAAGAAGGTCAAATTATAATTTGTATACATTTTCTTGGGAAAGTGCTTTCTCGTATACGTCGTTGTTACAAAACGAAGGTTATAAAATGAAGAAAATGAATGGTGCGTTTGTTTTTGAGAAAGGAAATGCACGTATAAATGAATATTGTGTTCCTAATTGTTATGACAATGAACACAATCTTCGTTTAGCTTTATTAAAAATTAAATCTGCAAACTCCTTTATTTCAACAATGCATGAAAATGAAGAAATGTTGATGAGGAAAATGGCTAATCAAGGCATTGTAAAAAGAGTTGCAGAAAACTTATATAGTATTACTTTAAAATAAGAAAATGAAAAACTTAATATTGCTTCTTCGTCCTCAACAATGGGTAAAGAATACATTTATCTTCTTGCCTTTGTTTTTTCATGGGGACTTGACAAATGTTCAGATGTTAATAAATGCAGTAATTGCATTCTTCTGTTATAGCTTTGCGGCTAGTAGCATCTATTGCTTTAATGATATATATGATGTAGCCGCTGATAGAAAGCATCCTAAGAAATGTAAGCGCCCAATTGCATCTGGTGCTGTTAGTATTCCGCAAGCTTATGGATTAATGGCGTTGATGTTATTTCTTTCTTTAAATCTTGCGTTTTGGACTCTTGGAAATTCCAGTATGCAGGTGATTGGTGTTATTTGCTTCTATTATCTGATGAATATAGCCTATTGTGTAAAGCTTAAGCAGATAGCTTTAGTAGACGTTTTCATCATAGCAATTGGTTTTGTTCTTCGTGTTATTTTAGGAGGCGTTGTCAATGATATTATCCTTTCTCATTGGATAGTCTTGATGACTTTCTTGTTAGCATTGTTCCTTGCTTTTGCCAAGAGAAGAGATGATGTCGTTTTGTATCAAGAAACGGGAGTGTTGCCAAGAAAGAATGTCAACCGTTATAACTTGGATTTTATGAATCAGGCTTTGACTATTGTTTCTGCTGTTACATTGGTAGCTTATATAATGTATACAGTTTCGGATGATGTGATGAAGCAGTTTAATTCTCATTATATTTACCTTACTACAGTGTTTGTCTTGGCTGGTATATTGAGATACTTGCAGATTACAATTGTAGATGTTAAAAGTGGAAGTCCGACCAAGGTATTGATGAAAGATAGATTTGTCCAGTTATGTATTGCTGGTTGGATAGCCGCATTCCTGATAGTAATCTATTTATAGGCTATGGAACGAGATGTTTGTGATGTCAACGATAGCATGCTATGTGGTCTATCCATTGGAAAAGTGGGTGATGAGGAAGATCAGAATGTGAAGACAGTATGTACCGATGGTACTGCATGTAATGTAGGAGAGTAAGGCGTTTTATTTTTTGTATTGAAATAATCATGTATATGGATGATTTAATTGCAAATCCTTGGATTGTTGGAATAGGTGGAGGTGTTATAAGTTCACTTATTGTGTTCTTTATAACCAAGTTCTTTTTGAGTAAAAAGGAGAATAAGGAATATGAACAAAAAGTTAGATTGGCAACTAATGAGGTGGTTTATGCTGTTCGCCCATTAGTAATAGATAAGGCGATTCCTGCTAATGATGTTTTAGCAGCATTGCGAAGTGCTATAGCAGTAAAATATGGTGTAAAGGTTTCTGATGTCATTGGAATAAAGCAGTTGGTAAGTATTCTTGTTCTTGAAATCTTGAGCAATTCGTTTTTGAACTCAAACCAAAAGAATGAATATTGCAATCTTTTGATGACTATGAAAGATGAGCCGAAACAAACTCCATCTAATGATGTTCATAAGAGGAAAAGTGAACGAAATCTTTATATAAGTATTATGTTGTCTCTTTTATGCTTTGGCATGGTTCTGGGAAGTGTTGTTGCTTCGAAAGAGAAGAATGTAGAAAATGTAGAAGTTTATAAACAAGGTTTTTTCGTAATGTTTTCTGCGTTGATGTTTACCTTTGTACTTACTACATTTATTTTATATAAATTGAAAGAACTTCTTAAAAAACGAAAGATAGAACTGGATAAATTGAAGCTTAAATTGGATGAATATGAAACTGGGGCCAAATAAAGTGGGGCATTATTATCAGCCTGCTCCTTATCATAGCTATAAAGCTAAGAAGCTAAATGACAAGACTCGTTGGATAGCAAATGCTAAATTTGAATATGATATTTTTAATTTGGCAGATGAACACGATGAAAGGGTATTGAGAGATGAACCACTTGTTAGGAATTTAAGATGGGTTAATGACGACAATAAAGGTCTTTATTCTATTAAAGAAAATGGTTGCATATTGGGAATATCAGGGGAACGGTTAGCATACTTTCCTCAGCCACGAAATGAAGGTGAATCTTGGCATGGTTATCCTACTGATAGTACGAATTTGGGAGACAAATTAATTAATCATTGGTTTAGTATTGGTGTTATAGATATATCTGTATGTCGTAAATTATTAAAGCATAAACTATGAATCCGATTATTCATTTTTCTATAAAGGTTAACGCATTGGATTGCTATCTGTATGGTGGTTATCTGTTTATCGTACTGAATGATGGTAGGGTGGTCAATGTGTCTTATCACCAGATTATAAATTGCCTGAAAGCGCAGTATCCAGAATATGCAAATTTGATAGAGCTCGTTTTCCTTCATAATGAATATTCTAAAAGCGAAGCAGCGAGAATCCTATTTGGAGTAGAAGAGATAAAAGAGACTTTTAGACACGTGTGGCAAAAGGCTTCGAAAGAAATCGTTTTTGAACTCAATTTTTCTGATATAGAGGAAAATTGCAACACGATAGATGTATGTCAATCAATACCTTTGGATTTGCGTGCTTATGGTGGAAGACTATTTCTTGGATGTCAGAATGGACTGTTCGAGTCAAAACTGAATATGGATGGTAGCTATCAAATTAATCCTTCTCTTTTTTCCAAATGTTTTGATGGTAAAGTTATTGGGTTGAATGCCAGAAATAGTACTGTTGTCGTTTCGGCTGATTGGGATGGCTTGTTAAAAGGAGAGGTCTTAGATTTCGATACTAATTTTAGAATTGATGAAGGAAAGTCGTATGCAAAACGTTCTTTGCGTACAGGATGGATGACATCTGATGTAGTAAATTATAATAATGCCAGCAATTTTGATTACATATATAATGAATGTGTAGATAGAGTGAAAAATGATAATAAAAACTTCTATACTACAACAAAGATAAGGGAGAAAAAAGTAATCAGCCAATTCGCAAAGGCTGTGTACGGGATGGAAGATTTATTCTCAAGGACAAAAATAGATAAATCAGACATAATGTATAGTTTTAATAGCTCGGATAAAAGTTTCTTCGTGATGAATGATGGAAGTATAGTAAATGCTAAAATTAAAGAAGGAAAGATTGATGAGCCTTTCTATATCTCGCAAAGGGTTAAGCCGTTTGGAGAACAGAAAAAATTTGCTGGTAAGCCTCTTTCGAGTTGTTTCGTTTATAAAGGCTGTGTCTTAGAATATTTTGATGGGGTTGTGTTGATTCAAAATCATGAGATGATTAATTTGTGCGATAGACCTGTCAATAGTGTACGCTCTTATTTAAATTCGAATAACTATCGTGATATAGTCTCTATAGTTGATGATGATTCGATATCTTTAAACGCAATCTTCAATATTGATGATATAAAAAGTCAGCCTGCATTTCCAAAAATAACTGTTAGGCATGACAACTCTTCGAAGGGAGTTGTATATGGTAATCAAAATGAAGAATTGCCTTTCTGATTTGTGTAGTGATTGATAATCAAACAAAGATTTTGTATGATGATATTTTGAAAAAACAATGGAAACAGTAAAAGTATTAAATATTAATATTCAGAACATTACTCGTCAGGAACTCTTGGAGAACCTGATGGAGGGTGTTCTTGTGACTCCTAATCTTGACCATCTGATAAAGCTTCAGAAGGACAAGGAGTTTTATGATGTGTATCAGAAGTCGGAATGGGTGGTGTGTGACAGTAAAATCCTCTACCTATTCGGTAAGTTGTTGAAGACTCCAATCAAGGAAGCGATTCCGGGTTCCAGTTTCTTCACCTCTTATTATATGTATCATAAGGATGATGCAGACTGCAAGATCTTCTTGCTTGGGGCCAAGGAGGGTATTGCAGCCAAGGCTATGGAACGTATCAATGAGAAGGTAGGTCGCCAGATGGTGGTTGGTGCTCATTCTCCTTCCTTTGGCTTCGAGAAGCATGAGGAAGAATGTGAGGAGTTGGTTCGCATCGTGAACGAGAGTGGTGCGAATGTGCTGCTCGTTGGTGTGGGTGCACCTAAACAGGAGAAGTGGATTATGAAGTATCGTGATAAGATGCCTGGAGTAAAGGTGTTCATGGCTCTGGGTGCTACCATCGACTTCGAGGCAGGAACTTTGAAACGTGCGCCTAGGATTTGGCAGAAAATTGGTATGGAGTGGCTGTATCGTTGCATGAAGGAGCCAAAGCGCCTCTTCAAGCGTTATTTCGTGGATGATATGCAGTTCTTCTATTACTTCGGTAAGCAGCTCTTGGAAATATACAAGGATCCTTTCCGAAAAAAGTAGGATTACTTTCTTCGGAAGAATTGTCATAGCAAGGCTATTGGAAGAAGGATGATAGCTGCTATGTAGGATAATATGATGCGTATGGCTTGCTTCATGCGTGCAAAAGTACAGCTTTATGTTGAAACAGCAAAAGATTTTCTTTGATTTCTTGCGATTCTGCATTGGTTCTGCCAAGGAAATACCTGGTTCTTTGAAGGAGGTGGATTGGAAGGAGCTGTATGCTATTGCCAAGAAGCAATGCCTGGTGGGTGTTCTCTTTGATGGTATCAAGAAGTTGCCTGCTGAACATGTAGGGATGAAGAAGGAGTTGCTGCTCCATTGGATGGCGGAAAGCCAAATGTTGGAGAAAGCGAATGTTCGGTTGAACGATGCTGCCATTCAGGTTTCTGAGTGGTTCTGGAAGAAGGGATTCAGAACCTGTATTCTGAAAGGGCAGGGGAATGCCTTGATGTATCCGAATCCTTATTCCCGGACTCCTGGTGATATTGATATCTGGGTGGAAGGGGGCGACAAGCGGGTTATCTCCTTTGTCCGTTCTATCTCGCCTCATGAAAAGGCGTGCTATCACCACATCGAGTTCCCATCGTATAAGGGTGTGGAGGTGGAAGTGCATTATCGGCCTAGCTTTCTGTTGTGCTTCTGGCATAACAGAAAGCTTCAGAAATATTATGAGAGGGTGAAGGAGGAGCAGTTCTCGCATCGGGTGATGTTGGGAGAGCAAGGGGAGATTGCGATTCCGATGGTGGAATTCAATCTCATCTTCCAGTTGACTCATATCTTCTCGCATCTGATGAATCAATAGTTCGTTAATAATTCAATAATGTGCTAAGCAGCTATACGCTGTAAGC
>ENA-OPLQ01000130-OPLQ01000130.1-human-gut-metagenome-genome-assembly--contig:-NODE-130-length-17665-cov-5.282907_pt1 | contig 17665 bp, 16 predicted proteins | sample MGYA00241449_ERZ501730 | MGnify/ENA primary metagenome ERZ501730 (study PRJEB25962, sample SAMEA2042560) | human gut metagenome | biome: human gut; feature: human-associated habitat; material: faeces...
TAGCGTTCCAGTCTTCGGCAGAGTGAAGCATCTCCCGGATGGTATTTCGGTCGATGAATGGTGGTTCGATGCTCTTTTCTTCAAGCTGCTTGTTATATTCCTCAATCCAAAGGTCGAGTTCCTTTTCCTTCTCTTGCAGATTCTCTTTCATCGTTTTGTTCTGAGACTGCATGGTTTGATGCGAACCTTTACTGTTGGCGAGTTCAGCCTTCAGTTTGTTAATATTCTCGTTCTGAGTATCAGCTGCTTTCGTTGCCTCATCCTTTGCTGCTGTCAGTCTTTGTTCAGCCGCGTCTGGTTCTTCGCCATTCAGAATTTGCTTATATTTCTCCTGCCATTCCTCCATTTCCTTCTTGGCGCTATTCCATGCCTGAAGGGCTTTCCCGTAAGCCTCCTCCTTGCTCTTTTGCTGTGAGATGAGGTTGGTGGTAAGTGCTTTTTGCTCAGCTAGTTTTGTGGCGCAGGTTGAAGTGTTTTCTTGGACTTCATTCAGTATTGTAGAAGCCTTGCTTTCATACGCAGCTTCATCCTTCACAGCCTTATCCTTGAGTTGGGTCAGCCGTTCTATCTCTTTCTGAATCTTGTTAAACAGGCTCAGTTTGCTGTTCGCATCTTTCGCCTTGTTTTCATAGATAGGCAAGAGCGATTTCAGTTCTGCCTCTGCCTTTGGAATCTTTGGATACTGGGCGATGAGCGCCTTCCAATCCTCTTCGTAAGTTGCTATTTCTCCCGAGAGCTTTTCCTGTTGTTTCTGGAGCGTCTGTACTTCGCCGTCGTTCTGTTTTCTTTCGCCGGAAAGATCCTTCTCCTCTTTCTGCTGCAGTTTCAGCAGATTCTCCTTGGCTTTCAGAAGTTGCGAGAGTTCCGTGGTGGCTTCCTCAAACTGTCTGTTGTCGGTATGATAAGGATGTGTCGTGCTGCCACAGAGCGGACAAGGTTTGCCTTCGGTCAGGTTGGCACGATGAATCTCCCATTTCTCACTCACCATGAGGGTATAGGCATTTCTCAGCGTCAGGGTCTCTTTGGTCAGAGCCTCGATGGTCAACTTGCCCAGCGCTTCATCTATCTCTGCGTTTCTCTTGCCCAAGACCTGGATTCGCTCCTCATTCTTCTGTTTTTCTGTTATGGCAGCATCGAGATGAGCCACAACCTTGATGGCTTGCTGGACATCCTGCAGTTTCCTGTCGGCTACAGTCTTGCTGTTCTGCAGTTCCTCTATGTTCTGTCCGGCAGTCTTATTTCTTTCCGTCTCCCAAGCCTGTTCAGCGGCTTGCGTCGCTTCGTGCAGAACCTGTTTCTGCTTGGCAATCTCTTCCTGTGTCGTTTTGAGGGCAAGGTTTGCTTTCTCCGTTTCGGCTTCCCATTTTTGGATGTTTCTGGCGTTCTCTTCTATGCCTTTCTGGGCAGTTTGATTCTCTTTCTGTGCCAACTCCAATGCCTCTTTCTTTTCTTTCAGATTCGGCATTGCCGCTTCCATTTTGGTTTTCAGCGCTCTTGCTTCAGCGATGACCGGCAGTGCCTTTTCCAGCTGTTCCTGTGCCTTGCTTACTGCTTCCTTCAGACTGGCGAGAGTTTTCTCGCTTTCGCTGATGGCAGACTCTTGACTTTTGATGTTTCCTTCCGCTTTCAGGATGTATTCTTCCTGTTCGTGGATGCTTTGCGTCTGTCGCTCTACTTCCTGCAGTAGGTTGACGGCAGGCTGTACTTCATCGTGCAACTGCAGACGGAGAATCTGGGCTTGCATCGCTTTAATGGCTTCTGCTGCTTGCTCCATATCAGTCTGGTAGATAGCGATTTGCTTGATTTGCTTATCGTTTTCCTCAAACCATTGCAGGTCTTTCGAGATGGCTTGCAACTGGCTGTCGAGTTCCTTCTCAGCCTTTTCCAATCGGGCGATTTCCTCCTTCAGTTGGGCGAGTTCTTCATCGTTCAGCAGGTTCTGTTTAACGGCTTCCACCGATGCAGCCATCTGGTTGTAGGCATCCGTCGCCTGGTCTTTCGCCTTCTTGATTTCAGTAGCGATGTTCGTATAAGTTTCCTCGCATCCGATGAGTTTTTCCAGGAGTTCGTACCGATCGTTTTCCTTCGCCGTCAGGAAGTTGGCAAACGAGCCTTGGGCGATGAGTACGGTACGGAGAAACTGGTCGTAGTCGAGTCCGATGATGTTCGGCAGCTCGTTCCAGTCGGCAGCTTCCTCTGTTATCTCTTCTCCGTTTCTCGTGATTTTATAGAGCGCAGTCTTGGCGTTCTCGTAGCGCACTCTCTGGAATCTGACGTGCCATTCTGCGCGGTAGATGCTGCCGTTGTTGGCAAGGAAGGTGAGTTTGCTGTAACCCTCTTTCTTGCCACGGGTCAGGATGTTTCTACTGTCGGTAGGAGCCAGACGGTTACTTTCGCTGGCATCGGTAGCTCCGAAAATCTCGATGTTCTGGTTCTTGTCGCCTTTCTTCCTGGGATAGCGAGGGGCGCGGTTGTAGAGAGCCAGACAGATAGCGTCGAGTAGGGTAGACTTGCCACTTCCCGTCGGACCTACGATGCTGAAGATGGTACTCTCGCCTAAGGCACCTTCTTCAAAGTTGATGACCTCGCCACCCTGTTTGTCAAGCGAAGCGAGGTTGAGTATTTCGAGTTGTAGGAATTTCATAATGATGATGTCGTTAATAAATCGGATAACATTTTCTCCTGTCTTTCGTTCATCGGAGCGTTGTGCCTGATGGCGAAGGCTTCCTTCAGCGTGTCGAGCGGAGGACGGTTGATGATGTCTTCTATGCTGGTGATGTGCTGGGAACCCTGGATGGTGGAGAGGTCCAGTTGCGGGATGATGCGCTGGATTTTGCAGAGCACGGCATCCTTTTCGTTGACGAGTTTCTCCAGTTCCTTGATGTCATCGCTGGTCAGTTTCTCCTGTTTCACCTTCAGCATCACGTAGTCGAAGTGGTCGCTCAGTTCACCGTCTGTTCTCTCCGAGAGTTCAGAATTGATGAGCTTCTGCCATTTCTTGAAGGTCAGCTCTTCCTCATCTTCGGGCAGGATGCGGAGGGCGTGCTGAGGCTTGTATTCCAGGAAATCTACTTTCCATTCCTTGCTCTTGCCGGTTTCCTTTCCTTCCTCCTCTTCTCCGTGTTCTATGGTGATGAGGTCGATGCCGTGGGTGTAGTCTTTCTCGGCAAACGACATCGGGAGGATACTTCCCGTATATCTTGCCCAGTCGGTGTTCCAGATATGTTGCCGTTTGTGGATGTGTCCGCAAGTCATATAGTCGGGATGTTCGTTCCATCCTTCCAGGTCCACTTCCTCCTGTCCGCCGATGATGATTTTCTCGCTCGCATCTTTCTTGGCGATATCCGAACCTTTGGCGTACATGTGTGCCATCATGATACACTTCCTGCCCGGGTGTTTCTTTCGAGCCTCAGCCGTCAGTTCTCTCAGAAAGTCGTTGACTCCCTGCGAGTAGCTGGCGTTCTGCACCACATCGCTTCTTAGGAAAGGTACGGCGAGGATGATGACTTCTTCTCCTGCCTCGTTGGTTACGGGGATGATGAGGTCATCGAAGGAATAGATCCAATGTCCGCCGGTTTTATCATCGTCCTCGTTTTCTCCCTGCTTCCAGATTTTCCTTACGTTTCCTCTTATTTCCACGTGGTATCGGGTGAGTAGCGGACGTGGAGCCTCCAGTCGGCTGGCGGAATCGTGGTTGCCGGCGGTAATGATGACCTGCATGTTAGGGCACAGTTGGGTAGCATCGGCAAGAAACTCGTAATAAACGGTCTGTGCCGCTGCCGATGGATTTCCGTTATCAAAGATGTCTCCTGCTATGAGGAGAGCATCGGGCTTTTGTCCAGCTATCTGCTCCAGGAGCCATTTCAGGAAATGCTTGTGTTCCGGCAGACGGTCGTTGCCGTGAAACAGGTTGCCCAGATGCCAGTCGCTGGTTGCTAATATCTTCATACTCATAAGAATGTCTAATCTTAGTCTTTTTCTTTGTCATTGGCTTGCAATCCTTTGACCTTTGTCTTGCAATCCTTTAGCCTTTTGCTTGCAATCTGACTACAAAGTTAACACAATTATTTGGGATACGCAAAGAAATAAGCTCAAAAAACGAAGAATTATGGCCGGAAAAGTAAAGATATTCAGTAAAAGTCTTGTTTTATATCTGATAAAGTTGTATCTTTGCATAGTAGAAATCTTCGTTCATAAACATTGAATGTCCGTTCAGTGTCTTTGAACGGCGGTTCATAGACTTTGAATGTCGGTTCAGTGTCTATGAACGGAGATTTCTCCTAGGATTAAATACTTTTCTTCCTAGGTTTATGGTCTTTTCTTCTTAAGTATAACAATAAATGCTATAGGATGTAAAGGCTGTTGCAATTAGAAATACTAATAAACTAAAATAGGAAAGGAAACTGATATGGCTAAGTACAAATTGCAGGAAATGGGGGATATGCGCTATGATGGCAAGCGCAGAGTTTATCCCAAGATGGTGACCAACCGTACACTATCCCGAAAAGAGTTCGTCAAGATGATGCAGAACTACCATCGCGGAATTTCGGAAAGTACCACGGAGGCTGTATTGACCGATGTGGTTGATATGCTGACAGACATGCTCTCCATGGGTTACAACGTGAATCTGGAAGGTTTCGGCACCTTCTCCCTCTCCCTCGCTTTCGAGGATGAGAAGCCTAGGGAAATTCTGAATCCAGATGATAAGATGACGTATCGCAAGGTGGGAGTGAAGGACATCAACTTCAAGGCATCTCCTGAGTTTATCAAGGATGTGAAGCGTGAAACCGACCGTGACCTGGAGCGTGATATGGGTGGTGTAAAGGTTATCCGCAAGCAGCTCTATTCCAGGGAAGAGCGCATCGTCCGTGCCCTGGAGGTGATAGAGAAGAACGGAGTCCTCACCCTAGGCGATTATGCCTCCATCAACAACCTGAGCCGTACTGCTGCCTCTATGGAACTGAAGGAGCTGACAAATGACAAGACTTCACCGATAGATTCACTAGGCCGCGGCAGCCATAAGGTTTGGGTGAAGAGAAAAGAATAAATGCAACGATAGTATTAAAATAGATGTTTAATTTAAAGTCAAAATAATTATGAAGCAGATTACTATAGATTTTAAGAACGCTTTTGATTGTTCCAAGAAGGAAAAGTCGAAGGTTTGTCGCTCTGGCTATGTACGTTTGGTTCGTTTTATGGATGATAAGAAGCATACTAGACCACAAGTGTATGAGGGCGATTTGTTGGAGGCTATTATGGATGTAAAGAGGGGGAATGTCAAGAACTTCGATACATTGGAGGATATGATGAACTATCTGGAAGCTTAGACATGAGTATAAAATGCCTGGTTAAGAAGTAAATCATTGAACTTTTGCATGTGGTTCAAGCACGGGCTGAAGGCCCAAAAGCTCCTAGCCCAGGGCAACACCCTGGGTATTAGGGCGTTGTCCCCCCCCCTGCGCCCTGTAAGGGCAAAAGCCTTGAATATATGCTGCTTTATAACCAATTCTTTTTCGTACTTTTGCAGTTGTATGGAAGTTTAGATACTCAGAGATATGTAGTTTTACCATATGAGAGAAATAGTGGCAATATGACTCTTATTAAAGAGAATGACTTATCTGAAAAGTATCCTATGACTTATAGTTATTTAAAAAAATGTGAAACGATTCTTAGAAGAAGAGAAAAAGGTCGTTTTGATATTGATAATGAATGGTTTCAATTAAATAGAAAGCAGGGGTTAGCTTATGCGACTTCACCAAAACTTATCGCTCCAGATATTTCTATGGGGGGTAACTTTTCCTTTGATGAACAAGGTGTGTTTTATCAAACTGCTACTCTTTATGGTTACGTTAAAAAGGACGATGTACTGGTGTCATACAAGGTCTTAATGGCTGTTTTAAATTCTCGTTTATGTTGGTGGTTTATGCAAAATACTGGAACAGTTATGTCTGGTGGATTCTATCGCTATAAACCTGCTTATATAAAACCATTTCCGATTCCTTCTGATATGGTGTTAAGTAAAAGTAGTTTAGAAATAGAGAATTTGGTAAAGGCAATAGAACAAAAAAACGAAAATGACACTTCTGCTTTGGAGAATCAAATCGACTTCCTCGTCTATCACCTCTATGGCTTGACCTATGATGAAGTTTTGATTGTTGACCCGGAGACTCCAATCTCTCGTGAGGAGTATGAGGCATATAAAGAGGAATAAAGACGGAATTTGGAAGTGAGATTGGTTTATTACGAGATTGATATTCTATATTTAGTTCTAGCGCCCCCGTGAAACGCGGGGTCGCTAGAATCCTATTCCGAGTGTCAGAGGTGGGGAACATATTATAGGTGGAACTCTTTTTAAAGCTTTTGCCCTTGCAGGGCGCAATGCTGATTGCTAGCATACCCAGGGCGTTGCCCTGGGCTAAGAGCTTTTGGGCTTTCAGCCCGTTCTTGAACCATCTGCAAAAAATCAGAAAGAATCTTTATCCTCGAAGTGCATTATATGTTAAATTCCATTCTTTGTCAAGAACAGTGATTTCAGCTTCTTCTTGCAGTTCTTTCTAAAATCTTCTATACTGATAGAACGCTTCCAATCTTCTAGCCACGGGTATTGTGCTGTTAGTTCTTTTTCAAAGTCATCTGCATCAATATATTGCCCATTCTCATACTCTTCCTCAATAGCTTCAATTCTAGCCACGGCTTCTTCTTCATTGGCCGGATGCCAGCCAATTGGAATCGGCTGCTCTTCTTGTAATGTATATCTTTTCTCCTTCATAAGCTCTTTCCTTTATAGTTTTCTTTTGAATTGTCTAATCAGATATCTAGGGCTTCTTCTCATATCCCATAAATCTACGAAAATGACGAGGTCGTTGGCTTCATCGTAGCGATAGATAATCTTCCCCAATTCTCCTTGATAATCGCACTATGGTAAGGGCGGTGGAATCGCTTAAGCATTGGCTCTCTGGGTGAAGAAAGAGGATGAAGCATCAGGCGATGCTTGATGTCATCAAGCTCTTTATTAAACCGTTTTACTGAAGTAGCTCCAAATTCGGCTAGTGTGTAAACCACCATATCTCGAAGTTCCTTCTTGAAAGGGTCTAGTAATTTTATATGAGCCATAATCCTTCAGATTTAAGTTCTGCTATAAAATCATCAAAATCTGTAGCCTTGCCTGTCCTTTCATACTCCGCCTCAATAGCTTCTATCCTAGCCACGGCTTCTTCTTCATTAGCCGGATGCCAGCCAACAGGAATCTTGTTCCAGTCAATATCTTCTTCTGCACATTCATCCTCGGGAAGTGCTATGGCGGCATTTCCGTGATAGGCTGGTGCAGGCTCTGCTGCGAAAGCTGCATCTTTCTGCTCTTCTGGCAATGTATATCTTTTCTCTTTCATAAGCTTGCGTATTTTATCTGCTGCAAATTTACGATTATTATCTGAATCATGCAAGAAAAATGGGAGAAATGTTTTATAAAGTATCTTATAATCAAGGTTTTTGTTCTTTGTTGGGCTTTGGGGTGGTTCTGAAAAAAAAGTCACAATATCTAGCTGATAGAGCTGGGTATTGTGACTTTGCTTTTTGTTATATGTGTTTATTCGATACTCTCTTCTATCGACTTCAATACATAGTCGAGAATCTCATCGGTGTGGCAGAGGGAGATGAAATTACCCTCAAACTGCGATGGACTTACGTAGATGCCACGGTCTAACATGTTGCGGAAGTAGCGGGCGAAACGCTCCTGGTCGCTCTTTTTGGTGTCCTGGAAGTTGCGCACAGGCTGGTCGTTGAAGAACATCGTGAACATCGTGCCTACGTGGTTCACCTGGATGCCCTTGCCTTCTACTATCTTCTCAAGACGGGAGAGAAAGCGGTTGCTGCGCTCTTCGAGGAGTTCGTAAACGCCCGGTTCGCCCAACTGCTTCAAGGTTTCATAACCGGCTGCCATCGCTACCGGGTTGCCACTCAGGGTGCCTGCCTGATAAACTGGACCTTCTGGAGCCAGAACGCTCATGATGTCGGCTCTACCTCCGAAGGCTGCGGCAGGGAATCCGCCACCAACTATCTTTCCAACGGTAGTCATATCCGGCGTGATGTCGAATCGCTTCTGGGCACCGCCATAAGAGAGACGGAAACCGGTGATAACTTCATCGAATATCAGGATGGCGCCATGCTCCCGGGTTACCTTGCGGGTTGCCTCGATAAACTCACGGGTTGGAGGAACCACGCCCATGTTGCAGGCTACCGGTTCGATGATGAGCGCAGCAACCTTGTCGCCATTCTCGGCGAAATACTTCTCCAAAGCCTCGGTATCATTGTAGGGCAGTACCACGGTATATTGGGTGAAACCGGCTGGTACTCCGGCTGATGATGCATTGTTGAGTTTAGCTACGGCAGATCCGGCGCTTACCAGAAGATGGTCGGCATGACCATGATAGCAGCCCTCGAACTTAACGAGGATGTCGCGACCGGTGAAGCCACGAGCCACACGGATTGCCGACATGGTAGCCTCGGTTCCGCTGTTGACGAAGCGAAGGCGCTCCATCGATGGGAAGGATTCTCTTACCTTCTCGGCAAGGGTGGTTTCGGCAAGGGTAGGGATGCCGAAACTGCTTCCGTGGAAGATGGCATCGGATGCTGCCTTGCTCACCTTGTCGTTGTTATGACCTAGAATAAAGACGCCCCATGACATGCAGAAATCGATAAACTTGTTGTCATCGATATCGTAGATGTATGGACCCTTGGCGTCACGGACGAAGAGCGGGGTGGTTCCTACGCTCTTCAGGGCTCTTACTGGCGAATTTACTCCGCCAGGTATTATCTGTTTTGCCTGCTCGAAAGCGGCGGCTGAGTTTTTTCTTTCATGTTCTTGGTTCTTTTTAGGAGGGGGACCAGCGATGGAATCGCTGGGAACGGGGACGAGAGGGGGACTTGGTTCTCCTGCTTTCTTCCTTCTTCTTCCTCTTTCTTTTCTTCTTTCTCTTTTTCTTTTTCTTTTTCTCTTTTCTTTTATCCTATTTCGAGATGCCAATCTTCTGCCTTCTCAATAATCTCCTTGGCATAATAGGTGATGATGTACTGGGCACCGGCACGCTTGATGGCGATGAGGCTCTCGAATGCTACACGGCTCTCATCGAGATAACCGAGCTTGGCGGCTGCCTTCAGCATCGAATACTCGCCGCTTACCTGATAGGCTACCATCGGGATGTTAGGGAACTTCTCTACGCCGCGGGCTATCATGTCGAGATATGGCATCGCTGGTTTCACCATCGTCCAGTCGGCTCCTTCTTCAATATCGGCAGCAATCTCATCAAGACCCTGGTCGTGGGTACGGAAGTCCATCTGGTAGCTCTTTCTGTCTCCGAAACTTGGAGCAGAATCGGCTGCATCTCGGAATGGGCCATAGAAGGCTGAGGCGTACTTGGCAGAATATGCCAATACCTTGCATTGCTTGTCGAGACCACCTTCGCGAAGACGGTTCTTGATGGCTTCTACCTGTCCGTCCATCATGGCTGATGGTGCTACGAAGTCGGCGCCTGCCTTGGCATGAACGTAGGCTTCCTCGGCGAGCAATGGGAGGGTGGAATCGTTATCTACATCGTGATGATGCAGGAGTCCGCAATGACCATGACTGGTGTATTCGCAGAGGCAGACGTCGGTGAAGACGATGATGTCCTTGCCAAACTCTGCCTTGATGGCTTTTACGGCACGGGCGATGAGGGCATCATCGGCATAGGCAGCGCTGCCTCGCTCATCCTTCTGCTCATCAGGAATCACTCCGAAGAGGAGCACCTTGTTGATGCCGAGGTTCTTGATTTCTTCGATGTCCTTCAGAAGGGTATCGATGCTGAAGCGATAGATGCCTGGCATGGTGGAAATCTCTTCCTTCTGGTTTTCTCCCTCTACTACGAAGTAAGGGTAGATGAAGTCTGCGGCACTCAATGATACATCGGCATACTTGTCGCGAGTAGCCTGGTCTTTACGTAATTCTCTAAATCTTTTCATATCTATGTCTGTTTTATATTATTTATTCAATACTTCTTCCAGATGCGCCTGGGTGATAGGACCACGGGTGATGAACTCGGTGTTCTCAGGCAACTTGCCATACAGCTTGATGAAGTTGTCGATGGTAGAAGGCGATGTGAAGACGATGCGCTTGAAATGGTTGAGATTCACACGGCGCGGATTCTTCGGGAGTTCATTGTTGTAAACAATGGCGCTTAACACGTCGAAACCTAATTCCTGTAAAGCCAAAGGAATGTCTTCTGGTGACAGAGATGAATGAGGATAGAAAACTAATCTATTTTCATACCGATACACGAAGTCTGCTAACTCGTGATCATAATTATCTAAATCCATCTTTTCAAACAATTCAAAAGAATGCTCGTATTGTGGTCTTGCAGCATCAAGTCTTTCTTTCTCTTTTTTGAACCATTCTATCACCCCATAGCGATTGTCTTGCTCTACCTGTATAACATTTTTGACGCCAGCCTTATGTAAAGCCTCTGTCGTAGTATCACCAATGGAGATAAACACATGCTTTTCTTGCTCTTTGAATATCAAATCGTAGTCTTCAAGTGTTGCTTCAACGCCATATTGGCTTGTAAAGATATAATATAAAGCTTGACTTTCATCCCACTCACAATACTTGGTAAAACATTTTCCATCGTATTGCTTACAATAATTATCTTCGAGGATTTTCGTAAAATAACTTGGGTGATAACTAATCTCTATCAGCGGCGTATAGGTGTAATCTGCCTTGCGCTTCTCTATGGCAGGAAGAGTACCTGTATAGAGGGTTGGCTTGATGTCTGATGCCTGATGATGCTTCAATCCTGCTACGTAGCCGATGAGGGCAATCAATGGGGTCGGGAGATTCTGCATCTCGCCGTTTCTCAGATTCCAGAGGGTGGTCTCGAAGGTCTGCTCATCGGGGCGGCTCACGTTGTAGGTGAGGAGCACAGGGGTGTTGAATGCCCAACCTTCCTTGTCGATGAGTTGGGTAGCGATGGTCTGCAGCTGTTTGGCACCCATATAATACACCAATGTTTCTGCATCGGGAGTTAGGGGTTGCGGAGTATGACCGCTGACCAGGGCTACGCTTGATGAGAAGTCACGATGGGTGAGACTGATTTTCTGGGATGCGGCAAGGGCTGAGGCTGTGGTGATGCCAGGGATGACATTCACTTTTATCAGATTACTCTCCAGATATTCGATTTCCTCGCTGCCGTGAGCGAAGATCATCGGGTCGCCACCTTTCAGACGAACCACGTTCTTTCCCTCTCGTGCTGCATCGAGCAGAAGGCGGTTGATGTCTGCCTGCTCCTTGTGATGATAGCCGGCACGCTTGCCCACGTAGATCTTCTCGGCTTTCTTATCTGCCAGATAGGAATCGTCGATGAGGTCGTCGTAGAAGATGATGTCGGCGGCATCGATGGCTTTCGCTGCCTTGATGGTAAGGAGGTCCGGGTCGCCGGGACCGAAACCAACGAGGGATACGGAGCCTTGTTTATCGAGAATGCTCTTAGAAGCGAATGCCTGCTTCAAGTCGCTTCCTTTCTTTGCGGTGATGGCAAGGAAGCCCTGTAATGGATGGGTTGGGAAAGGGAGCACTTCGGCGATTTCATCCTCCATGCCAAGTCGCTTCAGGGCACAGGTGGCAACGATGGCAGCATCGTATTTGCCATCTTTTACCTGCTGAACCCTTTCTTCAATACAACCACGTATTCCTTTGATAGTCAAGTCTGGACGCAATTCGTTTAAACCTTTCTTGCGGAGCGGACTGCTGGTTCCGATGATACTTCCGGCAGGGAGTTCTGCCAGTTTCTTGTGGTTTCTGCTTACGAGCGAATCGGTGGTGTCGAAAGCAGGGAAGAGGGCGATGACTTCGATATCCTCAGGCAGAGGATAAGGCAGGTCTTTCGCCGAATGGATGGCGATGTCGGCATCTCCCTGACGGATGGCATCGTCGAGTTCTCTCGTAAAGATATCAGCAGGAGCTTCACCGTTCAGGAGTGAAATCTGCTGGTTCTTGTCGCCGTAAGATTCCAAGTATTTGATCTCGTAGGCGAGTTCCGGGAAGTTCTTGAAAACCACCTCTACTTGCAATCGGGAGAGACGACTGCCTCTTGCAATAACTCTAATCTTTTTATTCATCTTTAAAAATGTCGGTTAAGTTTATGAATAAAATTATTATGAAATATATTTCTTTCTCCTTTCCAAAGCCTCCTGCATCTCCTGAATCTCTTCTTCGATGATGGCTTCGGCTTTCTCTACTTCGGCTCCTCTCACTTCGATGTTCTCACGCACTTTCTTCTCCACGTCTCTGATGTTGTAGAGCTGGACGTTGGGGAGTTCGCTGAGGCGGGAATCGATGTCGCGGGGGAAGGCGAGGTCGATGGCGAGCAGGCGTTTCTGCTCTGGGATGTCTTCCTTGCGGATGATGAGATGAGGGGCTGAGGTGGCGCTGATGAGGATATCCGTCTGTGCCAGGAACTCCTGTTTCTCATCCAGCGTATATACCTTGATGCCGAGCGGATCGGCAAGGTAATGTGCCTTGATCTGACTGCGGTTGGCGAGGAACACCATCTTGGCTCCCTTGTTCTGGAGAAACTTCAGAATGTCGGCAGTCAGTTTGTTGACACCGATGATGGTGATTCTCGCATTCCTTAAATCTACATTCCCCAAAGATTCGATAATCTCGAGGGCTGCAAGACTATGGGATACGGCACCATGGGAAATTTCGGTTTCGTTGCGAACCCGCTTGCCAACCTGCAATGCGCTTTGGAAAAGGCGATGGAGTTCGGCGGTCAACGGGCGCTGCGCCTTGGCGGTATAGTATGCTTCCTTTACCTGTCCCTGAACGGCTCTTTCGCCAACGATGGCTGATTCCAGACCCGATACTACACGGAAGAGATGGCGGGCTACCTCATCGGGAACTTCGCCTTCGCCGTAGTATATCTCGCTGCGGTTGCACGTATTCAGGAAGATATAAGGAACTTCCTCATCGGGCTGGTTGCTGATATGAACATGATGGGGAATTCTGTTTGTCTTATTGATATGACTTCCTTGTATTTCCAAGAGTGTATCTTGTAGAAAATCATCGAAGACTCTTTCCTGCTCCTTGATGTCGGTTCCTTCAGCGAACTGGCTTTGGTCAATCGATTTGTAATGTATCATTTTCTATCAACTCTTTTATTCTGTTTCTTACTCGGATGCTTCGTTTCACATCCCTCGAATCGCTTCCCACGGCAATGGTGAGGTTGTCGTTGCGATAGATGGCGGGCGAGATGAAATCGCACTGTGCCGGATCATCGCAGACACTGGTCAGGATATGCCGTTCGGCTGCGAGCTGTTTGATGTGATGGTTCAACTCGTGGTCGCCTGTGCAGACGAAGAGGAGCTGCACGCCATCCAGGTCGCTCGGCTCGAAAGCCTTCTCTTTTGTTTGGAAGGGTAGTGCCTTGAGCTCATCTGTAATCTCGGGTGCCACCACCGTAGCTTGGTCGGTGAAGTGGGCGAGAATCTGAGCCTTGTGGGTCGCTACCTTCCCTCCGCCAACGATAAGTATGTTGGCGGAGACGATTTTAATCGTTATTGGAAGATAGTCCATTTAGACATAGATTGAATTTTATTTCTTTTTGATGAGAACCTTCCAGTAGTTTTCTACTTTCTCGGTAGAGAGGATGGTATGGCCCTCGTTCTTCACACTTCCCGGTACGTTCTCGATAGGAGCACCGTCGTCGAGGAGAATTTCCAGAATCTGTCCGCTCTGCATTGGGGTGAGAGCAATTTTCGTCTTCACGAAGTTCATCGGACACATCACGCCTCGGAAATCCTTCTTCACATCAGGGGATATTGCTTCTGGTTCTCCCGCAGATGTTTTTTGTTCATTCTCGTTTGTGTTTTTTTGTCCCACAGATTTCACAGATGACACAGATTTTTCTTCTTTCTCGCTTCTGTTCTTTTGTCCCGCAGATTTTCCCTTTGAATCTGTGTTATCTGTGAAATCTGTGGGACTTTGAACTGCAGGGAGCTTGAACTGAAGCGAATCATCCATGTTCTGATAGAGATCATTAAGCAAATCGGCTAGTTCATCAATCAATGGCTTCTCTGCTATCAATGATTCGTTGTTTCTTGCCTTATTGGTCAATACCTTGAACTTCTGAGGGATGATGCCGGCAGCGATGAATTCCTTCTCAAATCCATTATATACATCTTCATCGGTACGAGGGTCGAGACCACGGGTAACGAGCAGCATTCGGTTCTCCGAGAACACGATGTCGTGGAGGAATTTCTCTATCTTCTTTGCGTCCTCTTCGTTTACAATATCCGTGAGATTCGTGAGATCTGTGTGCGACTTATCATTGCCCAATATCTTGTCTATCTCTCCGAGTTTCTCTCTGATGGTATCCTGGTCGATTTCGATGATATCGAAGAGTCCGGCTGAACACTCGGCCTTACCGTATTTGATGAGCGAGAACTTCTCGTCATCTCCGAAATCGAAGAAGGTATCAGGCTCTTCTGAATACGGAGCCACCTCCTTGTATTTAGCAATCAGTTCCTTCACGATGTTCACGCCTCTCTTTGCCACATAGTCGTAATAATCGGCATAGTTGGCCTGTTCGGCTATCACATCACGGAGATAATCTTCAACAAATGCCGGAATCTTCTTGGCGGCGATATAACCCTGCTGCAGGTCTATCTCGTGCTTGCCCTTTACCGGAAGCCAGATGGTGTAGGCAGGATATGGGTCATCGCCCACGCGTCCTACACGCCCGCTGAATCCTAAATCTCCCCAGGTGGCTAGCGCACAGATGTTGGTACAGCCGTTCATGCGGAGTTCGAAGTCAGGAATGGCATCGAGGTTCAAATCGCTATTGAGAAGTTGCTTGGCGATACCGTCGATGGCACCCTTTGGCAAACAGATGCCGAGGCGGCAGGTATCGGCTCCCGTACAGCAGGTGAGGTTGGTAACCACCACAGGATAATTTATCTGATAGACGCCCAGTTTCTTGAAGAAGGCGTAGATGTTGGTGAGATATTCCTCTGGGATATTTCGTACCTGAATCTGCTCTTTCTTGGTGAAGCGGATTACATCGTTGCCATAGTTGCCCAGGTATTCGGCTACTTCTGCGAAGAAATCCGTGGAGTTGTTGCCGTGGCGCAATGGGATGTAGGCATACCAGAGGTTCTCTTTCAAGCCCTCGGCATTGGTCTGCTTGTGGGCGTAACGGCGCTTCCAGGTTTCAAAATCAGTTGGAGCTTTAAGCGCAGGGAAGTTGGGCTTATGGTGTTCCAATGGCAATGCCGGAGCCTCGAAATCGATTGAGCCATCATTCTTAAGTTCCTCAAACTCTTCGAGATACAATCGCTTGGCTTCTTCTGTTCCGTATTTGTAGAACACGTATCTCATGCGTGCCTTGTGGCGGTTTCTTCTGTTTCCGTATTTATGGAACCAGTTTTTCAGAGCCTTGGCTGCACGGTAGAGATCCTTCTCTGGAAGGAAGTCGAATACTTCCCAACCGGTGTGGGCGTTGCTGGCTGCACTACCAGCTATGAGCACTCTGAATCCTCGCTGTCCGTCCTTGATGCGTGCCTGCAGACCCAGATCGGCGATGTAGGAGTAGTTGGCCGTAGCCACACTGGTATCTATCGCCACCTTGTATTTTCTAGGCATCGTGAACGAATCTTTCTCGGCGATGAGTCGGGAGGTGAGTTCCTCCACGTAAGGATAGACATCGAATTCCTCATCGGCAGTGAGTCCGCTCCGGTCATCCACCATCATGTTTCTTACGGTGTTTCCACCGCCACCTGCGCTGGAGATGCCCACCTTTTCCAGTTTCTTCAGAGCCGGAATGGCATCTTCGATATCAACATTGTGAATCTGAATCTCCTGTCGGGTGGTAACGTGGAGATGCGAAGTGGAGAGCTGGTGACCCACAAAGGCAATCTTGGCAAGCTGCTCTGGGGTGACGAGACCGCCGGCACAGCGAAGACGCAACATATAGTGCTGGTTCTTGCGCTGCTCGTAGATGCCCATAGGTACACGGTTCGACTTCAACTGACCTGCCTGAATCTCGCCCGCCTTGAATTGGTCGATGAGTGACTGGGTATAGTCCAAGTCTCCATTTAATGTAGAAGGTATTCTGTACATGTTCTTGTATCGTTTTAATTTTGTTCGAAGTGAACTTCCTTATCCACCACCTCTCCATTCAGAACCTTGAATGAATTGAGGTGAATCTTTCCGTCGAGCAATGAGAGGATGGCATAACGGATGTTGGGATCGTTAGCTAGCCGAAGGTCTTCCTGCGAAGGGCGGGAAGGCGATGCTGGGTGACTGTGCCAGTTGGCGAGAATCTTCAAGCCCTTGCTTCGGGCGTATTTCAGAGCCGCAAACTGGTCTTTCGGAGCAAAGGTAAAATGCTCCTCGCTATGGTCGATGTTTTCCATCCAGTAGCTTTCCGTCACCACATCATCCTTGCCTAACAGAAGTCCGCAACTCTCGATGGGCGCATCCTTCTGAGCTTGCTCGATAATAACCTTGATTACGTCGTCGTTAATCTTCATAAGCTATAGCAAAAATAATCACTAATAAATAATCACTAAATCTTAGTGGTGCTTCAAATCGCAGGCTGCCTGCTCGTAATCGATGAGATGATCGATGGTAGGGTGGTCGCCGCAGATTTCGCAGGATGCACGCTTCTTTACCTTGATGGTGCGGAAGTTCATCGTCTTGGCATCGAAGGTGAGCAATCGGTCGGTGAGCAGTTCGCCCACACCGAGGAAGTACTTCAACGCCTCGGCAGCCTGGATGGTTCCGAGCATACCAGCGATGGCACCAAGGACTCCTGCCTGGCTACTGGTAGGAACAGCGCCTGCTGGAGGTGGCTCCTTGAAGAAACAACGGTAACAAGCCGTGCCTGGAAGATGGGTGAAGGTCTGCCCCTGGAATCTCAGGATGCCGCCATGCGAGAATGCCTTGTCCAGTCGCACACAGGCATCATTGATGAGAAACTTCACCGGGAAGTTGTCGGTGCAATCAATGACGAAATCCCATGGCTTGATGATTTCCTCGGCATTGTCTGAGGCGAGGAAGGTATGGTAGGTTGTTACCTCCACATCAGGATTGATGGCAATCATCTTCTCCTTGGCGCTTTCCACCTTAGGGGTGTTCAAGTCCTTGGTCTGGTGGATGACCTGTCGTTGCAGGTTGCTGAGGTCAACCACATCGGCATCCACGATACCGATATGTCCCACGCCAGCCGCAGCGAGGTAGAGGGCAACTGGGGAACCCAATCCTCCGGCACCAATGATGAGCACCTTGGCATTGAGGAGCTTTTCCTGCCCCTCGAGGCCTACATCCTGAAGGAGGATGTGGCGGCTGTATCTTTCTATCTGTTCTTCTGTTAAATCTATCATTTTATAGTACTTTATGTCTTTTTTCTTTAGTAAAAAATTACTTTGTATAGCAGTTTATGCTCATACAGCAGTATAGAAAAAGGTCGCAAACAATTAACAGCTTGCGACCTTTGATATTCTTTATAAGAACCCGAATTATAATCCCGAATCTGGAAGTATAATTCTCTAATTCTCAAATTCTTGATTTACTCGATAACCACGAGTGCATCCTCTTCGAGCACAGCCTGACCAGGCTTAACGCAGATAGCAGTAA